>Ga0105240_10000543_pt1 | contig 69816 bp, 70 predicted proteins | sample KBSC54metaG_FD_80426 | JGI IMG/M metagenome (GOLD analysis project Ga0105240, IMG submission 80426) | Corn rhizosphere microbial communities from Kellogg Biological Station, Michigan, USA - KBS C5-4 metaG | ecosystem: Host-associated > Plants > Roots > Rhizosphere > Soil | place: Michigan, USA...
GACGGATGGGACGGATGGGACGGATGGGACGGATGGGACGGATGGGACGGATGGGACGGATGGGACGGATGGGACGGATGGGACGGATGGGACGGATGGGACGGATGGCGCACATATGTCCCATAAGTCCTATGAGTCCCATAGGTCCCATCCGGGGGATGAAGAGGAAGAGGTATCCTGGACCGAGGAAGAGCTCATGGTCATGCCCATGGAAGACCTCCGCCGCATCGCCGGCGAACGCGGCGTGGGCGGCAGCGCGCGCCAGGCGCTCGTGCGCGGGATCCTCGCCAAACAGCACTGACCCGCCATGCCGCTCAATGCTCTTTCCATTGCCAACGATTGTCTGGCGCATATCGGCAGTCAGATCGGTGACGATCTGCCGGCCGGTGCGCTGAACTATCTCGTGAACTCCCTCAACCAAAGCCTCGAGGAGATGCGGGTGAAGGTGCCGTCGATGTTCCGGCAGACGATTTCGGTGAATTTCACCGGCAAAAGCCAGGGTACAATCAATGTCGCGAACGGCGATACGTCCTGCACGCCAAATGCCCTCGTGCCGCCAAGCAACGGCTGCACGATCGTGATCAGCGGTGACGCGACTTACAATGAGATCCGTGTCGATCCGAATGGCGAGCTGGGGAGTTATCAATTGCTCGTCCCTTACGGCGGGTTCACGGGAACGCAGGAGGCGACGGTGTGGGGCGACAGCGTCACGCTGGATGCCGGCTTTGTCGATCACGTGATCGGCGCGGTGCTCCTGCATGACCGGCGTCCGCTTGTCGTGCTGAATTCGCGGCCCGACTGGCTCAGCGCGCAGACGGCCTGGCATGTGGGTGACTATGGGCCGACGATCGTGAACAGCGCTCCGGCCATCCGCCGCCAGCCGAATGTACCGGAGGCGATCTGGCTCGATACCTATCTCGATGCCAGCACCATGCCGGAGTACAAGGTTCGCGTGGCGCCGCTGCCCTCGGGTAACTGGGCCGTGGACGTGGATGTGGCGATCATTCCGGATGAAGTGACGGCCGATGATCTGCAGCCGGGAGCGGACTTCTATTTCCCGGTGCCAGGCGGGCGGGTGTACACGATCTTCCGTTCGCTGGCGCTTTACCATTGGAGCGGGTCGCCGTTCTTCGCGAACCAGGCGGCCCGGGCGGTGATCAATCAGAGTTATCAAGATGCGGTGCAGCAGCTCGAGCATTTCCGCCCGATGAGCCAGGCGCAGCCGCGAGTCACAGTGAGAGGTTACGTATGAAAATCAGGCTATGTACAGATTGCGGAGCAAGAATCACCGGCCGGAATCGCCGCCGGGAACGCTGCGAGAGTTGTCACACGATTCAAGTGGCCACGCGGCCCCGGACTTATGAACAGACTCAGGCCGAAGCGGGATTTGAGTCACTGGGCAGTGGAGGGTTTCGGCGGGCGAAGTTTGAGGTGTGCTAGGGGAGGATCTCACCCTCATCCTCATAATCTTCATCTTCATCAAAAATGGACGGGACAAAGATGAAGATGATGATGAAGAGGAAGAGTCGAGAGCGCCGAAGTGCCGGCATTGAAGAATTTGGAAAACGTTCAACGTTCAACTTTCGACGTTCAACTTTCAATGATTTCGGGTTCCGGCCTTCCCTATGGCCAGATAGTTTTCTGCATCCGCGGTTAAGCTGAAAACAGATCTCAGAAGTCGAGATGCGTATTTCCGGATGGCGCGAATTTGGAGCGCGGTATTAAGCCTCGAGCGCAATACCGCTTTCGGATGGGGTGCGTCCGCGGGAGTGTGCACGGCGGGGTTCAGGCAGTGTTATGTCCGAAAACAGATTCAACAAATTCGTGATTCTGACTTCACACGAAACCTGCCGTGACCGGCCCGCGGACCTTCCCTCTCCGAAAGCGGTATTGCGCTCGAGGCTTAATACCGCACTCCAAATTCGCGCCGCCCGCGAACACCTTGGTTCGAAATATTGCGGCCCATATTTACGAGTTAACGATCCTTTACCTCCGTTGAACGTTGAACGTTTCCAAAATCCCCATTCGCAGGCCCCCGGGACGCAGCACTTAACAGGCACCAACCCACCCCCCGCACTCACACCGCAATGCCCAACGCACCCGCCATCTTCTCCGCCTCCGCTGTCACCGAGCTCATCAAGCTCGAAGGACGGGCGAAGGTGACTTACCCTACGGCCGATGCTTCGCATCGCCGCATCGAGCGCGCGCTCAAGCTGGCCAAGGCGAGATATCCTCTGGCCTTCAATGCGCCCGATGACGAATACCCGCGGGCCTTGCTCAAGGCACAGCAGAAGCTCGCCGAGGACGCCCAGCATATCTATGTCGCGCTTCGCTATGAAGAGCTTCCAGGCGCGGCGATGCACCAGAGCAAGGGCCAGAGCTGCGTGGATCTCATCCCGCCGGAATTCCGCGCAAATGACGGGCCGTGGGATACCATTCGCACGAAGCTCGATCCCACAGACACCGCAACGTGGACCATCGATCCGCTCTCGCCGACCATCCTCTCCTCCACGCTGGAACAGGCCAGTGCGGTGGAAGGCGACAAGGTGAATATCGTTCGAGCCAATCAACCGTGGCCGGTGATTACCAGTTATCGCCGGGATAACGATGGCGCGATCGTAACCGTGACCCGCACGATCGTGGACGGCGAGGCGAGCCCGGCGCTTTCGTTCAACGTCGTCGGCGTTTCGGTTACACCGTTGGGCAATGGACAGAGCCTGCAGACGCTCGAGACAAAGTCCGCTTTTCCCACGCTGCTCGACTATCGCGGCACTGGTGGAGTGCCGGCCGGTGGCACCGGATTTGCCATCGAGGAAACGCAACGCACCATTGTGGCGGAGGGAGCCATTCCGGAGGGATTCCCGTCGACGGCCGCGAATGTCGTGTCCGATGTCATTCACGCGGATAACCTGCAGCAGGCGGTGCGCGAACTGAAAAGGATCGTGGACAATGCCGGCGCCGATCTGGACGCCACCCATTTGCCGAGTGTGAATGTGCCGCTCGAGGTGGATAAGCAGACGAAGGTGCAGATCTACCGCAATTACCGGCTGGTGTCGGCGGCACAGTCACTGCCGGCGATCGGCGCCGCGTTTCAGGATGGCTATGCCCTGGATGCGCGGTTGACTCCGCTCGGCGATCCTCCGTATTTCAGCCCGAACGCGATTCAAGAGGTCGAGTGGAGCGCGATCCCGGCTCCGCGTGTGGAATACCCGATGGTGGGCTTTGAATTTCCGGCGCTCTTCAAGTTCGCCTCCGCATCGTGGGACACGCTGCAATTCTACTATACAGGCTTCCCGCCCCCATGGCCGGGGGACGGCGTGACACCTGGCACATTCCAACTCATCGCCCATCGCTCGGCGACCCGGCAGGCCCGCCGCGTTTATACCTATTCAGTTGGCGCCAGCGGAAACGCCGTGGATACATTCCGGGTGATCACTCCGGGTATATCGAGCCGGATGTTCCAAATCCCGTCGAATTGCATCCATCCACCGATCGATGTATATGGCACTACGCACGGTGACACTTACCAGATCGAGAAGATACCGGCCTCGACACCCGATACCTATAACAGCGCCGACGTGCTGACGATCCAGTGCGAGGAGCGCCAGGTGCTCGGAGGATTCTTTGAGAGAGTGGTGACGGAAATCAGCGAAGACACTTCTCCGTACGATTTCGAGGCATTCTTCGCGGCGCTCGGGTTCAAAGCGACGAAGCTGAATCTCATCGATCGCTCGAAGATCCCGAAGCAAACGCTCTATCTTCGCTCGAAGATCCCGAAGCAAACGCTCTATCTTCGCTCGAAGATCCCGAAGCAAACGCTCTATCTTCGCTCGTCCAGTGCCGGTGACACGCAGAATGCAACGATATACGGGACGGTTGGGGCTGCGTATGTCAAGAAGACTGTCACGCTCGCGGGAACCTCGACCGTCAGCACGGGATCGGCCCAGTTTGAGCAGGTGTTTCATGTGCACCTGGCCAGAAATGCCGCGGGCGCGGTGAAGATCCGGCAAAAGGGGATACCGTCGGGCGGAGCGATTCAGTTTACCGGCGTTCCATCCGATGGAGACACGGTTACCGTTGGGAGATCGGTCGGCGCCCAGACTTATACATTCAAAACGACCCCAGCCAGCGCGAATGATATCTTCATCGCGGGACTGACGGTCGTGGCGATCGCGCAGAACCTCGCCTATGCCATCAATGGCAATGGGGTAAGTGGAGTAAACTATTTCGCGGGAACGAGCGCAGTGGGGAATGTGGTCGCGCAGATCGATGGAACCGACACCACCATCGTACATGTGCAGGATGCGCTTTCCGAGACAAATGACGTGATCGCCTACACACTCGGTTCCACCGGGAGCGCCATGCAACTCACCGCATTTGGTACAGCGTACGATGGGCAGGAACTGGCCACGATCAACCCGGGCGACAGGGATGCATACGGGAAGATCAATTTTTCGAACCCAAACCTTTTGGTTTATTCCAATTCAGGAAATCTGATCGCGGTGCCGGCGTACTTTGCCGGGAAGCAGACCACGATCATCGAGCAAGTCACCGCGGCCAGCACGCAACCGGCGCTCGTTTATAACCTCCCGGCGCTCACCAATGTGGTCTCAGACTGGCTGGCCGTCCCGAAGCTTCCGTTCACGATCACTGCCATGCTGCTCGGCAACCCGGCGCTGACCCTGACCTACGAGACGAGCACGACGGGAACCGAAGGTCCGAGTGCCCCGGCGACCCCTGGCGCCACGGCGATCCCTCCGATCGGAAACTCGCAGATCGTCATTCAGCCCTGCACGGAAGCCAGCGGCGTGAGCTTCGTAAGGATCAAGATCAATAACCCGAATGCGCAGGCCAGAGCGATTCACGTGAGCCTGTCATACCAAGTCGTTCCATGATGAATGAGCAACCGCCAGTCGATCAAAGTACCATCCAGTCAACGCCGCCGCCTGTGCCGCGGACGGCGGTGGATGATGCGCATGATTTCATCCGTTCCATCGAGCGCCGCCGCCCCGGTGGCGCCGCACGCCAGTCGCAGGCCATAGCGAGGCGCGATGGGTTTGGCGCGGATCCGTCCACGCACAGCGAGCGGATCCGGGGTGTGGAAAATACGCTTTCGACGCTTCACGGCCGTGACGTCGCAGTGCATGGAAATCTGATCTCGAAGCGGGATGCCCCTGTAGCGCCAGCTTCGGCAAAGATGCGCGTGCTCGGCGGCGTCGCGGGAGTTCCCGCCTACCTCATTATTTCAGCAACGATTGATGGCACGCCCTAACGGAATCTACCACATATACCCTTCATTGATATATCCTCCGGAGGATTGGGTGCCGCTGGGTGGGGTAACGTTCGGAGAAATGTCAGCGCAGGAGGTCGCCTTTTGGTTTTGGCGCGTATCGGAATTTTCCGTCACTGGAATCGTCGGCGATGGCCCGCTTCCGGTCGGGGTGGAGCCAGAATCTCAGATCATCTCAAACACTTTCGCTCCATTGCATGGCGGCGAGGTTGCAAATTATCTGAATGGAGGCGCCGTGGAAGCCTCGTTTCTTACCGGTGGAGTGCCGGTAGCCAACGAGTACGTCATAGATATTGGGATGGGAGGAGCTTTTCTCCACACCAATCCTGACGATGCGATTGGATGGAATACATTGCTTGGTTTTCAATTGGGATGGCACACGAGCGACGGACACGGAGGAGCCATCGATGTGGTGCAAGGCGGCAGCACGCCGGCGCTATCCGCATTTACTCTCACCTTTTCGGGCACGAACGCTTTGACTGGTGAAACTTATCATCGTGCGATTCCGTGCTACGACCAAGGTCCTTCAGGTAGAGCACTTTCAGGCGGAGTCACCATCACCCCAATCGGCTTTTGGCCTTTCGCCGACGATGCCGGAAACCCGCTCTACGACACGGCGAGCGGAGCCAGACTTTAAGCCTGGTCATTCTTGCGATTACGACCGCACCGCTTTTTCTTTCCGCTTTGTCTTCATCAGCTTTGCCATGACGGGCTCGCCGGCCTCTGGCGCTGCTGCCGGCATCGCCGAGCGGCTGCGCAGGCCTGGCGTCGCGGAAACTCCGCCGCCACGGCGCGGGATTTCTCCGGAGGCATCGGGCAACTTGCCGGCCTCCAGCGCGATCATCGCATTCGCCGAGGCAAAGAAAACCGGGTAGCGCACCATGAAGCCGCTTAGTTGCGCGAATTGCTCCATCTGCTCCTCCGTCATCTGACGCATATTCTCCGAAGTTTCCTCGATCCAGCGTGCGCGGGTCGCGGAATCGCGGTTCGCCACGCGATTCACCTGATCGAGAAACGGCGTGTCTTCGCTGGTCATCGCGGCGCCGGTTTCCACGAGGAAACGGGCGAGCAACGCGGACCATTCATCGCGGCTCATCGCCAGGCCGTCGCGGATCTCCACGAGCGTCTTGATCGTGGGCAACTCGCCACTCTCTACGCGCCGGTAATAGTCCCGGCTCACCCCCGAGGCCTGCGAAACTTCGCCCTGGCTCAGATTCCGCTTCTCGCGCGCGGCACGTACCAAGCCGCCCACGGAATGCTCCGCTTTGATGAATTTCGTCATGTCGCGCGCACCGTACATTGCAGTTTTTAGAAGTCGAGAAAACTTTTCTCGCAAAAAGGCGTTGACGACAAAACAATGATGTATTAAAAAAACGCCATGCAAATGACCAACGAAAACCTGATGGCGGCGGTGGGCAAGCTCTCCACGGCGCTTCTTTGTTCGGTGCGGACCGCCCGCACCTTCGCCGGAAACGGGTCCGCGGATCTGGAAGCCTGCGATCTGCTGGAAACTCTCCTCTGCGCCGCCATCCGCTCCGATAAGATGACGTTGCGCTTCGTAATCTGGAATCTCGAAGGGCGTGATTTGCATGGCAATCCCGCCAGTGACGATTGCTTTGCCGCATAACGCTAACCCTGCCGGTTTTCTTTCACTTTTTCTTAACTTACAAAGAGGCGGCATGACGGCCAGGATCGAGATCGAACGCGGCGGCGAGTTACTTTCCGTGGAAGTGCTGGGATGTGTGCATCCCGGTTCTTGGGGTGGGCGCGACTGCTACGGCCTGCTCACAGAACCGGATGAAGCGCCCGAAATCGAACTCCTGGAAGTCGGCAAAGATCCGTGCGGCGTACCGTATGTGCTGACCGCTGCGGAAGAAGAAGAAGCTCTGGAAGCACTGGCCGAGGTCGCGGAAGAGGATTTCTGCCCGTAAGCCTCTGTTACTTCCGGGAAACGCAGTTAACCGAAAACATAACCATCTGAATATGCAGTCCGACCGATCAATTTCGTAATTTGGTAAAATTTGGTAATTTGGTTGAAAGATGAGCGCGCGGATCTGCCGGGAGGGAAGCTCATGGGACTGGGAGTTTGAATTCACACCTTTCGGGGAAGTTCGGGAGCCGGGTTTTTCACCAAATTACCAAATTTTGCCGAATTACGAAATCGATGGACCGAGGCGGGCGGCCTGGTGCGGCGCGGCTCAGGCATTCAATTTTCTCGCTCAATAAACAATCCAACCTAACTATGAAACTATCCCTGAAATCCCTTGTCGACGTGGATCGTACCATTCTCGATCGCCTCGACTCCCTGGCTAATCTCCTGCCGGTCACCGGTCCGGAGCCGGTCGGCATCTCGCTCGCCCAGGGCGGCTGCATTACCTATCTGCATGACCCGGAGACGACGCCGATTATTGGTATCGCTTTCGGGCTGACGGGCTGGCGTTGCGAGATTCCGCGCGGCGGTTCCTATATCGATCTCGTGAAGCGCCTGCCAAATGGCGTGTGTGTGCGGGTGGTGGATGTCACTGAGGTCGAATTCGACGAGGCGGTGCCGCCGGAATTCTTTACCGGAGAAATGAGCGTGCCGGACCTGGACGGCGGAGATGAAGGAGACGGCGCCCGCCATCGCGCAGCCCAGGCAATGCGGCGCGCTCGTGGACACTGAGGGGCGGAAGAACGGGACCACTGACTTACTAACGGTACGGAAATGATTCGGTTCAACAACCCTTTCGCGCCATCCGACGGCGCGAAGACAGGCAGTGAAACAGGAGACGAAACATCCATGACTAATCAAGACGACATTGCAAACGAGACGGCATTTGCCGGGAAGGAGGAACAATGAGCGGGGCGCGTTCGGTGGGTGGAATCCGCAGGACCAGCGGCCGGCGCGAACGGCCGGGATCGGAAGCCGATCCGGGCTGTTCAAAAGAGGAGATCGAGCAACTGCGCGCGGGTGTCTATGATATGCGCCGTCGGCGCGGCGAGAAGACGGCGGCGTGGGATTTCGGCCTGCCGCGCCGGAAGAAGCGCGTGGCATCCGGCGGCGCCTGGCGGGAGAATTTCCTCAAGGCGCTGGAGCGTTGCGGTTCGCAGCGGCATGCGGCGGAACTCGCCGGCGTGTCGTACCCCACGGTGCTGAACCACAAACGGGCGGACCGCGCTTTTGCGGACGAGGTGGATGAGTGCTACGGCCGCTGGGCGTGGCGCCAACTGCAGTACGACGCGAAGAGTTCGAGATACTTCGCGGCGATCCTGGCTTATGTGCAGCGCGAACTGGAGAAGGCCGCGGCAAGGCAGAACCAGGAATAGAGTCCCGAAAAGCACGAAACGGTGGATGAGACGATAGGCGGACCCAGGGGATGAAGATGATGATGATGAGGAAGATGAAGAGGGGCGCGGATCGCTCCCATAAGTCCTATCCGTCCCATGAGTCGCATAAGTCCCATCCCAGAAACGATAGTTATCCAAAAGGAGATTCCCAATGGCTGGTGACTGGCTGAAATGGACCAAAGGTCTGACCCGTAAGATCGAGGTCGCGAAAATGGCAGCGGAGCTTGGCGTGGCACCGGCGATGGTGGCCGGGATGTGTATGCAGTTCTGGGAATGGCTCGACGACAATGTCTCGGCCACTCAATGCGATGCCTCGGGATCGGCTTCGGTGGATATGACGGGGGTGAACCTCGGCTTCATCGATCTCGTGGGTGGTATGTCCGGCTTCGGCGAGGCGCTGATCCTGGCGGGCTGGCTGGCCTTTGAAGGCGGCATGATGCGGGTGCCAAACTTCGCACGTCACAATGGCCGGCCCGCCAAGGACCGGGCGCTCTCCCGCGACCGCTCGGCTGCCTGCCGGCGCCGTGCCAAAGAGTCCGGGCGCTCGAGGAGCCGGGTAACTGGCGAGGAGGAAGCCAGTGCCGTGGCCGCCGCTCCGACAGAAGCCGAGGCATCCCCGCAGTCCTCGCGCGTCCATCCGGTCCATTCCGTCCATCAAGCTACCTCTCGTGCCGAAGACACCCCCTGTTCCCTCGACGAGTTAGTGGCCTACGCCGCCGAGTACCCGATCTCCGAGAGCGTGCCGGTAAAGCCGGATCCCGGCTTCTGCGAGTGGTGGTGGGACGCGCAGGAGAGTGTCGGCTGGCTGTCGCCGCCTGGCGCACGCCGTCAAAGCTGGCGCGCCGAATTCCGCAAATCCTGGCGCGGGAGATACCACAAAGAACAAGCGCTCAAAACCCCGACTAGCTACCAATATCGTGAAAAGCATCCAAACACTACTTCCGCCCGCCGTCGCGGGACTCTGCACGATCACCCATCCATCCTCGACAATTTCAGCTGAGGCCGAGGCCTTTGACTGGCGTTGGAATCTGGACGGCGCGACTTCGGAGGAAAAACAATCGCTTAGTCGAATGTTATATGAGACGAAGCGCTTCGTCTCCGCCATGCAGCGCGGCGAGCAGCCCTATATCCTTTCACTGCTCGGGATTTCGGAAATCGGCAAGACGCATCTGGCCAGGCGAGTAAGTGCCTTTTTCCGGAGGTATCTCGAGATCTATGTGGACCCGCGCACCCAGGCGCGTCTATGCCGGCGCGGCGGACGTGTGGAATGGCGCGAGGTCGCGACAGCAGCACGTCAACGCGACTGGACGATGGTGGAAGATATCAAACACGATTGGCTCGTCATTCTCGACGACGTCGGAGCGGAGCATCAGACGGCGGATGCTTTTACCATCTCGGTTCTAGATCAAATCCTGAATGAACGGGTAGGTTGCCAGTGGACGATGGTGACGGCGAATCTGTCGCTGCGAAAGATTGCCGAAGAGTGGGACCCGCGGATCGCGTCACGCCTGCGCCGTGATGGCGGTGCATGTGTGGATGTGCCGCAGACAGTGCGGATGTACGGCAAGCGGATCTGGACGAAAGCGGCATGAGCGAGGGGCATTTCGAACGCGGCGCGGCCTGGGCCAAAGGCCTGGCGAAGGAGATCGAGGCGCTGGATGGTGCAGGCTCCGGTTTCGTACCGGAGCGGGATCTGCCGAAGTGTGAAGATTGCGGGCAACAATTGTTTGTCTGGTATGGAAGGTTTTCGGATACGTGGGGGCTGTATCATCCGAGGAGCCGGAAGTGTAATGACCTCGATGCATTGGCGAGGGGAAAGACGGAGCTGGCGGCGATCGCGGGGTATCTGGCGGGTCTTGCGGTACGGCGGGCAGGTGGTGGCTCCGGTGGTCAGGCGGCCGGCTCTTAATCTTACTCGTAATCTTAATCTTACTCGATCGCGTCGACATATCGTCGCGTGATCGAGATCAAGGGAACGTTTAGAGGGAAAAAACTTTCAACGTTCGACGCTCAACTTTCAACGTCCAACGATTCTGGAATCCACGCGCGGCGACTATTCATCGCCGCGCGTGGATTTTTGTTTAGATAGGCGGGTATGTAACAGGCCCGGAGGGCCGATGGACATCAGCTCCGGGTGACAGCCCGGAGATTGGGCGGCTGCGGGTCAGCCCTGGAGGGGCGTCGGAGCGCCAGACGTTGTAAATGCGCACTGGCGATATTCTGTAAAGACGCGGCTTTGTCGTTACGAACGCAGAGGAATCCGACGCCCATCCGGTGCTGGCCGGCCGTCTCCGATTCTCCGAACTGTCGCCCGGAGTTACTGTCCGTCGGCCCTTCGGGCCTGCAATTGGGAGGAGATATCCATCACTTTACGGCATTCGTTCGTGCCGCTGGATCGATATTTGCACCGGCTGTAACTCCTTCTCCCTTAGCGGCATATGTCGTCGTCACGCTCGCGTCACGGTGGGAGCGTGACCAGAGAAGAGAAGAGAAGAGTTTATATATACACACACGCGTGCGTGCGCGTGGAGGGAGCGATGATTTGCCGGAACGAGCGCCGATCGTACGAAGACGGGTGAGGGACGCGGGGGGGCGGGAAGTGCGGTTTGTGGAGGGTGCTGCTTCTTCAGCACCGGGGTGGGGACGGCCGGTGTCGTGGTCCGCTCTCAATCTTAATCCTAATCCCCGAACGTCCATGTGCGGACTCAATTAATGCAGGTGCGCGAGTTGTGAGTCAGCATGTCCGCGGTGGAACTGTGCGTCTATCGGGGATTAAGATTAAGACTAAGAACCTTCCAGCAAGATACTCTCCCCCACCTGCCGTTTCCCGATTGACGAACTTGCTCCTGGCTGAACGAAAGGCGGGATCATGCCGAGATTAGCATCGGAAAAAACGAAGGCCGCCAAGGCGGTGAGTGCGGAGGATACCGCGGAGATTGGAGCTGGCGAAACGGTGCGGCCCATCCGAAAGCGCGCCGCAGGCAAGGTTCCTCCGATCGAACTTCCACCGCCATCTGCGGAACAAACGTCTGACGTTCCGCCGTCAGTGACTTCGCCTGCAGCGGCCGATGCCATACCGAGACCTGCCGTTGAGTCACCGTCTTCGCTCACGCCGGTTGCCGCTCCGTCCGTCACCGAACTTCGAGAACGCGCTTTCGAGTTAAGGCGGGAGCGGCGGAGTTATCGCGAGATCGCGGTCATGCTTGGGGTTGCTATGGAAGTTGCGCATCAGTGGGTGGAGGAGCACTGGCGTGAGATCCGCGAGATCTGCCGGGAAAGCGCGCAGATGGCTCGTGCGGCGGAGCTGGCCACGCTCGACGCCCTGGAACAGCGCTGGTTGCCGCTGGCCCTGGCGGAAGAGCTGGAGGTGAGCACGGAACGTGAAGGTCGCACGGGCAAGCCGGTGCATGTGGAACTGGATGCGTACGAGGCTGGGCTCAAGGCGGTGGATCGCGTGCTGAAGATCGCGGAACGGCGCGCGAAGCTGCTCGGTCTCGAAGCAGCGCAGGAGGTGACCGTGGGCCGGAAACATCTCACGCTGGAGGAAGCGGAAATGCGGTTGGGTGGCGGTGGCGGCGGCGGCCAACCGCGGGATGGGAGCCAATGGGACGGATAGGACACATGGGACTTATGGGAGGGGCAGGTCGCATAGGTCCCATGAGTCCCATGAGTCCCATGAGTCCCATGAGTCCCATGAGAGGGCTGCGAAACTACTGTTCACGCTGTGTCTACTGAAACCTCATCTTCCACTCGTGGCATCGACTCCCGGCGTTGGCTGGAAGTGCGGCGTGATCCGCGCCGGTGGTTCGAGGGTTTCGGCCGCCATCGCGATGAGCAGACCCGCCGGCCGGTGCGCGGCTGTGCCAATGTCTTGCAGCGGCGTATCTTCGAACACTATCGCCGCTGCCAGGCGGAGCGCCGGCCGTGCCGCATGGTCGTGCTGAAGTATCGGCGGGCCGGCGCGTCCACTGCGGGGTCGTGCCTCACTTACTTGCATGCCATGAATTATAGGGCACGGCTGGGCGTCATCGGTACCGATTACAAAGCGAGCAGCAATATGCTGGATATGGTCCGGTGCTATGGCGAGCACGACGACTTTCCCGGCTGGTCGGTGTACACCGGGACGGGCGAAGGGCCATTGGAGACATCGCTGGAGATTGTGCCGTGGGAAGAGCGGATCGATCGCGTGATTTCCACCAAGCTCGTTTTCGCGCACGATTCCGTGGTTGAGTTATATACTTCACTCAACCCGGAATCGGCGCGCTCGGCGGGACTCAGCGGATACCATGCAACCGAGTGCGGGCGCTGGCAGGCAGGTGGAGCGCACGATGGCGGCGAGACGCTCACGGCGATGCGTAATGCCCTGCCGAAACGCGGCTTTCACTTTGCCCTCGAGGAAAGCACGGCGAACGGCGCGCAGGGCGCCTTTTACCAGACGTGCCGCACGGCGCGCTGGCCGGACTATGCCAACTGGGCGCGGCAATGGGATGCGCAATGGCCGCTCACAGAGGCTGAGTTTGGGCGGGACTTACAATTTACCCTGATCTTTGCCGCATGGTTTGAGGATGAGCGCCATGTGCCGAACGAGCCGCTTACACCCTCGCAGGAAGAGCGGATTCGCGCAACGCTCACGGAAGACGAACGGGCATTGCTCGCGCGCTTTGGACAGGATGGGCCGCGCGGTCTTCGGCTTGGTGGTGAAGTTCAGGCCACGGCGTGGGAGCAACTTGCCTGGCGGCGCTCGATCATCGCCACGGTTTGCACGAAGCGCGGTGCGGAGGAGTTCAAGCAGGAGTATCCGAGCACGCCGGCGGAAGCGTTTCGCGCGAGCGGCAGCGCGGCGCTGGATCAGGAAGGGCTCATCGCGCTGGAATCGATGGCCCACGAAGTGAATGCGGCGCCGGAGTGCGGGCGGATCGAGTCTGGCGAATGGGCGGTGATGCCGATGAATCAGGCCGAGTGGCTGCGTTGGGAAGCGCCCTTTGCCGGTGGGCGTTATCTAGTGATTTGCGATCCGATGAGCGGCGCCGAGGCAGTGCACGGGACGGGTGAGAAAGATCGGCACGCGGTCTTTGTCCTGCGCGATGCTTACACGGATGCGGCCGAGAGTTATCATCGGCTCAAGGTGGTCGCCCGGCTCAAGCCGCCGTGCCAGTGGGAGGATGAACTCATCGCCGCCGCGCTCGATGCCGTGTCGCGTTACTACGGTGGTGCGACGATCGTGGTGGAAGGGAACGTGGGCGCGGCGATCTTGAAAAGCCTGCACACGGAGTATAACGCACCGCTCTTTCTCCGCGAGGAGATCGATAAGACAACGCAGGCCGTGACGCGCAAACTAGGCTGGTGGACCGACGCCGCCTCACGCCGCGTGGCGATTTCCGCGCTGCAGGTGGCGGTGCGCGAGCAGACGATCGAGATCCCATGTCCACATGCGGTGGGCGAACTCTCCGGGCTGGTTATTGATCAGCGCGGCAAAGCCGTTGCGGGTGGGAGCGGGCACGATGACGATGCCATGGCGTTGGCCATTGGACTGGCCACGATGCATTGCGCGGTGCGGTATACGCCGGTGGAAGTGAAGCCGCCGACCCGGGCGGCGGATGAGGATCGCTGGAAGGAATGGTAGGGGATTTAGGATTTAGGATTTAGGATTTAGGATTTAGCATTTGGAGGGGGATTCGAGCCGGGATTTGGATTGGTGGGTCGGCTGGGAGCGGCGGAGGCTCTTTATCTTAATCCCCACTGACGTCCGGCCTCCGGAGAGCGCTTGTAACAACCAACTCCCAACGCTAAACTCCCAACATTCAAATAGCGTCTTGTTTGCTCTCGATCGAACACTGGCTCGGCGAGCTGTTTTTTTCTTAGTGATGTGGATCGATGGTGAAACCCATGGCCCTCAGGTTGTCGCGGATGAGGGTGAAGGACTTTGTCAGAAGTTCGCGGTCGGGCCTGGTATTGTAGGTGACATTGACCCATGCGACGAGCTTGCGGTTGGGAGAGTCCGCGGAGCATCCGTAGGTGGACCAGTAGGGATAGTGAAGGATCGGTCCCACCACGATGGTTGTTCCGCGATCGAAGACGGGATCGAGGACGAGGCCACGAGCACGGCCCGCCCATTGCTCCTGGGCGGCGGATTCGGAAGTGAGAATGCTGGCGGTGATGATGAAGCCGTCGGCGATCGGGCCAATCTCCTTGCTGGGTTGTTCACTCCAGTCGCCCGACATATTCGAACGGTACACGAGCCATTCACGGGTGTGGTGAGACAGAGTGATGGTGTTGTCGTCCTGAGTGAGCTCGACTTTGAGAGCGGCGGTGGGTTGAGTGAGTTGGCGGGTGAGGGTTGTGGTGGTGTCCGTGAGCTGGGTTTCGGAGGGAGCCTCGGCACGGGCGGAATGAATGGAGGTGGTGAACAGCGGAAGGGAGAGGAGCGTGAACGCGAGGAGAGAAGCAGTGGTTCGCATAGGAGGAAGGTAGGAGGCTGCAGGGGAAGTGTCGCTTGCGGCGGATGGGTGATATGTCAGCCGGGCGTCAAAAAGTTGTGAAGAATTTGTTTTTGGTGGGATGGCGGGGATTGGAAGGCCGGCGGTTCTTAATCTTAATCTTAATCCTCTGACACGCAGTCTTCGGGGGACAGCCTGATAACTCCCAACTCCCAACGCTAAACTCCCAATATTCAATGAAGCCGAGCTCACCAGAGACTGGATATCGCAGGGAAAATGCCTTCAGCGCCAACGGCGCTAGCCCTAGGTCCTTCGTAAAATAAATTTAACGGGTATTACACTTGGCCACGATACGGTTTTGACGCGCCGCTGGATTCATTTCAAATCCGACGCCTTCCGCCGCAATTGCGCGGCGCTAAGACCGTGCTCGATCTAATGGAGACAAAGGAGGGGCGTGAGTGGTGGAAGGCCAACGGAGAGGGAACCGCAATGGCATTTGATTTGACCCCTGGCAGTCGATCACACAAAGTACTTCAGGCTTATCTACGCGAAAATGGAATTATCCCATACTGATATTGATATCTATCTGGCGGACCCCAAACGGAAGGAGGCGAGGCGTCTGATGTGGAAATGGATCGTAGAATTGGCGGATGAAGGGAACCTGATGAAGAAGGCCGAGACGAGTTGTATGATCGGGCATGCAAGCAAGTTGGCCGCCCAGAGAGGTGAAGAAAAGAAGTGAGATGAATTGGTCGCTAGCGCTTCGCGAGTGAAAGGTATGCGGAAAGTGATGACTGAAGCTGCCAGAGAGTCTTGGTCGCTTTCCTCACAGCTTGGGAATATACCAATGAATCAATGAATGATAATATCCTGGATTTTGAGACACATGTAAAAGTGCGCGAGCTTTGCAGCTTGAAGCTCGTAGAGTTTAGGCGGACTAAGGGCTGGTTTCCGAACGGAGAGGAGCGGGATCATCTTTACGACGAGGCGTGTGCTGATCTGGGAGTCACGGATCCCGGTCATGAAGCTCACAAGGAAGCGCGCCGACTTGGTAAGGAAAGACGCGCACAACAGGCGGGCTCGTCCGAAAGTTGAAATGTACGGTTTAGGCTAAACTGAAAGATAAATGGACCCTGATGATCTGAGCTCTGTTGTTTTAGAAATGTGGAAGGGAGATACTTACATGGCTGCGCTTCATGGATTGTGGAAGCTCGCTAAAAGAGAAGGCGATGATCGCGTATTTACGGCGATTAACGGTGTGCCAGAGGAGTATAGAATTCAGATATATGAAGTGACGTATGATTACTATGAAGGTCACCGGGAGAATGGCTGCGATTTCGTGCATGCGAGTGTCTATATAGGAGGGAAAGATGGGGAGGTGGGATATCTCGCGACGGCGGTCGAAGTGCCGAAAGCGTGGATTGAGAGTCTCCTGGAATATCTGCGGGAAAATGGTGTCGATCAAACGCAATGAATATGCTTCCGGATCAACCGCAAGATACACCGTCGCTGCCGATGTCTGAGGCGCCACCGTCACCAGGCGACGACACTGCAATTGAAGGGTTGGGGTGAGAGTCTCCTGGAGTATTTGAGGGTCGCGAGAAAGTTCTGACGGCGGTGGCAAACGCAAAGGCGTCAGGATGGAGCTGACAGTTAGTTATCAATCATCCGTAGGTGGCGAAAATGGGTGGACGCGGGCATTTTGACGGATCCCTGCGGCCCGTTTACGAAATGTTGCCAGTGTGCGATGGTCCACAAGACGCGGTTCGGATGAATGCCGGCAACGCCCGGCGGGTTCGCGCCGGTTTGGTCTGGACAATGCGGCGCGCCTCGCTTTTACATCCGCCGTCTTTTTCACCCCGTTTCGATGAGAGCGTTTCTATTGTTTGCCATTTTGGGCTCAGTTTTTGTGAACCTGGCGGCGGCGCAGGTTGAGGTGCTCCATCGTTTCGGTTACGGGCCAGTGCGCCCGAGCGTCCCTCTGACCCTTGGGGCCGATGGCGCGTTGTACGGTATCACCGAAGGTGATGGGCAGACGCCGGCTGCACGGATCTTTCGGTTGAATAGTGCAGGTGCTCCCGAGATCGTGGGAAAACTCGATGGATATCCGTATTCTCCGGCGTACGGGGTGTCGCCGCTCAGCCTGGATGGACAAGGGAACCTTTGGGGTTCAACGACGAAAGGCGGCTTTAACGCGGGCATCGTCTTTCGGGTCGATTCCACGGGCACGATCGCGCAATATACATCCAGTTTTGGCGCCGACACCGTCGGCGGAATCATTCTGCAAAGCGGGGGGCATAGCTATGGCATTGCGCAGACTCCCGGCGGAGGTTCGTATGCCTATCAGGTTGATCCGGCTGGGAACGTAATTAAGCTTAAACCTCCCGGTCTGCCCAATCTCGTGCTCCTCCTGACTACCCACACGGGGATGATGGTCGGCATGTCGCAGGCGAGTGATGGCGGCGTTGATTTCTTTCAACTGCAGATCGATGGGGCAACTTCGAAGATCGCTCATGCCGCGCCCGCGATCGGGCTTCCCCTTGCGCTGACCGAAGGCGCGAGCGGGACTTTGTATGGGATCACGGCCAATGGCGGCACGTCGGGCTGCGGAGCCATCTTTAGCATGGCCAGAGGCCAGGATGCCGCGATTTTGGTGAACTTCAGCGGGGATCTCGGCGGCGGTCCCTCCGGTCAATTGGCCCTGGCTGGCGATGGAAAACTATATGGAACGACCACTGGCGATACGCAGGTGGCAGGCACGGTCTTCCGGTTTAGCGAGGATGGGACGTTTGAAACGCTGGGCAGCGTGCCGGGAGGCGTGGGCTCAGGTGCGGTCGGCCTGACCACCGGCAACGATGGCAATCTGTACGGGACGACGGCGAGGGGCGGCGACTATGGCCTCGGAGCGGTTTTTCGTGTGGGAAGAGATGGAGCGATCACGGTACTCTCGAGTTTCACGCCTTATGGGGTCACACCCACCGGGCCATTGATTCAGGATGGGGCCGGCAATCTTTACGGCGCCACGAAGACGAGCGGGCCCGATCTGGAAACTGGGATAATTTACAAGATCTCTTCGGCCGGCGATTTCAAACTGCTTGCTTTGCTTCCGGCAGACGCCGGCTCGGCGCCACTGGGAGGAGTGACGTTTGGGACTGATGGATTACTTTATGGAACGACGAGCAGCGGAGGTGCACATCAGTATGGGGCGGCATTCAGGGTGGGGCTCGATGGAACGGTCGCCGTGCTGGGCAGCTTCGACGGGATCAACGCTGCCTCGCCATCCAACCCACTTTGCCTGGGCGCTGATGGAAGCCTCTATGGGACATGCGGGACCGATCAGGGCGGGGTCGAGACCGTATTCAAGATCACCTCGGACGGAGCGATCCTCAAAGTCGCTGATCTCGATGGAACGACCGGGTACGGCCCGCAGGGGGCTCTCGTAGCTGGCCCCGATCAGTCGCTCTACGGCATGGCCGCGGCAGGCGGTGCGCAGGGCGGTGGGGGGATCTTTCGAGTGACCATGGCGGGCGGGGTTCAGCCGGCGACGAGCTTCTCGCAAATCGGGAAGGCATCCGGACAAATGGCCATCGGCGCAGATGGAGCGCTCTATGGCATCCTGGGAGGTGCGGTCTTCCAGTGGAACTGGGAGGGCGCCCCCACAAACGTGCGAATAACGGGTGGCGGGAAAGTGGGAACGGCCGGGCTTGCGCTGGCGGGAAACGGCCGCCTTTACGGGACAATCCCGAATACTTATAACGATAGCGATGAGTCGGTGGTTTCCGATGTGGATGTCTATTGCGTCGTGCTGGGTACGCATTCGGCGCCGGTGATTGGCGCGGAGCGGTCCATCACATTGAATCCCGGAAGCTCGGCGCCGATCGCGACGGGAGACGGCTATCTTTGTGCAACGGTGATTGCCGAGCAGGGGTGTGTATTTCGCCTCCCGATTCCTCCCAACCACGCGCCGATCGCCCAGGATAGCCGCTTTTCCGTAAAGCCAGGCACGTTCACGCTGAACGTGCTGGCCGGCGCCAGCGATTCCGACCACGATGCGCTGACGATTACCTCGGTAACTCAAGGCGCCCAGGGAAGCGTGGTGATCAATGCTGATCAGACCCTGAGTTACACGGCTGACCCGGGCTTTTCGGGGCTGGATCACTTTACATACCAGATCACCGATGGGCACGGCGGCACGGCGTCGGCCAATGTCACGATCTACAATACCGTTCCCACTGCTCCAGACATAAGATATGACATGCCGCTGAAGCCAGCTCCGGTAACGGTGGACGTGCTTGCCGTGGCGAGCGACCCCGACTCTGGCCAGGTGCTTGAAATTACGGTGCTCAGCGCGCCTGCCTATGGGACAGCTACGATCGGGCAGGGCAAGGTTACTTATACGCCAAAGCCGGCTTTTACCGGGCTGGATTCCTTTAGCTATACAGTCAGCGACGGCTGTGGCGGCACCGCTACAGGTACTGTGCGGATCTTCGATACTCCCCTGGCCGTGGCCGGAGTATATGGGGGAACCGTATTCAGCCCTTTGGCTGAGTATCTGGTTGGGCCGATCAATCTCACGGTCTCGAAGACCGGAAACTTCACCGCCTCGTTCGCGGGACTGCGGGTAAAAGGAACGTTGCTGCCGGATGGAACCTTTGTCGGCAAGGGAACGAGGTTTGACGGTACCTATACCGTGCATTTCCAAATCGACCCGGTCACGTGCGTTCTTACGGGAACGGCTGTCGATCACACTGGTTATACCCTGGATCTCAATGGTGCGAAGCGCGTTTATACAGCCCAAAACCCAGCGCCTCAGGCCGGTGGTTACACCTTTGCCACTGAATGGCCCTCAGTTTTCGCGATCCCGGACAAACTCAACCCACACGTCGGAAATGGATACGGAATCATGACTGTGAGCCGGGCGGGGAGCGTCCGGTTCATGGGGCGGTTGGGAGACGGCGCGCCCTGGAGCGGGGGGGCCAACCTTTATGGCCGGGGGGTCTGCGCTTTTCACGCGCAGGCCAGCTATCCCGGCTATCTCAGTGGCACCATCACCTGCAGCCTGACATTTGTCGACAGCCCGGATAGTGATGTCACGGCCTCCTTTTCCTGGTATCGATTCGTTGCCACGTCTCTGGAGGCGGTTAACCCGTCGACTCCATACTATTCGATCGACGCGATATTCACCGCATCCCGCTACTCGGCTTCGCAGCGACCTCTGACGATCGTGGGGCAAACCAGTAACGTGGTCGCGGAATACGATTCCGGGCCTTTGCTTGAGCCGGTCGACGAGACGCTTTCGTGGTCGGCGAGGAACGTCATCAGGGTGGATGCGAAGGGCGGTCCAAGGGCAGAATTTTCCGTAGACCCGAAAACAGGATTCTTCAGCGGTTCGTTTATCGATCCCGCCAATCATCAGCCTTCGGCGTTCAGTGGTGTGTGCCTGCAAAAGGCGAATCGCGCCAGCGGCTCGTTCCGGTATCCCAGGGGCTTTGGAACCGTGACGTTGACGCCTTATTGACCGGGGGCGGGTGGATGGGACTAATGGGACTAATGGGACTAATGGGACTAATGGGACTAATGGGACTAGCGCATTGTAGGTAATAATATGGCTGCGTTCGCGAGTGCAGCCCGGCAGGGCTGCTGGCGCTTAAATAAGCAATTGCTTTGCCTGATTTCAGGCCCGGAGGGCCGTTGGACAGTAGCTCCGGGCGACAGCCCGGAGATGGTACGGGTGCGGGCCAGCCCAGGAGGGGCGTCGGAGCACTAGGCGTAGCAAAAACGCACGGGCGATGTTCTGTGAAGAAGCGGCTTTTGTCGTTACGAACGCACAGGAATCCGACGCCCCATCCGGGGTTGCCCGCTCGTCTTCGGTTCTCCGGGCTATTCGCCCGGAGCTACTGTCCAACGGCCCTCCGGGCCCGTATCGTGCGGAAGATCCCTATTTAAGCGCCATTCGCCCGACAGGACTGGGTGGGTTGAGACGACTATGTAAATTCTTAGATAGCTCTACCCATCAGCTGCGCTTCGCTCCAAGCCCCGGTCAAATGTCCGCGAAGTCACGTTTTGCGCTTCCAGTGCTGCGGCCAGTTGAGCCTCGATCATCGCGTGATCGAGCGTCGCGCTGCAGGAGAAGATATCCGCCGCGGCGAAGGCGTTCTCCGGCCAGGTGTGAATCGCGACGTGAGATTCGGCGATGACGATGACTCCCGTCGCGCCGTGCGGACTGAAGTCATGGAACATTTGCGCGACGATGGTGCCACCAGCCTTCCGCACAGCCTCCGCGACGATCGGCTCGAGGGCGGCGGAATCGCGCAGGAGCGCGGGATTGCAGCCGTGCAGTTCGAGGAGCGTATGACGGGCGAGGTATAGGGACATCGGGACAGGGCGAAAGTTATGTGCCGGGACAAGTGGCGGCTGGCAGGGCCTTAACCTTAATCGATGCTATAACATCCGAACAACGCACGATTGCAGAGGGGATTGAGATTAAGATTAAGAAGGGACACTCCATCAGGCGGAAGCAAGGACGGCATCGGCCGCGTGCACCCCGTGAGTATAAGCTTCCTCGAAAATGGAGATTCCGCTCATATCGGAGTGGGCAAAGTGGATCGGGCCGAGTGGCTCGTGCATTCGCTGCCGGGCCTCTCCCCAGATATATCCCGGGACCGGGCGAATCATCCCGTGTCCCCAGAGCCAGACATCGAGATGGGTGACATGAGCGGAGATCGCCGGATGGACTCGCTCCAGATCGGAAAGGATCCAGTGACACCACTCCTCATAACTCCGTGACAGCGCCAGTTCCCGGGCCCGCGCCGGTGGAAACTGATCCAGTGGAGAATAGTGAGTCAATACCGTCTGTCGTGGGTAAGGATGCAGCAATTGGTGCGTCGCCACGACATATCCGAGCGTTTCGCTCTCGTATGGAACATTGTCCCAGCACAGCGGAGCGCCGGTTCCCGATGGCAGGCCATCGAGCGAGACATTGGCCACGACCCAGGGAGAATATTCCGCCGCTTCCGAAAAAGCGGCTTCCGCAATGACCTTGCGCGCCACGAAGCGCGGCAGGGCGCAGATCACGCGCCGGGCGCGCACACGCACGCTCTGGTTGGCCGCCACATCGTAGTAATCGACCGTCGCGCCTCTGTCATCGGGGACGATCTTCCAGACGGCACAACTCGTCCGGATCTTCCCGGCCAGAGGTTCTGCCAATCTTTGTGCCAGCCAGCCATTTCCTTCCGGCCAGGTTAGTACCGCTTCGCGCGGCGCATTTCCCGCCCGCCCATCGCGCGAGGCGAAATAGTGAATGCCGGCCCATGCCGAGACGTGATCCATGCCGGCGCCATAATCGTCGCGGCAGCAGTAGTTCACAAACCAGCGCAACGGCGCCGAGGTCCAGCCGTTCTGATCCATGAATTCCCGCATCGTCAGGCGATCGTATTTCAGGATCTCCGCGTCGCGCGAACTTTCATCCAGGGGAATGGCAAACGCACGCCGTCCGTCGGTGCCGCGGGTCTGCCGCCAGTTGTCCATCGCGCCGAAGAAATTGTCGTATTGCGCGCGGTCTTCACTAGTCACTCCGATTTGCGGGAGGAGCCCTTCCTGCCATCGGCCGGAGATATAAAGCCGCTCCATGGGATCATGGCAGAGACAATAGTCATCGTAGAGAGGCAGGCCGGACGTATCTCGCCTGGTGATCAAGCCCAGCTCCTCAAAAAGCGCGCGGACTTCCACGCTTTCATCATTCGGAATCGGCACATAGTGCGCTCCCCACGGATAGGCGGTGATTTCATTCCTGCCGGATGCGGCATTGCCGCCCGTGGCCGGCTCGAGCTCGAGAAGCATAAGATCCGTCCGCCCGCGCATCAAGAGCCGCCGGGCGGCCGCTAATCCGGCAATGCCTCCGCCGACGACGGCCACGTCCACCGTCTCGGTGCGAACCGGTGGAGGCAGCCCGCCATCGCGGATCCGGTGACCGAGTGTCGAGGATGCGCCGATGATTCTCCCGGTGAATTTCCTGTGGGGTGCACCAATCCCGCGCCACGCGGCAAGACCGGCCGCACAGGCCGATGCGGCCACGGCTCCGGTCTTCAGAAAAGCTCGACGCGACGTCTTCATCAGTGCACCGCGTGAGCCCATTCCTGCTCGAAATAGCGAACGAGGGCCTGGTTATTCAGCCGATTCACCTCTGTATCGATCCGGTCCATGTCCGGCGGAAACGCAAATAACTCCGCATAAGTGCGTGGATCGAGATAGCGCAGCCCGGCGGGAAAGTGTGGTTCCGCCGCGAGTTCGCCGGTATGCGCGAGGATGAAGCCCCATTCTCCAAAGGACGGCACATAGACATGGTATGGCTCGGTGGACAAGCCGGCGGCCTTTAGCGTGGTATCGACACACCAGAACGCTTTTCTTGCCACATAGGGCGAGGTGCACTGGATCACCATCGCGCCGCCCGGGGCAAGGGCCTCGCGCGCCCGGCGAAAGAAAGTGGTCGTGTAGAGCTTGCCGATGGAGTAAGTCGAGGGGTCGGGAAAGTCGGCCACGATGAAATCGAAGACTCCCCGGTTTTCCTTCAGCCAGAGGAAGGCATCGGAGAGGACGACGCTTACCTTTGGCGAGAGAAAGGCGCGGTCATTCAGCTTCGTCAGCATCTCCTGCGTGGTGAAGAGATGCGGCATCGCTCCATCCAGATCCACGAGCGTGACGTTCTCAACACTTGGATACTTCAGGATCTCTCGCACGGCGAGTCCGTCTCCGCCTCCGAGGACGAGAATTCGCGCCGGATGCGGGATGCGCGCCAGGCCGGTATGCACGAGCGCCTCGTGATAGCGGTACTCGTCGCGCGAACTAAACTGGAGGTTGCCATTGAGATACAGCCGTAAGTCATCCCGGCCTCGCGTGAGGACGATTCGCTGATACGGCGAGGAGCGCGCATAGATGACCGGATCCGGGTAAACCCCGGCTTCCGACCAGGTCATCAAACGATCTGAGAAAATGAAGCCGGTGCCCAGCGCCGCGATGACGAGCAATCCCTTTCCGCGCACCCATGCCGCCCCGGGGATCTGTTCCCAAAAAGCCCAAAGGGCCGCGAGGGCCACGAGGGCATTGAGCAGGCCGAAAAGAAACGAGGCCCGGACCAGGCCCAGATGCGGCACGAGTACGAGCGGAAAGAGCAGCGAGGCGAGCAGCGCGCCGACATAGTCGAAGGTAAAGACGCGGGAGATAAGATCGCGAAACTCGAGGCGACCCTTGAGAATCCGCAGGAGCAGCGGGATCTCGAGTCCCACGAGCGTGCCGATGATGAGAATGAGGCTGTAGAGGAGGATCCGAAAAGAGTCCACCCAGGCGAAGAGCAGAAAGAGAATCGCGGCGGAACTCCCACCGACCAGGGCAACGAGCAGCTCCGTCTGGATGAAGACGCGGAGTAAATTGCGCTCGATGAATTTCGACAGCCATGAGCCGATGCCCATGGCAAAGAGATACACGCCGATGACCGTGGAAAACTGGGTGACGGAGTCCCCCAGCAGGTAACTCGCGAGCGTGCCGGCGATGAGCTCATAGATCAAACCGCAGGTGGCGATGGTAAAGACGCTCGCCAGCAGCAGCAATTTCAGGCCGCGGTCAGACATGGGGCGCGAGCCTCCCGGAGAAGCCCAAACGTGGAGACTGTCGCACGATCAATGAATCGCCGCCGCGACGATGATGCAGATCCCCAGGGCGGAGCAGCCGGCGACGATGGCCACGGCGAGATTCTTCTTTTCGATCAACTCATGCCAGATATGGCCGGGAGTGATCTTGTCGACGATGAAAAAGCTTACGCCGAAGAGCAGCACGCCGAGCAGGGCGTATACAATGGAATTGAGGAGAATGATCAGGTTCATGGTCTTATTTGTGAAAGCCGACGCCGCCATGGGCTGCGCCGGACGCGGCGGCACTCGGATTGATTGGAGGAAACAGCGTCCAGCCACGCAGGTTGGCAAAGAATAGGAAAAGGCAGGTCGCGGCGGCGTAAGCCGCATAGATGGGATGTTTCATCAGTCTTCGTCATTGCTTGTGACTTCGAATTTGAGGCCGGGGGGAAGAAAATCGCTTTGCTCCCAGCGCTCATGCTCAAATCGCCGCTGGCGCCACCAGAGATAGACCGGGTAGATAGCGAGCAGGACGAAAGCCAGGATCCAGTTCGAGGGAAAGAATGCGCCGGATGCGGCCTGGACGTGAAAGGCCATCTTCTGGATCGCCGGGTCGGCATCGGTATCGAGCGAAAGATAGTATTCCCCCGGCGGAATCGCCGGAAGCGTGACCGAGGCTTTGCCATTGCCCTCATTCCAGGATTCTCCGTCTTCCACTCCGTGGTAATACTCGATACTGAGCTCCGCCGGATAAGTGTGACTATCCTTGGCTGAGACCAGCGTGGCATCCATACCCAGCCAATTGTTATCGACGGGCGCGGTGGCCTCGATGGTCACGGCCCGCCGCCCGCCGTCGATTTGAAAGTGAGGTGAGACCAGGACGGTCGAGGCGCCGCCGCGTTCAAAGGTGAAGTCCCCGCTATAAACCGATTTCGTGGGTACGAGCGCGCAGGAGATCCACTGCACGAGGGCGAGCGCGCCGATGAATAAGGCGAAATGAAGCCGAACCCGGCGCCAGCGATCCCGGAAAGGATTTGGCTGGTTCAGATAGACACCCGACGGAGTCCGCAGCTTCTTCACTCCGAAGGCCGCCGAGACCACGGCAGGCTCGATATATTCTCCGCGCGACCAGGTGACTTCCTCGAGCTCGGGATATTTTTCGGAGGAAAGAATGCGCGGAGGCGCGATATAGTCGGAGGCCACGCACTCTTCCCCTCGTTTCACCTTCCAGTAGAACTCACCGAGCACCGACTGGACGACTGCGGAGGCCCGGGCAAAGAGATCGAACCTTTGCTGATCGAGAATCATATTCATCCCCGAAAGACAGGGCGTCCGGAAAAGCCGTTCGACGAATGTCCAGTGACCTGCGTAAGTCACGAGCCAGCGAAATCCTTTCCAGGGATTGAAAAGCAGATACTCCGCCCATGTGGCATACTGGTCGCCACGTTCCATGTATCCGATGATCTCGTAGTCTGTCCCGAAGAGCTTTCCGCGCGTGCCGAGCGGCAGTACCGGTTGGATGGCGCGTATTCTGGCATCTGCTTCCGCGATCAGCCGTAACTGGGGATTGGCCGCGTCGATAATCGAGCCACAGGAACCGCACACCGCGGCAACGGATTGTCCCACCGCCCGGAGATGAATCGCGGCACCGCAGTTTGGGCAACTGAGTGCGCCCGCGCCGGGCTGCGCTTCGAGAGCGCTCGACCAGCCTGGCACCGGCCGGAGATTGCTAAACTTCAGGTCATCGAACTCCGCATAAGCTCCCTTGTAGAATTGCGGCTCCGCGCCATCGACAAACTCGACGGAGGCAAAGCTGCCGTCGATGGCATTCATATCGATGCCGATCCGTTTCATGCCCGGCGTGGCGACAAACGGCAACTCGCCTTCGCCGGCGATCCCGGTCGTGCGCTTCACGTCCGTCACGGTCCAGAGCACACTCGCCAGGTGGAGCGATTGGCCGGCCCGGTATTGTCCCGGTGAGCCGGGCAGGTTCTCCTCCCCGAGGGCGAAGGCCACAGTGAAGATACCCTGCGCCTCGGCGATCCAGCCCGTCCGGCGATTCTCGAAGATGGCAAACCATTCATTCCAATTTCCATCGTCCCAGTTCACGCGCAGCCGTCCCAGAATCTCGAAAGGCTTGTCCATCCACACTCCGCGGGTCCCGATCTGCAAGGGGCTCAAGTCGGGTGGAAGCTGGGCCATCGTGCCGAGCGATTCCACATTCACATCGCGCCTGACTACCATCGAACGGCAGGAGGCACACACGGCGAAGACCGCGATGCTCGATTTAAACTCGACCGGAGCGCTGCATTGCGGGCACTCAAAGACTTCGGCGGACACGGGGCGAGACTGCCAAGCCGCCAGCGGCGAATCAAGACACAACGGCGCTACGGTTTTCTTCGTACCTGGATATGGATTTGGAATTGGATCGGTGCGGTCTTCAGCGCGGCTGCATGACGATGCGGATTGGGGCTGAAATCGGGACCGGAATTTCCGGGTCACCGTTTTTGGATACTAATGAGTGCCTGACGATGATTTCGCTTCGGTTCATGCCCATGAAGGTGGTGGAGATCAAATGGTCTTGATATCCAGCCATCACAAAAGTGCCATACAGATCGCCTCGGTCACTGGTGCGAAGCCGCAGGGTGCCGTCGCTATTTGTAAAGACGGTTCGTTTGTACATCTTAAAGCCTGCATATGAGATGGGCGTCCCATCGGGATTTGTGACCAGGAAGGTGACCTGAACGTGAACGATCGTGTATGCGATCCGGAGCATGAGACAAACGCCGGCGACCGAACCCAGTCCGAGAAATATATACGGTGGCTTCCAGGCTGAGAGAGGCGGGCGGCGCTTCAGCATGGAGATCAAGGCGAAGCCGAGCGGCACGTAGATCAAACTGCCCAATAGGAGTATCATGCCAAGGCCCCAGGCGTTTCCTCCGCTTGCGTTTCGATTCTCGAAGAAGAGTACGCAGAACCCAAGCAAGTAGACACTCGAGAAAAGGACGGTCGGAAGCCAAATGGACATCACCCAGGGCGCTTTGCGCTTCGAAAAGTAGACGCACATTACCACGATGAAAATCGGGAGAGTAATCGCCCCGTGAGTGATCAGAAAGAAGGTGAGTTGCAGAAAATCTGACGGAAGAAAGTCCAGCATGGGTGGCAGAATCTAGGATCCGGGAGGAAAGGTGTCGCCCGATTTCTTTTCGAAGGGGCGGCGTGGGGGCGTAAGTGACGTAATGGGATTGACTTCCGGGGCGATCCCGCGTTTCTGTCGAGGAAGCAGGCCCCCGCGGGCGGAATAGCAATCGATATGATCGGAGATTTTTTACGCGCTGTGGTGATCCTGGTGGTGGGGTTTTTCATTTGCGTGTTTCTTTCCCGTCACACCAAGGTCGATTCGCTAGGTAAAGTGCTTCCGTCCATGAACTGGCAGATGCCCGGACAATGGTCGCGCTGCTCAGTAGGCGGTATGAGTTTATTGACGCCGTGCCAATTGCGTCCTGTGCCGATTTCAGAGGAATATGCGAAGGAGCAGGGGGCGGCGTTCGCGTCTGATACGATTGTCGGCGGACTCTACTCTGAATGCTATGTGATCGTGCAGCATGTCACGCTTTCGCAGGGCCGGGACGCATATGCCTTATATCGCGAATTGAAGGCAAAGATCAGCTCGGAGCAGAAGCGCACGGGTGGTTATCCGCTTTCCCAAAAGGAGGTATTGATCAGCAATTGCCGTGGAGAACAGATGATCTGGTCCTTCCCGGAGAAGGGTGTTCAAAAGAGGATGAACCGCTTGACGATCGCAAAGAATCGCGAGGCGTGGATGGTAGTGGTCGTTTCAAGTGACGGGAATACCGCCAATGCGGAGATATTTGAGAAAATCCTGAACTCGATCAGGCTGTGAGGGGAGCGAGCAGATAAGACGGACGGGACTTATGGGATGGCTGGGGTGTGGCGTGATGTTTTCTGACGTACCATCGTGATACTTCGATTTGGTGGGGTATTTCGAGCCGAGGTGTTCACGAACGGCGCGATTTTGGAGTGCGTGCGTTAAGCCTCGGGCGCAACGCCGCTTTCGGATGGGGCAGGTCTGCGGGAATGCGCACGGCGGGCTGAAGCGCTGTTATATTCAAAAGGTAACGCGCACAAATTCACGATTCCGGACTTCGCACAAAACCCACCGTGACCTGCCCGCGGACGCTCCCCCTCCGAAAGCGGCGTTGCGCCCGAGGCTTAACGCGCGCACTCCAAAATCGCGCCGCTCGCGAATACGCCCAACGACGCCCAAAGGCCGTTTTCAGGTTCAACCTTCGTTTCTTTGCGAACCTTTGCGGTCTTGGCGTCCTTTGCGTTTAAGAAGGCACTATCTAGATACCCCGTTGCGCCCTTTCCCCTGTTTCAATTGCCGGTTACTTCTTTGTCCGTCCCACCTTCCGCTTGCTCCCATTCTCTGCACTCTTCCTGGTCCCTAACTGCGCCTTGTACGCACTCACAATCGCTGTCAGCAGACCCGGGAACCGCTGCTCGATCTCCATGCAGCGCGAGGTGTTGTGCATCTCCACGCCGATGCGTTCGCTGCGGATCAGGCCGGCTTCGCGGAGCGCCTTGAAATGCTGGGAGAGGGTTGATTTCGGGATGGCCTTCTCGCTGATGATCAGGAAATTCGAGCAATTCTGCGGGCAGGCCGAGGCGACGATGCCGGCGTAGATCGCCACGCGCACCGGATCGGAGAGTGCGTGCAGGATCGCTTCGACCGTCACGTCCTCAATCGAGGGATGAAAGAGAGGCCTCATTCTTTTTCATTCTATCCTGGACTTGACGGATTGTCCATATGTTCATAAGTTCGGAACAATGGAATGCAAACCATTCCAGTTCGACCAAACACCATCGAAGAGAAAGCACACATGAAAAAGCTCACAGGTAAAGTTGCAGTCGTCACCGGCGCGTCCAAGGGGATCGGAGCCGGCATCGCCAGGGCGCTCGCCGCGGAAGGCGCATCTGTCGTGGTCAATTATGCGTCCAGCCGGGCCGGCGCGGATGCCGTTGTCGCGGAGATCACCGCCGCGGGCGGCAAGGCCGTCGCCGTGGGTGGCGACGTCGCGATGGCTGCGGACGCACAGGCGATCGTGGAGGCCGCGGTGAAGAACTACGGGCGTCTCGATATTCTCGTGAATAACGCGGGTGTCTATGAATTCGGGGCGCTCGAGGCGATTACCGAAGAGAATTTTCACCGGATGTTTAACATCAACGTACTCGGCCTGCTGCTCACGACGCAGGCGGCGGCGAAGCACCTCGGACAGGGCGGGAGCATTATTAATATCGGCTCGGGAGTCAGCCGCATCACTCCGGCAAATAGCGCTGTCTATACGGGAACAAAGGGCGCGGTCGATGCGATCACCGGTGTGCTTTCGCGCGAACTCGGGCCGCGTGGCATCCGCGTGAATACGATCAATCCGGGCATCGTGGAGACGGAAGGAACGGTTGCGGGCGGGTTCATCGGATCGGATCTCGAGAAAGGCTTTGTCGCGCAGACGCCGCTCGGCCGTACGGGACGAGTTACGGATATCGCGACGATCGCGGTTTTCCTGGCCTCGGAAGACTCGGGTTGGTTGACCGGTGAGCAGTTACTGGCCACCGGCGGCTATCGCTGAGTGACGGGGCGAGAAGTTGAGAAATTGAGAAGTGACTCCGGCGGCGGCGTTTCCGGGCAGGAAACGCCGCTGGCTGGAGATGGCGTGGGAAGTGGGGGAATGGGAATGTTCAAGGGGGAGGAGATGGGAAACGTTCAACGTTCGACGTTCAACTTTGAACGTTCAAAAAGGGGCTCGGATTCCGCGAGTATAGGACAGTTGGGGCTTGTGTGTTTCATGTCCGCGCGCGCTCGACTTTTCCTCGTTACCCCACGGGCGTGGGGCAACGAGGGGAGGGGAGTTAGGGCGCGCGGGATGGGAAGAATCGTCCTCGGTTTTATGGAGGAAGATGAAGATGATGATGAAGAGGAAGAAGGGGGGCGAAGATGCGTGTTTGAGAGATGAACGCGGATCTTGCGAGCCAACCTCTTCAAGCGGGACGCCGCTTCCACGATGAGCCCCTGTCACCTCGATTTCACCGACGAAAAATGAATCGGAGCTTGCCGTCCGCGGGCGATTGGCCTGCGATTGAAAAGAATACCAATATCTATGAAACGCACCGCATCCGCAGTCTGGCAGGGAAATCTCAAAGAAGGTCACGGCTCGCTCTCCGCCCAGAGCGGAATTCTGAAGGAAACACCGTACTCGTTCCGGTCCCGCTTCGGGGATGGGGTGGAGACGAATCCGGAGGAACTCATTGCGGCGGCTCATGCCGGCTGCTTCACCATGGCGCTTTCGCTGTTCCTGCAAAATGCGGGCTTTACGGCTGATCAGCTCTCCACCAAAGCGACCTTGTCGCTCGATCAGGTGGAAGGCGGCTTCGCCATCACCGCGATTCATCTCGATCTCACAGGCAAGGTGCCAGGGATCGACGAAGCGAAGTTTCAGGAAGTAGCCGCGACGGCCAAGGCCAATTGCCCGGTGTCGCAGGTGCTGAAGGCGACGATCACGCTGACGGCCACGCTGGAACAATAAGCGTTTCCTGCTCCCGTGAAAAAGCTGACTGGCAAGAGATGGCCTGCGCTGCTGTGTTCGATCATAGCAGCGCTGGGTTTGCTGGCCGGCTTTTCCGCGTGGGCGGAAGAATTTGCGGTCGGCGGTAACTCGCTCGACTGGCAATTTACCAGCCTGCCCGGAGCGGAGCTGGAAGGGATTGCACGGACATGGGTGCATAAGTCAGCTCAAGCGGTGGCGACTTACTACGGATCCTTTCCCGCGCGGCATGCCGTGGTGCGAATCACTGCCGGACGCGGACGCGAGGCAAAGGATGGCCATGCTTCGGGATGGAATGGCTCGGTGATCGACATTACCTTGGGCAAGAAGGCGACAGATGCGGATCTGGCCGATGACTGGATGCTCACGCATGAGATGTTGCATCTCTGCTTTCCGGATCTCGCGGAGGAGCATCACTGGCTGGAGGAAGGGCTGGCGACTTATGTGGAGCCGATCGCGCGGGCGCGGGTGGGAATCATCAAACCCGAGCGGGTGTGGAGCGATCTCGTGCGCGATCTGCCGCAGGGCCTGCCGGAAGCAGGCGATCGTGGGCTCGATCACACGCACACGTGGGGACGCACTTACTGGGGTGGCGCGCTTTTTTGTTTGCGGGCCGATGTGGAAATGCGCCGGCGCAGCGGGAATCGGCACGGACTCGAGGATGCCCTGCGCGCCATCGCCGCGGCGGGTGGAACGATCGAACACTCGTGGAAGATGGACCGGGTCATTGCGGTCGGAGATGGAGCGGTGGGCGCGCCGGTCTTGCGGGAATTGTACGATGAGATGAAAGACAAGCCGGTGCAGGTCGATCTGCCGGCGTTATGGAAACAGCTCGGCGTGGTGAAACACGGTGACACGGTGATCTTCGACGATCATGCGCCGCTCGCGGCGATTCGAAAGGCGATTGCGGGCGGGTAGATGGTCTGGTCGTGGGCGGTGGGTATCTCCAATTTAGTAATTTAGTAAAATTTGGTAATTTGCTGAAAGCATCGGCATCCCCATCACGAAGGATTCACTTTTTCACGCCGGCCGCCGTTCCCCGCCCTCGGTAGTTCGGACGGTTTGACTTAGGACTAAATTACCAAATTAGGGAGGAAAGAGAGTGTGTTCCGACCTCAAACGAGACGGACGGGTCACAGAGACGGTTGGACGGCGCAGCAGCAGGTATTGACTCCGCGTTCATCCCAACGGCACCATTTGCAGCCATGCACATCGCGCAAGTGGAGATCTATTCAGATACGACGAATCTGGCAGTCATACGCCACCCCGGTCGCAACTTTCCGGGGTCATTGATTCAGGGTGATAGTCTGTACCACGTTTGCTGCATGGCTGATGAAGCCTGTGCCCGGGCCAGAGAGGCAGGTTGCGAAGAGGCCTTTGCCGAAGTGAACAAACTCCGCAATCTCTTGTGGCATCGGCTCATTCATTACAAACAGGTGCTTGGCGAGCACGGGATCGCCCTGCCATTTAGTGAAACGCCGAGGTGTTGAGCAAATCAATCCCACTTACCAATGAAAATTGTGACGGGCTGGCTGCCTTCCGGTCCGATTTACCTGGTCTCAGCTGGAGCGGCTTCCGCCTGGGTTCGCGGTGTTTTTGCAGTCATGGCGTGTTTCCGCGCGTCCACATTCGCAAATACGATGATTGCCGCGAAGGCGACGAACAAAATGATCTTCCATATCGCCCTGGAACGAAAGGCGCCCCAACCCCACGAGATTAAACAAAGGACCCGAAGGTAGACCAAACAGGGGCGAACCACGTGTCCCATATGGCATCGACTCGAACAGAAATCCTTTGTGGGAGAAAGGAGAGAATAAGGACGAAGGCCGTGAAAAGGAGTACGAATACGGCACCGATGAGATCCCCGCGCTTCTTGCCCTCCAGATCCGGTTCCGGCAAGACGTTGAGCGCGAGGCTCCTCAATGCGGCCCCCGGGTGCGGTGCAGGACGGCGGAGAGCGCTGACGTGATGATCGAGGGGCTTGCGATCCGTTTGCATGGAAGTCTTCGAAGGTGCTGCGTTATGAAGCAATCCTCGTATTTTCGAGGATGAAGGCAAGTGGGAACCGGTTCCTCTCCAAGCGTCCCGAATGCGAGGGACACTTCCCGCTTGACGAACTGTCTCGCGGCTGAACCACAGGTGAATATGGGTACATACGAAAGCAGATCAAATTTTCCTCGTCGGCGTGTTGGTGGAAGTCAGGCGGAGTCCTCGTTTGCACTGCGTCAGTGGGGCGATAAGTCACGCCGCTTTGGCACGGCGCGAAGGGATACGAAGGGGCAGCTCTTGCGAGGAGAGAAAAATGGCCACGGCGAGCCGATGGGTGTGCCAGGCGGACCTGGAGAGCCGATGACGTATGCTCATGATTGGTCGAACTTTAACCGGCATTTTGGTGGGAATCCGCAACCGCGCGCAGCGGATATGCCGAATGCAACACCTGCGAAAGAGGTGGGTCCGTTGAATCAAGCCCCCCAATCGCCGAACAAGACTGTGCAGGATAACAAAGCCGCCAGGATTGCTCCCGATGGAGCGCCTGCCCAAGCTCAACCGCCCGCGGCGAATCCGAAGCAACCGCAAGTGCCGCCCGTGCAAGATCGCCCACAAGATTCCGGAACGATGAGCTTTCCGCGGACAACGCTCGACCCTTTTGCCGCGGCAGCCGGGCGGACGGCACCGCCTGACCGGAACAAAATCGTGCCGGACCAGCCATACATTGCCCCGAGTGGCTACGGGGGCGTGATGTCCGACGATAAAGGGCGCTCCGTCCAATATAATGACTTCGCGGGAGTGATGGATGCAACGCATCCGGGCTTTGCGACGATGACTCCGGCACAGCGTGGGAATGTCTTCCGCCGCATGGCGGGAATGCCGGAAGTGCCGGAGCCGCCGGGATCGAGTGCGACCGGGACGTTTCCGAAATCGCCGGCAGCTTCGGTGCCCGACTGGCAACAGAAGATCGTGTCGAAATATAAGGACATTGGCGTGGCTAATAGCCCTTTGAATACAGCATTTTTAGATGCCTATCACAACGGCGGTACGCCCGAGACTTCGATGCAGATCGCGGATCGCGTAGCAGCTAGTCAGCCGGGAAAGAATGCAGGGGCGCAGGAGAACCCCGGCCCGACGGCGAATCGTCCAGCCGCAGCCGCTCCCGGTCCGGGCGCAACTGCCGGAGGGACGATGCCGATGCAGCCTAAGCCAATGCCGCCGATCGTGCCGCCGATCCCGGCAAGTCCAGCGTCCGCGAATCCACTGCAGCCGCCGGCTTCCGTAGCGGCGCCCGAATCTACCGCGCATCATGCAGGCAGGGCCATTCGGTCCGGATTAAATGCTGTAGGGCAGGCCGCAAAGGGTGCTTTAAATTGGGTGGGTAAGGAGGCGAATGAATTTGGCGCCGGATTTTCACAGGGCGACCCCGGCGGTGGTGGTGCGCCGGCGGGTGGGGGCGGAAAAGCGCAGGCATCGGCGTTTCCAAAGACTTCGGTACAGCCATACGGGCCGATGGTGGCGTAGGATTGGGTAAGGTGGGCTCTTAATCTTAATCTTAATCCCCCTCTTTCGTAACTTATGGACCATTGATGGGTAAGTAATGGGAGTGAGTCCGGGGGCGTCTCTTTGTGGGTGGTCGATTAAGATTAAGACGGCCGGAGGGAAGTTAGTTTTTCCTTGTCAAACTCACACCTGGCTGAACCACGGGCGGTTACTTATGGGACAAGGACTCTCCTCCGTTAACAATGATCATTCCGATGACGACCCAGACGGCGGGCAGATTCCTCTCAGCGCCGATGACCGCGCTTCGCAATCGCTCCGCACACCGGATTTCCAGCTTCCGCGACAGGATGACTCCGTCGCCGCCGAAGCGGAACGTACGCCGGGTGATGATAGCGTGCCAAAGGCCGCGGCGCAGCCCGCGGATCTGAATCCGCCGGCCTCGGACACCGCAGCGAGTGACTCGACAGACTCCGGCGTCGATGCTGGTACGACCCAGTCCACGCCAGGCCCGCCGCGGGACTCTTCCTTTCCAAAGCCAGCGCAATCACTCGTAGCGCCTGCGGATGACGGAGCTGCCACTTCTCCGGCATCATTGCAGGCGAGCGATGCTGGTGATGCCACGAGCTCCGGACAAGCGGTGGCCCGTCGTCCGGAAAATCATTCTCCGGCTGAGGAGATGAACCCCGCGGACAGCGCGAGCGATGACACGAATCCCGATGCTCCGGATCCCGTCGATGCCGGCGCACTTTCGCCATCCGATTCGTCCTCCACATCCGGCGGCCTTACGCAGCGGCGCGCGGATTTCTTCCAATACCTGCAGCGCAATGGCGTGCAGACCGGTGCGGGACCCGATGGCACGCCGCGCGTGCAGACGGATGGACAGGGCAACCCGCAGTGGCAGCCGGCGGATCCGGCGCCATATCAGGATGAGGATATGCGCTGGCTGCGCAATTCGCGCGACGAGGCGGGCCGGCCGCATGAGACGGATCTCATCGCGTCCGGCCAGTACAAGGTGAACCCGCAGACGGGCGATCGTTATACGGTCGGCGACGACGGCATCATCACTCCGCTCGGGAAAGATGAACCCACCGTGCATCGCCTGCAGATCCAGGCGGCGCGGGATCAGATGGCGACGCAGGATGCGGCGGACTGGCAGGCGATCCTGCAGCTCCGGGCGGATGCGCAGCCGGTATACGCTCGTTACAAGGAGCTGCAGGCGGGCGCGATCAATGGGCATTCCGTGGCGGAGACGGAGAATGTCTTGCAGACCTTTGCCGGTCAGCCGGACCAGTTACCCCAAGAGTGGGGCACTTACTCCGACTTACTCAGCACTTACCGGCAATGGGTTGCCGTCCATTCGGAGTACGCCACCGTGCAGAAGGCCCTTGGCGGCGTGATGGATGAAGTGCGGACGCGCCAGCTGGCGATGCAGGATCGGCACGACGCCAGCCTCGCGCTCGGCGTCGTGCCGCTGGGGACGAGCGTGGGTGCGCTGCTGCCGCCCACTTATCAGGATAGCGCTTCGCTTGATATGCCCCATGGGCAGACCTCGGGCGAACATATGCTGCTCGTCGCCGGTTCACAGGCTGCGGCGAACGGCACGCCGGTCGTGGCCGAACTCGCACCCGCCTTGCAAAAGCTGCGCGACGACGGGATTATCGCGATCGGTACGAATGATATCGAGGCGGTGATGCGCACCGCGGACGTGGCTCGCGGCCAGTTACAGGTGAAGGCCGTGCCCGCCGGCGGCTTCTTCGCAGCGGCGAAGGATTTTGGGATCCGCGTGTTTGGGACCTGCGCGGCGGATATCAACAAAGCATTCGAAGGCCTGAGCGGCTGGGTCGCGCCCCTGACGGAATCGCTGGAAAAAAGCAGCAATCCGCTGGTGAGATTTGCCGCGGCGACTTCGCCGATCGTGTGGCTGGGCAAGCCGGAGATGCGGCAATTCTTCAAAGACAATGCCGCGACGGCGGCGAACATGGGGCAGGATCACGCGCGGGACGGAACACTCGAGGCGCAGATCGCTTCCGCCGCGGGACATATTCTCGCCGCGACTCCCGCAACCGCGCTGGCCGCGGTGACCCTTCCTGAAACGATCGGCGCCGGCGCCGTGGGATTGCTCGCCAAGGCCGGACAGATCGCCTGGAACGCCATTCCCATTGCGACGCAATTCGCCGCCGCCGCCTCGGCCGAAGCGCACGATGTGGCGTTGGAAAAGGGATTGAGCGCCGATCAGGCAAATGCCGAAGGCGCGGGGGCCGCGCTCGGCACGCTGAAGGCACTGCCGCTTTATCTTCTCGGCGGTGGTGCAGCCGGCGCGCTGGAAAAGCCTGTGCTTGGCCTGCTTGTACGTAATCCCGCGCTGGCCAATACCTTCCTGCGCGGTGCGGTGAATTTCGTGCTGAATACTGCAGCGAACACGGCCGTAAGCGGCGCGTTACGCAAGGCGGAGGGTGGCAATTTTCTGCCGACGCGCGAAGAGTTCATCGGCGATACGATGTGGGCCGCGCAGGGCGCCATTCACGCAGCGCTGGAGCAGCGCGAGCGGCTTCAGGCTCTGCCCGTGGCGAAGTCAATCGTAAGTGGGGCTGATCCGACGATCTCGGCACTCGTGCGCGCAGGCGGAGACCAGATTCTGCCAGAGCATGTGCGGCGGACTGCGCTTGTCACCGCGGCGGTATTACATGGGAATGCGACAGACTTTCTCCGCGACATGGGCGTGCTGCCGAGGGAGAGCGCGGCATCCGCTGGAAATGGCTCTGCCGGCTCCGCATCGGACGCGATGTCGCCAAAGCCTGCACCGGGTGCGGCGGCTTATGGCGACGGACTGGATCGCGCGAAGGAGATCCACGGACGATACGAGCAAGCTGCGGCGCAGAGCGATGAAGTGGGAAAGGCCGCGGCTATCGATGAATTGCACGCACAGCACACGCGGCTCGGCGGGATGGCGCAGGAGCGGTTCGATGGATTGAACGACGCGGAGCGATTGCGCCTGGGCAAGGTGGTGAATTCCGGGATCGACGTGCCCGGGGTGGAAGCGCGGTTGCGAAGTAATCCGGAGCTTGGTTTCGCTGCGCAGGAACTTGGGCAGATGGTGCGCGGCGCTTATGTTGACCCGATCCGCGAGCCACACATCCGGGCGGCGATCGCGGCCACGGGCGAACGCGCCGGAGCTGCGGCGAAGCTGGTGGATCGGCACGTGGGTATGCTCGCCGCACGGGACCTCCAGGGGCTGGTCGGTGGGGAATCCGTCCCCGAGCTGCGGGCACGCGCTTTGCAACAGAGCGGATTGGTGGAAGTCGTGCCGGATGGACGCGGCCGCACGGTGCTGACGCCGACGAGTGAGTCATTGCAATTCCTGCCGGCACCCATGCGCCAGGCGCTCGTGACCGGGCGCGGAAAAGGGATATTCAAAGTGGCGAGTGGCACACCGCAGGGTTTATTTGCCGTGCTGGCCGAAGGCGGACGCCAGCGCGCGGCAGAGATGTTTCACGAAACGCCGAAGCCGCCGGAGGAAATGCGGCACGATGTCCAGGTGGCTTTCACGCCAAAGGACGAGAAAGTGCCGGTGACCCGGCCGATGGCGCTGAAGGCGGCGGGCGAATTCGAAGCGAAAGCGCGAGCCGCCGCGCGGGTGCAGCACTATGGACATGAGGTGCACGAGGTGCGGATGAAAGGGGAGGAAACGCCGGCGGTCCGCGACTCGGTGACGCGCGCGGATGCCTCGGCCACTGGCGCCGCGACCGATAGACCTTCTCCGCGTGACTACACGCTGGAAGCGATGAAAGTGATGCGCGATCAGCGACTGGGCCGCGATTTGGCCGAACGCGCGCCGACCGCCGAGGAGCGGCAGCGGATCGTGGATGCGTATCGTGAGCAGGTGCGCAAGAGCGGGAGTAGTTCAGTGCCGATCGCGGATGTGATGGAAAGCGCGGGCTTTCACTTGAGCGAGGTGCCGGAAGCAAAGCAGCTGCTGCGCGGTATACGTGAGTCCGGAGAGATCAGTGGATTTCCGGACAGTGACTGGAGCGCAGCGGAGAACCGCGAACGGGCCTGGGGGCTTCCTGGCATTGAAGAGGAAATGCCGGTGACGAGGATGGAGATGAGGGACGAACCGCGAGAGGAAGTGCGTGCGGAGGAGAGTCAAAAGCCGGATGTGAATTCGCATATTGAGAGACCCGTGTCGCGCTTGCCCGAGCATATGCCGGAAGGTCTTGAAGGTTTCGATGGCGGCAAAAATCGTTTGGATGCCGATGCCGGTTCCGATCTGGTCGGCAGTGAGGCGAAAGATAGAGCCCATTCAAACGGAGCGGGCTCAGGTGGCGTAGGAAAGACTGAAGGTGCTGCATCTGTGGCAAACCCGCGGGAATCGGGTGACGCTCAAGATGTTTACAATTCGGAAGGGGGTGGTGACGAGAGGGAGGGCGATCATCCTGGCGAAGGTTTCGAATCGACGGAAGCGATGTCTGGAGCAAGCAATCCAGCTTCGCCGTCACCCAATCCCGGAAATCATACCGGTCAGCCGGCAAATTCAGCAAAGCCGAGCCGTTTGCAAAAGCTGATTGCAGCCGTACAGCAAGGAGCAAAAAAGTGGCTCACTGCGAAACCGAAAACTTTCGATGAAGTACTGAAACGTCTGGGCCTGCACGAGAAGTCGAAATGGACCGAAGACGATGTTCGGCACATCCTCCAAAGCTTAAAGAAAAAGGGAGCCGTGCAGACGAAAGAAAAGGTTCTTCACTTCGGCGGCAACGCGCTGGATACAAACCCGAACTCGGCCGGGCTATTTACCGAGAAGGCGATTCGCGGAGAGATGCAGAAAGTGATGGATCTGCTGCCACCGGAGATTGCGAGGAAGCTGCGGGATATCGCCGTTGACGTCGTGTACGATAAGTACTCAGACAAGCTGGGAGCCTACGAGAATGGAAGAATTACACTCAATCGTTTTCAGCTAGGCTCTTTGCCCCCGGAGCGGATCGTACGGACGATTTGGCATGAGACGATGCACTGGATCCACCTGGAAGGTCCACCTGAGTATCGGGCAATGATCAAGAGACATTTCGGAGTCAGAACGGCAGGAGAGAAAATCGCACAACTTCCAGGATATCAAACGGGCTGCGAGGGATTGAAGGATCACTGGTATGACTCCTACGCTGGCAGAGTCTATAAAAATAAGCCGGGTGGAGACGAAGGGGTGGAGGTGCCGACTACGTATTTTGAGTTGTTTGCAGATCCATCTGCTCTTGCTAGAATCACGAATCAAAAACAAAGAAGGAACGCACTGTACTTCCTGGAAACGATCAAAATTGTCATGTCTGCTTTTATATGAAAATAATCACCATTGAGTTCGAGTTTCCAAGCGGTCGAAGGGCGAAGGCTGTTGGGTACTTTAAGTATTTGCCTGGGGACGGCCCTGTGAAATGGAGTGGGGATAAGGAGCTTGTGGAAGAGGGAGTGAAGTGGTGCGATCCACCTGATCCCGAGTTTAAATTGGAAGACACGGGTTTCGCCGAGGACTTTGAAGACTCTATGGTGTATCTAGGAGAGCAATGTGGCGCCAAGACAACCGTGACATCTCAGGGCGAATGGAAGGCATTTGAACGTTAAGAGGCGAACATTATTTTAATGCGATATGTATGCGATCGACCAGGCGCATTAAAAGTGGGGTCAGTCAACAATTCGTGACAGAGACACTCAATCGTTCTCAGCTAGGCTCTTTGCCCCCGGAGCGGATCGCACGGACGATTTGGCCGCATTGACTCGAGAAATGAATCCGAAACAGAATTTCAGCGCAAAGTACTTTCTTGAAACAACAAAATTGGTTATGTCTATCTTTGTATGAAAACGATAATGGTTGACTTCGAATTCGCAGATGGACGGAAGGCGCAGGCCATCGGCTATTTCAAGTACTTGCCTGGGGACGGTCCGGTAGAATGGCGCGGAGAAAAAGAGCTCGTGGAAGAGGGGGTGAAATGGTGCGAACCACCGGATCCGGAATTTCGGCTCAGATACCACGGTTGCGCGGAAGATTTCGAAAGTTGCATGTTACACTTGGGAGCACAGTGTGGCGCTAAAACAACGGTGACATCTCTTGGCGAATGGAAGGCATTTGAAATGTAATTGTTCGCCAGAGTCTTGGTGTGATGAGGCCTTGAAAGTGGTCATTCGGGGGCAGGGTGGCCAGAGACGCTTGTGAATTCACAGGTGCCTAAAAACGCTAACGGCGAATTTCGACCTGGCAACGCAGGGAAACCTCCGGAAATTGGCGTTAGGCCAGGAGCGCTATTTCCCGCGCTGAGGTTCTGCCACGAAGTGGGGCATCTCTTGTCGCGATATGGATTTGGCAATGGGTATTCTGCGGAAACACATTCGGATTTTGCTGAATGGAGAGCTGCTGTGAATGCTAGCGACGCGATAGATAAGATCAAGAAAGCGCCGATCTTTGAGAAGGACCGCGAATATTTTCTCTCCGATGAGGAAAAATTCGCCGCAGTTATGCGCAATGGATCGCTCAAAAATCAAACAACTCGCGCCTTGCAGCCGAACTCCTCATGGTATCATATTCCAGGAATTCGTGGCGTCAGTGGCAAAAGCACGATTTCGTAAAGATTGCTGAAGCACTCGATAACTTGTTTGAAAAAAAGGATGGCTATGACTCAAGAAGAATTGAACCGCTTGGAATCGGATCTGGCCTCGGGAAAAACCACGGCGAAGGAGGTAATTGCATTGTTGGTGAAAAACGGATACAGCCGAGAGGATGCCCAAGAGAGCGTCTTTATAGCGCTTGGGGGGGGATGACATTGTGGAAACCGGTGAAAACGGAGTTCAATATTACCGAATTAGCGGAATGCCAGTCGACGAAGTGACGGTGAAGATGGAACAGTGAGTGGAGCGAGAGCGAGCGAGCGAGCAGTACGACATTCCTACCCGAACTGCGGGAATACAGTTTTCACAATGGACAATTCTACAAAGGAGACACGGCAATTGCCGACGCCGAGCGAGACCCGGTACTCAAGCGCGCAATTGCTGGATTTGATCCGGACTTTGAGTGCAAGCCATCGCGGTATCGCAATCGCTAGTAAGTCCGAGTGCCTGCGATGAATACGACGATCATCAGGCCGTTCTTTGCGGTGTCACTAGTGGTGGCGATCGCCGGCGGGGTTGCTGGTGATTCCTCCATCTGCATGATTGGCGCTGTTTTTGTTTGCGCGTTCGGCCGGATGCTTTGGCGTCAGGCTCTGGAAAACATGCCCCTCAAGTTCGGTTCGGAATCATTGCCTCCAGCCAAAGACGTGGCTGCGGTACTCGTTTACGGAGTGCCAATTTCTGAGGCGGCAAAGAAGGACCTGCTGAAAGCCATGCGAAGATCAAAACGGGCTGCTTCTTGCGGCAGCATCATGAGAGAGATTCCATTCCAGATTGTTGATCACTGGGGTGGCGTCTGGGAGTTGCGGGCGTATGAGGAAACGGGTGGCACACGCGGGTTTTCGGCAAATCGAGTCTCTTACTCCGGTCGTGCGGCGGAGATGGTAGCGAGATGCGTCGGGATATAGGAGGGAGGAATCTCTGCGATAGACGGCTCCCGCGTGATCGGCGGGTTTTGGTCTTGAAGCGAAAGGGGATTCGCCGCTCAATGGCGCGCATATCCCATGTCTCATCCCATGGAAAAAGACATCCATAGTGATCCGGGCTCGCTCGGCGGCAGGAAATTCGGGTGGGCGCACCTTGTGAAGTGCGCCGTGGCCATCGCTGCATTTGTCGTCCTCAGTGCTTTCCTCTCGGAGGATGCGAAGACGCTTGTGCAACGGAGTGCTGCAAAGTACGACGCCAGCGACTTCGATGGAGCGATTGCGGACTGCAATAGGGCCATTGAAGCGGACCCGAAGTCGCGCGATGCCTACAAGTACCGTGGCCTGTCCAAATCACGCCTCGGTGACTGGAGCGGCTGCCTGGCGGACATGAACGCGGCGCTCGCTCTTGCGCCGGAGGATGGCGAACTCCTTTCCATCCGCGCCTTCACCCGCTTGCGTCTCCATGACATCCCGTCCGCGAAAGCCGATCTCATCGCGATGGAGCATCTCGACCCAAAGAATGGCCTCAAGGCGAAACAGAAGATGGCGGAGGAGCTGCTTGGGCAGGCGCGCTCCGAGTCCGCGGTTGGTGACAACGCAATGACAATCAAAGACCTCGACCTGGTGCTCGCGCTCTTTCCAGATACCGGCGTTGCTTACCACGAACGTGGTGCCGCCAGGAGCGACCTCAAACAGTATAAGGAGGCGATCGCGGATTTCGATCAGGCCATCAAATATAACGATTGGTACAATCAGTCCGGCGATTCCTATCTTCTCCGCGCAAAGGCAAAGAGGGCGCTCGGGGATACGGCTGGTGCGGAGGCCGATGATGAGCAGGCACGGAAACGCGCCGCGAAATAGAAGCTCCATTCCTCGTTGTCAGCAGGAATTGCCCAGTCAACGCCCCGTTGGTCCCGAGGCCAGAGACCATATCCTTTATGAAAACGCTCCTCGTACTCCTCCTCCTCACACTTGTTTCGTCTTCGGCTCTCGCGGATGATTTAGTGGACGCCAAGGCGGCGTTCGCCACGTTGATTCAATACCAAAAGACCGATGACGAAAGATCGCCGGATCTGTTTTCAAAGGACTGCGTCATTACCTATACTATGTCAGACGGTACCAATGAAAAGACGACTGCGGTTCCGACCGAGGTCTTTATCGATGGGATGAAAAAGGCGATTGCCCAGAAGAAAGGCAGCCAGGAGATCCATGGGAACGTGAAATACGCACAAGAAGCCGGCGGAATCCGTGTGACGGCGGATGTCCGTCGCCCGACATCCAGCCGCTCAGGTCTTCTTTCGGTACTATATCGCCGAGATAGCGACGGAGTGCTGCGCATTCATGATTTTAGGGCCACGATGTATGTTAACAGATGATCGCTCAGGCCTGACTGAGCATGAGCCGCTTCCACGCACCACAATCGATGTCATGAGCAAAAATATCGTAACGTTTGCAGGCCTGACTCTTTCGTGGGACGAATCTTATTGGGCGACGGTGATTGATGATTTTGACCCTTTCGGTGGAGAAATCGAGTTACACGTGGAAACGAGAGATGAAGAAAAGATGAAGCCCCACGCCCTTCAGGTTGATGCGTGGAATGGTGTCTTGCGCAATCGGTCGCACTATTTGGCCCTGATCCGGGAGGGCTTGTTTCGCTTCTACTGCGATATCCGGCCCCGGTACGAGCAGGCGGGGCCGGAGTGGATCGCCAACATGCCGGTCCTAAGCAAAAAGGAAGAGATCGATGTGCTTCTGCATCTGAATTACATCAGCATTCGCTGGCCGTATGACGAAGAGACGCCGAGTATTGGGTTTTCGTACAGATGCGAGTGGGATCCTGAACATGGAGCGGGCATTATCCTCAAGGGAGACGCGATCATCGATGTGGGCGGGGCCGATTGCCTGTTGTGCAGTTAGCGTGGTCACTGAATACGATCACGATTTGCGAGATCAGTATGCGATACATTGACTTCCGAACCGCCATTGAGACCGATCTCCGCTGTCACCCTGTGGGCCGGACCTGGGCGGAGTTGAGGGAGCGTCTTGCCTTGCCTTATGACCGCGCCTGCCCAACCTGGACTCGCTGCCTGGAGCAGGAGATCGGTTTGATCCATGTCAAGGGCGAGGGGCGGGCGTTGATTTGGCGGCTAAGTGAGCGTAAGAAGAATCCAGACCTCCATGGCCCAACGGTTCAAATCCAAAAACGCCGGTGCGGTGATCCCCCTATTGCTAGATGACTTGGTAATCGCAGGAGGTACCCTGCGTGCTCTTTCGGGCGGTGGTTTCCATTATACCCGTACCCGCATTGAACGTTCGGGCTACGCAGAGCGGGCGGATTACTATTACATACTTCCCGAAATGCAGTTCGAACACACGGAGGTATTCTTGAGTGAAGACGCGATTCAGCAGATAACTAAGGTTCTGGCGAACCTGGCTTCGCATTGTTTCTCATTTCAGCCGGTCGAAGATCCGAACGACACTGTGCGCTCCCTTTGGTTGTGGGCGAACGGCCAAAAGGTCGAACTCATCGTCCCCGTAGAGTTCGATGCTTCTGCGGAGGCGGAGCTTCTTTCATCGTTCAACCATGCATGGCGAACAATCCATGCACTGATTCCTCGCTCACCGAAATTCGTCTGATCGCAAATGGTGGCGCATAGCTGAACGGCGGCTGAGCGCGTTGCCACCGTGCGCGTCTTTAGGTATTCTTTGAAGCACCTCAGATGACTGCCCCTGATCCCGCACGTCCGTCAAACTCAAGAATCGACAGGCGTCGTCGTCTTATCCAGGCGGTACATGGAGACCCGACGTCCCCATTTGCCTCGGACTTATCAGTTTTTCTCGGCATGTATTGCGCCGCGCTTGTCATTGGCCCGATCTTCATGGGGGCGTGTGGTCCTGGCTGCTGTTACGTTTTGTATTCCATCTTTGCCGGCGTGTCCGGGTTTCTTATGCTTCTGTGGACATTTGCCTTGCGCTGCATCTGCCTGGTGGTGCTCCTCCTTTCCCTCTTCGGCATGTGGCACGAAAAGGAGACAAGAGATACATGGGGACAGCGTGCGCTGCGCCAACAGATGGAGGCTCTCCAGATGTCTCAATCCAAATGAGTGAAGCGTGATGCGAAACGGCTATCGCGGCATTTTCTGAATGGTAACCATGAGTAACACCCCATCTGACAACGAGCCTGATGCTAACAGCCAGGAAAAGGTCATTGCCATCTTTCGTGAACTTGTCGGCGAACGCGCCTCTCGGCTGAGTGCCTCGCACTACAACCGCGACGCGGCGGCAGCGATTGAAGCGGCGCTGGCGTCATCTGCGAACCATCGCAAGGCTCATGACATTGCTTTCAATCTCACTGATTGGGCGTCCGACGCCGCTTTCATTGTCGCCGTCCAGCTTTTTCCGGAGCGCTTCTCCGCGGTCGAGATCGCGGATGGAGTCGAGGGATTTCTTCTCTACGCACCGAATCATGTTGCTGCTGCTGCGGTCCTATTCGGATATCCGGCCGAGGATATCTTTGGCGTGGCGCCTGCTGGCTCCGATGTGGCAGAAAACTCCTGATCACGCGTCATAGAGCAGGCGATTGCAAATATTGAGCATAGTGGCATGGATAAATCCCTGTGCACCCTATGAAACCGAAGCGAACCAAATACATCGCAGGTATCATTCTCGGCTCCTTATTGATGCTCATTTCTCCCGTCGCCGCTCTCATGCTTTCCTCATCTGGTATGCAGCGTGCGTCCAATACGCTGGGCAGCGCCGGCATTGCCGATCCGAACCGTCTGGCCGGTGACATCCACGGAGTGCTCTACGCCTCTGCTGGCGGTGTCCTTGGTTTTGTTGCTGGTGCCATCATCCTCGTTGTTTCCATCGTGCTTTTCGTCCGTGCGGACCGCAGGGATTCCGCTGCCGACGTCACTTCCGATGCGAAGAGTGGCGCGTAATTGTGCCTCGGCGGCGGATGGTTGTGGCAAATCGTATTGCCGCCCTTGCCCCGATTCGGATTTAAAAGAATGAAACCTGGCATTGCCGGTGATTGAAGAGGTCTTTCCAAAATGTGCACCCATGAATGATGAAATCCGCGCGAAAAGTTTGATCGAATCCGGAGCGCCGCTTCGCGAAATCGCGGGCTGCTTTTCCACATCTCTCGATGCCTATCGCTACTATGCACAGGCCATGCGCGAGCAATTTACACCGGAGTCAGCGTCGGCTACGTCGGAATGCGCCTGTTGCCGGCAGACACCCGATCACCAGCTGCGGCTGATTAACTGGCGCGCTGTCACCCACAGCAAGTCCACGGGCGCGACGGCGCTGCTGTTTCTTCTCCTTGGCGGCATGACCAGCAGGCGGGTGGAAGTCCGGTTTAAGACCGATCACCGGTATTGTGCGCCGTGCGCCCGAAAGGTCTGGTGGTCTTTCGCGCTGATTCGCTTCGCCAAAAGTGCTTTCTTCGCGCTGCTGATGCTCGGGTTATTCGCCACGATCCCGTTCGTCATCATGACGGGTGTCGTGCTTTTTTCCACTCACGATGGAGTTCTTCAAGTCGGCCTTCTGGCCGGAGCGGGTCTTATCTTTTTGTTCCTGATCTATCTGGGCTTCAAATGGCTCTGGACCTCGGCCGTGCCGGCGCACTTGCGGTTTATCGCCCGCTTTCCGTTCGAGCCACTCAATATCGAAAAGATCGATGGAAGTATTGTTCCACCCGAGCGATCCACGAACAGTTCCTGGCTGGGTGCATGACTCAAAACGGGATTTTGCTCAGCACGGTTTCGGATGTCTTTTTCATCGAGGCACGGAGGACGCGATTCCCGACATCGGGGATGAGGGCCACTTTGTAATGTCACGGTGAGGTTTTCCCTAAGTTACTGAATTTTTCCAAAATACTAAATTGGGGCATTTTTCTCGTGCGCACGCCTTTCGTATGCCTCCGCGAGTGCCCGGCCACCGGACCTGCGGGATATCAATCCGTTCGTGTCACCGCGCATCGCTGCACGTTTCCCGCTTGTACCGCGTGAGATTTCCATCAAGCGTTTGGCTTAGATGACTCAGTCCCATGAGCAAAGAGATAAAGCCGCTTCAAAGGGTGGGGGATGCACATGGACGCTGGCGGTTCTCTTTCTCTTCTTCCTCGCGAGCCCGTTCCTCATGGTCGTTTTTCGTGACTACGAGCCTGAAAGGTTGGTGCTGGCGACCAATCTTGGTGGGTTATGTTTGATTGCTGGCACAATTGCCGGCATCAGCGGGCTCGCATATGGGCACCGGAGATGCAAGTCAGCGTTGCTGGCGATGTGGATTCCTGTCGGCGTGATTGTGATTCTGATTGCCGTGGCGTGGATAACTGGGAGGATCGAATGAGCCGTCCGGGCCGTATGGATAGGCCGGCGCCGATCTTTTTCCCTGCTGCGGAAACACCCGACTCGCAACGCTAAACTCCCAATATTCAAAGGTTTCGCTATCGCGCACTCGGCCCGAGTTTCCAGTTGCGCTTTTTCGTCACCAAAGGACAGAATCGGCCTTCTTAGAAACTCCCCGTTAGTTAGGTTTTCCGCTATGCAAGCTGTGACCCCGTCTCATCGCCCATCCCACATCGGCCGGAACCTGGCGGTGGTGGGGGCAGTCCTTCAAATCGCCCCGTTCGTCGGCATCGCCCAGACCATAAAGGGGATGGTCCAAGCGTTCTCGGTTATGGCTTCCAATCTCCCTCCAGGGGACCCATCTGTCGTGAGCATGGGCATCGGTAATGTTCTGGTTACGACGGCGATCGGCTTTGGCATCGCGATCGTTGGAATTCTGCTCCTCTCCATCGCGCTGATTCCTCTACGGTACCGCGCGAAGTGGCTGTTCTGGTTTTTGATCGATATCGGAATCCTTTACCTCATATTGTTCCCGCTGGGCACCGTGATCGGGGTCGGCATGATTGCCTACGCGTGTTTGCACCGCCCGGAATTCCGCGAGGCATAAATTCGTGAGTTGGTCATTTCAACTCTCTCCGGAAGAGCGGCATCTGGTGAAAATCGGTGATCTCGGCGCGCTGGAGCAAATTGCCCGCAAGGCCGGCGACGAGATGGAGATCGCCGGAGCTTATGAGCGCATTTCGGAAGCTCTAAGTGTGCGAGGTCAGACAGATCCCGCGATCATTCTGGACTGGGGCCGACGTTATATCTCGTGGGCACGGACTTTCACGGAACGGGATGGTCTACCGTTCCTTTTCACCGAATGGGCGAGATGTACGTTCGAGGTCGCAATAGCTGAGGAGAGACTCGATATCGCCCGGGCAGTTGTGGATGCGATTCTGGCGTCGTATGCGCCGTCGGAGAAGGAGCGCAATTGGTGGATGAAACTGCGGCATGCTTTGACGCGGCAGGATTCAACTTAACGCGGAAAGCTCTTGCATTGGACAATGCTGCTCCAACCCGGTACCGTCGTGCTACCTTGAGCGAGACCGAAGAAAAGAAGAAACAACACGGCGGAGCGATCGCCAGTATCGCGCTGGCTATCTTTGTGCTGATTTATTTTTTCTGTCCGATCTTATTGGCCCTCCCGGTCCTTGCTATCTATCGGGAGGAATCGAAGATTCCGGAGAGCGTTCGGTCCGGATATCGTTGGTTTTTCACTCCAGCCAGACGGTTGTCGGAGGCATGGCCTATGTACAATCATTTGCTCGGTAGCGAACAGCAATTCCTCGCTGAACATTGTGGGATTCACTACGAGTGAGGTAGAGGCGTCTCGGTGTGCGGTTGCTTATCACAGGGTTTGCCGCGTTGGGAAATGCGTTGCCAATAGCCAGCCAGTCTCCGTATAAGCCAGTATATGATCCTGCATAGTTGCAGGGCAGCGTAGGGGATGAGGAGGTATCCGAACCCAACTGGGATAATTTCGGGATTCTCAAAGGGCAGGGAGGAGATATCCCTGACGATAACGGGTTGCGTATTATAGTTACTCAGCCACCAAACGCAAGGGATGGGAGCCAGCATCGAAAGAACGCTGAGTAAGGCGTAAAGGCACTCCCTGGTTATCGGATGCCAGTGCAACTCGCGGGCGATGATTACGATCAACGGAGCGCGAGCCTGGAGTGTGTATTCGATGTCTTCAAATATGCCCTCAGGGTGGTCTGGCATGGGCCGTATGTAGCCGTCGACGGTCGCGGGTGCAAGGGCGGCCCGCGGTGGATAGTGGAAGCGGCGTCCCGCCGCTTGGAGCCGGTGGAATTCTCGCGGAGCGTGGAACCATCGGACGGCGGTGGAAAAAGGGAAAACAACCAACTCCCAACGCTAAACTCCCAACATCCAAATGAATCCGAGTTCCACGCCGGATCCGCCGCCCCGCAATCGCCTCAGCTTCCACATCCCCAATTTGGCAATTTGGAAAAATTCAGACGGCGGCCAATTTTCAATAGAGCGTCGTCGGAATTGCTGACATTCAGGCTCTCGTAAAATGACGAAATCGTCAGCCGCCGCCCCGAAAGCACCATAAGATTATTCCGGCGACAAAGGCCGGTTTGTCGCGAGCGACCGCAGTTTCCCAGGCAAGGAAAAAAGCGCGGTGATGACTAGCATCCCGATATGCGGGATGCGGCAAATAACGGTATGCGAGCAGACCCGGTTCGAAAAACGAATACATGGCCCAGAACCGGCTATATATCGCCTGGCGGGAACCCGTTGTCTATGCGGGGGACCTTGTCAGTACCGATGCCGTCTCGATAATCCTTCAGAATTGTAATCCCATGTCTTACATGCCGTCTTGCTGGAACCAGGTTACCCGTCGACTTACTTCCAAGTGGGCCCGTCCTTCCGGGCAACGGCCATCCCGCCGCCGCGCTTCGGACATCGAGCCGTTGGAATGCCGCATTGCCCCGGCGGCCTTCAATGTCGCGGGGAACTCGCTTTCCATCAGCCTGCAAAACGCCAATGAATCGGTCAGCTTCAGCACCGACGGCAACACCATTACTGCAGCATTGGTGGGTGGCACCGTTTCCGGCGGGGGTACAGGTGTCACTGGAGTTGGGACTGCGACGGCGACGATCACTTCGGCACAGTTTACGAGCATCACCATCACCGATGCATCGACGGGAAATACGGTCGATTTCGCAAATAGTACGGGTGCGTACCCTCAGGCCTTTACGGTTAACCTCACGGGCGCTGCGTCGGGCAATATCACTTTTGAGGGTGCATCGACTTTTGGTGCGACATTCAACGGCACGACGAATCTCGGATCCATCACGTCTGCCCTCGGCTCTTCTCTTACCCTCAGCGGCACCGCAAATCTCGCGCTGACCGCGACCGGCCATAGCATTCTTCTCGAGGGGGCGGTATCAGTCGCCGGGACGACCTCGTTGGCGGCAAATGTCATCGATGCGCACAATGCGGGTAACAGTTTCACAGGGGCGCTTCAGCTCACCGCTCCGAGCGTGGCGACGATCTTCAGCTCCGGCAATCTCAACCTCGCGGCATCGAGTTTCAATTTCACCAACGGCCAACCGAGCACCATCTCCGCGGGTGGAAACATCACGCAATCGGGTGCACTTACCGCACCCGGTGGCAGCGGGACGCTGAATTTCAGCTCGACGGGCGGGTCGATTACGCTCACTTCCGCGGGGAATAACATCTCGCAGAACGTGGCCATCGGTCTGTCCGTCACCGGCACGAATACGGCCACCTTTACCAATTCGGGCATCCTGGACGTGGGGAATGTGGCGATGGGCACGGGTGGGTTGACACTTAGCGCGGGGGGCATGAAACAGGCGGTCGGAACGACTATTGTCGCCGCCGGTCCGGTCTCGCTGACCGTCACGGCGAATAACCGCGACATCCTTTTCTCGAATTCCGGTAACGAAATCTCAGGGGCGATCACGGTAAATGAATTGACCGCCGGTAATCTGCGCGATTTCTCGCTGCACAATGCCAGCGACACCGCTTCGCTCCCGACGGGGACGGCATTTACGACCGCGGGAGATATTCGCAACCTGACGCTTTTCTTCGATAACACCGGGATCGCGTTGCCCGGGTATAACATTTCCGGCAATCTAAGTGTGACGGCCGGCGGTGCGATCAGCGAAACGGCGGGACTTAATATCGGGGGAAATACCACGGCGGGCGTCCTGGGCGACTACGGGATCGACCTCACAAATGCGACCAACGTCTTTAACGGCGACGTGAGCGTCAATGCCGCGCACTCGACGCATCCAGTCAGCGTGACGAACTCGACCGATTTGTCCCTCGGGACTTCGTTTCTGGGACGCGGCGCCTTCAGCGCCACGGCTGTGTCCGGCGATATCTCGGAGAGCGGCCCGCTGGTGCAGGAAAAGGGTGCGTTGCCGGCAACCTTCACCGTTACCGCGGGACACACGATCACGCTGGATCAATCGAACGACTTTACTGGCAACCTTACTTTTGCCGGAGCCGGGCTTACGTCGTTGACGGTGGATAACGCGGATTTCCAGGCGAACTTTGCGCAGATCGCGGTGCCGGCGACCGTGACGGATCTAACGGTCACCTTTGATCACGCCGCGGCCATTCTTCCCGCACTGAATCTTGCGACGCTCGCGGTTACCGCGCAGGGGATCGTGCAGGCCAGCGGCACTTCTCTCACGATAAGCACAAATGCGACCCTGGACGCCGGCGACTTTCCGCTGAATCTCTCGGGTACGGCAAATAACATGGCCAGCGTGACGGTCTTCAATTCCGGAGTGAACGATGTCATCATCAATGACGCCGGAACTCTCGACTTCACCGGGGGATCGCAGATCGGCTCCGGCCATCTTACCGTGACTACCTCCGGTGGAATCACCGAGTCTGGTACGATCACCCAAGCCGGCACGTCCGGATTGGCGAATGGCGTAAGTTTCTCCAGCACGGGCGGCAGCATCACATTGGCGAATGGAAACGCCTTTGTCGGTCCTGTTTCGGTGACTGTTTCCGGCGGGAGTACCGCCTCGATCCGGAACGCGGGAGTGGTTCTCACCCTGGGCACGATCACGACCGGCACCAGCCAGTTCAGCGCCACAGCAGGTTCGCAAGGGATCGTTCAGGATCCGAATTCCATACTGACCCTGGGAGTCGCTTCATCGTTTACCGTCACTGGCGGCGGTTCGATCACGCTGGGGCACGCCCAGGATGTCTTCACTGGCGCGCTAAGTCTCAATGGAGGCAGCGCTACGGTGGTGACGAGCGGGGCGCTGACGCTTGGAGCGTCGAATCTCACCGGATCGCTGAATGTGACCGCAAGCACGGTAAGCCAGAACAACGCGCTCACGGTGAACGGGACGGCGAGTTTCACTGCCCCGACGATTACACTAACCAACTCGGGCAATGCCTTCGGCACCCTCGCCTTGAACGCATCGACTTCCGCCACGGTCGCCACCGGCTCTTCTTTCGCGATCGGCGTGATCAAGGTGGGCAGTGGTGGACTGACCTTGCAATCGGGCGGAAATATTACGACGGCGCCAGGCGGAAACATCGTGGAAACAAGCGGGACGGGACTGATCACCTTGACTACGCCCGCGGGCAGTAACATCACGCTCAACTCGGTGCTGAATAGTTTCCTCGGCCAGGTGGCGGTGACCGATTCGAACAACGTCAACATCTCGGACGGGGAAAATCTGACCTTCACCGCTGCCTCAATTATCACCGGACGGCTGACCGCCACCTCCGGCGGTGTCCTGACGCTGCCGAGTAATCTCACGAATCTCACCGGGCTGACGACTTCGGCTGTTTCCACCACTGTTTCGTCGAATATCGCGACCAGCGCCAACGCCATCACCATGAGTGGTGATGTGACGTTCAATAGCGGGCTGACGCTGACTTCCGGTGCAGGCATCACCTTCAATGGCGACGTCACGGTGAATGGCCCGCTGACACTGACTCTGGCAAACAATGCAACATTCATCCAGGGGCTTGGGACGCTGAATCTGGGATCCAGCGGCCTGACGATCCTCGGCAACAATGTCGGGTTCCAGATCGGCACGGCTAGTGGCGCCGTGGCGGCGGTGAATGCCGCCACCACCACGATTTCCATGCCCGGAAACGGGAATGTCATCGTCGAACCGGGAGCGGCGCTGAATGTGGCCGGATCGGGGATCCTGACCTTGGCGAACGGCACGGGAAGTCTGACGATCAGCGGAGCCTTGGGCGTTGGCTTTGGTGCGACCAATGGCCAGGTGCTGAGCGCGGGGAGCGGTCCCGTCCAGATCTCCCCCAATGCCCTCTTGATTGGCACAGGGTCGGCCGGTGCCACCGCGACGCCTGTGCTGTCCAGTTTGCACGGACTGGTGAGCGGGCAGTTTGCGAATTCGGTGAATGCCACCGGCGCAGCGCAGGATTTCTTCGCAGGAAGCGATATCGTGACTCCAAGTTATTCGCCCGGCAGCGTGACGATCAAAGCGGGCGGCGTGACTTCGACCAATGGCGTCGCCACGGGTTTCCTGCCCGATGGCGATAGTTATACCGTGAAGTCTTCGCTCGGCGCGGCGAGTAACCTGGCGACGCTGGTAAGTGCCAGCGGCCAGCTTTTCGCCGTCGTGCGGAATACCACGAGCACGGCGGCTTCGACGCTTTCCATCACCACGGCAGGCGGCGGAGACAGCCTGCTGCCGATTGGTGGTGTGGCGGTGAATAATCCGGGCTCGGTCAGTATCAGCGCGCCGGCGGGGAATTTCATCGGGAGCATCACCACAGCAGGTGCGCTTACCGCACTTACAGCGCATGATTTGATCGGCGCCTCCGCGACAATGCCATTCACGGTGATCGATGGCGGCGCCGCCACCAGCGCCACTTCCATCACCGCTCACGATGTGCAGTTCGCCACGTTCGATCTAGCCGGCAAGCTCTCTGCGTTCAAAGCCGTGTCGGTCAATGGAAACGTGAATATCATGGCGCAATCGTTTGGGACGATCACGACGACGGGCGATGCCGCCGGATCCACCAGCCCGGTGCTGGGAGCGCCGGATCCCGGTAACTTCAATGCGAACCTGATCAGCACCACGACGACTTCGGGCGTGGCCTTGGGGACGGCGAAGATCGCCGGTACGCTGAGCGGCATTTGGGATTTGAATGGCAGCGTGGGGAAAGTGACGGCCACGGCGGCCCTGAATTGGACGCTGGGAACGGTAGCTGGAGCCAATGCGGAAAATGGCGGTCTGCTCAGCAAAGTCACGACGCTCGCATTTGGGAGCGCGAGCGTGATGAACCTGAATGTCAGCGGAAATGTGGGGACGCTGACCGCTTCTTCGATCAATCAAGGTTTGTTTGTCGCCGGTTCATTTGGCACCATCCAGGTGAAGGCCAATACGGCGCTCGGCTTCCCCGGTAATATTATAAATACCTTGATTGAGGCCACTGGCAGCACTGGCAATATCGCGATCAAGAGTCTGAACGTGGCGGGTAACTTCACGGGTTCTACGCTGACGCTTCTCGATGGCGCGGCCGGCACCATCCTGGTGGGCGAGACGGTTGGTAGTTCCACCGTCTCGGCATCGGGAACCGGCCCCCTCGGGAATATCGCATCGATCACGGCTGGTGTATGGCAAGGGAGCAATGTAACGGCCGCCACCATCGGCAAAATCAATATCACCGGCAATCTGAAGGCCGGGATTTTCGGCAATTTCACCGGCGCGAATGTGGTCGTGCTCTCCGGAGCCAGCCATACAAACCTGGGCATCGGCACCTTCAGTGCGACGGGCAGCGTCTCCAACTCTCTCTTTAACATCGAGAGCGGTAACATGACATCCTTCAAAGTCGGCCAGCAACTCGGCTCGACGACGATCGAGCTGCCGGATGCGACATTTGGCACACTCGGCTCGATCCAGGCAGCTGAATGGACGAGCGGCGTAACGGTGATGGCGAAGACGATCAACACGATTTCTTCCACCGGCTCTCCTGCCACGTCGCCCGCTTCCCCGCTGCTGCTCGGCAGCTTCACGGGGGATACCATCGATGCCTATCTCAATAGCGGAACTGCCGGCTCCATCGGGTCGATTTCCGCGAAGGGGAACTTCGGCGGTACGATCTATGCCCCGCACGGGGTCGGCAGCATCACCGTCGGACGTTCGGTGTCCAATTCAAATATCGTCGTCGACGACACCCTGACGGGCGCTGCGAAGGTGGGCAATATCGGCAAGGTCACGGCAGGCGCGTGGAGCTCTTCCAACCTGACGGCGAACACGATGGGAACGATTTCGATCACCGGCTATCTGACTCCTGAGAATACCACGGCTAACTCTCAGCCTGGCAATGTGACAAACGGCGACTTTATCGTGCACGGAAGCGCGCCGAAGAGCACGACGGGAATTACCTCCTTTACCGTGCAGGGCGGTATGAGCGGCAGCGTGATCGCGACGGGTTTTGGAATCAAGACGCTAACCGTGAGCGGCAGCGTGGGTACCACCAGTATCATTGCCAGCAATCCAACGACTCCGGCGGCGGCGGCGATTGGTGCGTTCACCGCGGGTGATATCAATAGCTCCACGATCGAGGCCGGCGGCATCGGCACGCTGAAGACCACGGGCAGCAAGACGTTTGCTTTGCTCGGTAATATTGCCAATTCGGATATCGCCATCACTTCCGGGTCCGCCGCGAAAGGCGGGCCGGTGGCGCTGAGTGCGCTTACGGTCGCGGGTGACTTCAGCGGCAGCCTGCTGGATGCGCCGGCTTCGGTGGGCAAGATCATGGTCACGGGCCGAATCAATTCCGGCAATGTGACAGATGTCGGCATTGATGCCGGTTACACCACGGGGGCGAATATCGGCAGTATCACGGCCGGTGCGTGGGGGCAGGCGGGTAATACCGTCAGCACGGATCTCGTGACGCAGAGCGTCGGCAGCATCAAGTTGACCGGCAATACGCATCGCGGGTTCGTTGGGACGACGGATAACGGTTTCTTCGATATCCTCGGCAGCTCGGGAGGCTCTGCTGCGATTGGACTCGGAACCTTCTCTGCGACCGGGGCGGCGACTGGCAGCCTCTTCCGCGTCGCCGATGGCAATGTGACTTCCTTTACCGTCGAGCGGATGATTTCGAGTGATCTGTTAGTGGGCTTTACTCCGGTATCACCGGGACAAATCACCGCCACGCCGACAGCGTCAAACTGGGCCGCGACAAACTTCAAGCTCGGCTCCTTTACCACGACTGCGCCGTTCAGTGCGACGGACGCGACGGATTCCGGCGCCTTTGCGGATAGCGACGTCGTCGCCGCGGTTCTGGGCAAGATCAAGATCTCCGGCGTCAATCCCACCGCGCCGACGGACGCGACCTTCGGCATTGCCTTCCGGACGAGCGCTGGCGCTGCTGCGAAGGGCGTGGTCACGGTCGCCGGAGCCGCGCCGCTGACGCCGCCGAGTGTGAATGGCCAGTTCAACTACCTCGGTCTTGCCGGGTAAGGAGTAAGTCGCGGACGACCCATAGTAGAAGCGGCGTCCCGCCGCTTGAGGGCGATGGTTGCCGGACGCGCGTCGATCTGGCATTCGGCGCGGAGAACACCCAACTCCCAACGCCAAACTCCCAACATTTAACGAATCCGAGTTCGACGCTCTCTCTCTCGAATACCTCTTCCTCCTCATCTTCATCTTCGTCATTATCCTATAAGTGGACGGGACAAAGATGAAGATGAAGATAGAGAGGAAGAGGCCTGCCGCCGCAGGCCGAAAGAGGCCGGGGCGGCATTGCCATGCCGCCCTGGTTGACGACTAACAATCCTCAAGGCGTGATCTGCACGATCTCCCCCGTGAAGAACTGCGTGACATAGAACGCTCCGCTTACCGGGTCTCGTGCGACGCCCGCGGGGAAGACGAGGCTCGAAGAAAGAACGATCGGCGTGCTGGTCGGCGTATTATATTGCAGCAGCTCGCCGGGCCCGCCGTTGAGCGGATCGGTGCTGAGTTCCAGGACGTAGAAGGTGTCCATTCCGTTCCGGGTGCTGACCAGAATATCGGTGGCGGAGGTAAGGCCTTTGATGAAGCTCGTCACCGTACCCGTGGCGGGGTTCACCAGCTTCACTTCCGCGGCTCCCGGTGTGAATGGAAAGCCTCCTTCTTCGGATACCAGGAGGGCGCCATGGTAATCCGCCACTCCGGTCGGAACGGCTTCCACCATCGGTGGCCCAAAACCACGTGTATTTGGAATATCCGGGAATTGGGCGACTTCCACAGCGCGGTCGGTCAGGAGATCGACGCGTTGCAGATCATTCCGCGACGCGTCGCTGACATAGAGACCCGACAGGGTAAGTGCCGCGCCGAAGGTATTCGAGCGGCGAGGCTGGCCTTCGTCATCGCGGATGATATCAGCGAAATTATGCACGAGGAAAAAGGTGGCCGTTTCACCCGCCGTATTGTGAAGCGGAACAGGATGTCCGTTCGCGATCGAACGCTGTTGATCGAGCGTGAGAACAAAACCGCCCGCCGAGCGATCGATCGGTTTCGAGAAGGTCACCTGCAGCACGGAGCTAAACAGCGGGCTGGATGGTCCGCTGGGGTTTGGAACTTCGGCGCCCGCTGCGTTCGAGACGGTGGTGTCGCCGGTCCCGATCACGAGAAAAAGGATATTCTCGCCCAGGAGCACCGGCTGCCACGGTCCGGCAAGGTTGTCGGGCGCCACGGCGGACGGAAGATCGTCCAGAATCGTCGTCGCGCCGCCAGATTCGCTCACGCGGGAGAGGCGGGCGGTATTGGCCGTGATGGTTCCGGCCTCGGTAACGAGCAGGTTTCGCTGGGGTGTGACAATGATCCGTGCGGGGGCTTCGAGGCCGGAGATCAGGACGGATTGAGTCTGGGCGAGGCTGACGGGTGCGCCCAACAAACCAAATAAACAGGCGTGCGCGAGCGCCGCGCAATGCAGCAGGGAAGTACGTTTTTCCATAGCGTAAGCGAGGATCGGCAGCCGGCCCCACTTACTCAAGTGCATAGGATTGCCCGCCGCCGACATGGCCGGCGGGCGAGTAAGTGGGCGGTGGCTATAGTGGAAGCGGCGTCCCGCCGCTTGAGGGCGCCGTTTGCCAGAGTCGCGTCGATTTCGCATTCGGCGTGGAGAACACCCAACTCCCAACGCTAAACTCCCAACATCTAACGAATCCAGGTTCGACGCTCTCTCGCGAATGCCTCTTTCTCCTGATCCTCCTCCTCATCCTCTTTGTCCCGTCCACTTATGGGATAATGATGAAGATGAAGATGATGAGGAAGAGGGAAAGGCCTGCCACCGTGCCGAAAGCTAACAAGGCGGCATTACACTGACCGTCGACGATTCCGCCCCAGCCTACTTATAAGCCACCGCGGCGCTCGAAGGACCCGCAAGGCGAATGACCTCGAAACGCTGGAAGCCCACCTCGCCGCACCACCGGCGGAAATCCGCGCCCGAGTAGTCAAATGCATCGCCAAATTCGATGAGCATATTCAGCGACATCAGCAGCCCCTGGACATTCTCGCGGCGCCCGTCGTCGATCAGTGCTTCGATGGCCACGAATGCACCGCCGGGCGGCAGGGCGTCGTAAGCGGCGCGGATGAGATGCATCTTCTTCTCGAGATTCCAGTCATGCAGGATCATCCCCATGGTGATGACATCGGCCTTCGGCAGCGGGTCGCGGAAGAAGTCGCCGGCGGCAGTGCGCACGCGGCCTTCCAGTCCGGCGGCGGCGATGTGCTTCTTCGCGATCGGCTCCACTGGCGGCAGATCGAAACTGGTGCACTGCAGATGGGGATGCCGCTTCGCCACTTCGATGGAGAGCACGCCCGCGGCGCCGCCGATATCGCACAGCGTCTGGTACTTCGAGAAATTGAACTTCTCCGCCAGCGCCTCGAAATTCAGGCGCGAAAGACCGGTCATCGCGCCGATGAATTGTTCCAACTTGGCCACGTCCGCATAGAGCTCTTCGAAGATGCCCTTTTGTCCGTGCTTGGTCTCATTCTGCGGAAGACCAGTGCGCAGCGCCTCGGGCAGATCGTTCCAGAATTTGAAGAGCCGCGCATTCAGCATGATGAGAATGCCGCCGATATAGCGGGGGCTGGTGGCGTCGAGAAAGAGCACGCCTTCGGGTGTGTTGTAATACAGTGCATCCGGGCCATCCCCCTCGCGGCCGAGGAATTTCATGGCCACGAGCGCATCGAAAAAATCGGCGATGGCGCGCGGGTGAAGCTTCAATTCCGCGCCCAGCTCTGTCCCCGTGAGACGCCGGTCGGCAAGCTGGGTGAAGAGGCCAAACTCGACGGCGGTAAGCAGGACCTTGGAATTCCAGAAGCCGAAGGCAGTTTGCAGGATGGAGGCGGGATTGAGCATGAGTCGACGTGGGTATGAATGAAGTGGGAAGATGTCAATCAGCGCGGATGCTGCGCTGGCCGCCGGTCTTGGTGCAGTCAAAGAGAGTCCGGCGGGCCGTCATCATCGCGGCGATAAAACCGGGCGCGGATCGTTTCGAAAAGCGCGGCAATCAAGATGAGGCCATGTCCGGGAATGATAAACAGGAAAACGCCGAAGACGGACAGCGGGATGCAAATTAATCCGCCGACGTGAAGGACGAAGTGCAGGAAAGCTGCGATCCCGACGATTGCGATGCCCAGAAGTTGGTGGATTACGGCGTTTTGTCCGAAGGCGTTACCCTCCTTTCATAAGCTACGATTGAATGCCTCTCACATGTCTGCATGACCCCGTGTCACAGCGCGAGAATGCATTTTGCGGAAAGTCGCGTCGTCATCTTGAAATAACTCCGCGAAATCGCCGGCAGATGATGGCGCAAGACGATAAATGCGGTCGATGCCAGTGAGCAAGGGGGCTTTTCCGTCGGGTGTCCAGCGCAGCAAACGGTCGGCTTTCCTGGATCGGTACGTGAGGCGAGCCAGTATCTCTGGGTTGAGAATTTGGCCCATGGTAAATTCGGACACCTCCGAAGGTAACAGAACGTGATCGGAGCAAGTCCAGTTTGCCGCGGGATGCCAGGGAAAACGATGCGCGGCTGCTCTGATTATCTCGTCGTCGCGCTGCCCGGGATGATCGATCGGATAGAGATCCGGACGCAAGGCAATCAGCTCCCTCAAAGAAACGATCTTATCGACCACGAACCGGCATAGAAGATAGATGTTCGAATTTCTTAAAGTGATCGGATAGACAGTGTCGCCCGGGCCAACTCCGGCCCGCGTGAAACTCGGCTGTGAGCTATGCGGACCGCCAAACAAGAACGGAAGCCTTTGCTGGGGCAATTCGCCTCGAATTGCCGCTTCCACGCGAGGCCGGTTTAAGTAAACTGTGAAGGATTCGTTCATGGATGCTTCCGTTGCGCGTCCTGTGCTCCAATGCACGATTTGCAACGCTCGTGGCAAGATCGGATCTACAAATTGATTTCAGTTGGCCTGTGGCGGCGTTGGGCACCCCACGAAGCCGGGAGCGCTTGTGCGAGCGATGGGAAATTGATACCGGTCCTCTTATGCGCCTTCCGCTGTTTATCGCTCTATTTTTCGCGGCGATCTCGAATCTTTCCGCGGAAGTCTTGCAAGTCACGTGGCGGACCACTCACGCCGCGCCGGTGGCGGTCCTGCAGCCACCCGCATCCACTTATCTTCCCGCATTCCGGCTCGCCATTCAGAATCTGCCGGAAGCAGCGATCGTGGCTTTGGCCTTGAGTCAGCCATCCATTCTCGGACTTACCGAAGAGCAGGCCGCTGTTCTACGTCCGCTCACCGCGCAACGCTACGCACTGATGGCTCAATCGCCGCAATACGCGACGGCGCGATCCGCGCTACCCTATTGTTTCTCGGCGGAACGGCCCGCCACCGGCCTGGCCAGTATCTATGTGCCGGCCGGAGCCAAGACGAGTACGCCGGTTATTCTTTTCCTCCACGGTTATGGCGGAAGTTTCCTTTGGTATCAGCACTATCTCAGCGAGCTATTCCCGGATCACATCATCATCTGTCCGGCTTACGGCATCACGACTGAGACGATTCCACGAGCCTATGTTATGGAAAGCATCTCCGCGGTCTCGCAACGGCTTGGCTTCCAGGTCTCGAAGCCGGTCCTTGTCGGCTTATCGGCTGGTGGTTTTGGCGCATGCCGTTTGTACACCGAAGCACCTCACTTCTACTGGGAGATGATCTGTCTCGCGGCATATCCGCCGGACGACACGCTTTCACGATTCGATCCGGAATCCCGTCCGCGGTTTCTGACCGGAGATCAGGAACCGTTCGTCACCTCCGGCGACTTCCGGCAGCGCACGGAGCGCATTCGCCGAACGTGTCCGACCTCGGAAGCCTTTCTCATTCCGGACGCGGGTCATTTTTTTCTGCTGACGCATCCGAAGGAGACCGAGAAATTCTTGCGGCGCTGGTTTGTACGATGGCAGTAATCGGACGCCGTTGTTCGATCTGAGAGTCCAAGCTATTCGCACCGGCTCATCCTCCCCTTCCTCTTCTCCTCCGCGTCTCCGCGCCTCCGCGTGAGACCTCCCTTCCGCATGCGCCTTGACACCGCATATCAAAGTGATATCACTTTGATATGCAAACAACCCAACCCCTCGTTTCAAAGGCGGCGTCCGGAATGACGGAGATCCGGGTCGGAGCGGTCAGCGGCTGGCCCATGCTCTTCGTAAATTTGGGCGTTATCTTCCTCGGAATCCTCACGTTCATCACCGGGGTCCGCAGTGCGAGTGCCACCCATGAGTTTTCCGCCCTCATCCTCACCGGCCCCTTTCTGGGTGTGCTCGGCATCATCCTGCTTACCGGCCATTTCAGTCTGCAGCCAAATGAGGCTCGCGTGCTCATCCTCTTTGGCTCCTATCACGGAACCGTGCGAGAAAGTGGCTTTTTTTGGGCGAATCCGTTTTACACCCGGGTCCGCAGTGTCGTCCCGCTCACCTCGGGGGAGCGCAGTGCCCAGCCCATGCCGGCGAAACCGGGCGTGTATATGTCGAACACGCGCAGTCTGCCCACGAAGATTTCGCTGCGCATTCGCAATTTCAATAGCGAGAGACTCAAGGTGAACGACAAGCGCGGCAACCCGGTGGAAATCGCCGCAGTGATTGTCTGGCGCGTGGAAGATTGCGCCAAGGCCGTCTTCGATGCGGATGATTTCGAGAGTTACGTGCAGATCCAGAGTGAATCGGCCATCCGCCACATCGCCAGCCTCTATAGTTATGATCACTCCGACGAAGGGGAAATCACTTTGCGCGACGGCGCCGATGAGGTGGCTCAAGCCTTGCAGCGTGAACTGCAGGAGCGCTTGCAAAAGGCGGGGGTCGCGGTGGATGAGGCGCGACTTACTCACCTCGCTTACGCTCCGGAGATCGCCCAGGCCATGCTGCGGCGCCAGCAGGCCGAGGCGGTTATCGCCGCACGCGCCAAGATTGTCACGGGCGCCGTGAGCATGGTCGGCATGGCGTTACGCGAACTGGCGCAGACCGCGGTGGTGGAGCTGGATGAGGAAAGAAAGGCCGCGATGGTGAGCAATCTGCTCGTCGTGCTGTGCTCCGAATCGAACGTTTCTCCCGTGGTGAATACCGGGACGCTCTATAACTGACGGGATGGCTGCCGGCGAACGAAAGCCATTCCTGCTGCGGATCCCGCCCGATCTCTGGAAAGAGCTCGAGAGATGGGCGGCGGACGATCTCCGCAGCGTCAACGGACAGATCGAATTTCTCCTGCGCCAGGCTGTCGCCAAACGGAAGGGCCAGGAGAAGGGCGGTGATGCCGAATCAGGGTCAGTCAACAAATCTTGACAGCGGCGAGATAAGCGCCGGTGTTCTAACGCAAAGACCGCGAAGGGCGCAAAGACTCGCAAAGAAGAGGAACAAAGGCCGTCCTCTTCCTTCTTTGCGCACCTTTGCGATCTTGGCGTCCTTTGCGTTAAAAGATTGCGCGGTTATCCTGGTGGACTCGATCAACAAATCCTGACACGCAATGACACATTTTGTCTCCGTCAAGATTTGCTGACTGACCCCTGACGGACCCCATTTTGCTGTCTAGCTACTCAAGTTTAAGCGCGAGCAACCCTTCTTCCCAACTGGCTGCGTAGAGGATGCGATGTACGGGATCGTAGGCCATCTCAAAAGGTAGGGCGGAGAATTTCTGGTCATTCAGCGGCTTCCAGTTGAGCCCATCTTTTTCCGGGGAAATGAAAAATGGCTGATTCTTGCTGCTACTAGCCGTGTAAATATTTTCGCCGTCCCCGCAGATGCCCATGTACCAGCTATAGGGCAGCCCTTGCTTGATCTGTGTCCAGGATGAGCCGTTGTCCGTGCTTCGCGCGGGATACTGATAACCTCCGGAGTAGAGCGTGCCGTCCTTCGCGCGATAGAGCTGATTTCCACCATGCGTCATCGAGTAAGGATGAACATTCGACCACGTCGCGCCGCTATCGATCGTCTTGAAGAAGCCACCCTCCTGCGCGGTGAAAAGCCAGGTCTGCGGATTGCCCGCTTTGGTGGCCGGATCGAAGAGGAAGAAAATGGCCATTCCATAGCCGCCTTTCAGCGTGGGCGGCGGAGCATGCGGGATCCACGATTCACCACCGTCCTTGCTCTCGAGCACGCCACAGTTTCGGCCTTCCGCCCAGGGAGAATGAAAGGACACGAGGACATGGCGAAAATCGGTCGGATCGACGGCAATCGAGTAGAGATCGCGCGTGCCGACTGGCTTTTCCGTGGCCTTCTTGAAGCCTTCCGGCATCGACCAGTTTTCGCCGCCGTCCCGCGAATGCCAGAAGCCCAAAGTTTTGCCGCGCACGCCATCGACGCAGTATAACTCATTTGAGTCATTGGGATTTACCGCGACGTGGAGCGGTTCGTCCAGTGGGCCGGCTTTCGTCCAGGTGACGCCCGAATCCACCGTCTTGAACAATCCGCCTTTGGTGGGATCGAAAGCGCACACGCAAAGATACACGGTCGCCGGATGCTTTGGATCCACTGTTACCCCCTGACAGAAAACGTGGTCTTCAAAACTCGTCGTGACCACGGGCGGCGTGATCTTTTTCCACATACCGGGAGTGAGCTCGGGAGTCGCTGCCGCAGCCTGTCCACTCCATCCCGTGACTATGGCGAAGGCCAGTGCAACTCCGGCCCATATGGGAACAGGCTTCCGATTCCACTTAGGGGCGACGCGTGAAGCGGCGGCTGCGTGACCGCTCGGGGGAAAAGCGAGATCTGAGCACATGGGCCGATGAAAGACCTTGTGGCGACCCATTGCAAGGACGGCGGGGTTACAGCCGTCCCGCGCTTTTGCCTCGTCCGGTGGACTGCGGTTGCGGGTGGGCAACAAAGTCGTGACAAACGGTTCTGAAACTCCATTTCAGTCAGGCATGACTGACCGATGCCGTTATCCATGAAGCCGCCTGAACCGACCCCACTCCGCAAGCCGCTCGATGGCTTTGCCTCCACGGTCATGCTGGCCCTGTGCATCTGCTGGGGCCTGCAGCAGGTCGCGCTCAAAGGCGCCGCGCCTTACATGAGTCCGGTGTTGCAGGTCGGCTTGCGTTCCTTCTTCGCGGCGATCCTGGTGGCCGGCGTGATGCTGGTTCGCGGGGAAAGCCTCTCCTTTCGCGACGGCACATTTTGGCCGGGATTGCTCGCCGGTTTTCTTTTCGCCGGAGAATTCCTGCTCGTCTCGCTCGGCCTGAATTACACCACCGCCGGGCACATGGCCGTTTTCCTTTACACGGCGCCGGTCTTCACCGCGCTGGGAATGCACGTGTGGTTCTGGGAGGAAAGAATGAAGCCGCGGCGATGGGCCGGCGTGGGCCTGGCGTTTGCCGGAATCGCCCTCGCTTTCTCAGGAAGTTTTTTCGCCCCGGGCGGGAAGAACCGTCTTTTGGGCGACGCGCTCGGCATTCTCGCGGGAGTATTCTGGGCGGCCACGACCATCAGCATCCGCGCGACGCGACTGGCCGATGCGAGGCCCACGAGAACGCTCCTCTATCAGCTCGCCGTCGCCTCGCTCCTCCTCCTGCCATTCGCGTGGTGGAATGGACTGCTCGGTGCCGTGAAACCGTCTCCCGTGCTTTGGATGTGTCTCGTCTTTCAGAGCGTAGTCGTGGCCTTTGCCAGTTTTCTCACCTGGTTTTGGCTGCTCCGGAAATACCTCGCCTCGCGGCTCTCCAGCTTCTCGTTTCTCACGCCGCTGTTCGCCGTTGTCTTCGGAATTCTCTTCCTCCGGGAGCCGCTCGACCCGCGATTCGCCTTCGGTGCGATTTTTGTGCTGGCTGGAGTTACCATCGTGAATCGTAAGTAGGCAAAAGCGCGAGCCTTGCGAGACGGGACACAATTCTTCGTTGAAGAGTTGCGGCTTGCTCCATTTCGGCGTTCAGTCGGGGACCACCACCCCATGCTTGCTCCGCTGCTATCCTTTATCCGGGATCGCTGGCATCCGCTTTGGCGGCTGCGACGATTTCGCCTTTTTCGTGAGTTTCAGAAACTCTGCGATTTCACCGTCTATACCCGGATTCCGCACACGGATCTGGACGTCGCGATCAAGTTCGTCCGCGATGCGAATTGGATCGCCACTCCGGCGGCGGTGGAAGGGCAGATCCAGCGCGCCTTCACGCTTGTCCTCGATCTTCTGCGGCCGGCCGTCTTTTGGGATATCGGCGCGAATATCGGCTTCTACTCCTGGTTCGTGCGCCGGCACAGCTCCATCCGCGAGGTGGTCATGTTCGAGCCCGATCCGGTCAACTTCTCGCTCCTCCAGAAGACCATTCGCAAAAACTCGATCACGAATTGCCGCGCCGTAAACGCCGCACTTTCCAATCGCGCCGGAGAAGCGCTGTTCCTGCTCGATCCAGCCAGTGGCGCGGCGGGCTCGCTCGATGAAGTCTCGCTGCAGGAGAACGAAGCAAGCCTCCATAACGCTTATCAGCTAGAAGAAACCATCCAATGCCGCACAGTGACCATCGATGCGCTGATCTCCGACGGCACGCCTGCGCCCGATCTTTTGAAGATCGATGTCGAAGGTGCGGAACACCTGGTGCTCGAAGGCGGACAGAACTGCATGACGAACCATCGTCCCGCAATGATCATCGAAACGGGGAATGACGACCTCGTCCGGCAGTTCCAGGAAAAGTCGTATGTGGTCTTCCGGATCGATCAGGGCAATCTGCTCTTTGTCCCGATCCGTGAAGGAATGAATATGGCGGCCATCGAGCGCGCCTTTCCGAGATACGGCCAAGAGGGGTGATTCGGAGCGGCGGTGTCCGCCGGGTTCTGGTTCGGGGCAATAACACCGGAGAACCGGAGATCCTGTGACAGCTCCCGAAATGGGTGCCGGAGTGTAGTGCTACCGGGGTTGAGTAACAGCCGCTGCCAAATGCGCATTGCTGGTAAGCGTTGCGGCGCCTATGATAGGTAGATGCGTCCCCGTCGAACTTGCACGAACCCCATGCGACGACCTGAGTCCGGGCGTTCCCGTCGTTCCGCATTTACACGTTTGGAACTGATCGTGGTGCTGGTTCTGCTCATTGTCGTCGTAGTCGTCGCCTTCCCATTTCGTTGCACCAATATGTCAAAGGCTCGAGCGGCCCAGGATGCAAACAATCTTCGGCAGTTGGGCATTGGTATTAATCAATATGCCAATGACCACGACGATGTCATGTTTTCGATGGACGCCAAGGAAACCTGGGCAAACGTTTTGCATGAGAAATATATAGTGGATTGGCGCTGCTACCAATCTCCATTTGATCATAGAACGGCCCCGGCAAATCCGCCAATGCCGCTGAGCTATGCACTGAATGCGGTAGTGATGTCTCCGCGTGAAGCGAAATCGGTTCGCGCTGAAAAAGATGCTGTCTACGAGGGCAAACTTGCACAGTGGGCTGATCCTTCCAGGCTCATCGTGATGGCCCCTAACCCACCAAAGGAATCCGTCACCTTTACCGGGACGACAGCCATGAATCTTACCATGACTCCTCCGCCCGTTACACCAAAGGCGGGTACATTTGGGAACCGGAACTCGATCATTGTGCTATTTGGCGACTTCCACGTCTCGGCGATGCTGTGGAAGGACTTTTCCGATTCCACTAGTATGCCGGATGGCGTGAGCCGGTGGAAGCCGATGGGGAATAGTACGGCGAAACCGTGAACTGATTAGGTCTATCAGTCCGAGGTGATGTGCAGTGTAATCCGCTTTCCAAGCCGGAGGATTGGCAGAGGATAGCCGGTGCGTCGAAGACCACCGGAAGCGGTTGGGTAAAAAGCACCCTGGAAGGTGTGCCAGAAATGCGTTCGCCTGACGGATCTTTCCCATCTACGGCTCTGGCACTCCTTCAGAGTGCTTTTGCGTAGATCGGCGTTCCGGTGGTCTTCGACGCACCGGCTACCATCTGCCAAGCCTCCGGCTTGAAAGATTACAAGCCCGCTCCGCGTAGTAGCAATAAATGCAATGCTTCCCCAATTTTGAAAAATCGCCTTGGAGAACGATAGTATCGGCACTTTCGCGGCTCGCGGTGTTTTGTGGCATGTTCCTCGCGCTGGCGAACGCACGGACCGAGAACATCGGTGTTATTGAGACCGTCTCGCCAAAAAAGACGTTTAAAATTATCCAGCAGAATTTGGCGGGCGATGACTTCGATCCGGGGAAATGGAAATCCCGGATCCAATTCATCAAGAAAAGACCCTTTCGCGGAAAGCTGCTGGATGGCTGCGACTGGCCCGCAGACTACTATATCTCCCCAGATGAACGCTGGATTTTCCAAATCCAAAAATCCGGCTCCGGAGATAACATTGCCTATGTTTACGGAGTCGACGCGAAGGGCCGATTGGTCCGGCACAAGGAACGGTTAATTGACACTTTCCTCAATTTCACGATGAATTCCGATCACCGAGGCTTCGCCTTTTCATCCTGGAATGCGAAACGAGGCTTATTGCACTTTACTTTCTCCACCACCGGCCCGCATGGCGATGACTACGGCAAAACGACGTGGAAGATGACTTATGATCTTCGGAAACAAAAAATCCGGAACATCGGGCGTCCGCTATTGGAAATCAGATAACCGGATGCTGAAGATATTGGCGCCGCTCGTCCGTCCCGCTCCTTCACCGCGCCCCAAAAAGCGCGTCGATCCGCTTCTTCGCCGCATCATTGGGCGCCGTCCACTTAATCTCCGTTTGCGGTAATTGCTGCTTCAGACTGGCCAGGTCGGCATCCGAAAGATCGATCCCATCCAGCGTGAGCTTTTTCAGATGCGGAAGTTTCTTGAGTTGGCTGAGCGCGGGCAGGGTGAGCCGGGCTTCCTGCAGGGCGAGCGCTTCCAGGCTCGGACAGCCCGCTGCCGCCACAACCGTTTCGTCAGAGACAGTGGTCGGTGGCTTGTAAGCAAGCCGTTGACCGATCGTCAGGCTTTTGATCTCCGGCAAGGCCTGAAGCTTCTTAATTCCTTCGACGGTCACGCCGCTGTGCCAGACGCGGAATTCCTTCAGGTGCTTGAGGGTGGCGATAGCGGCCATTCCGCTGTCACTGATCTCGCCGGAGCCGGCCACGGTGAGCCGCTCGAATCCTGGCAAATCCGCAAGCGCGGCGAGCCCGGCACCCGTGAACCGCTTGCCGGGATGAAAGAAAGCAATGCTCTTTAACTTCTTGCATGTGCCAAGGATGCGCACCGTGTCGTCCGAAGCATCCATGCCATTGGAAGAAAAGCTCTCCAGCTCCGGAAGACCGTTCAGGAGCGAGAACGCGGCATCATCGAAGCCCAGGCCGAACGAAATAGTTTTTAAGTGCGCGAGCTGATGGATCTGCTGCGCTTCAGCCTCCGTGAAGCTGGTCTTTGTTTTGAAAGAAATCCCCGTGATTTCGCCCTGCGCCTCGGTCACTTCCGCACCCTTCGCTTTAAGCGCTGCGCTGATCGCGGCGTCATCTGCATAAGTGGACGCGGAAAGAACTCCAAGGGCGAGCGCGGCAGAGAACAGCGCGGATTTAAGATAAAGGCTGGATGATGGCATGGGGAGTTTTTGGCGGGGATCGAAGAGAGAGGGGCGTTATTTATGACAATTTTCGATGCCTTGGCAAGCGGTCGCGAAAGAGAGCGTTGGTAATCACTTTATGCGCGAATTTAGTAATTTCAGAACTCCTGAGATCCTAAAAAAGTTTCTCAGGGACGTGGAAATCCAATGATCCCAATTTGCGATGGTTGACGCTTCTCCACACCGGTATGACGCCGCGTGGGTAGGGACGGCTGTCCTCAGCTGTCCGACACGGATGGGATGGATTTGGGTGCCGATGAATAGGTAATCCATGCTCGGAGCGCCTCGGATACAAAATGAATGCAACCAATAGTTAGGCACGTTCTGGCAGTGACTCAGGGACGAGAGGCGTCGCTTGATTGGGCGCGTCAGTCGGGCAAAGAACGCGCTGGGTGCGTGGTTTCCGATTCATCACGTTATGCTGCATTTCACCCTGCTCGGACGGCTGGGGACAGCCATCCCATAAGCGTTAACCTTATTTCTGGTTATTTATGGCCAAATAAGTAGAGTGCTGAAGCATGATTTTCGACCCGCTTCCAGACGGTTGGCAGA
>Ga0105240_10000544_pt1 | contig 69689 bp, 68 predicted proteins | sample KBSC54metaG_FD_80426 | JGI IMG/M metagenome (GOLD analysis project Ga0105240, IMG submission 80426) | Corn rhizosphere microbial communities from Kellogg Biological Station, Michigan, USA - KBS C5-4 metaG | ecosystem: Host-associated > Plants > Roots > Rhizosphere > Soil | place: Michigan, USA...
ACGCATAGCATCTCGTGTTGAAATCACCACAGAAGCGCTTGAAGAAGCCGCTGCGCAAGCGCGTGATGGATTACGCAGTGTCAGTGCAGTCGCAGAAAAAATCGATGAAGGAAAAGGCCTCATTGGTAAACTGGTCAATGAAGATGAAACATATCGTGATCTTAAGAGTGCGGTATCAGGGTTCAAAAATTATGTAACCAAACTTGATCGTTTACAGATCTTATTCGATACGCATTTTGAAACAATGCATCGTCCGGCGGAAAATTACCGCTACGAAGATTCAAAAGGTTATTTTGATATCCGTATTCATCCGAACGAAGAACATTTTTATGTAGTGCAAATCACCAGCTCTGAGCATGGCTTTGCATACCGTAAAGATAAAGAATATGTGTATACCGATGATAATTTAAATTTCATCGATCCGGCAAAACCGTTCAATCCACCATCTGATACGCGACCACAACTGTTGTCAGACAGCCTTTACGAAAATACACTCGCATCTGAAGATAAATTAAAACCTGTTTATCGCCAGCAGAAATTATGGTTTGATCGCAATGCCATCAAGGTTGGTTTGCAGTTTGGTAAAATATTTGGAGATCTTGCACTGCGTATTGGTTTGATGGATGGTTTTGCAGGTCTTGGTGCTGATTATGAATTCCCACTCAGAACGGATAAGTTCCGTTGGGTGACAACGGTTGAAGGTTTTGATTTTAGAGGCTTTAACCGTAGAGGTCCAACTAAGTTCCATCAAGATAAACGTCCGCATCTGAAGTGGCTGAACAGAATGTACCTCATGCGTAATATTTACTTCACCTTTGGTGCTGATGACTTTGTGAGTAAACAAAATGCTAACGTATTTGTGGGCCTTGGTATGCGATTTGGTGACGATGACGTGAAATATGTTATCGGCAGCTTATCGGGTGCTGGCGGATTGATGAAGACATAACATTTTATACAACGAAGAGAATTACATGTTTTTAAATAATATAACTAAAAAAATAGTAATGTTGGGTTGTTTTATCAGTGGAATAATTACGGGGAGTCAGAACAATCCACCTGTTGTGTGTCCTGGAAGGCATGATATGTTTATAGATCAAAATCTTAAAACAAAAAATTTTGGTGTATCGGTCTTGCAATGTCCTCACACAAAAGAGTATGGAAATCGTCTGTTTGTGTATTCACGAAAAACAGCAGAACCTGTCATGGATAGAGAATATCATTTAAATATAAAATCAGTGCATTCTGATGACAAGACATATTTAAATGTAGAGCTTATTGATGGTAGTGTGTATTACAATGATTTACCAAAATAAGCACAAAATTAAAAAGGCCTTGCATTTTACTGCAAGGCCTTTTTTTTGCGCATTTTTTACCACCCAGTTGTTGCCCATTCCCACCACGATTTTGGTTCTTCTTTTTTCACACGAGGAGTTGGAACTGGAGGCGTAATAGGTCTTTCCCATGATCCTAGTGGAGGTTCAACAGGAGGGTATGTCGCCCCTGGTGCTTGAGGTGTTAGTGGTCGTGCAGCTTGTGGCATTTTTATTGTTGGTTGCATAGAAATCTGTGAAGTGCTCAAATATCTTGTAATCATGCTCTGTATTTCTGCTGGCAATCCTTTAAATTCTTCGCTATTAGCTGTTGATACTGGAAGTCTTCTCAATTTTGTTGTATAGAGCTGATGAAGGTAGTGTGTTTGTTTGATTGTTAGCTCATTCATTTTTGTCAGCGCAGATCGTTCTTCCGGCGTAAATGGGGTCCACAAGATAAAGTTATGGTTATTGTTATCATCAGGTGTAACTATGTTATAAAAATCTGGTGTTGTTGCAAACAGATCCTGGTGGGCCGTAAATGTTTTGATGAGGTATTTTGTGGTAGTATCCCATAAAGTCACGATTCTTTTTTCTCTATTTTCTGCAGAGCTGCTTGTATGAGTTTGAATTCGTTTGCTATCAGAACTGAAGATGACCTCCTCGCCTGATGCGGTAAATAATTGTTCTCCAGATGTGGCATTCCATAAAACTATGTCACTGTTTTCCATTGTTGCGGCGATCATGGTACTATCAGGGCTGAAATGTACAAAATATACTTGCACTGGTGCAGAAATCGTACTTATTATTGTTTGCGTTGCAACATCCCATATAGAAATAATCGTGTTGTTATTAAAATCGGTGGTGAGCATTTTTGTTCCGTTAGAATTTAGGGAGGCTTTATCGGCGGTAAGGTTATTAAATTGTTTTAGTTGGTTTCCGGTTTGCCCGTCGCAAATCAAAACGGTTTGAGAGTCTGGGTTAGTGGCAACAATTTTTTTTCCATCAGCACTATACGAGTAATCAAAGAGGTTTCCAACCAATCCCTCAAGTTTTTTTAGCATTTTTCCTGTAGTCAGATCATAAAGCGTTAGTTCTTCTTTGGCATTAATTAACATTGTGTTGCCAGCGGGATTCAGTTCAAAGATTGGGATTTCTTCTATGTGATGTGTTGCTATTATGTTGCCTGTGGTGCCATCGGCAATATTGATGTCAGCTTTTTTATCTTTATGAATAGAAAAAACAATTCTTTTGCTATCAAAACTCCATTCAATGTCTCCCATTGCTCCTTCGGTAAGGGTAAGCTCTTTGATCTGTTTGCCAGAGGCTCTATCCCATATAATTATTTTTGGGTTTGTTGTTTCTTCTATATTGTTTTCATCTTTTTTTTGCGTACCTGCGACAGAAACGACTTTACTTCCATCAGGGCTTGGAGTAACTAGTGCAACATTTGTACCTGGAGCATTTGGAGCGGAAATAGTATGTAATTTTTTTGCCTTCTCTACATCCCAGATGATGAGATTGTTCTGATCGCCTTCACAGCTGGTCACTAGTATTTTTCCATTTTTACTGAATTGCGCATTGGTTATTTTTGATGGATGACCTTCAAGGGTCATGGGGTTGAGGATGTTTTTTTTTGCAATTTCAGCTTTAAGATAGTTAGAAACGGGTTTGATTATGTCGGGTATAAGATGGTGCTTAAGCACATCGCTTGGGACCATAGCAGATAAAAGCTCAGTCATTTCTTTTTGTTCCTGCATTTTCTTAAAAGCTGCTTGTCTGGCAATCATATTACGTCTTTGTTCAGGGGTTTGTAGAGATGAAACTCTTTGCAAGCTTAAGGTATTTGTTGAAATGGTACTAGAAAATAGAACGATAATAGTTTGTACGTGAATTTTTAGATTTATTCGGCATTTTTTCATACAACTTCCTTATTTGAATTAATATATTTTAAAATGGCTTTTATTTTAAAAATACTTCAAATTCAAATAGGAAATCAATAAGTGTTGCAAGAATTGCAGAAAAAGGTTCAAAATATAAGGTTTTGGCTCGATAATAGTTTACTCTTATATTTTTTGGCAGCAGATAAGCAACTGATCAATTGATGAAGATGTAAAAAAGAAGTATGATAACCGTGATTTAAAAGTCGCGGTTATTTTTTTTACAATATTATTGAGGGTAGTATGATTTCAAAGTTTTGTTTAAAAACTGTATGCAAAAAAATGTTGTTGTTGAGTTGTTTGGGTGGCAGCATACTTGTTGGTATGGAAAATGAATATTTTTCAGTGAAAATTATGCAAAAGCATCAGATTACTCAACCAAATGGATCTGTGCTTACTCTGTATCCAATACTGATAATTGATAAAAAGAGAAATACACCAAGAGGGTTTCACGATTTTGATCGTCCTGTGAGAACAATAAGATTGGACGCAGCTCGCAAGTATATCGCGGACGTAGAATTAAGTGATGGCACCATAAGCAGGTTGGATTTACGTCCGTAGGAAAATTAGATTGTATCCAGTAGCGCAATTAATCGCTCAACTTCACGCGCATTGTATTCAAGATATTTCTTAATTTTTTCCTGTTCGCGTTTGTTATACGAGATATTTGCTTTTTGGGCTAAAAACATCCATTCTTCAAATAAAAGCGCCGGAGAATAAAGATCAACGAGTAATTGCAAGGTTTGCTGTACGTGCTTGAGTGCTGCAAGTTGCTTGTGTGATAAATTTTTTTTCTTAAGTGTTTTCATAAAACGATATGTGCGCCCTGCAACTGTGGCAAAATCATATTCATGCGGTGTATGCGCCAAAGTAAAAGCTGATTTAAATCCATGATCCATGTCGATTGCATAAAAGTGGCCAGTTTGTGCATCAAAAAAAAGATTGCCATTATGCCGATCGCTGTTATCAATAAATATATCAAAAGCGACAATGTCACAAAGCTCTTTGTATTTTGTTATGTTGTTGAGCGTTTTTTCTTTGCGTATGCCACGTTTTATACAAATTTCATCATTCATAGTTTTAACTTCTCCTCTCACTGCAACACCAGGCACACGAGTGTGGAGTGTTGTTATGCCGATTTGTGATGGGCTGAGAGGGTTAATTGCACTAAACAGTTGATTAAATTCGTGATTGGCAGAAAATAGTTCCACTTCATTGATACGGATGCCGATAGATTTGCCAATGTATGCACCAAGCGTATCATGAATTGCACGTTTGGGTCCGCGTGGGTGATATTTTAAAATAAAATTGTGTTGCAGTGCATCATGCATAAAAAATGTGGTTGCGTTAACCAAGCCTGTTACGGTGAAAGGTAATGTGAATGATAGTTCAGTAGGAATACCAAAAAGTACATATGCATTGCACAGAAAAAAGATAAAGCATAATTTTTTCACAAACTTCCTTGGGCTTATTAAGACAACAACTACAATGTGTAGTAGTAGATTGTCAATAAGACGCAAGATTAGTTTTGTGAGCTATTGTTTATAAAGTTTTTTCAAAGCACATATTGTTATATATTGGCTTGCAAATTGCTGCATGCTTTTCTGAAGTACATGACAGAAATTATTTCTATTTTCAATCATACGCGTTGTTTGCCAGTTAGTGTTAAGAACACGTATATCATTGGCATTTTCTGGATATCCACTATTTAGAATTCTGTAACAAGCAGCTCCAATTTTTGCAGCTTCAGGATCTGTGCATGATCCTAGTGTATCTGCTGTTTTTTCAATTGCTGTAACAAAATTGTTATAAGCAGATGATTCCATATATTTTCTTTCTATTTCACCATTGAAACGATTGGATAATGCTGTCCCAAGAGGGAGGTTCATAAGAGCTTCCCGTGTAATATATCGAAAGACAAGGCTGTGTCCTTCAACAATATGTGTCAATTCGTGTAGCGCGGCATGTTTTACAATATCTTCGTGATTATCGCTCGAACTGCGCTTATGAAATTCTTCCATTGTAAGGTTAATGGCAGTGGGATTATAACATCTCCATAACAATACCGGTTCTGGCGCGTAAATTGTAGTTTCTGCATATCCGGGAGTGGTGGGCTTTGTATCCAGTATGAGACTTTTTGGATTGATTTTGTGCTTTGTACAAGCATGTTCTATTGCATTAATCCATAGCGGAGGTAAAGATGGATTGTGATATGTGTTATACCCTTGGGGATTTCTCATTGCAGCAAGATTAAATTCGGTATCATCTTTTGCTTTTTTTATAGCATCTGAGAGAGATTGAGGGTTCAAATTCCAGTATTGTCTGACTTCTTCTAAAGCAGATTCTTCATTTTTTTTGAGAAAATCTTTCATGTTCATTCTTTGTTGCTGCAATATGCTCAGAGAAATTGCTGGTGATAGCAATGATAGTGCACTGAGAATTGTCAGATCTCTACAGTGTTCAAATGATGTATAAGCATATGTATGTCTTTTTGTCATACCGCTAACAACATGAGAAAACCACTGGCAAGCAGGATTTTTTTTTGGTTTTTCTGAGCATATAATTGAAGTGCATATACTGAATGATAAAAAGACAAGGAGGTTTAAGTTACTGTAAAGGTGTTTCATTTATTTCTTTATTGTTTTATTTGAGTATTGAAAAACGCTTTTCTATAATGTTATTTTATCTTATATTTTCAAATTGTCGATTGTATAATGGATTTGGTTTGAGCAATAGCTTAGAAATTGTTTTTTTGTGTCTATGTTATATGTTGCTGTGGTAGCCTATAAAATAAAAAAGAAAAAATGAGGGCTCATTATGCATCTTTTACCCCAAGATCAAGTCTTTTGGTACTTACATAATCCTGCCGATATCAAACCTCTCTCTCATGATATTTCAACCGACATTCTGGTCATTGGCGGAGGCATGGCGGGCCTTACTGCTGCACAAGCATTTAATGCCAAGGGCCATAAGGTGGTTCTTATTGAGAAAAATTATTGTGGTGCAGGTGCAACTGGCAAAAGTTCAGGTTTTATCACCCCTGATTCAGAATTATCATTATTTGAGCTGGAAAATATGTTTGGGATAGAAACGGGCAATAAGATATGGCAGTTAATAGGTTCTGGTGTTGATACAATTGCCAACAACATCAACACATACAATATAGATTGCGATTATCAAGAACAAGATACACTGATTGTGGCAAACTCTGCACGTGCATTCAGGAACGACATAGAAAAAGAATATAACATGCGCCAAAAAGCAAACTATCAAAGTGTTTTGTATTCACAAAATAACATTGGCTCAGTGGTTGGATCTGATGGTTATATTGGAGGTATATCATATGGTGGCACTTTTGGTATTCGTGCGTATGATTATTGCCTTGGCATGAAGCGCGTTTTACAAGATGCAGGTGTACAGATTTATGAAGAAACTCCTGCGTTAGAAATTTACGACAAAAAAGTAATCACGCCGCGTGCAACAATCAAAGCGGAACATATTGTTGTGTGTACTGATCGTTTTGAGCCAGCAGCAACACAGTTGTGGGATAAAATATATCATGTGCAAACATTTTTAATGATGTCAGCACCACTATCAGATGCACAGGTTAAACAATTATTTCCGGCACAGCCATTTATGGTATGGGATACAGATATGGTGTATCAGTATTTCAGGCTAACGGGCGATAATCGTTTAATGCTGGGCGGTTCTGATGTGCTTTACACATATGCAAAAAATGAATGTCATAATAATCAGCGCATAGCAAAAAAACTGATGCATTACTTTCATGCAAAGTTTCCATCAGTTTCGGTTGATTTTGAATATATCTGGCCGGGATTGATTGGTATCAGTAAAGATGTGTTTCCGGTGGCAGGTTTTGATAGAAATATGCCATCAGTTTATTATATAGCCGGTGCGTGTGGATTGCCATTTGCTGCAGCGCTTGCAACGTACTGTGCCGATCGTATTATAAATAACAATACTGAATTTGATGCACATTTTTCACCATACAGATCATTCACGCTTGGTCCTATTACACAACGGATTTTGGGAACACGTTTAACTTTTGCGCTATCGAACTTTTTAGCTGTTGGGAGTTTGTAAGTATTTCTGATAGTTGCCAGTTGGCGTGGAGGACTTGCATGTCATTATGATTATCGGGATAACCTACAAGTCGTTTGATTACAAGATCAGCATAATCGTGAGCATATTCAGCATCGGTGCATGCTACAAGAGTGTCAGCAGTTTTTTCTTGAGCTGCGCAGAGGTTGTGATATAGAGGATGTTCCGTTATTTCTACGCCTTTTGGTTTATATATCTCATTCCAAAGAATCATGTCATAGAGACAATGATTCTTTATGATGTGTACCAATTCATGAGCGGCGCTCTTGTTGAGACGTTGAGGCACTTCTTGAGCGTGTTCAAGATTTAACCATACAGATGCAGGAAAATATGTGTTTTCTACCGGCGTGTCTGCTGATAGGCAAGGTTGATTGGTTAAAGAGGTTCCAAAAGCATCGGGATTAGTTGTTACGTCAAAATTAAGATTTTCAGGTAGAATGCCATGGCGTGCACATTCACGTTTTAATGCGTTCACCCACGCTTCTGGCAATGATGGATCATGCGTAGTGGTTTTATAGTTCCATTTTCTTCGCATGGCTTGCTGGTTGAAGGCTACTTCTTTATCAATAATATCCATTATTGATGGCCATTCTTGATTGTCAATATTGAAATCTTTTTTTATGCCTTCGAGGGCATTTTTTTCATTTTCTTCTAAGAATGTAACCATATTGCGTCGCTGTTGCTTAAGAATGATTTGCGAGACTTTTGTAGGCAGTATGCACAAAATTGCCCTATCGCGATAATGCTCAAGAGAATTATATTCATAGGTGTGCCGTGTAACCATTTTTTTTGCAAAGGCATCTACTTTTTGCTGTAACCAATTTTTTTCTGAACACATGGTTGGTGCAATTGCAAGAAAACTAAAAGATATAATTATTTTTTTCATGCTATTTTTTCCTTTATGCTCGGGTCTGTTGCGCAAAGATTGTTGGGAACGCGTTTAACTTTTGCGTTATCAAACTTTTTAGCTGTTGGGAGTTTGTAAGTATTTCTGATAGTTGCCAGTTGGCGTGTAAAGTTTCTACATCGTTATGATTGTCGGGATAAATTCCTTCAAGGAAGTCCTTATTTACAAGATGAGCATAATTGTGGGCATATTCAGCATCAGCACATGCAACAAGTGTATCAGCAGTTTTTTCTTGAGCAGCGCAGAGGTTTTTGTATGCGTGGGAGTCTGTATGTTCCAGGCCTTTTGGTGTATATATTTCATCAATAATAACACAGCAACGGAGACCATGGTTTTTTATGATGTGTACCAATTCATGACCGGCAGTGTTGTTAAGGTACTGAGGCGTTTCTTGAACAGCAGATTCGAGGTTTAATCTTACAGCTGCAATGAAATATGTGATTGGTACAGACCCGTCTGATGATAGCCGAGGTCGATTGGTTTGAGCGTTTGCAAAAGTATTAGGATTAGCTGTTGTGCCAAAATTAAGATTTTCAGGCAGAATGCCATGGCGAGCGCATTCACGGTTTAATGCATTTACCCACGCTTCTGGCAATGATGCATCATGCGTGCTAGGGATATAGCTGTATTTTTTTCGCATTGCTTGCTGATTGAAGGTTACTTCTTTATGAATAGTATTCATTATTTTTGACCATTCTTGATCGTCAATAGTGAAGTCTTTTTTGATGCCTTCAAGCGCATTTTTTTCATTTCCTTCTAAGAATGTAACCATATTTAAGCGCTGCTGCATAAGCACCATTTGTGAGCCTTTTGCTGGTAACATACATAAAAGTGCTCTATCACGATAATGCTCAAGAGAATTATATTCATAGGTGTGCCGTGTAAGCAATTTTTTGGAAAAAGCATCCATTTTTTGTTGCAACCAATTTTTTTCTGAACACATGGTTGGCGCAATTGCAAGAAAACTAAAAGATATAATTATTTTTTTCATGCTATTTTTTCCTTTATGCTCGGGCCTGTGGCGCAGAGAATTTTGGGAACGCGTTTAATTTTACGTTATCGGACTTTTTGCCTGCTGGAAGTTTGCAAGTGCTTGCGATAGTTGCCAGTTGGCATGAAGAACTTTTACATCTTTGTGATTGTCGGGATAAACTCCTGCAAGTAAATCCTTGTTTAAAAGATCGACGTAATCGTGAGCATATTGAGCATCTGTACACGCAACAAGAGTATCTGCAGTTTTTTCTTGAGCCGCGAAGAGGTTTTTGTATGCGGGATGTTCTATATCTATTTTTAGGTTTTTTTTATCTATTGCATCCCAAATAATTTGACGATAGATACCATGATTCTTTACTATGTGCACCAATTCATGAGCGGCTGCGCAATTAAGGCGGTCAGGGGATTCTTGAGCAGCTCCGAGACGTAAGTTTACCGCTGCAATCACATATTGGATAGGTGTAGACCCATCTGGTGATAAGCGAGGTCGATTGGTTGATACGTTAGCAAAATCACTAGCATCAGCAGCTATTGTGTCAAAAGTAAGATTTTCAGTCGGAATGCCATGGCGTGCGCATTCATGCTGTAATGCATTTATCCACGCTTCTGGCAATGATGGATCATGCGTGCTAGGTACATAGTCCCATTTTGTTCGCATTGATTCCTGGTTGAATGCGACTTCTTTATCAATAGTACTCATCACTGTTGACCATTCTTGGTCATCAAAATTGAAATGTTTTTTTATCCCATCAAGTGCATTTTTTTCATTTTCTTCTAAAAACTTAATCATATGTAAGCGTTCTTGCAACAACTTTTCTTCTAGCAGTTCCGCAAGCACTACTTCTTGTTGCAACAAATTTTTTTCTGAATAGATGGTTGGTGCAATTGTAAGAAAACTAAAAGCTATAACTATTTTTTTCATATTGTTTTTCCTTATTTACGAATTCATGGTGTGCCAAAAATCACGCTGAGCTTTTTTACTTGGTTCTGCCATGCTGCGCAATGTGTAGGATCTTTTTTGTGCTTCTATGGCACAGTCAAGATGCGAACGTAATGTGCTGATTTCACTGCAATTATAATCAACAAGTCTTTTGATATAATTTTTTCTTTCTGCACTATATGCATAGTGTGCTTGCTGAGCTATACTCATCCATTCATCATAAATTCTATCTGATGGATACATTGTTATGAACTTATCTAATGTTTCAGCAACAGATTGCAGCGCTTTGATTTGTTGGGGTGATAATTTTTTTGCACGTAACGTTTCCACAAAACTGCATGCTTGTGTAGGAAGAAGATCATTGGGTAATGTTTTTCTTTCAGTTAAACTGTGGGCATGGTGAAATATATTACCTTGGTCAATTGCATAAAAGCGGTTAGTTTCTTGAGCAAAAAAAGTATTATTTCGATTTCCATCATCATTATTAAGGTATAAAAGTGAGGCTACAATACGAGCGAGATCGTCACTTTCGGCGATACTTTTTAAATTTGCTTTTTTAGAAAGTCCGTCTTTTATATCTACATAAAAAGGCATTTTTTCAATCTTTGGTATTTCTCTTCCTGGTACATGTGTATGGAGCGTAGCTGTCCGCTCTAAGGGTTTTCCCATAAACACAGTGCCCTTAGGTAACAGTATTGCCTGATTGACGGGAACACCCACGGAATTTCCTATGCGAGCTCCAAGAACATCGTGAATAGCAGCAGAGCCTGTGCTCTGATGTTTTAAAACAAAGTTATTGCCTTGAGTATCTTTAAAGAACTCAATTCCTCTATTCTCGCGACCAGGATTGTGCCAACAAGGTTTGGTATATTGCGTGAGTGGTTCTTTAAAAAAATCTTGGTCAATAGTTTGCTGTTGTTCTGCAGTAACAAAACAAACAACAAAAAGAGGAGTGGCCAAAAGTAATTTTTTAAAATTATTACGATTTATATATGATTTCATAGTATAACCCCTTAATAATAAGGTTTTTTGTATATATTATAAGTCTATCAAATCATGACAAATAGGCAATTGGTGTGTGAAAATAACGATCTGATCATGTTTTTATAATTAAAGACATTCAAAAGGGCCATCAGATAGCGATTTTTTGATTTAGGCGTTCAGTTTTTCCGTGCTGGTGAGGTTATAATCGGCTAGCCATGAGAGGAATATGTGTTTAATGAACAGTGTTCTTTCTAATAGTCTTACTGCCTGATTGAGCTTGTTTTCATTCGTTGGGAATATGGGCATAAGGCGCAGTCGCTTGATGGTTTTGCTCGTGGTGATGTATCGTTTAATCGTGTTTATTTCTTCATCAATACTTTTGATAAAAGTGACCAATGGGTATGCAAGATCTGTTGGGTTTGTTTTGTTGTAGTGGTGTTGACCAATGGCGAGCAGCAGTTCTTTAGCCAGTTCTTTTTGTGGAATTGCGCATAGATCTTCAAAGGTACAATCACGCTTCCAGCGTGGCCAGAATATGGTGTTATCTATGCGATGGTAGTCAGCGAGCAAAAGTAAACTTGTAGCGCTGTACGACCCGACAATTGTACCGCCCGCGATTGTATAGCGGTGTTGCCAAAGCAACTCCTTGATGCATTGTTTTACCAAGTCATAGTTTTTTGTATTGATTGTTTCTTTTACTAAGTCAGTAATCATAATAGCTATATTTTCTATTTTGATTCCAATAGCGTGAATTGTGGATGTTGTATTGGTGATGAATTGTGGCTTAATTTCTGTGTTAAACACGGGAGATGGGCTCATGGTAGGATTATTGGTTACGGTTATTGGTTGGGGGCAAGCATGTGGTATTTTTTCTTGTGCGTGAGCAAAAAGAGGTGGTAAGAGTAAGAGCAGTAAAAAGAGGGTGCGAATTTTAGATGTAGTTTTAGTAAAGTAAACTTTATTACGCATGGGGACCTCAATTAAAGAATAGAATTTAGTTCAAAATCTGATACAGAATACTAATGATTTTTGTTGTTTGACAAGTACCAACAGAAAGATCATTTTTATATGAGAAAGAATTTATTAAAAAAAAGCAGGAAATATCATGTTAATGCGATGTGTAGGTTTTTTTGTTGATGAATTATTGTGGATGATGACGTGGGGTTGGTACCAGCTTACGTTGGGACTTATTTTTACCTGGTTTACGTTTATTCTTTTGGGGCGTATGCGATTGATGCAAGCACTTGCTCTTACGGTAGGTTCCTATGCGTTTGCAATCGTTACCTATTTTGGATTTGTTTCTTGCCTTTTGATCCACTTTTTTCAGTGGAAGTTTATTGGAGGAGGAGCGCCAAATGTGTATAGTCCACTTGACGCGTCATTAATTTTAGGCGGCATCTTATCCGTGTTACAATGTTTTTTTTATTGCATCATTAATTATTGGCGACCATTTTTTGTAACACACTTTTTTATACTCTCTTTGATGAGCAATTTGTTGGCAGCATTTTGCGCATCATTTTTTATAAAGCTTACATTTTAGTGAGTATATCCCGTGTCTCTTTCTTATAACTTTCAACTTCCGGTTGATCAAAAGGGTTAACATTCAAGAGATATCCAATATACATGACTTCAATCATTTTGATCTGCATAAATTGACCAATGTGGTATGCAGATTTTTCTGGTAGCTTGTACGATGCAAAAGGGCGATTGTCGCTGTGGTACGCTTTTTTTGTACCTTCTAAAATAGCATTCATGATTGTAGCGAGTGACTTGGTTTGAATTTGAGGAACAAGTGTTTCAAATTCTTGGTAGTTGGGCAAATGTACATCCGATTTGTTTTTTTCTACGCTGACAAATGTGGTGAATCTATTGTATGGGCCTGCCAAATAAAGTTGTGCAACGGAATGCAAATCAGTGCTGCCAATGGAAATTGTTGGTACAACGCCACTATTAACACGTTCATTTTGTTTGTTAAATGCTTTGCCAAGACTTTCGGCAGATAGTTGACGATACCATGCGCCAACACTTTCCAGCGCAACAGAAAAAAGAAATGTATCGTGAATAATGTTGCCACGATTGTAATGTGTTGCAATAAGTGCTGCGCTCAATGCTGCAGGGTTAGCGCCAATAGTTTTTTGTGTGCTGATTGCAAAACCGTTTCGTGCGCCTTCAAGAAGATTTTTTATATCAATATCTAAAAAACAAAGTGGAAACAATCCAACAGCTGAAAATACTGAATATCTGCCACCCACATGGTGTGGAATATCCAGGAGAGCAAATTCTTCTTGTTGGCCAAGATTCCATAATGCTGAGCCTTTATCTGTTGTTGCCACGACAAAGTTGTGATAGTTATAAGGGCGATGATTTTTAAGAATTTCTAAAAATATTTCAGCATTGGCAATGGTTTCTGTTGTGGTGCCAGATTTACTAATGATGTTAAGAACAATATTGTTACCAGTTTCAAGTTCCCGTTCAACCAGTTGTGCAATATCGTTCACATGATCAGCATCAACAGTATCAACAAAATAGACTTTAATATCCTGATCTTCGTTATAAAACTTGCCTCGCAAGCCTTCTAAAACCGCAATGGTGCCAAGGTTTGATCCGCCAATACCAATTACCACCAAGGTTGTCGGATGCAGCTGTTTTTTCTCTTTTACGTTCGCACAGATGGTTTTATGCAGTTCTGCATCAAAGGGAAGGTTTATGGATGCATAGTCTGAGTTATAACCAGTTGTGCGTGCCGCAGCAATGCGTTCTATTTCTGGCAACAATGCATCTTGCAGTGCAGTAAGCTCACTACTATCGATTTGGCAGGTATGCTCATAGTCAAACGTCAGGGATTCCATGTTTTATTCCTTTTATAGGGATTTGAGTTTTTACTATAACTCCAATGGCAATAATTGGCAAATGTCCCATTTAATGGGGCCTTTTGTGAAGACCCACAGTCTTTAGTATGCTAAATAATGATTATTGTTAAATTCTAAGTTTTGTTAAAATCCAACAAGAAAATATAGCGGGGTTTTGAGATGAAGAATCACAAAGGGTTTTTAGGCCTATTTTTAGCAGTCCTAGTATTTTTGCCAGGGTGCCTGCATGTGCCTACATATAGGTCCCGATCGTTACAATCAGTAAGTGAGCATTGTGCGTACCGTGGATTTCAAAAGAATGTTGTTGTACGTGCAAAGTGTTTATCTCAAGCCGAAAAAAGCTATCTTTTTAATGGTCGCAGTGCATTGATAGATGATGAGCTTCACGCTATTTATCTTTCTATTCATAACTTAGGCAAGACGCCATATACTTTTTCTTATGATAGCATTCAGGTGAAACAGGTAAAAAGTTCTGATGTTACTCGATCAATGAAAAAAACCAGTAGTGTTGGTAGATTGTGTGGCAGTGCGCTGTTTGCCTATCCCTCTCTTCCTATTGTAACGGTCTTTGCCGTTGTTGGTGTTGCGCGTATAGAAATAGTTCCTATAGTGATTGCCTGTTGTGGATCACTTATAGCTGGTGGAATGATAGGGGGCCTTGTTGCTCTAGGAATTGTAGGTACAGGATTTAGCATTGCTTTTCTTGCTCAAGGTATTAAATCTATCGTAATGAATAGACGTATGCATAAAGATTTAATAGAAAAAATTTTACACGAACCAGTGGTTATTAAATCTGGTGAGCAGTATGAAGGTCTTATTTTTGTAAAAACATCAGACTATCAGTCAGAGTTTAGCGTTACGATGCGTGATCAGAATGATCCCAGCAATATGATTTCATTTGATGTTGATTTGCAAAGCCATATCGAACACAGTCAGGCGGCGATATGAAGCAGCACAGAACAGGTATTGGCTTTTTATTAGCAGGATTGGTGATATTGCCCGGGTGTATGAGTGTGCCATCATATCGTCACAAGCCGTTGAAATTTATTAGTGATGATGTGCTTCTGGGTGGTGTTGAAAAGGGTCTTACTCTACTGGTAAAACGTTTGACTGAAAATGATATTTCGTATCTTTTTGGTGTACGAGGTCGGCAAATAAGTGGCTCTTGCGAGGTGATCTATCTTTCTGTTCATAACCTAAGCAGTTTGTCTTACATATTGTCTCCTGCTGATATCAACTGCGAAACTATGCCATATCATGAGGTTATTCAATTAATGAAAACAAATTCTGTTGCGAGATTGTCAACTGGTGTTGCCGCTGGCGGTGGAGTTGTTGCATCATACTATTTAACCGTCCTCGGTGTGCTTACTGTAAAATTCGGTCACTCTACTCTTCCGGCATTACTGATATATCCTACTTTTATAGTTAGTTGTAGTTTTCCTATTTTGGGACTCATAAGTGCTGGAGTCGGGCTGGCATTGTTTGGTAAGACTCTCAAATCTGTGATTATAAACACTCAGATTTCTTCTGATTTACGAGAAAAAACATTGCATAGAAAAGTTGTGATTAAATCTGGTGAGCATTATGAAGGTCTTATTTTTATAAGAGCATCAGACTATCAACCAGATTTTGCCGTAACAATGCATGAAGAAGGTAAGGAGAAAAACGGGATTAGCTTTGATGTGAATCTTGATAAAAACGTGATACCATAAGGCTATTGTAACCCCATGTTCCAGTTTCTCTCACACGGGGACCTCAATGAAGAGCAGCGGAATTGGGGACTAAAGCTGGGGATAAAATAAGGCGTAATTGAAAAATTTATAATGTATGAGGGGTTCTATGAAATACATAAAAACATGGGCATTGTTACTGCTGACAGTTCTTTCTTTAGTGCAATCAGCGAATGCATCTCAACAAGCGCCTACTCCTGCGATAATAACACTGGTCACCATTGGTACAACAAAAATTACTTTGGTGCAAGGCGACATTACAAAACAGAATGGTGTTGATGCAATTGTGAATGCAGCGAATGAAGATTTTGCTGCTTGGGGAGGAGTTGCAGGTGCAATTTCCGATGCTTCGGGGATAATATATGATGCAAATAACAAACCGATATCATCAAACTTACGTAACTATTGTAGCACAATGCCAATTGTTGCAGGGTTCAAACAAAAATGTCCAACAGGTCAGGCGGTGATAACGCCAGCATTTGAATTAGAAAAAATAGGTATAAGGAACATTCTTCATGCTGCCGGTCCTCGTGGTGAAAATCCTAATAAGCAACCATTACTTCGTGATGCATACCAAAATAGTTTGCGGGTTGCGCAGAAAAACGGTTTAAAAATCGTAGCGTTTCCTGCGATTAGTACAAACATATATGGGTATGAGATTAATGAAGCAACACAGGTTGCATTGGCAGCAATAAAAGAGCATATAGAAAATAACCCGAATACTTTTGATGAAATTCGATGTGTTGTTTTTTCTAAGGACGATTTTAATGTGTACAAACGGTTTAAGGATCTGTTGTTAGATGATACTCCCACAGAGGATCTGTCCAAAGGCGTAGCAGCAGGCGGCGATGTTTTAAAAGACAAAAAAGATAAACCAACAAACACTGGCTATTCTACAAAACAATATCTCATTGGTGCATTCGGCGTTGGCATTGCAGGCTTTGTTTCTTGGCTTATCTATACACGTTTTTTTTCGCATAACTAATTTACATGCAGTTGCTGCAGCTAAAATCAAAAAAGTATAAAAGAGTTTGGTAGGGGCGTTCTGAATTTTCAGAGCGCCCCTCTTTTCATTGCTAAATTTTAAGCCTTAGTGCCTTCAATAATCCACACATTTTCGCGGCCATTACATTTGTTCTTGGTTCTTTCAAGGCTCACGTTTTTAAAGCCTGAGTTGTGCATGAATTCTATTACACGATCTTTGTTGTGTATTACCGTTGCATCGCACAGCATGTAAGCAAAAAGGGCTTCGCTGAGAAATGTTGTTGCATCATAAATTTTTAGTCCACTCAATCCGATTGCCATTTTTTCCCAAACTGGCGTGTTATGAGGAATCATATAAAAGCGTTTAGCTGCGCAAGAAAATTCTTCTAAACTATCTGATGGCCCGTGTGATAATACTGCCATTGCATTGTTATTTATCATCTCATGCCAAACGAACAATTCTTCGATTGTGCGTTTATGCAGAAGATCTTTTGGACCAACCTTTTTTTCTTCATAAAAAGTAAACAATTGTTTGAGAGTTGCACCGAGGGTGCGTGCACATTCAAGAAAATTTTTTGGTAAACTTTCTTCAAACCCTGGTTCTGCTGGTAGGTCTAATGCAATGTCAAAACTAAGGCATGCGAGGTCTTTATTGATTGATCCTGTAAATGGATCTTTGTCGGACATCTTTGGATGGAATATGGAATCTATGTTTTCTAAAGCTCCGAGGTAGAAACCTATAAAAGGGTGCCACTCTATTTCTATGATGCCTTTTTGTTTCATATGCTTACCCACATTTTGAATACAGGAACCAAGGAAACATTCTTGAGAGTCTGCTTCTATGCCATCTTTAGTTGTGCGCAAACGAAGTGTTGGTAATCGTTCCAAGGAAGCAAATTTAACACTGTTCTTTTTAAATTTGTGTGTACGTATATCACCAATGATATGTTGAGCACCGGGCAACGCGCTTTCCTTCACGTCTATGGTTACTGCCTTGCCTAAGCAGGTAGTCGTGTGAGACAAATCCGCTTTATCTTCTCGCCATAATTGTTTTGTTGGGAAGCCTAGTTGTTTATTGCTATTGTCTCTGGTTGAGCCTCCAACCAAATAACGAGGATTAATTTTATCGGACTTTTTTTTAACAGGAAGAATATCCATTGCTTGGGATAGTGCGCTCATGCACAGTAAAAGGAGAATGCTTTTGTTCATGATGGGCTTTCTGTAGTATCAAAAATTGTAATTATTTTTAAAAAGATACTGATAGGGTGTAATAAAGTCAAAAATAATGAGGCCCTATTACCGTTAAACAGCAATAGGGCCTCATTATTTTTTTATAACAACTTAAGTTATTGTTTGGCGGACATCAAACCGTGCAAGAAGTTAAGTATTTGTGCTTTATAGGGATTGGTATCGTCTGTTGCAAGGAACCATGCAACCAGGCCTGCAATGCCAACAAATGCTCCACCAACAAGAAAAATGTTATTAGATTTTTTAACCTCTTTATTGCTACGCTTTATGTCTTCGAGGATTACAGTGTCAGGTTTTTTGTTTTCAGGTGCAAGAGTATCCTTTTTATAGACTTTTGGGATTACATTAAGCCAACCTGTAGTTTTTTCTGGAGCCTTTAGACCAAGTTCTTCTAAAGATTCTGATGTATTTTGTAGAACAAAACGTGCGGTTGTATTTTCAAATTCTTTGATTATAGTACCCGTTTTAACGAGCTCCTGAACAAATGGGTCTGGTAATGCTCTAGGGAATGCAAAAGCTTCTTTTAGGTCGTCAGTAAAAAGAGGATTAGTTTTCTCAGAATCAAAATAGCGTATACCCATGCATGTGGCTGCATAATCTTTCGGAGCGCCTTCTATTTTATAGAGGAATTTTTGAATTCGCCATAAAGGTTCTCCCTTCTTTTCTGGCCAGTTGATACCTAAAATGCTACAACCGAACTTGTCTCTTTGGTCCAAACAAGAATCATCAGTTTTTATAGAGTTGTTACTTTTCGATATCGTTATAGGAAAAGTTATAACGGTCTTTTCTAAAGCAGGGTTGTCCATGCCCATTATTGGTAGTGCGATTACTGTAAGAGCGACCAATAGAGTCTTTTTCATGTGATCCAATTGATTGAAAATTTGTTACATTTGTTTTTTATATATTATCATTATAATGCTTACTTGAAATATTACAACAACAGGTATTGCATGCCCTTCTTTACAAAGAAGCATACATAGTTTAGCTTAATTGTTATAGAGAGCATAAATAATATATAACCTATTTTTGGCCCCCATAGAAACAAGTTCTTTGCCGGGGTCCCCATGCGAAATATGATGGAGCATGGGGTATATCACAGGGTGCATCACAATGAATCAATTTGAAAATACTTCAAAATCTACCCATAATCACACCACAAAAAATGGCTATGTTCTTGGCATAACAGGTACTATTGTTGATGTCCAATTTCCGCATGAATCAACGCCAAACATTCTCAATGAGCTGCATATTATTTTTCCCCAAGACGCTGGCGAGCCGCATAAAAAGGCGAGCATAGAAGTTGCGCAGCAGCTTGGCGATGGTGCGGTGCGATGCATAGCAATAGAAAATATTTTTAATATTACGCGCGGCTTGGAAGTTATCGATACTGGTGCTCCTATTACCGTACCAGTTGGCGCACAAGTTTTGGGGCGTGTTTTTAATGTTCTGGGCAACCCGATTGATGGTAAGCCTGCATTACAAACAGAAGAGCGGTGGCCTATTTTTAAACAAGCTCCTCCGTTTATCAATCTGCAAGTAAAAAATGAAATCCAGGAAACTGGTATCAAAGTTATTGATATTATGTGCCCATATATCAAAGGTTCAAAGATTGGACTTTTTGGTGGTGCGGGTGTTGGTAAAACAGTTTTAGTACAAGAATTAATTCGCAATATTGCTACCGAACATGGTGGCGTTTCTGTGTTCACTGGTATTGGTGAGCGTACGCGTGAAGGTAATGAGCTCTGGTTAGAAATGCAACGCACCGGTGTTCTTGATAAAACCGCGCTTGTGTTTGGGCAAATGGGAGAGATGCCTGGAGCGCGTTTACGCGTTGGTCTGACCGGGCTTACCATGGCAGAATACTTTAGAGATACAGAAAAAAAAGACGTACTTCTTTTTATTGATAATATTTTTAGATTTGTACAAGCAGGTTCAGAAGTTTCTGCACTTTTAGGAAGAATGCCTTCTGCCGTTGGTTATCAGCCAACGCTTGCGTCAGAAATGGGAGCATTCCAAGAACGCATTACCAGTACGGTTGATGGTTCAATTACATCTATTCAAGCAGTGTATGTTCCGGCTGATGATATCACCGATCCTGCTCCTGCAACTACGTTTTTGCATTTGGATGCAAGTACTGTGCTTTCTCGTAAATTAGTAGAACTTGGTATTTATCCTGCAGTTGATCCGCTTGTTTCTAATTCCAAAGGTTTACAAGCAAACATTATTGGAGAGCGCCATTACCGTGTTGCGCGTACTATTCAAACGGTGTTGCAACGATATAAAGAACTCCAAGATGTTATTGCTATTTTAGGAATGGAAGAACTTGCTGAAGAAGATAAAATTGTGGTAAAACGTGCAAAGCGTGTACAAAAATTCTTAACACAGCCGCTGTTTACGGCAGAGTTTGCTACGGGTATGCAAGGCAGATATGTGTCACGTGAAAAAGCGATTGAAGACTTTGAAAAGATTTTAACCGGTGATTATGATAACTTACCAGAAGAAGCGTTTTATATGGTAGGAACATTGGAAGAAGTTCTGCAAAAAGCTGAAAAATTGTTGCAAGCATAAAGAGGTTTACGCGTGAAGTTAACAATAGTCAGTCCACAACATAAACATGAATACACAGCGCAATGGATTGAGGCGCACACGCCAGTGGGTACAATAATAATAAAACCTAACCATGCACCGATTATACTTTCTCTTGTGGCTGGTTCTGATTTTTCTTTTGTACTCGATACTGATGAAAAAAAAATAATTCGTCTTATGCGGCCAGGATTTCTGGAGGTTACCAGATCTGGTGCAATGGCGTTGATTAGCCAAGAAAACCAATAGTATAAAGGTGTGGTCATGAAAAAAATTTTAACCCAACCTTCATTGTTATTACGGTCGGGTACCCATTAAAAAGAAGCAAAAATGGGATAAGTAATGAAGAAAGTTCTTGGCCACATCGTTTCAGGTTCACTCACCGAAGGCTTGGTAATTCGTATTTGCCCAGAGATTCCTCTTGAAGAAATAAAAACAGGCAAATTTGTTTCTATCATGGGTAAATCCCATACCTTTTTTTCATTAATTACTGATTTGACGTTAGAAGTTACCCATCCTGATATTTTACTTTATCCACCAACTCCAGAAGAAAAATTATTAACATCGCTTTTGCAACAGCGCGATATCTATGCAACTGCTGTCCTCAAGCCTATGTTAATGCTGACTAAAGACAATAAACCATCACCAGTAAAAACAATCCCCGCACATTTTGCAGTAGTTCACGAAGCGGATAAACGCGACGTGGCATTGATTTTTGGTGATGAAGCGCATACGAGTAAAAAATATTTTAATATTGGTTGTCCGCTTGATATGGATACGCCAGTATGTATTGATCTTGAAAAACTAACAGAACGTAGCAATGGAATCTTTGGTAAAACAGGAACTGGTAAAACGTTTATAACACGTTTAGTTTTGGCTGGTCTGATTAAAAACGATAAAGCAATCAATCTTATTTTTGATATGCATAGTGAGTATGGTTTGCAAGCGCGTAAAGAATCAGAACACCAATCTTTTGTTAAAGGTCTTAAGACCCTGTTTCCTGACCGTGTTTCTATATTTTCTCTTGATCCTGACTCAACTCGCAGACGGGGTGGGTCGCCGGATGTAGAAATTGTACTTTCGTACCAATCCATTCAGGTAGAAGATTTATTATCGCTGCAAGATGAATTGAACCTGCATTCAACGGCGATTGAAGCTGCGTATTTGATTGTAGCACAACATAAGCAAGATTGGTTATATGTGCTGCTTAATCAAGGTGAAAACTTAAAAGAGTTTGCACAATCGATTGGTGCACATCCGGAATCAATTGCTGCGCTCTATAGAAAATTAAAACGTATTGAGCGGTTGCCATTCTTTAAACCGTTGCACAAAGGTGCGCATATACCAGTGATTGATCAGATGATGGAGTTTATTGATAAAGATATCAACATTGTTGTTGAATTTGGTAATTATACTTCCACGTTTGTTTATCTATTGATCGCCAATATTATTTCTCGCCGCATACATTCTGAGTATGTTGCTAAAACAGAAAAATTTTTGGGATCACAACAAAAACAGGATGAGCCAAAAAAATTACTCATCACTATTGAAGAAGCACATAAATTTTTAAACCCACAAGCTGCACGCCAAACTATTTTTGGCGTAATCGCACGAGAAATGCGTAAATATTATGTTTCTTTGCTTGTTGTTGATCAGCGGCCTTCTGGTATTGATCAAGAGATAATTTCCCAAATTGGTACCAAAATTGTTGCGCAATTGAATGATGAAAAAGACATTCAAGCAGTGCTGACTGGTGTAAGCGGTGCGACAGCATTACGATCAATTTTAGCATCACTCGATACCAAAAAACAGGCGCTCCTGCTTGGGCATGCGGTTGCAATGCCAGTAGTTGTGCAGACGCGTGAATATGATGAAAAATTCTACAGTGCAATGGGCTCACAAGTCACAGCACAGCAAATTACACAGTTTGTTGATGAGTTGTTTTAGTAGATTACCTATTGTGTTTATTTGTGCGATTTTTTTTGAGTTGGTTTCTTTTTTTCTCTTTTTAAAACAGAACTATTTCTTTCTGTTTCAACTTGATCAATTACACCTTGGAGCCAATCAGCATACTTTCTGTTGATATAAAATGCATTTCTCGCCCATGGATTTTTTGGATCGTATTGCTTAAGTTGTTTATCGATTGATACTATTTCAATGAGGCAAAGAGGGGGAGTAATCAATAGTTTATAAGGATCTGCTCCAGCTTTGAGTAGCGAGCGAGCAAACCGTCGGTTGTTATTTTTAACAGCTCTGTGTAATAGAGTAGGGCATGTTACATCAAAGCGACTATCTGGGTCAATACCTTTTTTAAGTAACAGACGAACAATAGCAAGAAAATTTTCCTTGTCCTCTCTTTTGAGCAGGCTATAATCGATGGCCGCCATAAATTGAATGGGATTTCTATTCCCGGCTATAGTAAGATTAATTCCAGCACGTAGGAGTTTTTTTGCATTATAGACATCGTATGTTTTAAGCGTTGCCAGTAATAATGTTGAATGTCTTGGTAGATCGCACGTGCACCATCCTGTGGCATTTAAAAACCATACATCTTTTAAATCGTTTGATGTAAATTTTTTTTTTGTGGTTGCGATATCAAAAAGGCGGCTAATTTCTTGTGCTATCTCTTCTTTTCCAAAACCAATAGCAACATCTTGATCATACAATCCAGATTGGAGAGCAATTTTTCTGATTATGTTCTTGGTGCAATTATCATTGTTGTAATATGGTGAGAAGTAGGAGTAAAAATATCTGTCTACCAATGCTAATTCATCAATGTTTTTTCTTATATCACCGGGTTGCCAATTGTTAACTACGCATACTTGTTCCGTGACGCAGGATAAGAGATCATTATTTCTAAAAACACTTTTCATTTTTGGCGCCGGTACGCATTCTGGGATAGTTTTTTTCAGATCCATCCCATACAATGCCGATGTTGTGATAACTAAAAAAAAATGGAATATTGTTTTATGTATCATAGTTGGTACTAAGGCTTAACTACTCAATATAGCTTTGTTAAATAAGTTGTTATCTAATTATTTATGCAATACTGCGTGTAAATTCTTCACCTCTTGTTCATAATTCTCATCATGAGTGTATGTTATGACCAATCTTCTTTCTAGTGCAAACAGCTTTTGTTGCTCATCTGTGGGCAAAGATTTGCAATAAGAGGTACTATCTGTTTGTGTATTTCGCAATGCTTGTGCAGGAGCTTCAAGTTCTGTTGTATCATAATGTTCCTTGGATAATAGATCTATTTGATACTCTATACAGCGTAATTCATTTTTTGCTGTATTATACTTTTCCATTACTGCAAGATACTTGGCAAGTTCTGTGCAGTCTTCTGAAAAATTCTCATTGCATCCGCGTGCAATATCGGATTCATACTGTTTGTTATTGAGATATTTATTGATTATTTGCTTTTGTTCTTTTTCCGGGTACAAATATTCTTTCAGCTTATTAACACTATCTTTGACCATTGGAGTGACTATTGGTCCGGCAACGATGGAAACGACATCTGCTTGGAGCATTGAGCAGAAAAAGTGAGACAAGAATAGGATCGCTATGATTAATTTTTGTGATTGCTTCATGTGTTACCTTATTGTTTTAACTTTACGATCTCATCATACATTATTTTTAGCCAATCATCTTCTGCTAAAGTGAATGCATTGTGATTCCAAGGCTCTGTATTGTTGTCAGTTTCAGTATACAGCAGATCAATAGGGAAGCCTTTGACAGAGCGTTTAAGGGTTGCCAGAGTTTTAGGATGGCAATTGTGTGTGTCAAAATTAAGGTATAGTTTATATGGATTTGCTCCCTTTTCTAACAAAAAACGAGCAAATACTTCATCTCCATTATATGCAGCTTTGTGGAGCAAGGTGGGCAGTGTAATCAGGGTTCGACTATCTGGATCAACACCTTTTTCAAGAAGCAAGCGAATAATAGAGAAATAATTTTCTTTTGCGTTCTGACGTGTTGTATAGCTATCGTACTCTACGCTTTGCCCAGCCATTAAGGCTATGGGGTTGATAGATCTGTTGGAATTACAATTGATACCAGCAGCAATAAGAGATTTTGTTTTTTCTAGACTTGATGTAAAAATAGCTGTAAGTAATAGTGTTAGTTGCATCTTGTCCCCCTCTTGTCCTATGCAATGAGTAGCATCAAGATACCATTTGTCTTGTAAGTCGTTCGGCGTAAAATGTTTTTTATCATTGGTGGTTACAGAAACTAAATGCAATATCTTTTCACTTATTTTGGGATAACCAAACCAATTTGCCATCTGTACATCGCTGAGATTGTGGCGTATAGCCATTAATCTAACAATATTTTTGCCAACCGTTTCGCTGGTATAGTAATTATATGATGCTTTATTTACTGATGCAAAATGTCTAATATCTGTACGAGTTTTACTTAAATGCCAGTTGTTTTTAATGAAAATTTTCTGAGTGATACTTCCCAAGATATCAGGGACCATGAGAGGGTGCGGTTCGGTTTTTTTTTCTTTTTTATGACTGGGTTTTATTGATTGGAGAGCACGACTAACAATGTTCTTCTTTTTTGCTTTTTTTTGCTGAGGGCTACCGTCAGGACTGTCCATTCCATTAATTGATATTCCAAAACATACACATACAATGAGTAGAATCTGTTTTTGCATGATGTGATATCTTTCAAAATGTTCTTATAATTTGCTTTGGGTGTCGATAATAAATAGGTTAGATTTTTTGAGGTTGTTTAAAGAATTATCTTGAATATGAGATTCTTTTTTATCATTCAGGATCACATTTTGAAGCAGTTCAGCAGGCGATTTTTGGGCATAATTTTTTTGTGGATATCCTCTAGAAATTATGTGATGTACAACTTGTGTATCTTTTTTTTGCGTTGGGTTTTCCGCTGTATATGTCGCAAGAGTCGTAGTGAAAAGTAAAGAAGAGATGATGTGTCTTTGCATAATCTGTCCCCGTAAAAATGAGTGTAGTTTTGCGTTGGCATAAAAGCAAATAAAATTATTTCTTTATACGATAATAAATTTCATATTGCTTCGGGCTATTTGAATTATTACTATACAGAAATTTTTTTGGTTTAGGAACTTCTTTCTTTGCAGAATAGCTGAAATATGGTGGATGTTCGTTGGAGTAGTTCAATTATTTTTTTGTTCTATTTTTTGTGAAGGGGTGTTTTTCATTGTTGAGATTATAGGTTGTTGTATACAATATTTGTGAATGAGTGTACAAGCAGCTGTTCCTATGCAAAAAAAGATGAAGTATACGAGTGCGTATGATTGCGATGGCTCAAAGTAGAGCTCTTGAGGCGGCATAGCAATCATTGATTGTTGGATAAAGAAAATGCTCAACAACAGGGCGCAGAGATTTTTTTTTGCGTTGATAATGCGCATCAGATCTCCCTTTTTTATGGTTATTGTAACTACACTAACATCATTTTCTGTACAATCCAACAAAATCATTTTGTTTATAAAAAAGTGAACGTTGATTTTTTATAAACATATGATTAGATCACGCTTTTCATTGTTGCAAGCAGTTGCAAAATGTAAAAAGGCGAGCCGTTATTACACAGCTCGCCCTTTTTGCATTTTTGTTTTTTATCTGATCACAAAACTAATCAAGCGATCTTTCACAAAAACCACTTTGACTACTTCTTTGTTTTCTAACCAGTTTGCAATCACTATTCTTGCTAATGGTTCCACAACTGATTGCTCAGATTTACGTTCTACTCGTACGTTACCACGATGTTTGCCATTAACTTGAATAATTATTTCTACGTGGTTTTCATATGTATATTCTGGATTTGCATATGACCAAGAGCAATCTTGTAATTGTTTATTAAACAACAGCTCAAGAAGTTCACTTGCCATGTGCGGTGCCATCACAGAAAGTACAACAATTACTTTCTCCGCCGAATCACGGCTCAAGCGCATATTGTTGCTTGTTGCATCATTAATCCATTCCATAAAAGCAGAAAGTGCGGTGTTTGGTTTGAACAAATCAATACGTTCTTGGAAGTCTTGTAACAATTTATGCGTGCGGCGTGTGACAGAAATATCTTCTTGTTCGTCTTGTGGCAATATAGTTCCTGTTTTTGTTAAATAATCATACACACGGTGCGCAAAGCGCTTAACCCCCTCGATACTATTGTCTTGCCATTCACAATCAAGTTCAGGTGGTCCCATAAATAAAATATACATGCGCAATACATCTGAACCGTATTTCTTAACCATTTCATCAGGACTGACAACGTTACCTTTTGATTTTGACATTTTTTCAACAAGACCAGATTTTTCTGAATATTTTAATACCATACCTTGGTTGAATAAATGTTTGAATGGTTCGTTGAATGGTAGATGACCAAGGTCATATAATACTTTTACCCAGAAGCGTGCATAGAGCAAATGTAAAATTGCATGTTCAACGCCACCAACATACAAATCAACAGGCATCCAATACTGCATATCCGCAGCATCCCACGGTTTATCTTTGAGATGTGGGTTTGGATAGCGTAAAAAATACCAACACGATCCTGCCCACTGTGGCATAGTGTTTGTCTCACGTTCTGCAGGGCCATCACATTGTGGACACGCAACATGTACCCAATCATGCACTGCTGCAAGAGGAGATTCGCCTGTTCCGGTTGGCTGATACTGTTCAATTTCTGGCAATAGTACAGGAAGTTGATCTTCTGGTACGGGAACAATACCACATTTTTTACAATGAATTAATGGTATTGGTTCTCCCCAATAGCGTTGACGAGAAAATATCCAATCGCGGAGTTTGTAGTTTGTTTTTTTTGTAGCCATCCCACCAGCAACAAGAAAATCAATTATTGCATTTTTACCAACTGATTGTGCTTGCATGCCATTAAATAGATCGCTATTGATTAATGCACCATCGCCCGTATATGCTTGCGTGAAATTTCCATTGTAATCGCGTTGTATTTCAGGTGATTCAATTACTTGTTGTATTGGTAATGAGAACTGTTGTGCAAAATCAAAATCACGTTCGCAATGCGCAGGAACACCCATCACTATACCAGTTCCGTAATCAGCAATAACAAAACTAGAAAGATAGATAGGAATTTGCATGTTATTGATTGGATTGATTGCGTAGCTTCCGGTGAATACACCAGTTTTTTCTTTGTCTGCTATGCGTTCACGAGCAGCCATAGTGTTAACATGGTTTTTATATTCATTTACTTTATCAAGATATTCTGGTGCTGTAATATAATCGACAAGTTGGTGCTCTGGTGCAATAACAATAAACGTGACGCCGTAAATAGTTTCTGGGCTTGTTGTGTATATTGGTAAATTGATCCGATGCCCATTATTTTGCGTAGCTTGCGTAGCAAAATTAATGATAAGACCTTCACTTTTGCCAATCCAGTTGCGTTGCATCAATTTGACTTTTTCAGGCCAATCAAGACCATCGAGACCATTGAGTAATTTTTCTGCGTAGGCGGTAATTTTTAAAATCCACTGTCTGATAGTTTTTTGTACTACTTCCGATCCGCAACGTTCACATTTGCCTTCAACAACTTCTTCGTTAGCAAGACCGGTTAAGCATGATGGGCACCAGTTAATTGGTGCCATGTCTTCATACGCAAGACCGGCTTTGAACATTTGCAGAAAAATCCACTGTGTCCATTTATAATAATTGGGGTCTGTGGTATCAAGCTCTTTATCCCAATCATAGAGAGCTGCAATGTCTTGCAGTTGTGTTTTAAAGTGAGCAATGTTAGCGGCGGTACCATCTTTGGGTAAAATGCCTTTTTTTATTGCATCATTTTCTGCTGGTAAACCAAATGCATCCCAACCCATTGGGTGTAAAATATTATAACCTTCAAGCCATTTGATACGTGTATACACATCAGAGAGTACATATCCGCGCCAATGTCCCACATGCAATCCGCTACCGGATGGATACGGGAACATGTCTAAGCAGTAAAATTTTTTGCCATTGCCTGCAGGCTTAGTTTTGGCAATAGGGTGTTCTTTCCACTTCTTTTGCCATTTTTTTTCAATTGTTGAAACTTCATAGTTCATTGAGAGGTCCCTTACTTTTAAAAGCTTATATGTATAGTATAAACTTTTTATTTTTTATGTTGACTATTAACCCATGCTGCCAATATTGCAGCTACTATTGGATGGTGTGGTTGGAACCACTTAGTATATTCAGAGCCAGGGCTACGTATGGCAGCACCATCCCATGTGCAGGTAAAGCCATGCCTTTTATAGAACGTATCCAATGTTAAACTTGTGGTACCTAAAGTGACCTTGTAGACACGGTGGTGTTCGCAATCGTTTAGTGCGTGTTGCAACAACGCAGATCCGGCTTTTTTCCCTTGATATTTTTCGTCTATAGCAAGCATTTGAATGACCGCATTTTGAGGTATGTCAAGGTTGAAAATATCAGTAATTTGTTTGTATGGTGGATTTCGAAAGCAGTAATTAACAACACCAATGGGCTTGTCAGTTTCAGGAGCTAAACACACATAGGACTTCATGTGTGTTATATTATGAACATTCTTTTCGATCACCTCGCTGGTCGAACTGTTAATAGTGCTCATCGCACCTTTAGTTGATTCAGGCCTGTTTTCATCGGTTACGTGTGACATAAGCCTGTGTACATTTTGAAAAACTATTGGCGTGATATCTTTTTCATGTTGTTCCGAGTTATAGTGCACAATGCGGAAGTTTTGATTGGTATATGCTCTTGCTTGAAACATATGTCTGGAGAACAACCCATGCGGTGAAGCTATTTGAGCTCGTTTTGCTAACATTCCATGAATGTACGGTGTTGGACTAAAAATTATGGCAGCCGAAAAGATAAAAAACAAAGACTTTGTTTTCATGTTATTCCCTACAAAAGTATGGTTGTTGCATATGTGTCAGAACAGCAATGCATACAACGATGGTATCTACGATTAAACTAAAAAAAACGGTTATGGGTGATGCGCAAGGCGCAAAAATATATTATAGACTGCCGAGCAGCAGGTATAAAAGAACAGAAGCGAGAAGGAGCAATGATAGAGCTATATAAATAGGGGAGCTAAAAAAGGATTTATTGTTGGTTGTGGCGTAAGAGTAGGCACACATACACATTCCTTGCAAAAAGGGAATAATACACTATATCATTTCTATAATATAAAAAAATAATAAAAAATCAATACAAATGTAATTTTTAAGCAGTTTGTTAAGTTTTTATAGATTTTTTCTGAAAAAGAGAGACAATAGCATTCAAAATGATTGTTCTACACTTTTGAGATATAAAGAAAGGGCTATATCGTGAAAAAAACAACTCTGTTGCTTGTGGGGTTCTTGGGTACTAATTTGTCTGTTTTCGCATCGGACAGTCCTAATAATAGATTGCAGGTGCCAAAAACATCCAGAAAAGACGCTGGTTCTCCAGGCGCTGTTGAATCTCCAAAACCTTTCCATGCGCCAAAAACAGAAAGATTATCCAATGATGAGCGTGAACAAAAAATTAAACGGCAATCTGATTTGTTTGAGCGCAACTCGCCTTCATCTTCTCCTGTTGCGCGGTGCAGAGCTTTTATTGGCAAGCGAATAAGTCCTGCGCGTCGTGATGGGGAAAAGGTAGATATAACTGAACAAAAATAGCCAATTTATTGTAAATATAATAAATTCCGCTTACTCATGTATTTGAGATAAGCGGAATTTATTTTTTACTTATGGTTGATACGCAGTTTCTTTTAGTTCAGTTAGCATTCCAAACATGATATAGCCAAATGCAATAGCAACATCACGTAAAATAATGTCGTACATGTCTCCTATCATGAATAAATTAACGATTACTACTCCAATCCATGCTGCAACCAAATAAGCGCCAAAACGAGGCCAATTGGTAAGGATTAGTAGGCCTGCTATAATCTCAACAACGCCAACAGCGGGAACAAGATACATCATAGGAATTATTGACGCAGCAGTAGGACTCACGTAGATGTTCCAATTAACAATCAAAAAAGAAAACTTATCAAGACCAATGAGTATTGGAACAAGACCGTAAACATATTTTGAAATGGTCCAGATGCTGTTAAATTTGTTATCACTAATCATCATAGAAGAACTCCTTTTTTATAATAATAGCTAGTTATTTTTAGACATACCACATTGTGTAGCAACTGTGTAGAAAAAAATGAGCATTAAAAAAGCCCCCAAGTATTTGGAGGCCTTTTTATGTATCAATTAAAAATGTTATTTATTAAGAACGGCATATATAGCATTAAGTTGTGCAGCATATACGTCTTCTCTTTGGTGTGTTCTGACAAGGTTGCTTACGGCACCAACTATTTGTTCCTGTTCTTTTGGTCCTATCGCTTCCCAATGAGTTTTGTCGGCATTAGGGCAAAGTGCTTGCGCGTTTTTTAAGTCTTGCTCAATTGGAGTTTTTAAGATGGGCACATCAACACGACTCAGTTGATCTTTTAAATTTGCGATATGGTGTTTTTCATGCAAAAGTTTATTGGCTTTCTCTATGTGGTGAGCAATAAAAACGCAATCCTTTGTACATTCTTGTTTACACCAATAGCGAATAAATGAGCATTGCTCTAGATTTGACTCCAGTATCTCTCCTGCAAGAAATTCTTCTGTAATATATTCCTCGCCATCTAAAGCCTCTGTTACGTATGTTTCGTGTGCTGTAAGAGGTATATTACATAAAACAATGGTAAAAAAGGTGAGCAATTGTTGCTTGTGTAACATGAGATGGTCCCTTTTATTTAAATTTAAAATATAGCCAGTATAGATTATTTTTTATTGAATAAATCACGCAGTTTTACATACTCTTCAGCGGTTGCCCCAACGGTACTGGAGTGTTTTTTTGAAAGATTTTCTATTGTTGTTTGTAATTTTTCTCTTTTATCGGCATCAAGAGCTTCAGGGTAAGGTTTTTTATTGGTAGCCATTTGATGATTAGGGATCTTGTGTAATTGTTGTAATGATTCTTGTTTTTCTTTTTCTAAAAAAGTAACCAAGTCTTTATCTGTTGGATGCTTTGTGATTTCTTTTTGTAGCAAGTCAATTCGCTCTTGGATAAGAAGCGCTTGCGAGTATTCGAGAAATCCTCTAGCCTGGAATACAAGTTCTTGACAATCATTACACTCCGGGTGCCACATGCAGTGAGTAATACTGCTTGAGTAATTATATTGTTTTTCTTGTTTAAGAACTTTTTCTAACTGTTCCAAGGTTGAACGATGTTCTTTTTGGGCAAGATGTTTTTCTTCTATGGCTTTCATTTTTGCAAGATATTTTTCTTTTCTTATTTTTTCTTTCTCGATCTGTTCTTTACAAAATTCTAAGATTTTTGGCTCTGTATTTTTTGCATATTGTTTGAATTTGTCCGAAGCAGGGAACTCTGGTTTTTGTACTTCTTTCAGGGCCCATTCAACCCATTCTAGTGTTTCATCTTTAGGTGTGTTTTGTTCTTGGCAGTTTGCGCTAAAAATAGCTGCAGATAGAGCACATGATATACTCAGAACTAATAATTTTTTGTTTGACATGGCAATCCTTTTAAGGGGTAGAATGCTGTATAATATATATAGCGTATTTGACAATATGTTTTTGTCAAAAAATGCTCTGCAGGTTGATTATGATGAAAAAAGCAGACGTATTGTTTTAATACGTCTGCTTACTAGTAACTGAATAAAATAGTAAACAATAATACTATTCTTGAGGAGTTGCTAATTTTTCAGCAAGTTCTACAGCAGCTTCTTGTGCTTCTTCATGAGCTGCTTCAAATATTGTAGTTTCTTTAATAGTTACGATACCTTCTTTTGGTTCCATCTCTTTTTTAAGAGCAGCTAGAAGTTCATTGCCTTTTTGTCTTTGCTCTTCAGTAGGTTCGCTTTTTGATTCTTCTATAAGCAGCATAAATGCAGCTATTTCTTGGCATACTTCAGTATTATTAGTCATGCAATGTTGTTGAATATCTACAGGGAGTTTGTCGTAGTTTGGAGTTTCTGTTGCAAGAGTTATGCCAGAAAATGCTGTTGCAAGTACTGCGATGAGTAGTTTGTTGTTCATAAGAACCCTTTTAGTATAAGTAATATAGGTTAGATATTTTCAAATGTTAGTATGTCGTAAAAAAAACAGAAGTCAAAAGGGAGCAGTGCAATCCAGGTTATAATTGCTAATCTGTGTGCCTAATTTATACTAAAAAACATAACTATAAAGGAAAATAATCTTATGGCACAAATAAATACGCAACAACAGCAAACCACACAAATGCACGATGAACTTATTTTGGTGGTTCCACGTGAACATCTTTTTGCTGATATAGATGCATGGCATGGATTAAAAGCAGTTGATTTTGAACATTATTTGAACATCATTAACGATAAAAAAGAGTTCTTGCCGCGTTCAATTATGGAAACAGATCCAACATATAAGCAAATTATTCCGTATCTTGTTTTTGAACATAACAATACTTATTTTTTGATGCAGCGTAAATCGGATGCTTCTGAAGCGCGACTGCGCAATAAGTTAACGCTTGGCATTGGTGGTCATATTCGTCAAGAAGATATGAGTGAGAACTCATTGTTCGCATGGGCAATGCGTGAATTTCATGAAGAAGTTGAGTATGCAGGTAATTTAAGCGTAAAGCCACTTGGTATTTTAAATGATGATTCTAATGATGTAGGAAAAGTGCACATTGGTTTTGTGTTGCTCTTGACCGGTGATATTCCTCATATTGCAATAAAATCGGAATTGAAAAGTGGTACTTTGGTGCCATTATCAGAATGCGTTGCGCAACGCGAATGCATGGAAAGTTGGAGCCAGTTTGTGGTTAATTTTTTACAACAATAACATTACACAGAAAGATGAGCAATGGAACAATCTACGCAAGATTTAATGGGCAATTTGCTCAAGGCACAAGCAATTTTTGAACGCTTCCGTGCGAATATGAAAGACGATCAGGATAAAGCTGGTGCGGTACAGATTTTTAAAATTTGCTATGAATTATCATGGAAAATTATGAAGCGCATTTTGGCTGGTCAGGGTGTAGAATCAACAGCACCAAGAGACATATTTAGAAAAGCAGCTACTGCAAAATTAATTGACAATCCGGATGCCTGGTTTGGTTTTATAGAAAAACGTCATCTTACATCTTACACCTATGAGCAAGAAAATGTGGATACTATTGTAGCTGCGTTTGATTCTTTTTCTGCAGAGCTTGATAAAGCAATAAAGCATATGAAATCTTTAATATAATGGGTTATGCATGGCTGATATAACAACAACAATAGAGTCATTAAAAAATGATGTTAAAAAATTTGTTGAAGATCGTGAATGGCAACAATTTCACAGTCCAAAAAATTTAAGCATGGCCCTTGTTTCAGAGGCCACAGAAGTGATGGATCTTTTTTTGTGGTGCGATAATGCCTCGTCGTACGAAGAATTAGAAAAACGCAGACAAGATGTTGAAGATGAAATAGCAGATGTTAGTTTTTTAATTTTAGCGTTTTGTGTGCGACACAATATTGATTTAAGTAAAGCGATGGCACATAAGATTGTTGTGCAAGCGGGCAAGTACCCAATTGAAAAAAGTAAGGGTAAAGCTACTAAGTATACTGAATTATAAAAAAACGGGACGCAATGTCCCGTTTTTTTTAGTCTATGTCGTTTCAGAAAGCTACGCAGCAGCAGCAGCGCCTTCTTCTTCCATTACATTTGTACGTATTTGTGGTTGTACTTGTGAGCGCATATGGAATGTTTTTTTCTCAAGTTCCATTTTATCTCTTTCGAGTGCCTTCATTTTTTCAATTGCTTCTGCTACAGCGCTATCCACATTGCGTTGAGTGATAATGCCGTCTTTTGTGGCATTTGCTTTTTTGCCCATAATAGTGACCATATCTTTTATTTCAGCATGCGATAGCCCAGCAGTTTGCTGTGCAATTTCATTCATTCTTGCATCAGTGAGAATTACACGTGCAGCAGAGATAAATTGGGAATTTCTGTTTTTTGCATTAAATAATTGTTCATCCATATAAATAGTGAGAAGCTCTTTACGTGTTGCAACATCTGGTAATGGCATTTCTACGCGATCTTGGAATCGGCGACCCATAGCAGGGTCCATCACGTATGCATGGTTAGTTGCAGCAATTAACATAAATTTATTACTACCGCTACCAGTTGCAGCAAGTATATGATTCAATACTTTATAGAGATCAGAATCGGGCTGCAGCGAATCGCGGTTAACAAACAGCGCATCAGCTTCATCAACAAAGATAATAACCCCATATTTACTTTTGTTAGCCATGGTGACCAATTCATCAAAGTATTTAATGCCTTCAACTCCTGATTGGAGTAACGATGCGGCCGTTACTGGTAAAAAATCCATATCGATTTTATCTGCTAATATTTGTGCAAATAATGTTTTACCAGTTCCTGGTTTGCCATAAAGCAACAGGTTGTCATACGTTATTTTTTGTCCGTTACGAATGTGATCGCGAATATTTCTTGTTTTTTCTTCGATCTCTTCTAAGCGTTCTTTAACTGATTGATCAAAAATCATTGGAGGTGTTTTGTAACCTGCCCACCAGCGCTTCCAACGGTCGGTACGACCATATTTGAAACCGGGAAGTAAAACGAGAGGTTTGGGCGTAGTCATTCTGAATTTGATTATATCGAGAGCTGTTTTTGCACTTACGGCCATCACGGGAATTGCTAGGCCCAGCACTCCTAAGTAGACAACGTCTTGAAGGACTTCTCCTTGTGTTCTGGGTTTTGTAAACCAATCTACTACTGACGTAACCGAGTCCTCAAATTTTTTTCGTGATTTATAATCATTGCGTACGTGTTCTGAAGCCATTGCCATGAATCCTGGTTTTGCCTCTGTTGTATAAAGGGGTTCATATTCTGTTTTGCCAAGACGTGATATGTTGTACACTGAGCGTTCTATTAAGTCGATCGAATCTGTTAATTGTTGAATGGCTTTACTATTAATACTAGCTTCAGGAGTAAGTTGATTTTCGGATGAGGGAGAGACGTTTCCAGAGCTTAGCTGAGAGACTGTGCTTTTTAGCGTATCAAGATCACTTTTGATTGCATTAACATCTTGTTGTAATGATTGACCTGCTTTTATTACATCCTCCATTGATGCATATTGCTCGAAGGAAAGCAGCGCGAGACCATTCAGTAATAATGTCCGATATAATGTTCTATTGATTTTCATAAGAACCCTTGTTTTTATTTGCTGGGCATAAAGTTTTGTAGAAACATTGTTCCGCCCATTTCAGCTAGTTTGGCTAATGGTGATATAGCAGCGGTAATCATGGCAGCATAAGTAGCAGTGCTCAGTATTGATGAATACGACCCACCAGGCTCTTTAGCTACTGCTTCGGCGATTAGAGATGGGTGTAGAGTAGGGTATTCTCGTGCTGTTGCTTCTAGTAAAGAGTTTCTCTTTATAGCACCTTTGATAAGGCTTCCACTAAATGTGCCTATTCCTGTACCTATTGCGCTATTGAGGGTGAATAAAATTACGGGTGCAGCTGCTAAATAGAGGGTTGCCAATAGTCCTGGTGTGGGAGCAGCTATTCGTGCTTCTTTTGTATCTTCAACAGTTGTTGCATCAGTTTCAGGCTGCTCGGCCTTGTCCTGGTCATCAGCTTCTTCATCAATAGTTTTTATTGGGGGGGCAACTGTTTTTTTGCGAATGAGCGTTGTAGAGTTTGTTCTGGCCCTTGGCACAGTATTGTTTGCAAGCCGTCTAGCTGGCAACAAGGAATTAAAAGGCAATGCGATTGTGCAGAGCAATACGAGGTTTTTTAGGCAATATGTGTTTTTTTTCTTCATTTAGATACCCTTGTTTATTTTTTAATCCCATGCTCCATTTCCTACTTTGCATAAAGCTTCGTAGGACACGTCATTGCATACGGGGACCCCATATTAAGAAGTTTTTAATTAATTCAATACAATTTGAATATATCAAAATGGCAAATGGTAAAGCAAGGGTATTCAAAAAGCTTGCTGTGTAGGTTTTTAATACTTGATGGTGGTGGATAAAGGCTTATTGGTGGCCTTGGGTGCAAGCCTTTCTATTTCTTGTCGTATCATTTTTTGTTCGTATTCTGTGGACTCTTTGAATTGATGAGAGCCATATATGTGAGGTAAAGATGCTGGTTTTTTTGCATTCTTTATTGCCAGGCGACACATATAAAGATTATGACAGTTATATTTTTTTATTTTTTTATCTGGCGATTCGTAATTTGCAAGCCAATAACAATGTGATTTTGGACTGTTTTTTGCTTCTTGCATGATATATGTTTTAATCGGTTCAGCGAGTTGATTAAATGATGTGTTTGTTTGGAACTTGGGATGGTCGATAAAATCGAGTGTTTCGGGTGTAACCTCTGCAAATTTTTTATGAAAATATCTGACTGAATCAGTAAATGCTCTATCAAATAAAGGATTTTTAGCTCGCAGTTTGCGCAATAGGCCATTTTCTACTATTTGTTGAAGATCATAATCTTGTACGCTGTTTTCTTGTACTCTTGTGAGCATATCACAGGTATAATCCATTTTTTGACGAACAAAGATCTCTTTTCGCTTCATACCCTCAGGGTTATCTTTTCGAATTTCTGTATCTATTTGGTTAGCTATCTCATCTAAGGTATCGAGTAATTCTTTTTCTGCAGCATCTATTTGAGCCGATCTCATGGCTTTAGGTGCTGTGTGTTTTTCATCTAAACTATCGAGTGTTTTATCATCTGGAGCTAGGTCTAAATCATCGAAAAGTTCTCCCCCTTCTATTGGTATATGTATCATGTTATCCATTCCAAATAGATGATGTGTGGAGCATGAGAGAGAAAACAATAGTATAAAAATAATATTGATCATAATGGCCCTGTGTTTTTGTGCTTAATTTATTTCTGATTTGATTTTTCATACTCTTTTTCCTTTAATATAAAGGATATATGATAAAAAAATAAGATCAAAAATAAGGGCCTCAATTTCTTGAGGCCTTTGCGCAATCGAAAGAGATCTGCTGTTATTGTAATAGTTTCATTTTTTGCTTGAGTTGCTCATCTATCATATCTTTGTCATGTGATGTTAATCTTTTATATAGGATGGTTTTTGTTACTTTATCCAAAGAATCACGCTGGTATGTGTTTTCTAGTGCTTTTTGGCAGAGATACAAATCTCGGCATTGTTTCATTACGTAACATGCCAATCCTCTAGTTCTTATTGGCTCACAATAATTTCCTGATAAATGATAATCTCTATATCCTTCTGCAGCTGGTTTTCTTAGCATCGTTGAGCTGCCAAGGTAAATAGGTTCAGTGTTTTCTTTGAGCATATATAATGATGTTTCTGCTCCAAAAGTAACTAAAATATTTTCAGATGTGTTTCTCAAAAAATCCAGATATGTAATGGGAGATTTTTGTTGTATGGTATGCATAAGTTTTTGAGCAGAAACATCCCATATTTGTACGACGGTTCCTTTTTGTGGATTTGTTGCCGTGGCAAGTAAAGAACCTTGATTATTAAATTTTACATAACCGTTGACTGATGGTTCGGTCAATTCGCATGCCATTTTTTGTGTTGCCAAATTCCATAAGCGAAATTTTCCATTACAACTTGCGGTCGCAACTAAATGATTGTGAGTATAAAAATCAACATTATTAATGTCGTCATTTTTTTCAGAAAATGTGATCGTATGTTTATATCCGATACTTCTATATGCACAATTCATAACATATTCTTTGATAGTCGGAGGAAGTCCATTCAGTTGCGATACTGGTTGTATTAACTGCGGATTTTCGAGTACGGCTAAATTATCGCATGTTACGTTATCAAAATTCTTCTGAGCGAGACGATAAAAATGACCAATTGCTCGTTGGAATAGTGAGTTTTTATTGTAGAGCTTGTTGATTGCGCGAGCATCTATGTTTTGTCCGCAGTGTGTAGTGGCTATTTTTATAATGTCAAAACATTTATCGTCTGTATCAGAAGAAAAATGATCGGAAAAGGTATTATATTTATGATCGATAGCAGTACTTGCAATTTCAATGTTTCTATCAGGAATTGGTGTATTCCTTTGAGTAGGTACTGGTTGTGCTGGTTTATCCATTGCCACTAAGGCGTGTGATATAAAAATGTTGATAAAGCAAAAAATAAAAAAGTTATTGCGCTTCATACTTTTCCTGTTTAAGGGTATTTTGAGTTTCTTTTTAAGCATGAGTATATGCAGGAAAAATTATAAGATCAAAAACAAGGAATATCTGTGGTGTGCAAAGGTTAGTAAACGTCGTCATTAAAAGTAGATGCTTTATAACTTCTTTCTTATTGTTATATCGGCATTATGTATTTGTTGGTTTCTCGATAGGTGTTATCGGTTGTGTATTGTTTTGAAAACAAGGATTTTGTTTTAATTTTTCATAGAACACATCACAATCATGGGGCGTTAATTGCGCATACGATTGTGAAAGAAGAATTGGAGACACAGCGGTTGATTTTTTTGTTTGCTGTGCGGCAATTTTACACAAGAGTAATGGGTGAAAGTTTTTCTTTGTTACATGCAATGTTGATTGGTTGAATTGGGATTTCGGGTCGCATGCAGAATAATTTCCTTTTTCAATAGATAAGGGTTGTGTATCAATAGGTGCTATATCTTTTTGAAAACAAACAAATTTATTTGTATTCGGACTTATGAGCCACACAGATGCGCCTTCCGTTTTTGTGTTTTTATGAAAGATTGATAACAGATTTTCTGATGTTTCTTGTGCATAGCTGAGGTGATAGAGTGGTAGTCTTTCTTGATTGAGCTCTAAGGCATAGCAAAGCGTGAGTGTTTTGGTTGTGGGTTGCCATATTTCTACTTGTTTATTGGTTCGTGTAGCAATCAGGGAGCCATCGTTATTAAAACAGATTTGTTTGATGCTGTGTTTTGTGTTGTGCGAATCGATTGGTTGAGCTGTTTTTAAATCCCATAAACAAAAGCTATGGTTACTATCGCATGTTGCTGCTTGATGCGTAACTGCACATATGTCAAAAGCGGTGATAGGGTTCCCCTCATTGTCGCTTATAAGAGCAATTTCTGTGGTGTCTTGATAATCATCAAGCGTGCGTTCCATAAGGTATTTTTTGATAGGTAGCGGGAATGTGTTCAGTTTGGTGCAAGGTTGATCTGCTGAGGGGTCTTCAATAGTTGCAAGGGTTTTGCCGGTTAATAGCAGTAGGTTATTGCGGGCATATTTTTTTTGTAAGAATATAATTGCTGCCCTAAAAGAACTGTTTTTTGCATAGAGTGCATCAAATATTTCTTTGGTGCATTGTTGCGTGGGATATTGTTTGGTATAAAAATTATTAACACAGTGCGTGATAGTAATGGCTCTCTCTTTGTCCATGAATCCAAGATCTTCTGCGATGTTTGAAAATGTATCAGAAAAAATTTGTTGGCCCAAGGCAGAAATAATTGCATTTACTACTTCGTCGATGGAATGGTTTTTTAATGGCGTGTCCGCCGTCGTGTCCGCCGTAGCTTTAGCGGAGGAGGAAGCCTTGGCGAAGGAGGACGCTTCATCCATAGGCAATATTGTTTGCTGCATGCAGAGTATAGTGCAAATAATAGTGACCAAAAAAGTATGTTTCATAGGGCTCCGGTTTTGTTGAGATTATGCAGTCTATTTTTTTGCATCACTATAGATCAGAAAAAAAATAAGATCAAAAAAGAAGGCTCCAATTTCTTGGAACCTCTTTTTAAATAAAACCTTTAACGGGTTTGCGTGGAACGTAGTGGAACCAAACCCACTAATACATTCCACCCATGCCGCCACCCATTCCGCCCATATTAGGCATAGTAGGTGTTTCTTTTTTATCTTCAACATCGCAAATTGATGCTTCTGTGGTGAGCAATAATCCGGCGATTGATGCTGCGTGTTGAATTGCTGAACGGGTTACTTTAGCAGGATCGATGATGCCTGCTTTAACCATATCAACATATTCACCTTTTTTAGCATCAAAACCAATGTTGCCAGCTTCAGCTTTTACTCTGTTGGTAATGACAGAAGCTTCGTAACCAGCATTGGATGAGATCACGCGTAGAGGTTCTTCCAATGCACGGCGAACAATCTGTAGGCCTAAGCGTTGGTCGCCTTCTAATTGTAATTCATCAACCGCTTTTTGTGCGCGGATCAGTGCAACTCCACCACCGGCAACAATGCCTTCTTCAACTGCGGCGCGTGTTGCATGCAGTGCATCTTCAATGCGATCTTTTTTCTCTTTCATTTCAGTTTCTGTTGCTGCACCAACTTTGATAACTGCAACGCCGCCAGCAAGTTTTGCTAAACGTTCTTGCATTTTTTCTCTGTCGTAATCAGATGAACTATTTTCAATTTGTTTTCTGATGTGTGCTACGCGGCCTTGGATGTTTTCAGTATCGCCTTGTCCTTCAATAATAGTGCAATTATCTTTAGTAAGAACAATGCGTTTTGCAGTACCCAGATCAGCAACTTGGATATTTTCTAATTTTAATCCAATATCTTCTGAGATAAGTTTGCCACCAGTTAGAATTGCAATGTCTTCGAGCATTGATTTGCGACGATCACCAAAGCCTGGAGCTTTAACCGCAGCTATATTTAATACGCCACGTAATCTGTTTACTACCAATGTTGCAAGCGCTTCGCCTTCAACATCTTCTGCAATGATTAATAGTGAGCGACCAGCTTTTGCAACTTGTTCCAAAATAGGAAGCAAGCTTTTCATATTGGTGACTTTTTTCTCAACAATTAATAAGAATGGATTTTCAAGCAACGCTTCCATTTTTTCTTGATTGGTCACAAAGTAGGGAGAAAGATATCCACGATCAAATTGCATGCCTTCTACAACACTTAATTCATCTTTCATGCCGCGTGCTTCTTCAACGGTGATAACACCATCTCTGCCAACACGTTCCATAGCTTCAGCAATCAAGTCGCCAATTGTTTCATCAGAGTTTGCTGAGATGGTAGCAATTTGTTGAATTTCTTTTTTGTCAGAAACTGCAGCAGAGTTTTTTTTGATCATTTCTACAACTGCTTCAACTGCTTTATCAATACCGCGCTTTAGTTCCATAGGGTTCGCGCCAGCGGTAACAAATTTATTACCTTCCCTAAAAATTGCTTGCGCAAGTACGGTTGCGGTTGTTGTTCCGTCGCCAGCAATATCAGCAGTTTTACTTGCAACTTCGCGCACCATTTGTGCACCCATGTTTTCTAGCTTGTCTTCGAGGGTAATTTCTTTTGCTACGGTAACACCATCTTTAGTGATTGATGGTGCGCCAAACGCGCGCTCAAGCACCACGTTACGTCCTAAGGGCCCGAGGGTTACCTTAACGGCTTCGGCTAAGGTATCAACACCTTTACGGATTTTTTCGCGGGCTTCTGACCCAAAAACTATTCTTTTTGATGACATGGTCTATTCCTTTTTACTTTAAACCCCACGTTCCATTTTATTGCACATGGGGGCCCCTAATAAGATTTACTCTTCGATAATACCTAAAATATCACTTTCACGTACGATCAGGTGATTGTCTCCTGCATCAGTACCCGCATATTTACCAAAATAGACGGTATCGTTTACGTTCACGGCGAGAGGAGTTAGTTTGCCTTCATGCAAACGACCTTGCCCCACAGCGATCACCAGGCCGGTTTGTGCCTTCTCTTTTGCAGCATCGGGGATGATGATGCCAAAGGTTGTTTTTTCTTCGCTCTCAACGCGTTTTACGAGGATGTAATCTCCGAGTGGACGAAATTTTTTAAACATGTATTCTCCTTAAGAAGTTAGTCATATTTTTACGACTCATATCGTTTTTTAGTATAGAACAAAAACAATAAATTTCAAACTATTTTTTACATCGCAAGACTCATATTTATTAACGAGTTTTTGTGTGATTTTTGTGCGAAAGTATTTATTTGTAAGGGTTTTTTGCATTGCAATTATCTGTTTGTTTTTTTAAATAAAGTTTAATATGGTACGCTCATATTATTAAACATTTTATTGTTAAGTTTGTAAGTTTTTTTGTTCTTATCTTGTCTTTTATTTTTTTTGCGCTCATCCTGAACTTGTTGAAGGATCAGAGCGCGCTTAATCCTTCAACAAGTTCAGGATGAGCGCGGTAGAAATGTCAATCGAAGCAGATAGGGGTTGATGTTGTAATCTGAGAAAAGGAAGAAGTTGTATGAATATCTATCCATCGCTTATGGCTGCGCAGCAGTCAAATGTAAAAAAAGAAATAGATTTGCTTGCGCCTTATTGTGCAGGTTTTCATATCGATGTAATGGATAATGTTTTTGTTCCAAATGTTTTTTGGAACAATCCAGATGAGGTGAATAAAGTTATAAACATCGCACAATCGGTGTGGATTCATTTAATGATACAAGATCCACAAGCTTTTTATGCGCAACTCAATCTGCCGGCAGGCTCTGTTGTTTCTTTTCATATAGAACTAGATATTGATATTTTTGGTTTTGCAAAAACAATAAGAGAAAAAAAACACAAGGTCAGTATCGCAATGCGTCCAAAAACGCCCGTTTCGCGCATTGTGCCTTTTTTGAATATTGTAGATCAAGTTTTGGTAATGTCGGTTGAACCTGGCTTTTCTGGGCAGCCTTTTTTAGAAAGTACTTTTGAAAAAATTGCTGAGCTTAGTGCATATCGTCAAGAGCATAAAGCACATTTTAAAATTGGTGTTGATGGCGGAATAAATAAAAAAAATATTAGTCGTCTTGCAAAGCTGGGTGTTGATGATTGTGCAATTGCAACTGCGATTTTTGAAAAAGAAAATTCTGTTGCGGCATTACAAGAATTACAAAAGTTGGCGAGTGAATAAAAAAAGGTTGTGTAATAGTCTTTGTTGAAATAACGATTGCAATTGTGATAACGTTGGGATGAATTAGTAAAAAATGTGATATGTTTTTCTTAAAAAATAAAGGATGATTATGAAAAAACTGATAATGATAGCAGTTGTACTTGCTGCAGGTATTGCAGGTTTGATGTTTGTGAAAAATCGTATGAGCGTACCAATGGTTTCTAGTGCAAATGGTGGAGCAGATCTTGTTGTGCTTAATGATTCAAAAGATACTATCAGCGCTGAATATAAAGATGCTAAAAAAGAATCAGAATTTGTATTAAAACCTGGTGAAAAAGTAAGTGGTGGACAAGGGTTTTTGAGAATTTTCACTGCCAAAAAAGATGGTTCATATGAATTGATGTACGCGTTCCCACGACCAGCTGGAGCATCGCAAGAGGTGGCGTTATCGCAAATAGTAGAAGCTGCTCAACAGAAAAAAGATCTTGGTGATGCTGTGTATACTGAAAAAGGAATGCTGGGTGATATTAAGGTTGTGTACGAAGAAGCACGTGTTCTTGATTCAACTTACTAATATTAATTAGTATTTATTTTTGATAATAAAAAGAGGCTGTAAAAAGGCCTCTTTTTTATTGTGCAAAATTTTATTTGAAGATTTAAGAAGTAAGAATTTTAAGAGAAGATTAATCCCCAATATACTTGGGGACCCTACTTTTGTTTCACAAAAGTGTTTTTCGTGGTGGGGTTCTTGTCCAACCCCCCACACCCCCAGACACAAGCATCCTGCTTGACCTCTTACGGCCTGAATTCAGACCCAGTCTGTTCGCAGAGCCTCCAGCCTAAATCATCATACACGCCTCATGGGACTTTTTACATAAACTTTCGTTCGTTTCTTTCGACAAGCTCAAGACGAACGGAGAAAAAATCATTCGTACTGGCTCTTTGATAAACTCAGTTGCGCTCAGCTCGTCACGCAATTGTTTCAATTCCGTTCGTGCTGAGCATGTCGAAGTAAATGAACACCGTTAAAAGAAGTGGCTTATTCGAGCCCTTACTCCGAGCGTAAGCGCAGGAGTAATGGTGCATGCGAGTGGGACCTAAGCAAGCAACAAATGGTAAGAGAGCAAATCAGTAGCGGATGAGAAGCCATTACCCCTTGAAATATCCTGTCTGAGCGCTTTAGGCTGCGTAGCAGACTTGGGCGCGAGTTATATTTCATCCAGGGGATCAAAGGGAACGTTTGTATCTGGGGGTGTGGGGGGCCGGATAAGGGCCCCACCACGGAAATTCACGAAAACGAAGTTTTTGTGCGGGTGCCCAACCATAGTTGGGCATTAATCTTTTTCCTAATCTTCTTTCTCTTAAATGTACCAAGCAATAATAATTCTCAATAAAACACAATCAGTGTTGTTATGAGCCAGGTGATAAATTGGAATGGCCAGAAAAGTAATTTAATCATATGGAATATTTTTTCTTGATACGCACTTTTGTGCTTATAAAAATGATTTAAAATAGTATGCAAAATAAGCAGAATAATAGTCACATAGGTGTAGAAAAATGCATATTCTATGTATAATGTTGAGCCTGATGGATGTTGTTCTCGCAGTGATCGTTGCAATACAATCAGAGAGAAAAAGAGTCCTGTATAAGGCCCAAGCATTGAAAACGGATCTGTTCTTCTGCTTGCAATAAGGAGCGTGCAAAAGAGTGTAAAGAGTATCACGAGCAATGGAAGTACATAGAGAACAAACGGATTGAGTATATTGCGATTTAAAATCACGTTATAAATCAGTTGGAAGTGATCTGTTACTTTTCCATATTCTTTAAATCCAAAATCTGCTTTTGGGTCAGTATTGCGATATTCGAAAAACGTTTGTTCAACGGTAAAGCCAGAAATGGTGAATTCTTTATCGAGTCCTGGTGTTGATTCAGGGCTTACTTTTTTGTATGCAACAAGGTCTGGTGTAAGAATAATATTTTTTTCCAGATCACGATGTTCAAGAATGATGCGCAATTGTTGTTGATCAAAAGGGTACTGGGCATTGTGTTGATCTTGTGATAATACGCCTTGTACGCTCCATGTTTCTGTTTCCCAGTCGCCAGCAGTAGAGGTCAAAGGTTTGCCAACAATTATGCGGGTTGATTGTAAAATATCTACGCCATGAACAATGTTTTTGTGCTCTGCTGCGTTGTATTTAGTCCATAGGTAGCCAGATATTTCCATATGATCTGGGTCTGGAATGTTGAGGGTATACAGCAGTAATCCGCACGGGATATTAATTGGTTTTGGTTCATGTTTACGGTGTGCTTCTTCATTAAGGTCATTCAAAAATTTATCAAGGCTTGATTGATCGGTAATGACTGTTATGGCTTCTCTACTTATGGTATGGGTGATAGTAATTGTGTACCATGTAGCAATGAGCCCTAATAATAGAATAAGATTGATCAGTGCAGCATAAATGCTTTCTGGGATAAGGGCGAATGAATAAAGTAAAGATGATAGGAGTAATAGTGTAATAATGAGCCATAACAATATCCAAAAATAGTAGTGACGTATTTTTTGCGCAGCAAGCTCAACTTCATCTTCTGAAAATATGATTCCAATGACCCAATTGTTTGTTGGAATGGTTTGTGTCACAATCCATGATTTTTCTTTTGTTGCAGGAGAGTAGTACGATGCAATGAGTTGTTTTTTCTCTAAAGCTTGCACTGCGATACTTGCAAGTTCTTCGTTGCCGTTTGATTGTGCAAATTGTAGCAATGTTGTTTGATTGCGAACGAGCGATGCAATTGGGTGAAAAATAAACTCACCAGTATCATTAGTGATGAATGAATACCCAGTTTGCCCAATGCCGCTATATTCAGCGCTGCTGATGATTGTATGGAGTGAAAAGGTGATAGCAACAACTCCATTTGGTTTATTATCTTTATCAAAAAATGTACATGCATACGTAGCAGTTGTTTTTTCGGTAGGGTGATTTAATGTAGAATTTACAATCCATACACTCTTTTTTTCCAGCGCTTGTTTATACCAGTATGTTTCGAATATGTTGCTCGTTTCTGCTGGGGTATTAGAGGTTGCTTGGACATATATTTCCGTTTTGTTATCATAACCATAGGGTGTGAATAGTACAGTGATATCAGTAATCATATTGTTTTCTGTTGCATCTCTGGTGAGTCGGGTATTGATATCGTCTTTTTTAAGATAATTTGTATGCAAATCATTGGCGATTGCTTGTCCAACGACAACTATTTTTTCAAGAACTGTTGTAATGATTTCGGTATTCTTTAGATTGCTTTCTACTGCTTGTTGCTGTGCTTTTTCTATGCTATAAGATTTTTTTCTTTCGCATTCAATAACATTTTTTACCGTGAATCCAGCAGCCAATAAAAGCAACAAGAATAGAGGGTTTTTTATCAAAGCGGGGATTTTATTGAATGGCCAATGTGAATCTATTTTTCTTATTGAATTGTGTATAACATGCCAGAAAAGATAGATATTTAATAGTAAGCAAGTCATAAAAAGGAGCAACAAGAATAAGAATAGAGTATATGTTTTTTGTAGTGGTTCTATTGCTTCATCATGGTCAATTTTAACAATCATTCCCCAGTCAAGTTTGGGAATAAATTTCCATGCGCCAATAACTTTTTTTCCACGATAATCTGTTCCTATGCCGGAGCCTTCTTGACCAAGAACAGCTGCTGCAATAGCGATTGGGTGCTTGATAAACAGAGCTCTTTTTTTAAATGCTAAATCATGATCGTGTCTTGTTGGAGAAAGAAAAATAACAGATTCATTGTCTTTCCTGCCGACAACAACTTCTCCTGTTTTTCCAAGACCAATATATTGATTGGTAATAAGATAAATCTTTTCTTCATCCAGTTGATATGACAGCGCGCCAATGAATTTTTTTTCTTTAAGAATGGGAATGGTAATAAAGAGTGCAGGTTCGTTGAGTAATTCGTTAAAATTGAAGTTGGAAAAATCATTAGTCAGGGTCATTGTTGCTCGTTCATGCGATTTGCCTAGTGATGAGTTGGTATATTCAGATTTGTTCAAATCAGTGGTAAGCAGATCTTTTTTTGTGGTTGAAAATATTATTTTTCCATTTTTATTCACCAGAAGTATGTTTTTAAATTCCATCTCTTCTTTGTGCGTAGCAATCAATGCAGCAATGTTTTGTTGTTCTATTGTGTTGGGTGATGTTGTTTGAGGGGCGTTGCTGAGTGCCTTAAGTATAGAATCTTCTTGTGCAAGCTTGAGTGCGTTTTTTTCTTGTTGTTCAAGGTATTGGTTTATTTCTTGTTTTCGGGTCTGTGCGATGGTAGAGAGTTTTTTTTCATAGGTTGGTAGTATGGAATGATATATATATTGGTACCATCCAAAAGTGCCACAAGTAAGAATAAGCAATAATATCGATAATGGAGTAATTATTCGTTTGATCATTGTGTGCCCTCTAATTCCATTATTTGTGTACGCAGGTTGTGCCATTCATCAATAGATCTGAGCGCTGGATACGGCATTGGTCGAATTGATTTTTCAGAGCTCCAGAGAATGGTAAATTGTTTATCCGATCTAATTTTTCCAATGCGGGTAAATTCCCATGTTTGCAATGATTTGTCTGCAATATGAATAATTCCCTGCGGCGCATTGAAAGCTTGATCATTAAGCGCAGGTAGAACGGCATCAGGTTTTGTTGATTGTGCTTTTTCTACTGCTTGTTTCCATAAGTAGACACTAAAATAAGCAGCTTCCATGGCATCGCTGACGGGTTGTTGTTGGCCATATGCGGTTTTAATTTTTTTTATAAATTTTTTGTTTTCATAACTATCAATGCTTTCAAAATAGCTCCATGTTGCGTAGTCTCCCGTCATTGTATCTGTATTGAAATGTTGCAGTTCTGGTTCAGAAATACTAAAAAACATGGTAGGTATTTTTTCTGGTGTTATGCCCTTTTTGCGCAGTTGATCAAAAAAGAGAATGTTAGAATCGCCTTCGATGTTGTTTAAAATAACATCAGGTTTTGTATCGATAATTTTTTGTATAATTGGTTCAATGTTTTTATCATTCAGTGCAAGGTGTTCCGTTCCTACTATTTCTCCATCGTGAGCATACACTACGTCTTTAATAATTTCGTGTAATATGCGGTCAGATCCGACCAGAAAGAACTTTTTCCCCAGATGTTTCATGCACCATGTAACACCAGGGATAATTTGTTGGTTGGGTGTTGTGCTTGTGTAAACAACGTGTGATGAGTTTTCCAGGCCTTCAAATTGTACCGGGTAAAAGAGTATAGAATTATGTTTTTCAGCAATATCTTTGACCGCAATTCTGCTGGGAGAACTCCAGCAACCAAAAATAGCTACAACATTTTCTTTGGTTATCAGTTGTTCTGCTTGAGCGGCGAATGTGTTTGGATTAGATGCGCCATCAATTAACAGGGGTTCGATTTGTCTACCAAGAACTCCACCGGCGGCATTTATTTCTTTAATTGCAAGAAGGGTGGCATTTGCAACAGGACGTTCACTGATTGCTAGATCACCTGTTAGGGAATGGAGAATGCCTACTTTGATTGGTTGTTGTACCTGGAAGGGAATAATCTTCCAGAGTATAACGGAAATGCTGCATGCAGTGATGATTGCTAAAGCTATGTACCATTTATTTTTCATCGTTTTTAGTGTTCCTTTATGGGGTTCGATATGGTTTTATCCCCAGCTTCGTTGTTCTTCGCCGGGGTCCCCGATGAAGCGATAGTGGAATTGGGGTAAAATGATACGAACACATAAAAAATCAAGGTAATAACAGACAAAAAAAGAATAGGATTTGTTGGAAGTGTAAGTCAAGAAAAAGACCCGTATTGTTACATACGGGTCTTCTGGCTTTAAAACTAATTAAAGTTGGTCAGCGCTTAGTAGCGGAAGTTTCTTCCACCATCACGGCTACCACCGTTGTTATTGCTGTAGCCACCTTCGCGACGAGGAGCGCGGTTATCGCGACCTGCAGTTGCTTCACGTGGGCGAGATTCATTAACAACCATTTTGCGACCTTGAAAGTCTTTACCGTTAAGTTCAGCGATAGCTTTTTGAGCTTCGTCATCGTTTGTCATTTCAACAAAACCAAAACCACGGGATGCGCCGGTGAATTTGTCAGTAACAATTTTAGCAGTTGTTACTTCGCCGTAACCTTCAAAAAGGTCTCTCACTGAAGTTTCTGTCGCTGAGTAGGAAAGATTTCCGAGATAAATATTCATATAAAAATCACTCTAGTAAAAATAAAACAATTATTGATATTATTTATTGGCCAATAAATATTTATACACAGATAGTTTATCAGAAGAAAAAAATCTAGGCAAGATTTATTTTTGGGCCAATACATCATTCTTTCGTTCCCAGCGTAGTTTTACTGCAGGTGAGATCAAAAAAAAGGGTTTCTAAATTAATAGAAACCCTTTTGTACTTTTTCAGTTTTGGTGCACAAAGCTGGAGATCTTAGTAGCGAGAATTTCTTCCGCCATCGCGACCGCCGCCATTGTATCCACCTTCACGACGAGGAGGACGGTTGCTGCTGCCAGTTGTTTCACGTGGACGTGATTCATTGACAACTATTTTGCGTCCTTCAAAATCTTTACCGTTAAGTTCAGCGATAGCTTTTTGAGCTTCGTCATCGTTTGGCATTTCGACAAAACCAAAACCACGGGATGAACCAGTGAATTTGTCAGTAACAATTTTTGCAGTTGTTACTTGTCCGTAACCTTCAAAAAGTTCTCTAATTGTGTTTTCTGTAGCTGAATAGGAAAGATTTCCAAGATAAATATTCATATAAAAATTACTCTAGTAAAAATAAAACAGATATATTGATATTTCTTTATTGGCCAATAAAAAATTTATTACTCTCATAGCTTAACAGAATAAATGGGCCTAAGCAAGGTTTATTTCTAGACAAACTGTATAAGTGTGGTTGGGAGCTCGGGGTTTTGACCCCAATTTTCACTTCATTCAGTAGGTACCATCACCTTAGGATGGTTCTTTGGGGTTTTATTATATAAAAAAAAGGATTCCTAAGTTAATAGGAATCCTTGTAATTTTCAGTTTTGGTACACAAAAGCTGATCTTAGTAGCGAGAATTTCTTCCGCCATCGCGACCGCCGCCATTGTATCCACCTTCACGACGAGGAGGACGGTTGTTGCCACCAGTTGTTTCGCGTGGGCGAGATTCGTTAACAACTATTTTGCGTCCTTCAAAGTCTTTACCATTAAGTTCATCGATAGCTTTTTGAGCTTCGTCAGCATTTGGCATTTCAACAAAGCCAAAACCACGAGATGAGCCAGTAAATTTATCAGTAACGATTTTAGCAGTTGTTACTTGTCCGTAACCTTCGAAAAGGTCTCTCATTGAATTTTCAGTAGCTGAGTAAGGAAGATTTCCAACATAAATGTTCATAAACATCACTTTAATAAAAAATAAAACAAATAACTCAAACCGTTTATTGGCCAAATAAACAATTAAACATCTATAGCTTAACAGAAGAAAGATTCATTCGCAAGAATAGTTTTAATTAGCTCTTTGCAAAAACAACCTAAAGTAGCTTCCAGACGAAGTTTTGAGCAAAAAGATAAATCCATTTTTAGAAGGTTGCGCCGATTTTTATCCACGCTTTCCACAGTTGCAGCAGAGAGTTGTGAAAGGGAACATCAACTGACCAGCCAACGCCCAAAATACAATCGCTTGTTTCGCCCTTGTTGATCCATCCAATGCTGCCAAACGCTCTTTGAGTAAAGCCGCCATAACTTTCACCAGATTGTGGGTCAAGATCGTAGGTTGTTATTGGTACAAATACCAGATCATCAGGGGCCTTAAAGGCAATAGTACTTTTGCTTGCTGTTTTTCCTGGCCCGCTACCCGCGATGCCAAAAGCAAGAGGTTGATCTGTTATGACTGGTGTTTGATTTGTTGTCACGGAGGTGTCTCCGGTGATTCCAAAGATATTAGTTGGTGCTGGTTGGTTCAGGTTGGTTCTTTCATTACCGTGGCCCCAAATTCCGTATCCAATTTCAGCTTCCATTGAAGGTGTGTGAAAGCGCCATCCGAGTGCAAAGTCGACAATATTAAATGGTTTTGCTGTGATACGTTGTGTCATATAGTTAACACCTGGTTGGTTGGTATTTGGTTGCGCTCCTACAACGTTCATTTGCAGAAAACGACTCCATGGTTTATCGAAAAGATCATACGTTCTGTATTGTTTATTTCTGATCAAGATAACAGATTCTAGGTCAATAAATCCGCACCATGCAAAGGAAGTAGTGTCTCTGTTGAAAGGAACTTGTATATTAAGGCCGCCGCCAATTCCCAAATGATGGTTGTTTCCATTTACAGGTTCAAACATTGTCTCGCCATTCTGTTTGTTACCAGTGGGAATTGCGAATACGGTGTAATAATCCAGTTGTAAAAATTCTTGCGATATATAACTGGTCCCGATTTTTAGGGTCAGTTCTGATACGCCGACCTTTTTCTTTTGACAATTATCTATTCGGCTGAAGCACCATGAAGGTTGATTAAATGCTTCTATAATATCATGCGGAAATTCAGTGTTTTCATTGATAACATTGCATTGGGTAAGATGTATATGATTTTTCACTGCCGTAACAGGAAGCTGTATTTGAATATACATATCGCGCAAGAAGCGGATATCAAACCAATTTTTTAAATCTTGGTGATATTCAAAAAGACAACCGTGTTGTTGTTGTGTGGGATTTACTGATAAAAATCCGCGAAAATTGTCTGGTAAATTTATCCACTCAGCACGAATATCTCTTGTTTCTAAGTCTGGAATATTCGCATCACCAGAAACTAACAATTCAGTTTTGCCATTCATTAAAAAGTAGCGAGCATTTTTATCAAGAGGGATGGAACCTTGGAAAAAGGGAATACCCTGAAATCCACCTCGAACATGACCTTTTTTATTAAATTCAATATCGTGCCATAGTGCCTGCTCCATTACAATGTCGTAATACCCTGGTTTGGTGTACATAAACGAATGGGCATAAACTTCGCGTTTAGCGTGTATGCTTGCAGTTACAAAGAAAACAGACAAAAGCACGAGATGTTTTTTCATTCACGATATCCTTTTTTTTTGCTTTTAGCTTAGGACAGGATTAGCATAAATTCAAGAAGCTTTTTATTGAGGTACCCACTATCTTTCTTCATTGATCAATGCGACACCAGCTTTGAGTTCTACATTTTCGTATATAATAGCGGCAATTGCTTGCGTAAGCGCAATGCTTTCTGCAAGAGAACGTTGAAAGATATTACGTCCTACTGCAATCCCAGCGGTATCACCCACATGGATTTGCTCATAGAGTTGTGTGATAAATTCTATTGAGTCTGTTATTTTTCCACCAGAACAAATAATTTTGGTGTTGCCTGCCGTGGCAGCAGCAATTTTAAGAGATTGTGCGCTTGAAATCTCGTTGTTTGCAGGAACTTTTATTTTTACAAAATCGGCACCAAGTGATAGTGCCACTCCCGCAGCTCCTGCAATAAGATGAGGATTGTCTTCTTGGCATATTGCTTTACCGCGAGGGTACATCCAGACAATTACAACAAGACCTTCTTCGTGTGCGCGCGCAATAACGTGTGCTGCTTGTGAAAGGTGTTCAGCTTCATATTCGCTGCCAAGATATACTGTGACTCCAACGCCAGCGATGGTGGCCTTGTTATTGTTTTTAAAATCAATTACATCATCAACAGTCCACAAGAGAGCGCTTTTAGGATCTTGTTGTTCGCATGATACAAGGTTAGTTGTACCATTCAGTTTTGCAATGTAATTAACATCAGGATACTGTTTAGCATAACGAGCAAGAAGCCCAAGATGTGTTGCCATTGCGCCTACATTTCCTTGCGATGCAATTCGAAAAAGATGTTCAGGGTGTAGGGCTTGAGGGTGTATTGTTTCGCCATAGAAATCACGATTAAGATGTTCTATTTTATGGTCGCATGAAAAAAGAAAGAGGCGATTGGTATGACGCGTGATTGCATTATAATTTTTTATAAACGTATCATGTTTTTTTTCTGGAACATCTGCTGGAACAAAAGTTTGATTGTGACTTTGCATCATTATTTCCTTTAAAAATTTTTAATCTCAATTATCGCTACTCTTTATTGGGGTCCCCATTTATTATTCCCAATGATGCTACTCTTTATTGGGGTCCCCGCTCGGAACGCGTGTAGAGTGGGGTTAGATAATGGGGCTAAAAGTTATATTACTTTATCATGAATGAGCATACGTTCTGCGACAGTTTCAAACAAGGGTACGGCAACTGTTGAAGCATAAATGTCTTTTTGTTGGGCTTCTTTAACGAATGTTACGATTACTCTTTGGTAGTCATCTTTTTCCACAATACCTGCGCATGAGTAAAGATTTTTGTGCGGATTATATTTACCATCGATCAGCATATTAGCTGTTCCCGTTTTACTCATCACGCGATATCCTTTTATTTTTGCGCGCCGTGCTGTTCCGTAGAGAGTTGTCTTTTCTAATATCTCTTTGATGGTATTGCGTGTGGCGTCTGAGTAGAGTTGTTCTTGGGGGCGCGTGTCCGCCGTCGTGTCCGCCGTAGCCTCGGCAGAGGAGGAAGCTTTAGCGAAGGAGGAGAGTAGGGTTGGTGTAACCCTGTATCCCGTTGCGATAGTGCAAAATACGCACGCAAGTTGCAGAACAGTTGATGAAACTTCGTATCCATAAGAAAGAGAAATGATTGATTGTTTGGACCATTTTTCAGGTGGGTTTAAAAATCCTACATTTTCTCCGGGGAATTTAATACCAGTTTTGCAACCAAATCCTAATTGTTTGTAATGATCATGCAATTTTGTTCCTAATCGTTTTGCTACAATTGCAATGCCAATATTGTTTGAGAATGCAACAACATCAGTAAATGGAATAACTCCATGTGCTTGAACTGTGTTAATAGTGCGTCCATCTATGTGGGTGGTCAGAGTATTTTGACAATCAATAAGTTCTTCAGGAGTTACAACTCCTTCTTCAAGTGCGGCGAGAGCCGCGCATACTTTTATTACTGATCCAAGTTCATGTGCATCCGTGAGGATTTTATTTCTAAAGTTATCAGGGCTCGATTTATGAGAATTATTAGGATCAAAATAGGGGTAAGAGAGCATAGAAATAATCTCGCCAGTGTTTGGGTCCATAATAATTACCGCAGCTTCTTTGGCGTTAAATTTATCCACTGTTTGTTGTACTGCTTCTTGAACCAAAAATTGTAAATCGGCATCAATGGTCAGATGTAACGGTTGTCCCACGTCTCCTTGAATGGTTGTTTCTTTTTTAAAATAATAATAACCAGAGCGTGCATCTTTTTCTAAATGACACGTTGTTGGTTTACCAGCTAAAGTACTATTGTGTAAAAATTCGACTCCAAGTAATCCTTTATTGTCAATACTGGTCAACCCTATGATAGGACTTGCCGATGGTAGTGGATAATAACGCCCGGGCTCGGAAAGAAGAAATATATCGGGATTTTTTGCTGCGCTAATTACTTCAATTTCTTCTGGTGATAATCTGCGCTTTATGAACATAAAGTGTTTATCTTTGTTGTGCTCAAAGCGTTTAATGGCATGGGGAAAGTGTTTTTGCAAAAAGCACAATGTGCGCTTTTTATCTGTGAGTTGGTTGGGTAAAATAAATGCGGCAATGTAGTCTTTGTTCATTGCAAGATAGTTGCGACCAGTTCTATCAAAAATTGGTCCGCGTGGTGGTGTTTGAGTAATGGAGACATGGTATTGTTGTTCAGCTATTTTTTTATAAAAATCATGCCGTTTAATTTGAATAACATAGAGATTGGTGCCAATTGCTGCATACAATGCCACGAAGAGAAAAAAAATAATTGTCGATCGCAGTTTAAAGCTGTGTATCATGCTAACCCCATATTACGATTCTCTTCATATGGAGATCCCATAAAAGAAGCTGTACGGTAATACTTTTTAATGCGTTTCATGGGATAACTTTTTTACTTGATTGAGTCCATAAGGGCGCATATGCAACTTATTCTGAGCATATTTTTTAATGTTATCGCGATCTTTCAGCGCATATACTTCTTGAGTAAGAATTTGTTTTTTTTCCGTCAGGCAGGCTAACTTTTTTTCGCATTGTTGATGGTTATAGCTATTTTTTATAAAGAGTGTGTGTTTATGTACTTGCAAAAAGATAAGTACAATGTGAGCGGTGATAAAAATGGTGATAAAAGAATTTTTCTTCATATTGCTCCGGTCTCTTTATTGGGGTTCTCGTCGTGGAATATAGTGGCAACATGGGGTTAAATAAGTTATATGTTTTTAGTTTAGACAGAGCAAAGTTTAAGAATCAATTGTTGAGAAAAATAAAAGAGCCAGCAATTACCTGAATGAGGTAATGACTGGCTCTTTTTATAAGTTTTAAAAATTACGATATCTTGGGAAGTGCTGCTAACTTGTCCCAGGTAGATAACTCTTTTGTATCAGGAGATAATTGAACATCAAGCAACAACGTGAATGATTTAGGTGTTGTTTCTTGTGCGGGCACGGGCCACATAGATTTTAGTCTTGGTTCTTGAATTTCTACTTTTGGATCACCTACAAAAAAAGATTTTTCTTGTTTAAAGGCTCTTTTTGATGGAGCTGGTAGGTAATTCTTTTCGTTATCATCGGTAAGCACGTGCATAACGCGTTTGACGTCTTGAACGGTTTCATCTTTATTCAGACGAGGTGCCCATAGCGTTGCAACAAAAGCTTTTTCAGCTGGATTGAGCTTGCTGAAGGTGCCAACCGTACCTTTTAAGTCTTTAGATAATGAATTACAAAATGGCTGAAGCTTTTCTATTTCAGCAACGTTTTTTTGTTCTTCAGGAGTGAATGCGCGGTTCTGTGCCATGTGGGTTAGGGCATTCGCTCTAGTGAAAGGTTGGGCATGAGGGTTTTGGGCAGAGTGTTGAGGGGCTACGTAGTTGGTGTGCATTGCTGGGTTATATTGCGGGCTATAATTATATTGCTGGTAAACATTGTATTGCTGAGGTGCTGGGCGAGGTTGTTGCTGTCCTGGAGTATACGGAGAGCCTTGGAATGTACCAAAATTATTTACTGTGCCATAATTACGAATTTGTCCCTGGAAATGTACGTTTCCGTAGTTATTGAACTGTCCTCTGTTTTCAAGAACAACAGGCTGTTGAATATTCTGGCGCCGTTGATTATTTTTTTGTTTTTGACGATTCATTGCATTTGCTTGGCAAATGTTCAATAGTGCGCAGGTAAGTAAAGAAATCTGTTTTATAGTCATTGTTTGCCCCCCTAGAGCTTAAATTAACCATCGTTTTGTACAAATAGTGTTCTTTATTAAGAGTATCACAAATAGAAATTATCGCAAGAGAGCTTCAGGGTGCAGTTTTAGGAGCAAGCAAGCCAGGTATTGCCTTTACAGCAATACCTGGCCTTTGGGGTTACTTTTTAAGGAGACTTTTATTCGTTTGTAGTAGGAGTTTTTGATAGAAGAACATTTTGAGCTTCTGGTGTGTTGAGTAGTTTCACCAGACGATCTTTAAGATCATCTGCTTCATTTCTTTCGCACACTTTGCATGCGCCATCAGTTCCTTTTTCCAGCTCTAGTAAATGATTTGCTAAATCGAGGGCGCATAGATGAGCAATGGTGATTGCTGATTGAAAAATGGGGCATGATTCGCATGTGTTATCTTTTTGGCAGTTTGCTAGTGCAACAATAAAATATTGTTCGTGTTGTTCTGCTTGTTGAAAGAGTGGGAGTCTTTTTTTTGCGACTTTTCCTGTGCATTCAGTAGCGGGGTCACCAAGTGCCAATATATCTTCTAGGCCAGCACTTGCAGTGATTGTACAAAGGGCAACAGATAATAATAGATAGCTTTTCATATTCATAAAGAATTCCTCTTTTATCTAATGTTTCATTTTTTATTATTTTGATTGAAGCTGTTGAAGATCTGCAAGATATTCTTTTTTATTGCTGATACAAAGATATGTCACTGGGGGAGTTAAGAAGCATGAACAAGCATCAGGTTTGTATCGCCTTCTGAGTGATTCTGATAAAATTAACGCGTCTTTTTGGAGAGAAAGTTGGTATTGTTTTTTTATGGCAGGGGGTAAAGCTTTTTTATGTATCGCCACCTCATATTCTGTTTTATTTTCTACTGATTGTGTAGCCGTGAAATTGGTAATAAACAGGGGTAACAGCAAAGAAATGCTTTTTATGTTCACAACTAATCCTTTATTTCATCTTATGATGTTGTATCATACAATTCATACAGAACATAGTCATAAGTTGTGAGTTGGTCTACCATTTTTTCTTGCAAATTTTGTAGCCATGCTTTTCGCGTAGCTCGGTAATCAAATTATCTACCTTTGTTTGGGCTTCTAGGTAGGATTTATACTTTTCATCCTTAGAGAGTTTGCGACGTGCTTCGTCACGCTTTTCTGGATTGTTTTCCATAAGAATTGCTTCTTTTACGGCAGCAGTATTACCTACCTCTTTCCACTTTTTGGAGCATTCACTTTCTGCTATGCGCAAATCTTTCAGTAATTGCTCTTTTGTTGGAGTTTGTGCTGCATGTATAGTTGTTGATGTAATAACCAAGATAATCCACACTACTATATTTTTATAAGCATAGTAGTGTGCTTTTTTACCAATCGTATGACATACCAAAATGAATTTCTGATGCAGATTCACTTCTGTTAGGGAACAGTTTGTTTTTGCGTGGATCAATTTTGAATCCCCAATCGATGTTTACTGGCATTGGTTGTAACAACCTAACACCAATACCAATTGCATGGCGATAATCAAAATTATTACCTGTTACGTTTCTTTTATCTGCATTGGTAACATATGGGTTGTCAAAACCAGTTCCACCATCATAAAATACAACTGCTTTCATATTCATATCAGCAGTAATTGGTGCAACAAGTTCAGCGTTCCAGAAGAATGCTTTTGAACCACCAATAGTGTCACCTAAGAATTGTGGTCCTATTTGTCCAAACAAGAAACCACGAACGCTTGATTGTCCACCAATATGGAACAGATCGCCAAAAGGAACGGTTCTATTTTTAAATGGTGACGATATACCAAAGTAGCCGTGTATTTTGAATATAAGATCATATTCTGCAATAAGTGGTGTAAACCAGCTTGCATCAAGTTCAATTTTATAAAAGCCGATGTCGTTACCAAAGGTAGGAATTGCAAATTTTGTAGCGAATCTCCACTTATGTCCATACATGGTATGAATAGGATGGTTACGTGTATCTTGCTCCATTTTAGTTGAAACAAACGCGAATGTTCCTGGTCTAAATTCTTGATCCAAAATATGTTGATATTGTGCTCTTTCGATTGGGTTCTCAAGAAGAGCAAATGTAGGGCCACCATACTTAATATCTTCAACCCCAGCGCTGAAGAGAATATTAACATCCTGGAACATTATATTTTTTGATTGTGTAATGCAACCAAAAGTAACAGATCCGCCAGTAAGTTTTTGGTGCACTGTTCTTACGTGGCGCAATTCATCAAAAACCGGTCTTCTGTGATAAATATCAAATGCACCTAAGAGTGGTTTGTCAAAGAGCCATGGCTGAGCAATGTGGAGCAATGCGGTTTGTTCGTCTTTGGAATAAGTTGTACTTAAGTTTAAGTGAACGCCACTACCAAAGAGATTGGTATCCATTAATTCTACTTTAACTGACATACCAGAAATAGGAGATTGCCAATCAGCTCCCGAACCACCAAAGCCCAACTGTGTACTAAAGTGACCCGTTTTGGTTTCTTTGAGGATCAAATCAAGATCTGCTTCTTCTTTATTAAGACGACGTATTTTCCAGTTAACACCTTCTCGTGGGTCAAAATAACCAAGGGAAGCAACGTTACGTTTAGAAGCATTCATTCTATTTTGAGTAAGCAACTCTCCTTCATCGAGCAAGATTTTTCGACGAATAATTTTATCACGTGTTTTGGAGTTTCCACGGATATTAATTTTATTCAAATATACTTGATCACCAAGTTCAGAAAAGAAAGAAAGAGAAACTGTTTTTTCATCTTCATTTGGTTGTACTGATGGCTCTATGTGTGCAAAAATGTACCCATAGTCACCCCAAATAAGTTCCAACCGTTTTATTGAATTGGTAATACCATCACGAGAATAGTACATACCAGGTCGAATTGGTAACATTGCAAGAAGATAACTTTCTGGAACGTTATCAGTTCCCGGGGCACTTATTTTATCAATAACGTATCTGTCGCCTTCTTCTATTTCAAACGTAAGGATAATGTTTTGTGTTTCCGGATCAATATCAATGGTGATATTAACAACTTTGGCATGGAGAAAACCGTTGTTTTGATAAAATTGTTCGATAAAGTGTTTATCTGCTTCAAGACGGTCAGGATGATAATTACCAGATTTATCAAGAAATCCCAAAAGCCAATCTTCTTTGGTCAGTGCAACGGCACGCAGTTCTTTGCTGCTGATTGCATTGTTTCCAATGAAGTGTATTTGTTTGACCGTTGCAGCTATGCCTTCGTGAACGGTAAGAATAGCAGTTGCTCTGTTGTTATCATCAATAACTAATTCAGTTTCAATATCTGTTTGGTGATATCCTTTTTCAAGGTATACATCTTTGATTTTGTTAGCGATGATTTTGAGTTCTTCAGGATCAACAGTTGTTATGTTTTCAAGGTTGATTTTTTTGGCAATTTCTTTTTCTGATACTTTTTTATTACCAATTGTTTGCAACTCTTTGAGTGGATATTTTTCCTCAACAACAACGTGAAGATTCATGTATGTATCATCAAGAACTTCGGCCATAACTTTTATGGTGCGGAATTTTTTAAGACCGTAATAAAGATTGCGAATTAATGTTCTTGTTTTACGAGCATCAAATGTTTCACCAATTTTGTAAGGGATATGGTTGAGAATCGCTTCTGCCGATGTTGATGTGTTGCCATGTATTTTTATTGCATTAATGCGACGTGTTTTATTGCTCGGAGCAGATGCGGGTTGTTGTACTCCATTGGTCACAACTTCGTCATCATCATCATCTTCTTCGTCTTGTTCCTCATCATCATCACCGTCTTCTTGTTCATCTTCAGAATCGGATGCAATGTGAATGTTTTGTTCTTCATCATACTGGTTTATTTCCTCCCGTGTGGGGGTAGAATTGTTAGAGTCTACCATGTGTTGAGGTTGAGTGATACCGGTTAGAAGTAGTAGAAAGAGTACGGTAACACAGTAATTTCGAATTCCTTTTTTTGTTTTTTCAGTCATAGGTGATCTCGCTACCCGACGTTGCTTATAAAATTTGTCAAAATTCATAACCCTAAAAAATATTTTTATCCCAATTGTTCCACCGCATTACAGCGTAGGTTGGGTAAAAACATACTACTCATTTTTTAATTTTTTACTAGGGCAGTTCGTGCTTTTTGCGATATTGCTTGTAACAGCAAGGGGGGGTGATATGCTTAAGAAATGAAAAAAAATGTGCTAGAGTAAGGAAAACTGACTAAAAGTTAAAAGAGATATGAAATGTTATTTAATAATTCTCTCACGAGTAAAAAAGAAGAGTTGGTTGTCGGCAAACCTATAAAAATGTATGTCTGCGGAGTAACTCCGTACGATGATACGCATGTTGGTCATGGCAGATGCTATGTTTCTTTTGATCTATTGCGTAGAGTATTATCGTTTTTTGGTCTAGAAGTTACCTATTGCAGAAACTTTACCGATATTGATGATAAAACAATGAATAAGGCAGAAAAAGAGCTTGGAGATCGCTTACGTTATAGCGAGATTGCAGATCGTTATATTGCCAATTTTCATACTGATATTGGAAAGTTGAATTGTTTGTCCCCTGACTATGAGCCACGCGTAACAGACAATATTCCTCAAATCATAGATTTTATACAAGAACTGATTGATAAGGGTTGTGCATACCAAGCGGGTACAGATGTTTACTTTCGCATCGATACGTTCCCTGAGTATGGCAAACTTTCAAAACAAAAAATAGAAGATTTGTGTGCAGGTGTTCGTGTTGACGTACGTGAACAAAAGGAAAATCCGTTAGATTTTGCGCTGTGGAAGGGCGAACCTGAAGGCGAATTTTGGCAAAGCCCTTGGGGCTATGGCCGTCCGGGATGGCATATTGAATGTTCAGTGTTAGCTCGTCTTAATTTGGGTGAGCATATTGATATTCATGGAGGTGGACTCGATCTTATATTTCCACATCATGAAAATGAAATTGCACAATCAGAAAGTTTATTTGGAGCTCCATTTTCGCGGATTTGGATGCACAATGGTATGATCACTATTAATAAAGAAAAAATGTCTAAATCATTGGGTAATTTTTTCTTTTTACGTGATCTTTATAAACATTTTGATCCGATGGTTATTCGTTATTTCTTTTTAACACATCACTACCGCATGCCTGTTGAATTTAGCTTTGAGGTACTTACAGCAGCACAAAAAAGTTATGAACGTTTAATTCGCTTATGTGAAAGTGATGTATCAGACATTTCTGTTGCAGATTACCATTCTGATAATACTGATCGCATGAAAGCATTTTTGCAAGATGACTTAAATACACCAGGATTACTTGGCGTTATTTTTGAAAATATTGGTGCGATTGCACAAAATAAACATGAATTAGCTGCTGTAAAAAATATGCTGATTAATGTACTTGGTTTGACATTACAACCACTACCGGTCCACAGTGTTCAAATGACTCCTGAAATACAGGAACTGATTGATGCTCGCAATAAGGCTCGTCGAGAAAAAGATTGGGCACGTTCCGATGAGTTGCGCGATCAACTCAAAGAGTTGGGCTTTGATATGCATGACGAAAAAATAAAATGGTCTTGATACTCATGGTGAGAATCTTTTAAAAACTTGAAATGCGAGTAGTCTTTTAAGTACTTTTTTTAATATATATTTAAAAAGTAGAGGACTTGCTATGAAAGATCATCTTCTTGCGTATAAAGATTGTATTCAAAAATGTACAGATTGTTCTGTTGTATGTAAACAATGTGGCGATACATGCAGATTATTGAAAGAATGGGAAGAGTGCCGACCAGAAATGAGAGTTTGTATTCAGTCATGTACAGCTTGTTTCGAGGCATGTTATAAATTGATAGAGCAATGCAAAGAACATATAGCACATTGTAAAGATCAAGAATGTATTAGTGCTTGCTACGAATGCATTAAAAAATGTGAAGAATGCATAAAAGCATGTTTGAACTGTATTGAGCAATGTGAATCAGGATCACGAGAATTATGTGCCGATGCGTGTCATGCGTGTGTGATTGCGTGCAATGCGTGTATTGATGCATGTAAACATCTTATGTCAAAATCTTGTTTGTAGAATAATGGATAGGTGAGTAACAACAATATGTTGTTACTCACTTTTTTTATTGTCCCAATGCAGCAATCATTTTTTCTTGGAATGTTGCTTTGCTCATGTATCCAGTTTCTTTACCTTTTACCACACCGTCTTTAATAAACACGAATGTTGGAACAGATGTTACACCATATTCTTTGATTGATATTTCGCGTGCTTCATCAACGTTCAATTTTGCAAACAGATACTTATCGCCAAATTCTTGTTCTAGTTCTTCGATAATAGGATTCATCTGTTGGCATGGTCCACACCAGGTTGCATATATATCCAATATTATTGGTTTATTTGATTGTTTAATTTCTGCTTGATGGTTTTCAGGAGTAATTGATACAGCCATTTTTATCCTTATGCGTAATGATGCGGAGTCTAATATAATAAAAAATATAATAACGCGTAATGCTCCTTATAACAAGTGACAAAAATTGAAGATATAGTTAATTCTGTTATGCTTTCAAAATGAAACACTGGTTATTAATAGCTTTTTTTTTAACAATTTTTTTTATAGGAATAGTATGCAAAAGAAATTTTTACTTCTTTTCATGGTAGCTTGTTGTGGTGTAATTGGTGCAAAAGATTCTCATGCTGGTAATAAAACTCATACACAAACGGTTCCGCAAATAGTGCGTGATGTGCGCGAAGGTGATATGTCAGAGCCAATGGGAGCATTGGAGTTTATGGTAAAGAATCTCGATGAGCAACAAATAGAAGAATACATAAAAGACAAAAATCGAAAACTAGCGATCGCAGAACGACTGCTACGAGAAGAAAATATTGCTCAGTACAGAAAATCGAATAAAGAAGGGTTTGAGAAGGCTCTGGGTGATGAGCTTTCTGGAACTGCTGACGCTATAAAAAAAGAATTTGATACAAATGTTGCGGCGAATCAAGAAGAAGCTACTAGAAATAAAGCAAAAAAATGGGATGGATCTCTGGGTTGGTCTGCTACTGCACCTACTAAAGCTTCAGAATATGTTCGTGATAGTGCAGCAATAGATGCAGTTCTAGAAAAGAAAAATAGAATTAATCAAACTAATAAAGATTTAGTTACTGAGAATAAAAATTATGTATCGCGTGTTGTTCACAGAGAATTGAGCTCTGTTAATCAGGCGTTGAGAACACAGTATGTAAGGGGATTGCAAGTATGTGGTGACGATGCAGTGTGTCTTGGCAAGAGAGGTATAAATTGGCAAGACGTAACGGCAGAAGGTTTTTTTGACAACTTTACTCTAGCTGCTTACCAGAAGGCAGTGATTGCATCGCAACAAATAGGCATTGCTCTTAATGCAGAAGATATGAAAAAAATGGCTGAAAAAAATGCAATGATAGCTCCAGTGGCTAAGCAAGTTGATATAGCTATCATGCAAGCAAAAGAAGAACGTAATAAGATTTTAAATCCAACTGTAAAAGATGGTGAATCTGAAAAGCCTTCAATTTTGGACAACGATAAAAAACAAGAAGATCAAGGTGCGTTGTCTTAATCCCATGTTTCATTTTACTTTACACGGGGACCCCGTTAAAGAATAAATACAACAAAAAACCTCCATGTTTAGTGGAGGTTTTTTTATGGCGCTTCTACTTATTCTTTTTTAGCATCGCATGGTGGACAGCTTTTTGGCGAACATTTTTTATCTTTATCTTTGCTCGTGTCACGATAAGTGTAACCTTCAATGGTGAGGGTATTAACTGCTGACAAAGGAACAGTTTTTTCTTGAGGGCCAGCGCTATCAATAGCATCGCAGTAGACAGGGGTTTTTGGATCTAACAAATAAGAAGTTTTAGTGTTACTTTTGGTGGTCACTTCTACTTCTATAAATTCTAATTTTTGATGACGTTCTTTTTTTTGATACACCCAAATGGTATTAGGAGAAGGAACGCTTATACTGCTCAGTTCTTCTAAATCAATATTTGTTTTGGTGAACTCAGTATTTGGATTTGCTTCTAGTTTAATTTCATATTGTTTGGTATCAGCATTCATTGTTTTTTCAGCATGATTGACTGGTTTATCTATCATGGGTATTTGTTTGTATTTTCCATGAATAGAAATGTTATCAACGATAAACTCTTGGCCTTGATGTGTGGTAATTTTACCAGAAAAATTTACTGGTTGCTTGAGGTCTTTTGTGCTATTTGAACTCCACTGCGTCAGCGTTGTAGTTGCAGAGAAAAATGAAATAAGCAATAGCAGAAGGTAAATCATTTTTTATTCCTTTAAGGTTGCGTGTTTAAGCTATTTTTACTACAATCGCGTTCTCTTATGCAAGCGTATTGTATGCCATATTAAAATCATTGCATAATGACTAGCAAATTGCATAGTGTATAGCAAAATGAGTGATATTTTCCCCCGCTCATTCTTTGAAGGGATCCCCGTGTGCAATGAAATGGAGCATGGGGTCAAAACGTAACATGGGGCTTAAAGAAAGGTGTTATATGTTTTCAAATGGCTATGAGCTTGAGCAACGCGTTTCGTCATTTATGGCGGGTGTGTATGGGTGGATGAGTTGTGGGCTGGCAATTACTGCTGGTGTTTCCTATTACATAGCAACTGTTCCTGCAATTTTTACGTATATTTACACTCATCCTGGGGTGCTGATTGGTTTGTTTTTGGCGCAAATGGCATTTGTTTTTGCAATAACACTTTTTATTAATCGTATGTCTTTCATAACAGCGTTGGTATTGTTTTTATTATACGCAGCAACGTTGGGAATAACCTTATCATCAATTTTTTATGTATATACCCAAAGCTCAATTATTTCTACCTTTTTGGCAACAGCAGGTATGTTTGGAGTTATGTCATTATATGGATATGTAACCAAATCTGATTTAACAAGCATTGGTAATCTAAGTTTTATGGTGCTCATAGGTTTGGTTATTGGCATGTTGATAAATATGTTTTTACAAAGTGCTCAATTTGATTATATTCTTTCGGGGATTGGGGTTATTGTTTTTGTTCTTTTGACTGCATATGATACACAACGAATAAAACAGATGGCGCGGCCTATGTTGGTAGAACAGGATGTTATTGGAAAAATTACCCTATTGGGTGCGCTTACACTATATCTTGATTTCATTAATCTCTTTCTCTTTTTATTGCGCTTTATGGGTAATCGTCGTGAATAATAAAATTGTTAAAGTAAAACAAGTAAAGGAGTGTTTGGTATGAACCGACGCATGGCGGGATTGATATCGGTAATTTTATTTTTGTTGATTGGTTGTGCGTGGCTTGATAGGCAACTATTTGCTGCGAGTAAAAATGCTGAAAAAAGAGAGCTGATACAAGCTCAGTTACGGGGTGAATCTGCTGACGATAACATTGTTATTAATGATAGTGATACAGGTGAAGAAGAGATAGCAATTGATGAATTTGATCTGCAACAAAAACAGAAAGAAGTTCGCAGTTTGATGGCACGTGGTGTTGAATTTTGCAAAAGCAATCCTTTGCCAAAAGTGTGCCATGCATTTACGCATACTAAAGTTTTTATAGAAGGTGAATTGTATCTCTTTTTACTTGATACAAAAGGGATAATCTATGCTCATGGTGAGCAAGAAGATTTGCTCTGGAAAAATCTTTGGAATTACCGTGATAGCTTTGGTGCTCTGGCAATACAATCTATTATTAAAACTGCACATGTTGGTGCTGGTTGGTTGACGTACGAATGGTCTGGATCGGTGAAAGTTTCTTTTGTAGAAAAAGTTACTATTGATGGCAAAGATTATGTTCTTGGCTGTGGTTATTATCCTCATTCTAAAAAATATGCAGCAATTGGTTTGGTTAAAGGTGCAGTTAGTTTATTTAACCAAGATGTTGCGGCAGGTCGTCCAATCGAAGGGGCATTCAGCACCATGGGATATCCGCTGAGTGATAAATTTATTTTTGGAGATCTTTATTTATATGCTCTTGATTTTAATGGGGCTATCCGTGCTCAGGGAGAAGACGCAGGTTTGATTGGTATTAATGCGCTCGATCGTGCGGATGCAAAAGGTAAGTTCATTAATAAAGAGATTATTTCTAAACTAAGAGAAAAAGAAGAGGGGAGCGGCGTTTGGATTGAGTATACTTCCAAGGGTGCTTTGAAATATACATATGCTGAAAAAGTAAAAGATGATAAAGGCAACTATTACTTTATAGCATGTGGTTATTATCCTGAAATAGATCGCGATAAAACAGTAGATTTGGTTCGTCGTGGATACCAATTTATGAAAGCAAGTGGTATTTCTGCTGCAGCAAAAGATTTTACTGATAAAGCTGTGGGTACGTATCGCTTGGGTGATCTCTTTTTATTTGTCTACGATATGAAGGGTAAATGCATGGCGCATGGCGGTAATCCTTCATTTGTCGGAGCAAATCAGTTTGATGAAAAAGATCAGGATGGTGTTTATTATATTCGCGAAATAATTGATCAAGCAAAAGTTGGTGGTGGTTGGATTGATGCTAAATTAAAGAACTCTTTTGAATCAATCTATGTAGAAAAAATTGATATGGGAGTTGATACCTATGTTATTGGAGCGGGAATGTTTCCTGTTGCAAAACCAGAGACAATGACCTTATTAGTGAAAAGTGCCGTGGGTTATTTGCAAACTCATACTGAAGATGAATCCTTTGAAAAATTTGTTACAAAAAAAGGTGAATTTATCAGAGGAGATCTTTCTATCCTGACATTTGATATGGATGGATATTGCTATGCTTCAGGTGATGAATATCAATTAATTTGGAAAAACCTTATTGATTGGAAAGATGATGAAGGTAAGCCATTTATTAAACAGATGATAGAACAAGCACTACAAGGCGCAGGACATTTTGTATACAAATTTAATAAGCGTATGCGTATTGTGTATCTTGAAGCGGTTGAAAAAGGCGATAAAAAATACATAATCAGTTCTGGTTTTTATAAGTAATAACAAGACGGCCAATAAAAAAGGGATGCTCATTGCATCCCTTTTTTTATGTAATTTGATTTATGATCGCGTATTTTTAATCGAATTTATCCATTGATGAGGGCTGGCTTTGTTGTTCTGGTCATTAATTTTTTACCTGCTAACTTTATTTTTCCCCACAATCCCGGATTCCTAATTTCTTCGAGTAGTTTGCGATCATCAACTTCTGATAATATTCCCAGATCGACAAATTTTTGAGCTAGTTGTACAGGGGATTTGTACACAATGCCAATGCGTTGTGCAGATGATGCATCTTGCAATGCTTCAAAGCCTTCAACATTGGTTGCTCTATCATCAATGAAGATCTTGTTCTTATTTTGATCAAGATGTTGCTCTACATACTCATAATATTGTTGATCTGGTTTTTTACCTGGAGCATGCAAAATCGTTTCTGTTGGCTGTACCGTGAGCGTGTGGTGCAACAATTTTTTGTAGCTTGTAGGTGTGGTTGGCAGATCAGCAAATGCTTGTAATTGTGCAATCAGTTCAGGACTGTTACCTGGATGCGCAACAAATACTTTCTCAGCCAAGCTTGTGAATTTATTACCCATTGCTTGTGCGGTAAAATCATAGGATACGCGATCTTTGTTTGTTGCAAATACAATCGTATAACCTTTTGCTTTAAGAGAGCGATATATTTTTTCAGTGCCATCAACTAAGCGGCGAGATTGTTCTAAATGCTCAGTCAGCCATGCAACATAGGGAGTTAGGTACGATTTACGCATACCATGGAACAAAAGATGAAAGGTAAGGCCAGCAACGGAATTCCCCTTTTTATCTTGCAGTGCTTCTTTGATACCATCAGCATCTTTTTTATAGTCGCCAGTAAGGTTTTTGAGCTCTGCAATACAGCTCAAAAATAATGATTTGAGTATAAGAACATCATCCAGATCAGAAATGATGATGGTGTTTTGTGGAGCAAGTGGCAACGTTTGTGCACTTGCCGAGCAGAAGAAAATGCTGAGTGATAAAAATAATTTATAAGAAAGCTTCATAAATAAATCCCTTTTTTTTAGTTTTATACTATCAATCTATTCGGTCAAATCAATAACAGTTGGGGCAGGTTTTGAGGAACGTATAAGTTCAGCTATCATATCATTGCCTGACTTTGATCTGTCTACAGTTGGTTGCTGATAGCCGACTCGTCTTAACAAATTAATTTTTTGACCATTGGGGAGTGTTAGTGTTTCTGTGTAGAACATACTTTCATTGCTTGTCGCTAGTGGTTGTTTTTTTGGTGATATATTTTTTACTGGTATGATCGTCTTTGGTGGTTGTGTATACGTTTGACTAGGTGTTACGCGAGGTGCAGGCTTTGGTGATTTTGTACGTGTTTGACTACGTGTTAAGCGAGGGACATAGATGTCTATTTCAGGAGCTATGAGCTCAGGTGTAGCGTCCAGGGGCTTAGCTTTAGGTTCAAATCTAGAATGGATTCTCTGGCGTTGCTTGCGCTCTATCATTGCTTGTTTTCGGTGGAATGTTTTTTCTACAGAGTTATCGATTCGTCGGTTTTGTTTTTGAGATAGTACAGGAGCTACCGTGCCTAAGCACATTACGCTGCTTATAGTAATTGTAAAAAATCTACGCATTAATGTATTCATATTGTCCTTTGTGGGTATAAAAGCCTTTAAGTTTAATAACTATATTGTTTGTTATAATTATACAATAAGAAAATTATGGGGTCAAACGGTGGCTGGCACGTGATATGTTTGATTTATCTGCAGGTTATCCGCATGACAAAATTGATTTTTATGCAGATATTATGCAGATAAAGTGTAATAATGGACGGTTTTTTCAAAGAAAATACCCTGATGGTGGACAATTTTGTCTGTTTTCATGATGCTAACAAGGAAGGGACTTAATCAGTCTGTTTGAATATTGGAAGGGA
>Ga0105240_10000548_pt1 | contig 69452 bp, 102 predicted proteins | sample KBSC54metaG_FD_80426 | JGI IMG/M metagenome (GOLD analysis project Ga0105240, IMG submission 80426) | Corn rhizosphere microbial communities from Kellogg Biological Station, Michigan, USA - KBS C5-4 metaG | ecosystem: Host-associated > Plants > Roots > Rhizosphere > Soil | place: Michigan, USA...
AGGATAGTAAATCGGTTTGATGAATACGCCAAGGACTCGCTGAAGAAGAAGTCCGAGCGCGCCACCGATGACGGCCAGCAGCAGGAAGCTGTCCATCTTGGTAAGGAGTTCGATGCAGGTCATAGTCTACCTCAGTGAGTGATTGCCCGCCGTAGCGGGCGCGGTGGTTAGACGCGGAAATGTTTAAATCCGTACTTGATCGCCACAACAATGCTTTCGGTGTGCCATCCCGATTTACGCGCACGCTTCGCGAATACCTTTGCACGGCGCGATGCATAGCGCTCAATGTTCATCAGTTTTTGGTATGCGTTCTTCACCATCATCCCCATCGAGTGAGCCGGGACTGCCCGGCGTGGTGGTTATTTGGTGCTGCGCGGCATCTTCCATTTCGCCGCATCGGCTGGGAATCGCTCGTACTCGATACCGTTTTCGATGAATTGCTCCCAAAGAACTTTTTTCGTGATCGCGCAGCCAACGCTTTTTGCGTCCGCCTTTACTTCTTCGTAGAGCGTCGCGAATTCTTCTCGTGCCTGCTGTTCGGTATTCATCGTCATTCCCCTTCGTGTTGCGTTGTCGATATGAAGAATCATACGCCACTTAAACAAAGTGAGCAAGATTTTTCTATCACTCAACTGAATCGATTGAGAGCCGAACCGAAGTCCGGCCTCAGAGAGGAAGTTACTCGGCGTCGATCTGGACGATGGAGAAGACGTACTTCTTACCGTTATGCTCGAACGTCTCGCTGCCACCGTTCTTGCGGTGCGCTTCTTTGAGCTTCAGGCGGAAGCGGATGTGCTTGTTATCCGGGAGTCGGTTGGCGCGGAAGGCGTCGCGCGTCGATTTGTACTGGCCGATGACCTTACCGTCCAGCTTCACTTCCACGCCGTCGCGATGGAGGCGAGCTTTTCGAACTTCCGCATCCGCCCAAGTCGCCGCCACGCCTTCGGAGTTCGAGGCCTTCGCGGTGGAGCGCGAGGACGGCGTATAGTGCTGCGTTTGCGGCGAGCTTTGGATCGAGGACAGGACACTTTGCAGCGCGTTGAAAGCCGAACCGCCTTGCGCGGCGCGACGGCTCTCTTTCTCTTCGCGCTCCTCGTCGGTCTCTTCCGGCTCCTCTTCGTTCGCAACGGCGTCCGGGTGTACATTCGTGTCCGCTTTTCCGTTCGAAGGGGCCGGCGCAGCGGTTTCGGCGTCGATCTCTTCGAGCTTCGCGATCAAGTCGGCGACTCGCTTTTCAGCGGTGGCGCGATCGGCGAACTTTTTGATGATCTGGGCTTCATGGGAAACTTTTTGGACGTTCTCGTTGTAGAACGAGACGAGTTCAGCGGTCTTGGCTTCGGCGATGTTGATCGTTTGCATTTCGGGCTCCTTTCTGATTTCTTTCTGGGTCAGCGCTTGTTCGTCAGCGCATGAATAGGATTCTGAGGCATATCGTCACGTCCGTCAACAACTTTCTTCACTGACTGTGTGAAAAGATGGAAAAATATTTTTAATCGGTAGTCCAAGTCTGATAGTACATGGCCAGCCGCAGACGGCTAGAATACCCTGAACCAAATCGTTCACTGACCAAAGATGGCCCTGCCGCTTCGACACGACTACTTCTATGAACCGCCCCCGCCAACGGTGGCGTACTACGACGAAGCCAACCTGACGGTCACCAGGGCAATCAATGAGGTGCTGCGCTTCGGACGCGCGGCGAACGAGGAGAATGTGCGCGAGGACGCGATTGCCATCGCCCCTCCGATGTACTCGTTGAATCCGGCACTTCGATCATTTTGGTCCAGCCCAGGATATCGGTATCGCGTCCTGTACGGCGGACGGGGCTCGTCCAAATCGCACGATGCCGCTGGATACGCGGTGTTTCTCGCGGCCAACTACACGGTAAAGATACTCTGTGCACGCCAGTTCCAGAATCGCATTAGCGAGTCCGTATACACTCTACTGAAGGACAAGATCAACTCCAGTCCGTATCGAAGCGACTTTGAGATTCTGAAGACTTCGATACGACATAAGATCACCGGCTCTGAGTTCCTGTTCTACGGCATCGCGCGCAACCTCGAAGAGATCAAGTCCACCGAGGGCGTGGACATTCTTTGGTTGGAAGAAGCCCACTACCTGAACCAAGAGCAGTGGGAGGTAATCGAGCCGACGATTCGTAAAGAAGGATCGCAGGTTTGGCTTATCTTCAACCCTGACGAGTACACCGATTTCATATATCAGAAGTTCGTCGTCAACCCTCCGAGCGATGCGCTGGTCCGCGAGATCAACTGGCAAGAGAACCCATACTTGTCAGAGACGATGCTGGATGTCATCTATGAGTATTACAAGCGCGAGCCGGAATCAGCGATACACGTGTATGGCGGAGCGCCTAAAATGGGCGCCGACAAGTCCGTCATTCCGCTCAAGTACATAATCGCCGCCATCGATGCGCACAAGAAGCTGGGCTGGGAGCCGAGCGGGCAAAAAACAGTCGGTTTCGATGTGGCGGACGACGGACGAGACCTTTGCGCGAACGTCAGCACGCATGGCAATGTCGTCATGTTCGCCGAAGAGTGGAAGGGGCTGGAGGATGAACTGCTCAAGTCGTGTACACGTACATGGAACAACGCTCGTCATTTCGGCGGCGCGATCATCTGGGATTCAATCGGAGTTGGAGCTCACGCTGGCGCGAAGTTCAAGGAGTTGAACGAAGGCAACAATATCGACCTTCGATACGAGCCGTTCAACGCAGGCGGTGGCGTAGAAGACCCGAAAGGCGTGTACATGCGCTTGCCGCATGTGGACATCACAAACGGTGAACACTTCTCGAACATTAAGGCTCAAAAGTGGGACGAGGTTGCGACTCGGTTCCGGAAGACGTACGAGTCGGTGGCGTTGGAAGTGAAGCATCCGTTCGATGAGCTCATAAGCCTGAACTCAGAAACGCTAGGGCCGTCGATGATCAACAAGATTCAAATGGAACTCGCGGCGCCGCACAAAGACGTGGACAAGATGGGCAAGTTCAAGGTGGAGTCGAAAGAGGACTTGCTGGATCGCGGCGTGAAGTCCCCTAACGTGGCGGATGCTTTGATTATGTCCCTGATCCGTCCGAAGCGCTCGTATGCGACGTTCTTTTGACGTCTTCTTCGATTTGAACGGTCACCTTGCAATCCCAAGCGCCGTCCGTTCCGATGAACGCTTCGACTGAACTGGAGATTCCGTCCTTGGTCGAAGCGCTGATTGTTGCCCCGTCTTTAGCTTCCATGCCCTTTCCTATGGAGTGAAAACAAACATAATGCGCTTGGACTGGTCATATCCTTGCGCGATAGCGACGTGATTGAACTGGTCGACCGGGAGAAGTCGGAAGTTCTCATCGAGCGCCCACCAAAGTTTCCAGCCGAGCTTTCGATTGGCCGAATCTGTGTACGAGAAGTACCGGCCGTCTTTTGTTACGGCGTACAGCTTCATCAGTCGGCCGTTCGTTACGTCGCACGTGATGATGTTCCAATCGTCCGGATTGTATGTGATGCCCAGCGGATAGAGATCGAATCCGTATGCGGGATTGCGCCACAACCAGCGGCATCGCAAAAGGAATCGATTGAGGCCAGTCGGAGTTCCGGTGCCGCTGTAGGACCAAGCCCTGCTCCACCAACTCTTCGGCGACTCGTTCGTGAAGTACGCGCCTCGCCAACCTTGATCGACACTGGCGTCGAATGTCTGGAGCCAGCAAAGCCATGTAGGAAAGAATCCGTCAGGTCGAACGAAGGCCAACGCCAGCGGCGTCAACGGCACGGCAATGAGGTAGGTGAAGATAAGACCGACGAACGCAAGGAAAGCGTATCGGAGATAGGCGGTGAAGAGGTTCATTTGTTTCGGCTCCGTGATGAAATAGAAGAATGTTACGAGGAGCCATATCGATGAAGCTGCAGTCTTTATGTGCCCGATCGGTTGGCCGTCTATTATCATGGCGACCAAGACGGCGCACAAAATCGACTCCATGAAAACTCCATCGCTTGGACACCGAAAGTTTACTGGACTTCCGGTGTCTGATGTCCTCAATGGAAGCGATTGAAAAGTAAGATGGTTGCCGCGCCGATGCAAAAACCGATCATGGCTGATATGATCAGATTTACCACAGAAGCGATTTCCAAGCTTCTGTGGTATCTGTCCAATTGGTGAAAAGGAACCTCGGCAATCCGATGCCGTTGGGCTTCAGGCGTATCAATGAATGGGACACGTTTCATATCTCTAAGGCCTCTTGAGCAGAGTCTATGGTTGAGCAGGCCTTGTCGATCGATTTGGCGAGCGCATCGCGACTTCGCTCCGCAACGGTGTTGATGCCGGCCTTCTCGTCTCGACTCGGATCATATCGACCGAGGATGAAATCAGGGCGGCGCTGATTCGGTTGCGGGCACGCGGCAATGATCTTCCACCCTTGGTCCAGATGCGTTTGCAACGCGTCCGTGCAGGCGTCCTCTGCCAGCATAACACTGTTGAAAAGCATCAGCCCCATTCCAGGCGTATAGACTTCGACGCGCTCGTTGAAGTGGGCATTGCCTGTTGCGCCAAATGAGCTTGCGAAAGTCTCCATCTTCGCCGCAAGGTGCTCCATTCGCTCCAGAGTTCGAATGTAGTGATCTTCGGTGATGAACGCCTCCGATACGACCTTGCCCTCTTCGCCAGACAGAACCCAGGTTATGTACTGGTCTCCTGTCATCGTGATGTTTGTCATATTCACATCTGTGGCGTCTTGCACCTTGATGCCAAGGTCGCGCAACTTCTGCTTCCTTTTGGAAATCTTCTCTTCGCCTTCGGAGGCGTAAATGTACCCCAACTGAACAGTGAGAACTCTCATGATTTAGTCATCCAAGCGTTTGGTGATTTCGATTGATTGGCCGGCGCGATATCCGGCCTCCTTAGCGCGCTGCATATGAACATAGTCATCGATCGAGCCAGGCGCTGATACGGATCGAGATTTGCTCTGGTATTTCACTGACCCGAACTCCTCGTCGACCTGCGCCGCCTTGGCCACAACGAGAGAAGTTCCGGTGCCGTGGTAGGTGATCTTCTCTCGTTCGGTCATCATCTCATCGAACTTGATTCGCAACGCCCTTGCAGCGTTAGTTTTGAACTCGGACCCTAGGCGAACGTTGTATCGGCCTGGGTGGTTCTCCTGCATGTACTTCTTACAAAGATGGTCGATATTGTTCAGAAGTCTTTCCAGCATCTGCTTGGCCAACTCGACATCATTCTTGTAGCCTCTGAAGACAACCCTCTTGCCTGTGCTCTTCGTGAATCCTCCGCCAACTTTAGCGTTCTGATTGGCCTTGGATTGCATCTTGTAATCCATCGTCGCCCACTCGCTGACGGCGTGGCAATCGTTGTACTGCGCGATGGCGACAGAAAGGATATCGATGTGGTAAGGCATGGCGCTAAAGGCTCGCGTAACAGCCTCTCTAGCGAACTCCTGGGGCGCCGCTTCGGACACATCATACTCGTCCAGCTGGTGCTTGTCCATAAGCGCCCGTGCACGCTGCGCGGCGATCGCGGCCTCGTTCGGGCTGGAGGCGTCCTGCGCCATGGCCAGAAGCTTAGCGATACGTTCTTTGATCTTGTCGAGATTTTCGCGGGATTCCATTTCTTGTTCCTTTCTGAGAAAGCTGACGGAATTCTCCGCCAGCTTTGTGGAGCGATCAACCGAAAAAGTTGTCAGCGCAAACTGGACCAATGCCGCGAGCCACGCTATCCGGATCAGTCAGATCACGGCCGCAGCAAGAGCACACACCGAACTTCTTGCCGAAAGCTATCGCAGAGTTCTCCGGATCGGCGCAAGCCGCTTCCACCGCATGCTTCATGTCGCCATCGCACTCGCGACTGGCAAAGAACTTTCCATCGGCGATCTTTCCGAGGTAGGTGCCGTCATTCGTCGAATGCTTAACGTACACAGCACCAGCATTCTTGCCGTGATCCGGCGCGCGAGAGAAGCAAAGCTTTACCGCCCCGCCCAACAGGTACATCTTCGGGAATCGCAACCCCTTCGACTTGGCGCGAGCGAACGCGTCCAGGATAGGTTGGATATTCACCGGCGCGGCTGCAGCAACTTGCGCCTCTCGCTGGAGTTCGAGCGCCTTCTGGGCGTCGCCGAATTTCTGCGCGCACTTGAGTGCAGCGGTGATTTGCCCTGGCGTCAACGATCCAAATTTGCGCGCCTTCTCCCGGAGATCGATGGCGAATTGAAACGTGCTGTCTTTCCACCACGCGGCGATGGCTGGATACTCTGACTCGACCTTCGCTAAGTTCTCCTCCAGCTTCCGTTCCTTGCGCTCGGCGGATTTGATCTTGTTGGCGTCGCGCACCGCCTTGGGCGTCTTGAATGTCAAAACTCCTTTTCCGTTGCAAGCGAAGCACTCAGAGCCGTAGTTGGAATACCCGCGATAGGTTCCGGTTCCACCGCACTTACGGCAAGGCTCGCTGTACAGTGTCTCAGCGCGATCGGTCGGCATCCTCTTTTCGAAGCGAGAAGGCTTCTTTCCGACGCGCTCGGCGCCGACTTCACCGACATCGTCGTCTTCCATGTCAGAGAAGAAGTCCGAGGACGAGCGATCGTCTTTACGGGTTGCGAGTTCCATGGCGTTTAGCTCCTTTGTGGATCAAGCGACTACATTGAAGTAAAAGTGGACCTGCTTGTCGATGGCTCGTTGCCCGACTGCCACCGGGAAGAACCGTCCACCCTTCGTCATCATGACGAAGTAGCGCACGTCCGAGAACTTCTTGTCGAAGGCCTTCTTGGCGTTCTCTTCGGTCGCGTAGGTTTTGGACGGCTGGATTTCAAAGAAGTGGTTCATGGCGTTTAGCTCCAATGGGGCCGGGTCGCCCCGGCGTGAAGATCAGTGGGTTTGACCGGCCCAACGCGTGATGCACTCAGCGCGCCAATCATACGAGTCCTTTGCGACATCGTATTGGCTCGGCTCGTAACGACCGACCATCCTCCATTCGCGGTCAATGCGCACTTCCACGAAATAGTGGCTGAGTTGGAAATCGCCGTTGACCGCAACCAGACGTACCAAGTTGCCGTTGCTTGCGACCGTCTTCTCTAATGTGGTGCTGTTCATGGCGTTTAGCTCCGTAAATTCGCGTTGCTCAGATGACGAGTTTCTTAATGGTCGGAAGAGCCGATACCGGCGTTCTGTACGAGGGGCTGAAGGTAAACGAATTTCCGTTCTGCTTTACTACTATTATGTAATTGCTGCCGACTTGAATGCTGACCGTATCTGTAATCTTTACTTCGCCGTCCTCTGACTGATTTGCCTCGGATACGGAAATGGCCTTGATACCTTGCAGTTCGAGGAATTTGGCGACTTGCGCGGCTTTGAAATTCATGGCGTTTAGCTCCGGTTCGTACTTCGTTTCATCACATCTGAGACTCAATTCTGATCCATCTTTCTGGCGCCGTCAACAACTTTGCGACACTATTTTCAACTTTCTGAGTTTCTTCAACGATATCAACAGTTTACTGACTGTCAGGTACATGACTGTGGCCGTACAATACGCGCGATCACACCATATCCCGCGCGCCATGCTCCCAATGATTCTCAAGAAACTGTTCTCGCGCTCGAAGGCGCCCGAAGCCAAGCCGAACGAGGAGCAGCGCCGCGAAGCAATGGCCGTGGACCCATTGGACCCTGTGGCCCGGAGGAGCGGTTCCATGTCGCTTTCCGACTGGGACAGGAAAGAGCCACAGTTTCATGAGATAAGACTCAGAGCGGCCAACGAGTTCCCTGTGTTTGATGGCCTGCCCGGTGACGAAGTCGGTGTGACGACACAAAAGGCGATCGGCGATGCGGCCATGAAGATTCACAACATGGCAATGGACGACGATACCGGAATGCTCAAGCAAGGGCCGTCCGAGTACGCGGTGCCGGCCGGCTTGCAGGCTTGGTACATGTCCCAGTCGTTCATCGGATATCAGGCCTGCGCCATCATCGCGCAGCACTGGCTCGTCGATAAAGCTTGCACGATGGCTGGCGAGGATGCCGCGCGCAATGGCTGGGCGATCAAGGCGCGCGGCGGCGACGATCTTACCGAGGACCAGCACGAAGAGGTGATGGAGGCCGACAAGGCATTCAAGGTAAAGGACAACTTGATCGAGCTCAACCGCTTCAAGAACATCTTCGGCATCCGCGTTGCGATCTTCCAGGTGGAATCTGACGATCCGCTGTATTACGAGAAGCCGTTCAACATCGATGGCGTCGCAAAAGGCTCATACAAAGGCATCTCACAGGTTGACCCGTACTGGATGATGCCTGTGATGACATCCAAGGGCACTAGCGATCCGTCCAGCAAGGACTTCTATGACCCTGAGTTTTGGACGATCAGCGGAAAGAAGTACCACAAGAGTCATCTGGTGATCGTTCGCGGTCCGCAACCTGCCGACATTCTCAAGCCCACTTATATCTTCGGCGGCGTGCCTCTTACGCAACGCATATACGAGCGTGTCTACGCCGCTGAGCGGACCGCGAACGAGGCGCCCTTGATGGCGTTGTCCAAGCGGACGATGGCCATTCACACAGACATGGACCGCGTTGTCGCCAACCAAACGGCATTCGAAAATCGCCTGATGACCTGGATTCGCTATCGCGACAACCATGGCATCAAGGTGCTGGGCAAGGAAGAAGCGATGGAGCAGTTCGACATCAATATGTCGGACTTCGACAGCATCATCATGAACCAGTATCAGCTGGTCGCAGCCATCGCGCGTGTGCCTGCCACCAAGCTCCTTGGGACATCGCCGAAAGGGTTCAACGCCACTGGCGAGTTCGAGATGCGCTCGTATCATGAGGAGCTTGAGAGCATTCAAGAGCACATCATGATGCCGCTGTTGCAACGGCACTATGACCTGATGATGCGTCACCTTGGCCTCGCGACTCAGGTGGAAGTCGTTTGCAACGAAGTCGACTCGATGACGGCGAAGGAGCGCGCTGAGCTCAACGATCTGAAGGCGAAGACGGCCGAAACGCTCATCAACAATGGGACAATTTCGCCTGATGAAGACCGCAAGCGCATTCGTGAGGACGATAAGAGCGGTTACAATCAGTTGACGGACGCGGATGCCGAGACCAAGCCTGGACTCTCTCCCGAGAATCTTGCAGAATTCCAGAAGGCCGGCGCGCAGCAAGAGAAAGGGAACGCTGCGGAGTTAACGGCAGGAGAGAAGACGGGCGAACAGACCGCGCCAGTCACAAAAGACCCTGAAGAGGACACATTGGCTGGAGGCCAGACGGCCTCGCGATCGACGCTGCAAGCATTGATCCCAGCCATCTTGCACGGTCTCATAAAAGGCAACGAGCAGGACCAACCGGCAGACCCGATTCAGGCTGCGCTTCTTCTGCTCCTCCATAGTATAATCGGCAAGAAAGATCAAGAGGCTTTGGAGCACGTCGATCCTCCGATCAGAGGCACGGCCCCTGGGACGCGCGGCATCGATCCATCAGTCGGTGGGATTCACAATGTTGTCGGAAAGGTCCAGGATTGGAACCCGGCAAAGCTGCCTAAGCTGCGCGTTGGCGGTCTGAATCTCGTCATCGAAAACCCACGCGGCACGATCCGCAAGGGAATGGATATGGACGGCAAGGAATGGCGAGTTAAGATGCCGCACCATTATGGATTCATCAAAGGGTACGATGGCGCAGACGGTGATGAGGTGGACTGCTTCGTTGGCCCGAATCCGAGATCGAGCAGCGTATTCGTCGTGAGCCAAAACGATTCACAAGGCGAGTTTGACGAGTACAAGTGCATGCTCGGATTCGACACCGAAGAAGAGGCAAAAAGGGCATATGATGAATCGTTCACACGCGATTGGGACGGATTTGGATCGATCCAGAGTATGTCCATGGACGACTTCAAGAATTGGCTCGAAGCCGGAGAGGCAGCGCGTGCCGCTGAACAAGTGAAGTGAATATGATCACCAAATACATAGCAGTCGCCATTGTGGCCGTCGCCCCGCTTTCTTCCCATGCCGAATCAGGGCTGTGCGATTACATCTTGAAGACGGCCGACATGGCCATTCGAGATAGGAACGCGGGCGTGCCGTTGGCCACGGAATTGAATCGGTTCGCGTTGTATGACGGCGGAATGCTTCGCCTGCCCATGGACATCGTTCAAATGGATCAGGAAGTGATCCGAAAAGTCTATCGGCAAGAGTCCGACGACGTAACGATTAAGCGAGATATCATTCAATCTTGCATGGAGGCGTGAGATGCCACTCTCCAAAGGGACCGGAAAAGAGGCGTTCAGCAAGAACGTCGAGACCGAAATGGCGGCAGGGAAACCTCAAAAGCAGGCCGTCGCCATCGCTTATTCAAAGCAAAGGAAGAATCGAATGAACAAGGATACCGCAAAGCAAGCAATGACCTTGATCCATGCGCTCGACAAGGCCCTTGATGCATGGAATGAGTCATCGCACAAACGCGCAGCCAACGGCCAGTTTGGCTCCGGTGGAGGCAGCAGCGGCAAGTCGGCGCCCAATGCTGGAAAGCAGCCAGATCACTCTTATGTGTCTCCAACAAAGGAGCACAAAAAGGCCATTGAATCGATGTTCACCAAGAATTATCAGAAAGCTCAAAATTCTTCTGGTGAAGGAAATGCTTGGCACCGCGCAGTATCGATGACGGTGAGCCAACTTCGCAAAGCTAATCCTGAGCTCAAAGAAGAACACGCATATCGGCAAGTAAAAGAGACTGTTTCTGACGAGTAATGGCCTTCCAAGCATCCAAGAAACGCGAACGTCGCGCCCGACAACCGCTCGCGCTCGGAAAGCCGATCGGCCCGAGTGCGGCCGTTCGCGTTTGGGCCGAGTCGCAGGTCAACAGCGTCGTAGCCGCGATGCTGGAGGATTATCGCGCTGAGATCAAGAAGGCGCTAGAGAATCCGGAAGTCCAAGAGCACTTCGCCGCCGACGCGGCCGAAACTTCCGTATTCCAGGCCGTACTGAGACGGCTACAGCGCAAGTGGGGAGAAGTGTTTCGAGGATTCAGCGCAAAGTACTCGGAGGAGTTTGTAGAGAAGGTCGACGAACACGCCAAGTCATCCACTTGGTACAGCCTGTCAGCCGCTGGCGTAACGCAGCCCAGATCGACTTACAGCGCGAACGTCGCCAACACGATTCAAGCCGCGAAAGACTTGAACTTTACGTTGGTGACGCGCGTACAGGAAGAAGTACACGAGAAAATCTACACAGCGGTGATGCTTTCGCTCACTTCTCCGAATCCGGAAGAGCAAGGCGCATCCGGCATCCAGAATGCACTGAAAGAAGTCGGAATCACAGCAAAAAAACGCGTTGAGCTAATCACGCGAGATCAGACCAGCAAGATGTACTCCTCTTTGGCTAGCGAACGTCTTCGCCAAAATGGATGCACTCATTTCAAATGGCTCCACTCCAGCGCCGGAAAGACGCCGAGAGAAAGCCATTTAGAAAAGGATGGTGAGATTTTTGAAATCGACGATCCGCGCTTATGGGAAGGCCCGAAAGGTGACCAAGGCCCTCCTGGATGGGCGATCAACTGTCGGTGCAGAATGACGCCTGTATTCGGCTATGCCGATGAGGATGAAGAATAAATGGGAATGAAAGAGACCAACGGGGCCAATCAACCATTATGGAGCATCAAATTGGAACAAGCCAACTCCGTTGCCAGCACAAAGGTCGATGTAATCCGTGAACGGCTAATCGAGGCCATCGAATTCATCGAGGAACTTCCATTCATGAGGCCGCAGTGGTGGTCGCTGGACATCGCGCTCATTCTACTGTTCGTGTGTTTTTGATGTGCGAGTTGGGGGAATTGAGTCAATTGCGGTATTTTCTATTCTCCCTACCTCTCTTCTCTTACTTCTCCTATTTAGAGTTGTAAATAATAGTCAACTACAACTTTCGGTGTTAGAAGTCTTGCGCGGCAAGCCGCACGCTCGGTGGGTTTGAAGTTGGCGCGGCAAAGACATAGGCCCAAACCGCAATTGGACCACGGTGAGTGAATTCGTACACAGAACAAACACACAATACACGCGAAGCACATTTACATCACCGAATCCAGGAATGCCCCAAAGCGCTCGCCAACAAGATCAGAATGGATACCTCCTAATCAGAGGCTGTCCGATTTCGACTTTCGGCATTTTTCAATACAGCGCTGCACAAGTAGGGTTGCCAGGCGATCCAAACCGGATCGTCAACGTATATCGTCCGGAAGCGGCAGTAAGCGATCCTGAGTATGTGAATTCATTCCAAGTCGTGCCGTTGATAAACGACCACGAAATGTTGAGTGGATTCCAAGGCGATGAGAGCGCGACGGCCCCGGAAGAATACGGCATCGACGGCGTTCTTTACGACGTTGGCTACAAGCAGCCTTGGACTCGCGGTGATCTGAAGATTTTCTCGCGTTCGATGCAAGCCGATTTGAACGCTGGTAAGAAGGATTTGTCGCTTGGATACACATGCGACTTCGTTTTGGAATCGGGCACGTTCGATGGTCAGGATTATGAAGTGATCCAGACCAATATGCGCGGCAACCACATCGCGCTCGTTGATATCGGCAGAGTGCCCGGTGCGAAGGTCTTGGACGGAAAGCGTCTTTGCTTTGATAGTCTGAGTTTCTCCACATTTTCTACCAACGGAGGGGCAATCATGCCTAAACCTCGCAGGGCGCTGGACAGCACCGTCGTCCAGCAATTGCAAGCCCAGCTGAAGGCACTGTTGCCCACCTTCGAACAGTTTCTGAGTGAGGAGGCCAGCGAGCCTGCCCATCAGGGCGGCGAGGGTGGTGCTGGTGCCGAAGCTGGTGCAGCAAACGCCGCAGCCAGCGGTGAAGAGCAATCGGCCGTGAATGCAGGCGGCGAAGAAGGCTCGAATGAAACAGGCATCGCCGCCGATCCGAACGCTGCTGAGGCAGGCGGCGAGATGAACGAAGGCGAAGAGGACGGCGAAAACGAAGCCGCCCTGATGGATGCTCTCAAGCAGGTGCAAGATATCTGCGCGAAACTGATGTCCCAGATGGGCGGCGCGCAAGCCGGCGCAGGCGGGGATGAAGGTGGCGAGGGCGGCGAGGGCGGCGCTGAAGGCGGGGAATCGAATGGTGCCGAAGGAACCACGGAGGACACCGTTGAAGGCCTGGCAGGCACGGCCCGCGAAGGTGAGGACGGCGAAGAAGGCGCCGCGCTCGGAGAGGGCGGACAAGGCAGCGCGTCGGAAGGTCCGGCAGCAGGAAAGCACAAAGGTGCTGACGCTGCGCTTCGTTCTTTCTATGCTGACGCTGCTCGTAAGAATCGCCTCTACGACCGGCTGTCTCGTGTGGTTGGAGCATTTGACGGGGCAGTGGATGTCGCGGCTGCAACACATGCTGACATCGCTTCTTACGGGGTGAAGAAACTCGGCATCAAGTGCGCCAAGGGAACTGAGGCGATTGCGCTGGACGCCTATCTCACCGGTGTCGAGAAAGCCTGCAAGTCGAACGCGGTCACCACAACGAAACAACGCGCGCAAGACGCCGCCGCAGCTGCGGTGCCGGTCATCGAAGCGTACTTCAAGGAGTAATTCGCCATGTTGCAAACCACAGTCAATCGCGCTTACACGACCGGCTTCCAAGGTCAAATCGTGCGCGAAGGTCCGACGCGCGGCAAGGTGGCGCGCATTGCTTCGGCCACGATCGGAACCGATCCGGCCGCGTCAACCAACCGCATGTCGCGTGCGTTCGGTTACAGCGCTGACATCAGCATTCCTGGCGGCACGACCGTCGCGGCGCAAGAGGCCTCGGTTGTCGTCGGAGGCCCCACGTTCTTCGGCATCCTCGGTCACCCGGAGCGCTACGCCCTGTTCGGTAGCGCAAGTAGCTCGCTGTCGCCCAGTCTTGATCTTCCGCTCGGCTCTGAAGGCGAGTTCTTCGACATGACCACGGGCATGGTGATCGAGTGCTTCAACAGCACAACCGGCTCGTACACGGCCAACTTCGGCGACCAGCTGTGCTTTTGCCCCGCTGGCGTGTCGACGGCGAACAACCCGCAAGCCATGCCGTACGGTGCGCTGTTCAGCATCGCGGCAGGCGCAGCGGTTCCGACCGGCATGGTCCTGATTCCGAATGCGCGGATCATTAAGACCGTGACGATCGGCGCCTCGTCGGTTGGCTCGCCTGTTTCGGCGCTGACCATCGTTCAACTCACGCAGTAATCTGCGGCGGACAAAAGGAGTCCTTTAACCATGTTGCAACCTACCAAGGCCCGATCGTTCATCGCCGCACGCAAAATGCGTCCGTTGTCGATGGACAGCAAGGACATCACAGCAGCTGCTGTGAAAGAACTCGCTGCCAAGTTTGGTATCGTTTTCGATCACTCCGTCGTGCTGGAACAGGTCCGACTCTTGAACGAAGTCCAGCCGGGTTCCGGCATGGATGCTGCGTTCGTCGCTCCTGCCACCAGCGCATCGCTGCCGACGCCTGTCCAGTTTCTGCAAACCTGGCTCCCAGGGTTCATCAAAGTGATGACGGCCGCACGCAAGATCGACGACATCATCGGCGTGAAGACGATCGGAAGCTGGGAAGATCAGGAAATCGTACAAGGCATCGTCGAGCCGGCAGCGACGGCGACCGAGTACGGCGACTTCACGAACATTCCGCTGGCACTCTGGAATACGAACTTCATCAAGCGTACGATCGTGCGCGGTGAGCTCGGTATCCAGGTCGGTTTGCTGGAAGAAGGTCGCAGCGCAGCGATGCGCCTGTCGTCCGCCGAAACGAAGCGCCAAGGCAGCGCAGTTGGCCTGGAAATCTTCCGCAATGCGGTCGGTTTCTATGGCTGGAACTCCGGCAACAACCTGACGTATGGCTTCTTGAACGATCCGAACCTCCCGGCGTTCATCTCGTCGTCCGTGACGGGCGGCTGGGGTTCGGCCAACGGCACGTTCCAAGCGATCACCGGTGACATCCGTATGGCGATCGTCCAACTCCGCACGCAGTCGCAAGACCAGATCGATCCGGAAAAGGTCGAAATGACGCTGGCGCTGCCCACGGACAAGGTCGATTACCTGTCGGTGACCACCGACTTCGGCGTGTCTGTTCGCGACTGGCTGGAGCAAACGTACGGCAAGATTCGTGTTGTGTCGGCCCCTGAACTCGGCGCCGCCAACTCCGGATCGGACGTTTTCTACCTGTTCGCGGAAGAGATCGACAGCGCGATTGACGGCAGCACGGATGGCGGCGAGACGTTCGCGCAGCTGGTCCAAACGAAGTTCGTCACGCTTGGCGTCGAAAAGCGGGCCAAGTCGTACATCGAAGATTATTCGAACGGCACGGCAGGCACGCTTTGCAAACGGCCCTGGGCCGTGGTGCGCGTCACCGGCATCTAACTCGTCGCAGACACGACGAACCCGAAAGGGGCCGTGCGGAAACGTCCGGCCCCTTTCTCACCATCGATTCCATAGGCTTCAGGGGCCGAACGGAACGTAACTACAAGGACTGAGCACCATGAGCAATGTATACATCCTCTCCACGATGACCAACTCGGTCTCGTATCGTGTCTACCGCACGATTGGCGATTCGCAACCCAGCAAAGGTCCGCGAATTGTTGCGCCGATCAACGAAGAGACGATCACGATCCGTGGTGGCGCCAATCGGCCCAGCACGAAGTCAGGCTTCGGAGATCGCACCGAGGACATCAATGGAAATGTCCTTTGGCACGCTCGCGGCGTGATCACGCCAGTTACCGATGAGCAGTATGAGAAGCTGAAAGAACACTGGTTGTTCCAGAAACACGTCAAAGGCGGATTCCTGGAAGTCGTTGGCGCTCGTGATGCTGGCAGCCATGAGGCCATCAAGAAGGTTACGTCAGCGATGAACAACCAAGACCCGCACGCCCAGCTGACCAAGGACACCGTTGCCCAGCGCATCAAGGTGAAGACGCCTGCCAAGGACATTGCTCAGGAGTGGTAATCCATGCCAGCTTACAATGACGCGAACTTCCGTCAGCTGTTTGTCGCGTTCGCTGATACCACCAAATATCCGACAGCCACTCTTCAGATGTATTGGAACGTCGCGTCGGATTATATCAGCACGGACGACAGCGCTTGCAATATGTTGAACGGCGCGTCATTGCAGCTGGCACTCGATTGCCTTTGCGCGCATCTGGCCACACTATTCTCGCAAGACGCGACGAACGTGGCCGCTGGTGACGCGCCTGGGCAATCGGACGGAATCGAGACGTCATCCTCCATCGGCGCGATCAGCGTGTCGCAGCTGCCTCCGCCGATCGACAACGACCCATGGAAGTACTGGCTGAACCAGACTTCCTATGGGCAGCAGCTGCTTGCGCTTTTGCGCATCAAGTCTGTTGGCGGATTTTACGTTGGAGGCCTCGCCGAGCGCGAAGGATTCCGCAAGGCCGGTGGAGTGTTTTGGTAATGACTACGCCTGGCTCCAATCTCTACCGTCGCGCATCGAAGCTCATACGACAAGGAACGGTGCAATATTACCCGTTCCTGTCGCGCCAGCTGAACGCAGCGCGGCAATGGGCTCCGACTTTCGACACGCCATTCCCGCTGCGATGCAATGTGCAGGCCGTGCCGCGCAATTCGTACTCGGACATGGGGTTGGACTTCAACGCGTTTTATGTGCAGATTTACGCTTCATTGAACATCGTTGATCTTCAGCGCGACTCGTCCGGTGATCGTTTCATTTGGAATGGCGATTGGTATCAAATGAAGGACGGAGAAAGCTGGTTTGAACAAGATGGCTGGGCAACGGCTTTGGCCGTTCGTGTCAAACAAAACGCGTCAGGAGTGTAAATGACGCAAATTGCGCTCACCGACAATCAAGTCATCAACGTCCTTGCGACTTCGCTAGAGACGGCCAGTGCGCAGCTTACTGCGCAATTCGCGGCGATGAATCCGCCAGTCGCGTGGAGCGCAATCACGCTTCAGAAAGATCAACCGAGCCAGCAAGGCGCGCCGACCGGCCCTGCGATCTATTTCGAGAAGCTTTTTGATATGGCGTACGGCTTCCCCATGGTTAGCCGCGTGCATGTCGCTGCTGTCCCTCCGTCGACACAAGGAACGTTTTCATCGACAGAGGCGCAGTGGACTGAAACGACTTTTCAAATATCCGCCCAAGCCATACAAGACCCTGAAAACCTGAGTGTCCCAACGGCATCGGACATAGTAAACTACATGAAGTTGTACATGAGCAGCCGTCCGAATCTGGCTTATCTCAAGGGGCAAGGAATCGGCATTCTGAGACCGGTGCAAATCAGAAACCCGTCTTTTAAAGACGATCGGAATGTTTTCGAATTCAATCCGAGCTTCGATATCGTACTGCAGTACTTGCGCTCAATAACGGCCGTGATTGGCGCCACGAACATTGTGCAAGATCAAGGCCTTTATCCAATTTGATCATGGCTCGCGCTAAGACGCTCGTTGAACGGCACATCGAAGCGCTGAAGGCGTTAAAGGGCAAGTCCGTTGAGGCCGGTTGGTTCGAGACGAATCGATACAAGGCCGGCAAGAAGGGAAATGGCGATGAGATTTCTGAGAAGCTTATCGGCCAGCCAATCGCGAAGATCGCGCGCATACAGGAGTTTGGCGCAACGATAAAGCGTGGCAAAAAGAGCATCGTAATTCCAGCAAGGCCGTTCATGAGATTAGCGCACTCGAACTTCATGAAAAATCGCGCTGGGATTCAAAAGAAAATCGCTCGCGATTTGGTGAGCGGAAAAATTAAACCGGAGCAGGCATTAGGCCAAATCGGCCTCGCCCTGGAAGGTTGCATTGTGGACAGCATCAGGAATGGCGGTTGGGAGCCTAACGCCGAGTCCACGGTGAAAAATAAAGGCTTCGATAAGCCGCTGATTGACTCCTCGCAAATGTGGCAAGGCGTCACCAGCCAAGTGGTTTCTTCAACCTGATGGAGTCCTAACGTGATTTCTCAAAGCCGTTACGTCGATATCGTATCGGGCGTGGGTGCTGGCGCGGCGGTGGCGCAACGGCAGCTGATTCTGCGCTTGATCACCCAAAGCAACCTGTTGCCTCCCGGCCTGGTCGCGCAGTTCGCAAATGCCACTTCAGTCGGCGCATACTTCGGAACGAGTTCTGAAGAATACTTCCGGGCCGTGGCATACTTCTCGTTCATCTCCAAGAACATCACCGCACCGCAACTGATCAGCTTTGCCCGCTGGGTATCCACGGCAATCGCTCCGATGATCGTTGGCGACACGACGACGAACGCAGCATCGAACGCGTTGGCAAACCTCGCAGCGATCACGGCAGGCACGATCACGATCAACGATGGCGCGACGCCGATTCAGTTGACCGGCATCAACCTTTCGACTGCCACCACGCTGACGCAAGTCGCATCGCTGCTCCAAACGGCCTTCCGGCTCAACGCCGATCCGCAGTTGGCCAGTTGCTCGGTCTCGTTCAACACGAACACCAACCAGTTCGTCCTTACCGGGTCGACGCCTGGCAGCGGTACGCTCTCGGCGACGCCTTCCGGCCTCTCCACGGACATCGCGCCGCTTCTGGGCTGGACGACAGGCGGCACGGTCACCGTCGCAGGGCAAGCGGCCGATACGCCCGACGTTGCAGTGTCCAAATCGGTGGCAATCAGCAACAACTTCGGGTCGTTCGCGTATTGCACGCCGAGCACGCCGCTCACCAATACGCAAATCGCGACGATCTCCGCTTGGACCGACAGCCAGAACAACCAGTATATGTACTCTCTGGCCACTCCGCTGTCGAACCTCCAAACGCTCTATGCTCTGATCAAAGGCTACAGCGGCGTCGCGATCAACATTCTGTCGACGACTCAGGCCAACGATTACATCGAGCAATCGCCTTGCGAAATCCTCGCGGCGACGAACTACAACAATCCGGCCGCGTCGCAGAACTACATGTTCTATCAGTTTGCGAAGCGCAACATCACCGTTACGGATGACACAACTGCTGATACGGTGGACGCGTCGCGTGGAAACTACATCGGCGTGACACAAAGTGCCGGACAGCAACTGGCATTTTACCAGCGTGGCGTGCTGTGTGGCGGATCGCAAGCAGCGGTGGACATGAACACGTTTGCGAACGAGATGTGGCTCAAGTCTTCGTTCAGCACCGCGTTCCTTTCGCTGTTCTTGAATGTTCCTGAAGTGCCTGCTGATCCGGAAGGCGCGGCGATGCTTCTGGGCCAGATGCAGCCGACGATCGAGTTGGCAAAAACCAACGGCGTCATCGCAAAAGGCAAGGCCCTGACCCAGACGCAACAAACGACGATCTCCCAGATCACCGGCGATCCGACTGCATGGCGCCAAGTCCAGACGTTGGGCTACTGGGTGAACATCACCTTCACGCAGCAAACGAACGCGAACAGCGGCTTGCAAGAATATGTCGCCAATTACCAGTTCGTCTATGCGAAGTCGGACGCGATCCGCCAAGTAATCGGCAGCGACGTGATGATCTAAGCCGGCAGCGCGGCAGGAGCCTTGAGTGTATGAGACACCTGCCGCGCTAGTAAAATCAGGACATTCTTTGGAGCGATAAATGTCGCAAGATATTTCAGTCTTTGGCTTGCAAGGAAACATCGTTGCAAGCAAAACGTTTCCGAATGGATTCACCGTTTCTGCATTCGCAGACGATGCTGATCCGCTCGATTCGCCCGACATCGATCTTGCCGACATGGCAATCGGGCCGAATGGCGACACGACTTGCTGGTCGCGTCCGCAACTGATCGAGATCGTCATCAATGTGATCCCGCAATCGCAAGATGATCTGAACCTGACCGCTTTGGCCGATGCCAACCGCGTCGCCAAGAATAAGTCATCGGCTCGCGATTCGATCACGATCATCTGGACGTATCCGAATGGGATGACTGTGACGGCATCGGACGGAAAGTTGGTGACCGGAAACGTTGTTCAGTCCGGCAACTCCGCAGGCAAAACGAAGTCGAAGCGGTATGCATTCCGATTCGGTCAAGTTACGCGACGCACGCCGCAGGCAACCTAATGCTCGCAATTCCGCTATCGCAAATAGCGAATCAGTCGGTTGAGTTCAATGCAGACGGAGTGCTCTGGTCCATTAAAGTGTACCAGAGCATAAATTTTGTCTGCGCTGACGTAAGCCGTTCCATCCTTCCGTCCGATCCAGACGGAACGACAGGCCCTGTGCCTCTCGTGAATGGAATTCGATGCTTTGGCGGAATTCCTCTTTTGCAATACGCTTGGCAGTATGAGCCGAACTTGGGCAACTTCATTTTCGACTCGGACGCTGATTGGACTAACTTCGGCGCCACTTGCCAGTTGTATTACCTTGAGCAGGATGAGATTTCTGAATTCTTGGCGGCGCTGCAAGCGGGAGTTATTTGATGGCCACGCAAACGCTTCAATGCAACGAGAACAATGATCTTTACTTGCCTGACGGCCGGAATCTTGTGATGCTGTCGGGCGCGGCTGCATGCGCTCAGAACTTAACTCAAAAAGCATTGATGCGACTGGGCGAGAATCAATACAACGTCAACGATGGAGTTGATTATTTCGGAACGATTTTCACGCCGCAGGCGGATTACGATGCTGCGCGGAAATCGCTTTCGACAAATCTTCTTGAGTGCCCTGACACCGTCATGATCGAATCGCTTACGATAACGATTGATGGCGACTCATTTAACTATGAGGCGGACATTCACACGGTTTATGGACCGATCAACACTAATGGAGCCTCCAATGCTTGATGGAACCAAAGTGGCGCACGGCGTCATCCACTTCGAAGTCAGCAAAAAGCAGCCGCAACCGTCGTCCATCTTCGTCTCGCCCGTGGACAATCCGGCCAATTACGTCCGACACGTATCTATGGGCATCGAGCCTCCGCCCCCTGTCGTTCAATACGATACATCGACTGCTCCGGCTGAATCGGAGCAAAAAGAAAGCGAACAAGAGTAAGGCTCGTCCATGATCGACATCAGCGCATTTGGGACTGGGATAAACATAGTGGCGACCACGAGTTTCCCCTATGGGTTTCCATTGTCTCAATTCGCTGATGACGAAGACCCGATTTCGATCGAAGACCTGGAGGTAAGCGGATTCGAGAAGCTTTACGATGGAAGCATCTTCACGTTTGACAAAACGTCACCAGTGCTGCTGTCCGTAGGCGTAATGCCGAATACGGACGACGATGCAAACCTGAAGATACTTATGCAGATGCGGAAGAGTTCGCAGCACGTTCTGCCGCTCCCTGACACAACTTCGATGGTCATAACGTATCCGGACGGCGGGCGCGTCATCCTGTCGAATGGCACCATTCTGAAGGGCGCCATTGCGGACTCAATCACCGCACAAGGACGAAAAAAGGGCAACGTCTATCATTTCGTATTCGGCACATTTGCCGGTGCCCAATCCGCTTCGCAAGTCGCGGCCGGCATAGTCCAAAATCTACTCAGCGTGATATAAACGATGGCGCAGACGATCCTCTCCAGTCTGCTATCGCCGTCCTCTCTGTCGATAGTCAGTTCCAACTCTGATTTAAGCTTGGACATAGCGTCCAGCTTGAAAGTCGCTCGCGTTGGCATTCGCTTGTGCAGCTATGTAATGCGCCACATGAGGGAGGACGGGAACACGATCGTGGATGCGCGCATCATTCAGCCGACAAAGATAGAGATTGACGTTTTTTGCCAGTCCATCGATGATTTGGCGATGGTCAATTCAGTCATGCTGGACAGAAACAGCACATACACCATTAAGTCGAGAGGCCTTATTTTCGACAATATGATGATGGACCGGGAGGAGATCAGACAGTCTCCAGAAGTCATTTCTGCAAGCCCTGTGAGAATGTCTTTCAAACAGCTGCTTGTGCCGGGGATTGCGATCGGCCCGAACGTCGCCCAGGCGGCTGACTCCTCCCTTGTCGATCACGGCCTTCAGGACATTAAAGCGATAGTGTCTGGTGCCGTCACGAACGCGCAGCAACTCGCCCAACAGATCATCTCCAAGACGGGTTTGTAATGGCCAACACCATCCTGTCCACGATTTTTGGAAAGCCTTCTTTCACGGCGACGAATGAGAATACCGGCTCTGTAGTCTGGTCATCGCTAGCAATTGTCGACGTTGAGGTTGATAGCTATAGCGCAAATACAGACGCTCCATTTTTTGTGGATGATTCTACAGACGATGGCACGTTCCAAAGCGTTTTTAGTGACAACATTCAAACGCTCAAAATAATCCAGCCATCCAGGCTTCGCGTTACGGCGCTTTGTTCTGACTTGTCGACGATCGAGAATGTGATTGCCACGTTCATGGACGACACCGTTACAATTTCGATCAATACTAAGTCAATAATCACATCGTTTTTGGTCCTCAGCGATGTCGAAATAGAACAGACTGGAGAGATGATATCCGCATCGAAAGTTGTAATGACTTTCGAGCAGGCCCAACCTCCTGAGAACTCTGGATATGCGCCGGAACAAGCCGCTGATGACAAAGTGTATGGATTCAGCCTTCAGAGTCCTCCGTCCGTTGTTCCTTTGGCGACGCTGACCAAGGCAGTGAGCAGCGCGACATTCATAGCGACACAATTCGTCAGCGGCGCACTCATCGATCTAGCCGGTGGCCCATTCATTCTTGATTCGAGCGCCTTAGCATGACCACTGCAAATTATCAACCTGGCCAGATTCTTACCGCAGCGTCGCTGAATGCGCTTTTCAATTCTAAAGTCGACTCGGCGAGCGCAAACATCACTGGCGGGCAAATTGCCGGCGTCACCTTTGTCCAAGTGACCGGGTTGCAAGATTCCACGTCGCCGACGACTGGCGCACTGACGGTCGCAGGCGGCGCTGGGATCGGATTGAATCTGCAGGTTGGAGCGAATGCAACGATTGGCGGAGCGCTCTTTGTCAGCAGCGCTGCCGCGTCGACTAGCACGACCACTGGAGCAGTCGTCGTCACTGGCGGCGCGGGCATTGGGGGAAACGCCAACGTCGGCGGATCGGTCAACGTCGGCGGATCAGTCTCGGCGCAAGCAATCGAAGCGCAAGCGGCGACCGATTCGACCAACACAACGACTGGCGCACTTATCGTCATTGGAGGAGTAGGCATCGGCAAGTCTGTGAATGTCGGCGGAAACGCTGCCGTCACAGGAAACTTGTCTGCTGCCGGAACTGTAGGCTTTACTAATGTCACAGACTCCACCAGCACAACGACTGGCGCTGTCGTTATCTCTGGCGGCGCCGGAGTCGCGAAGAATCTCCAAGTTGGGCAAATGGTCACAGCAGGAACGGCCGTCAGCGCGCCGGCCGTCAGCGCGACGGGAACGACCAATTCGACTTCGACGACGACCGGAGTTGTGATCGTTTCTGGGGGCGTAGGCATCGCCAAGGATGTGTTCATTGGCGGCAAAATCAACGTGGCTGGCACGAGTACGCTACAAGCCGCAACGAGCATAACGGACACAACGGCCAGCACCAGCAAGACAACCGGCGCACTCGTCGTAAGCGGTGGAGTAGGCGTAGGCGGAAACGCGAACATCGGCGGATCGGCGACGGTCGCCAGCACGACGGCCTCCACGAGCACAACCACCGGGGCTTTGGTCGTCACAGGCGGCGTCGGAATTGGTGGAAATGCCAACGTAGGTGGGTCGGCATCGGTGGCGAGCGCTACCGCGTCGACCAGCACCACGACTGGCGCGCTGGTGGTTACGGGTGGCGTAGGTGTAGGCGGAAATTCCAATTTCGGCGGAACGCTCGGCGTGACCGGCGCCGTGACGGTCTCTAGCGCGGCAGCTTCATCGTCGTCCACTACAGGCGCCCTGGTTGTGACTGGTGGCGTCGGCGTCGGCGGAAATGCCAACATCGCTGGCTCCGCATCAGTGTCCAGTGCAACGGCGTCGACTAGCACCACGACTGGCGCTTTGGTGGTTACAGGCGGCGTAGGCGTAGGTGGCGCATTGAATGTCGGAGCCGGGGTTGCAGCGACCACAGGCGCGCTGTCGTCCACGACCGATTCGTCATCCACGACGACTGGCGCCCTAACGGTTGCCGGTGGCGTCGGCATAAGCAAGTCGCTTAATGTTGGATCGAACGCTGCAGTTAGTGGGACATTGGCCGTAACCGGGGCGACAACGCTGACGGGCGGCATCGCAAATAACCTGTCAATCGCAGGGTTGATCTCGGCGATCTGGAATCCAAACCTGCTGTACAATAGCTCTGGTGAGCTCGGTAATCAGGGGTGGGGCTCAAGCAACTTTGCGTCCGGAACTGATGCCACGAACGCTTATGGAACATGGTTCGAGAATACAGGCTCGCTCGCTGCTGCCGCGTCCGACACTTCGAACAACATAAGCGTTGGCGCCGCAGTAACGCTTTCGCTTTCTGCGTGGCTGTCCGCGTCTGGCGTTACGGCAGGGACTCTGTCGGTAACGGTCAACGCTTACAACGCCTCGAATACGCTTCTCGGCGCAGTCTGCTCGTTGACGGCCACCAACGGAACTGGATGGACGAAATCCACAACATCCGGAACGACGCCGACTGGCACGACGTATGTCCAAGTAGTCAAAGCGATCACTGGAGGCACCGTAACGGTTTCGGCCGCTGGGGCCGGATTCCGCCGAATCAAGCTGGAGCAAGGCGCCTTTGCCACGATGTACTCGCAAGAGGCCTCGTTGGCGGCCACGTCGGCGCTGTCCACGACGAATCCAACGATCGCGAGCGGTCCGATTACGTTCGCGGATGGAACGAAGCAGGGCACCAGCGCGGCAGGGAAAAACAAGCTCATCAACGGGTCGATGGCGATCGATCAACGCAATGGCGGCGCGACGCAAACGTTCACGGCCGGTGCCGCGTTGGCGTATTCGGTTGATCGTTGGTATGGGTATTGCACCGGCGCGAACGTGACTGGCAAGCAAGTTGCCGGCTCCAGCCGCTCTCGGTTCAGGTACCAGTTCACCGGCGCGGCGAGCGTCACTGGGATTGGTTTTGGGCAGCGCATCGAATCCGCGAACTGCTATGATTTTAATGGGCAGACTGTAACCCTTTCTGTCGATCTCGCGAATAGCCTTCTGACATCAGTCACATGGACAGCTTATTACGCAAACACCACCGACTCATTCGGAACTCTCGCATCTCCGACTAGGACGCAGATTGCAACTGGAACATTCACCGTCAATTCGACGGTGACCAGATACAACACGCAAATTTCTGTTCCTTCGGCCGCCACGACAGGCATTGAAGTTGTGTTTTCTGTCGGTGCGCAAACGTCTGGAACATGGACCATTGGCGACGTTCAACTAGAATATGGATCGACTTCGACCACGTTTGAGCGTCTGCCTTGGACGGCAGAGTTTTTGAATTGCCAGAGATATCTTTTCAAAATTGGATCAGGCAGCGGTGCAGGAGCAGAGCCGGTTGGCGCTGGAATCATTCAAAATTCGACACAAATCTTGGCCGTTGTTGATCTTCCGACGAAGATGCGCACCAAGACGCAGTCATTGCTCACCCTTAATATGAATGGAACGAGCGCGACATTGGCTGTGGCCGGATCATCACAAGCAATAACTTGGCCTGGGGATACAAAAATTGCATACCAGCTGACTTGCATCGGGGCCACTTGGACAGCCGGGCAGGCCGGCATCGTCTATTCTAACAATGGCTGGTTCCAATTGGATGCAGAACTATGAGCTATGCAATTAATCAAGACGGCACTATAACGCGATCGGATGGCTGCATAATTCATCCGGACAAATCGAACATTGACTACCTGAATTATCTCGATTGGGTCGCTGCTGGGAATACAGCAACTCCATATGAGCCATCACTTGCCGAAGCGCAATCAAAGCAAATCGAGATCAACAGCGCGGCTTGCAGCGACGCGATAACGTCCGGGTTCCAATCGTCGGCACTCGGCAGCGCGCACACGTATCCGTCCAAAGTAACGGACCAACAGAACCTGACAGCGTCTGTTGTCGCATCGCTCGTGCCAGGGAACCCGTCGAATTGGAGCACGCCATTTTGGTGCCAGGACGAGAATGGGGCTTGGAGTTATGTGAACCATTCAGAAGCGCAGATACAGCAGGTCGGACAAGATGGAAAAGCCGCGATCCTCGCCGCGCTGAGCAAAAATGCTACGCTGCAAGCTCAAGTGATGGCGGCGACTTCCGTTTCTGCCGTTCAAGCCATCACTTGGTGAGGATATAATGAACAGGACCAAGCTTATCATCTTGTGGGCGGCTTGCACCGCTGTGATGCCAATCCTATCGGTAGCAATGTTCTGCCATGCGACATTTGGGTCGGAAGAGCGCGCGAAGTCCATGGCGGTTGCACAAGATGAGTGCGGCAATGCCCTGTTCGGTGGACCGCCACAGCAAACCATCAGCACAAGAGTCGGAAACGGACTCATCGATGGGAAGTGCTGGGCCAAGGTTGTCGCGCCGTTCATCGACTTCTTTTTCGGAGAAGGCCATTGCCTCTCCAACGCCACAATAACCGATACGAATCAATGAATATCGAAATCACCACGCCGAATGGCGAAGTTAAAACGATCGTCATCAATCAATTCCCTGCTTTGGACGGCTGGGACATTCAACAGCGGTTCGTCGAATTCGCCGCGAGCCATGACAAGGAACTCCGCAAAGCTTTCACGCTGGAAGTCCTTGCCTATGCATCGGTGCAATTGGCGGCAGATCGATTCATGTCGCTGACTACTGCCGCGATCATCGACAACCACCTGTGCGACTGGAAGAATGTCCAGAAGGTCTTTGAGGAAACTCTGAAGCAAAATGGCATTGATCCAGCGACGCATGCGGATCAACCGATGTATTGGGCGAAAGCCGGTGCCGAAATGGCCACATCATTCATCGCTGAGTGCTCCAACTTGCTCGGTCCTGCTCTCAAAATGATGGAAAGCAAAGCGGAATAATCATGTCGGATGATCTGGACAAATTCGTTCTGCAGTATCAGGTTGACCTGAAAGATTCTGTCGCCAGGTTGGAAAAGCTACATGAGAAGATGGGGCGGGCGGGGAAGGCTGCGGACAAGTCCAAAGGTCAGGTTAAACAGTTCGCGGCCGACGCCTCCGGGGAGCTTGGAAAGCTCGTGCCCGGACTAAACGCTGTGTCCAGCGCGGTCAAAGCCATGGGCGCGGAGTTCGCTATAGCCGGCGCTGCGATAGGCGCCTTGGCGGTCGGAGTTAAGGCCGTCATCGACATGCGGAACCAGTACAACGCCCAGCGACTCCAGGGCATGGGCCTCGGCGTCTCATCACTTCGCATGGAGGACTATCAGCGCAAGTTCGTCCGAGAGTCTGGCGGATATGTAACCAGGGACGCGACCGCAGAGGGCCTAAAGACATTCGGCGATATGGCCAACTCCGCCTATGCCGATCCATCTCGACTGGGGCGCGAGGCGCGAATCATGCGCATGCTGGGCGTCAATGTTGGCGAGCGCGGACAAACGCCAACTGGCCTGAACGACGAGTTACAGCAACTCGCAAAATATCTGCAAGGCAAAACGAAAGGCGAAGTGCAAGGCATCGCCAAGTCCACCGGAATGAACCAAGACTGGCTCTTGACGCTGCAAAAGCTCGGACCGACTATTGGCCACATAACCGAGTTGACGAATGACGAGATTCAAAAGCGAACGAACGCAGAGCAGGCTCTGACTAAGTTCAATGACCAACTCGCGCAGCTGAAGGAAAAGTTCACTGAAGTGGCCAATGAACTGGCCGAGCCGTTGTTGCCGGCTTTGACGAATCTGGTCGGGTTGATGAAGGAACTCGCTGACGCGATCCCGAAGACGGCCAATAAAACTGGCGGCCATGCCGTTGGCGCAGCGGAAGCATTGACCGGAGTCGACCTAAAGACCGGTAAGTGGAACAAAGGATTATTCAGCATACTCAGCGGCGATGCATTTAAGCCATCCGATAAGCCATGGTATCGGCAGGGCTTGCTGGGCATGATCACCGATCTCGCACTGCCGCCAGAAGTCGTTGAAAAGCACGCGCCGCCTAAGAAAGACTCAGCAGAAAAGGCAAAGAAGGAACAGGACGCACGCGATGCTGCTGTGAAGAAGATGGACGACATCAACAAGGAAGGAATTCAAACCGCAAACCAGATGTCGCTCGCGGTGAACATGTTCAGTGGCGCCGTCCAGTCTTTCTCCAGCGCAATCAATCTCCAGCAAGCGTGGGCAGCTTGGGCCGGCGAAATCGGCAAGGCCAATGGCCTTCCTGGCTCCAGCACGAACAGTAAAGGGGGAATTAGTGGCGGAGGATCGGGCAATTGGCGCGGCAATCAATACGCCGACTTGATCAAGAAAGCCGCTGATAAAACCGGCGTCGATCCGCAAATGCTCCACTCGATCATGATGGTCGAATCGAAAGGCGTCAATGGCTTGTACAGCCCGACTGGGGCAGGCGGGCTGATGCAGGTCACAAGGGGCAATTGGAAGAAGCTCGGAAACGGCGCAGACGTAATGAGTCCAGAGGCCAATATCATGGTCGGCGCCCAGATATATGCCGACTTCCTGAAGCGGAACAAGGGCGACACAGTTGCCGCGCTCAAAGGGTACAACGGGAACTCCGATCCGGATTATGTCAGCAAGGTGGCCAAGTACTATGGCGGATCAGCGAATGGATTGGGCGAATCCAAAGCCAAGATGAACATCAGGTCTGTGCAACAGCAAATCGCCGACTATCTGCACGTTCCGTTGGATCAGATTCAGCGCGGCGGAGTAAATCAAGGCGATGCGCAATGGGCCGTTCGGCAGCTGGAAGCCGGTATGGCCAACAACCTGTACAGCCTTCAGCAAAAAGCATCCGTTGCAGGCCTCCCGGCTCAGGATTATGCGAAGCTGAAGATGGAAATGCGCGATCAGTCGCGCGGATACGACTTGATGAGGCAATATGCCGATAGCGTCGCCGATTCGCAACAAAAAGGCGGTCGTGAGCGGACGATCAATGAGCAACCGATTATCATGAATGTCAACATAAATGGCGTGACTGACCCGAAAGCGGTAGCGGATGAAGTGAATCGGCAAATCAAGAAAGGCATGAATGAGGCGCTGATGTATTATGCGACTGGGGAGAAAGGCTGATGCCGCTCGGTGAACGCGTACTCCAAGTCGATATCGATCTGCCGAGTGGGCTGGTATCGCTCAATCAGAATCTAGAGCTTCACGTGGTGATCCACAAGGACGCTTTGGCCATCCAGAATACTTGCGACATTGAAGTGTTCAATTTGCCGCAGGCCCAACGCGAATCACTGCTAACCAGATTCACTGCATGGAACAAGAGAAACCTGGAGACGGGCCAGCCAGGCTATGAGGCCAGCTATGTGAATGTCACAGTCACAGCAGGATACAACAATGGCGCGAAGAATCAAACAACCGTGATATTCACCGGACAGATCGTTCAGACGGAGCCGATCGGCGCCCCTCCAATGTTGGGGGTGGCCATTAAGTGCTATAGCCAGCAGCTGAATAAACTGGCTTGGGTCACTGGCTTCGCGCCTCCGACTGCGACTTTTAAGCAATATGTCGAATGGGCCGGTGAACAAATGGGCGTGACCAGGATCGTCTGCGAAACCTCGTACAACGACCAGGTTATAAGCAGTCCATTCGCCAGGACGCACATTGTCGGCAACCTCATCGTTGACATCCAGGACGCTTACAAACCAAACGTCGCGGCATACATCGACAACAATGTTCTATATGTCAAGGACATCAATGCTGTCATCAGCACCTCCCAACAAGTCACGGTGGACGAATTCATCGGAACTCCGATGTGGACCGAGTGGGGCGTTTGCTTCCAGGCGCTCTTCGATCCTCAGATTCAGTTGGCCGGCGCGGCGACGCTGAATAGCAAGATGAATCCATCGCTCAACAAGACGTTTGTGATCACATCGTTGGACTATGATCTCGCGAGCCGTGCGCACAACTTCTATGTGAAAGCAACGGCATCACCACCGGCTTAAAATGGCAACGAAAACTAAGAACTTCAGTTTGTTCGGAGTGAATTACCGGACAACTCAATTCACCGCAGTCGACGCGCTGGCGATAATGGATTCGCCTGCGACTCATCCGATTGAAAATCTTCGCCTGACGCAAGCTCTCGATGCCTCTGAAGGGTGGCTGTCGCTGGATTCGAAGCAAGCAATAAATCGGCTAGTCGTCGACGCTTCCATGATTGTTCCACCGCGAATTGTTTTGCAAAAACTTCTCTATGAAGTGAATAACTTTTCATTCGGATTCACAAACGGATGGAAAGGCGTGAAGATACCGGCTAGATTTAGGTCTGGCGTAGACTCGCCCAAGTCATCGTCTCATCTTGACCCGATGATCGCGCAGCTAATCCAGGATGGCGTGGCAAAGCTAAAAGAATTGGAAGAGTATTACAGCCTTGAGGACGCATTTGCTATGTTTGATATTATGGTTGCAAAAGGCGTCAATGAGGCGTTGGCCAATGAGGCGGCATCGAAAAAGCGCTGATGTACAAATGAGGTGACGCTGCGTTGGCCACTTCGAACGTCCATAATAAGGTGCCCGAATTGCCATGCCACCTAAATGTCCGATCTCGCCAACAAGCCACTTGTAAATGTCTCTCCGAACGAGACAATGCACTGGCCAAGCGCATTGGTCGCGGCAATGCGCCTTCACGGGATGAGCATCAACAAGCTCATTCCCGCAACAATTCTGGAGTTTGATCGGAACAAAAACCTAGCGTCCGTGCAGCCGCAGATAATGATCTTGGACGTTTCGGATAACACCAGGGCACGGCAACCGATTGCAAACGTTCCAGTGCTATCTCTCGGTGGTGGCGGGTTTCACATCAGCTTTCCGCTCAAAGCGGGCGATTTCGGATGGATTCTCGCGGCAGATCGCGACATATCTCAATTCACGCAAAATCTGAAGAGCGCGCCGCCGAATACGCTGCGGAATCACTCTTTTGCAGACTCGTGGTTTATTCCTGATGTATTTAGGAATTACACAGTCAATTCGAGTGATTCAAACGCGATGGTTATCCAGAGCGTGGATGGAACGACAAGGATCAGCATTAGCGAAGGGCAAGTGAATATCTTTGCTCCATCGTCTGTCACCGTGACCACGCCACAAGCGACGTTCACGCAAAATGTATCCATCGGCGGAACGCTGACCGTAGCAGGTCTGACGACAGTCAATGGCGGATTCACAGCGCTCGGCACAGGTGGAAACCAGCCGTGCACCTTGCCGCAGTCGACGACCATCGGCGGCATCGCAGTCTATGGCCACGGCCATATAAGCTCCAACCCTGGCACTCGGACTTCTGGCGGGATGATCTCATAAATGAGCGCTTCATATACGTATATTCTGAGCACCGGAACCATCTCCATCGACACCACGTCTTTGCTATCGGACGTGGAGAGTGAATGGCAAGCGGCATTCGGAGCAACGCTTAACACAGACGCATCGACGCCGCAAGGGACGATGATCGCAGCTGAAACGACAGCGCGTGCATCTGTGATGAAGAATAACGCCGATTTGGCGAATATGCAAAATCCAAATCTCACCTACGGGATATATTTGGATTCGATCTGTTCGCTTCTCGGAATCAGCCGTGGCACGAATAAATCGACTGTCGCCACCGGCGTGCAAATCACCGGAAATGGCGGAACAACGATCAACGCAGGCAGCAGGATTCAAACGCCCAATGGCGATATATTCTCGCTGCTAACGGCCGTCACGATTCCGAGTGGTGGAACGACGACCGGCACGTTTCAATCGCAAGCGTATGGCTCAATTGCATTTCCTGTCGGATCGATGTCGATATTGGATGGAACGATTGGCTGGGGCGCCGTCGCTTGCGTCAATACGACCACGGTAACGCCAGGCGCCTCGCAGAATACCGATCCGCAGTTGAAGAATAAGCGGAATCAGCAGCTGGCCATTCAAGGGACTGCGAGCACAGCGGCAATCTACGCCAACCTCCTGGAAGTCCCAAATGTAACCAGCTGCCAGGTGGTTGAGAACAACACTGGCACCATAACGACCGTCAACGGCGTCACATTCACAAAACCCAGCGCGATCTGGGTTTGCGTCGCAGGAACGGCCTCAGCCTCGGCGATCGCAGCAGCGCTGTATGCCGCGCACAACGGAGGGTGTCCCTGGGACTACGGCGCGACTGGGATGGGCAACCCTGTCAACTCGCCCAACGGAACCATCGTCAACGATCCTATCACTGGCCTGCCCTACGCCGTGCTGCACACAACGCCGATTCTGCACGATGTGTACATCAATATCAGCGTGCACCAGTCTGCCGCGCAGTCGCCTGGTCAATCGGCAATTCAAAAGGCCATTTTGGCCTATGCCCAGGGGCAAGAGGAAGGCGAGCCTGGGTTCGTCGTCAGCGCCAGCGTATCGGCTTTCGAGATATCCGGAACCGTCGCGCGTCAGTATCCTGGCGTGTACGTAAAGACATGCCAAATTGCCGTTGTGGCAGCTGGCGCGCCGGCCCCATCATTCCCGTCCGGATATTCTTATGAGTGGGTGGCCGGCCAGTTCGATCAAGCTCAACTCCAAATCGGCAACATTACGGTGAACTTAGTATGACGATGAAGCCATACAACACCGATTTTACTCGGTCGCTGAAGTGGATGCACAACAAGGCGCCGAATCTTCAGTCGATCATAAATCAGAAGGCGGCGTGGTACCAAAAGTACCACGCGCAATTTTGGTCTAACTGGGAAGCAAACGTATTCGATATCCGGACGGCTAACGCATTTGGTCTTCTGGTTTGGTGCATCATCCTGGGACTTCCTCTCGACATATTCGATTTTGAGCCGATAACGAACGCATTCGCATTTGGATCACAGCGCGGCAATTATCTCGATTCAGGCGAGCACGTCGCGCCAATCAATTTCGTTAGTGGCCCGAACATATTCAGCGATGGCGTTGCGGTTTCGTCCTCTGATTGGACTCTTGACCCGACTACAGATCAAATCACATTTACAACGCCGCCAGCGAACGGTGCTGCGCTCACTTGGACCGGCACCGTCCAGAACGAGAAAGGCACGCAACTCGTCATTCAGCAACCGAAGCAGTTTGGGACGGGGAATGGATCGATTGTAACGTTCAATATGACGCCGTCCGACTCGGCGAACTACAACGAAGTCGGCTTCAACTTCTATGGCGGCGGAGCGGATTCTGTAGCGTCCTTGAACGAGATTCGGCAAGCTTGCCAACTTCGCTATGTTGCGCTCGTCTCGAATGGAAGGCAGCAATGGATAAACCAGATGCTGCAGTACATCTTCAATCAAGGGAACCCTTGGGATTTCCCTGGGAAGAAGTACTTCTATTTGACTGACTCGACGCTCTCGCCGCAGCCGGTGACAGGGGCGAAAATTTGGCGGTCCGACTGGGAAGGCAATGAACTGCTTTATACCACGTCGCGACAGAATATTTGCCCGAATTCTAGCGTCATATCGACTGCCAATAACTGGTCGACGACAAATGCATCGATCGCGAACAGTGCGGGACCGGACGGCGCGACCAACGGAACTGCACTAATCACGCCATCCAGCGCGGCGGCAGCTTATGTAAGAGATACGGCGTCGCAAAGCGGCTTGTCTCTGAACACCGTATTCTCCATATCCGCGTTCGTTAAGGCCGGCACAGCAACGCAATCTGCCATCGCGGTGATGGATAGCGGATACGCGACCGCGTTGTGCTCAATCGGAATCACGTGGGGCGGTGGGGCGCCATCGGTGGCAGGCAGCGGTTCCGGATACGTAGCCGGCTCGGCGTCCGTCGCGGCTGCAGGCGTCGCGGGCTGGTATCGTGTCCAGGCGTCCTTCAACAACGGCACCAACGTAGCGGTTGGAACCCAAATAACGCCAGATGCGACAAACGGAACTGGCACGCTCAACACCGCCTATCCGCAACTCGAACTAGGGCCTGTCGCCACCAGCTATATCCCGACCAGTGGCTCTGCCGCAACGGTGGCAACCGACTACACGTTAAATACGTCCACCGGCGCCGTCACGATGACTTCTGCGCCAGCGACTGGAGCAACATTGACTTGGACAGGAACGTGGAATTGGGTCACTTGGACGACGCCGAGCCAGTTCGGCACAGGCGATGGATCGAGCGTCAACTTCACATTGACGCCGCCTCCAGGGTCCGCTGCGCCGATCTCGCGAAGCTATTATATGGAGTATCGGATTGGCGCCAATCTTAAATTATCGTCACAGTTTTTAACATTGCTGAATAACCCGGCATACGGCATCATGCCGACTTGCGCCGGAATTGGATATGCAGTAGTTCAGGAGTCATAAATGGCCAACCAAACGCCACCGCTCATTACAATTCCTTTCGCGTCGCAAGGCGACCAATCTGTCATTCCGAGCACCGATCCGAATGGATTTGTGAATTACACAACAGGCTATACGCCTGATTACGAGATCAACCTTGCGGCCGGCGATCCTGCGGCAAAGGCGGTGGAGCGCGGGATTCAGAACTACCTGTTCTGGGCGCTCACGACAGGCATGCAGTCTTGGCAAACTGCTGCGCGTCCGCCTTGGTATAGCGCAATGCCTGGTGGATACGCGAAGTACGCCGAAGTGGTCGTGCCGGACTCCGGCGGAAACCCTGTGCCGTATCGGTCGAAGATATCTGGCAACGTTTCGGCTCCTGGTCCGAGCGCGACCAACTGGGAATACATCGAAAGCACGAGCGAGATGATCGCTAACGTTCCGATGCCGTCCGGTGGCCCGTCCGGTCCTGGATCGATGCTGGTGAGTTCGTCAACCGACTTCAATACATTCACCAACGCAGGGTCGTTCAACTTCTCGACTGACGCTGTTGTTCTGGGTTCGCCCCACACGCCATCCAACGGAGGGCAGCAAGCCGGCGCCGGCCTCCTGGAGGTCATGACTTGGAGCGATGGCGGATCGAACACGTTCATATCGCAGTTCTTCAGAGACAGGAACGGCCTCGGATTTATGCGCGGCGCGACGAACGGAAGTTGGACGGCGTGGAAAATATGGGCCAACGCGCACCAGTTCGTCGTTGGCGAAGTCCGTATGTGGAGCGGAACCGCCACAGAGGCGGCAGTGCAGGCCGCATGGGGTCCGGGCTGGCACCTTTGCAATGGCTTGAACGGCACACCAAACCTGCAGGACAAGTTCATTGTTGGAGCGGGCAATACGTATGCACTCGGCGCGACGGGCGGATCAACAACTGCTTCCCTGGTGACCGCAAACCTGCCGGCGCACAACCACTCTGTGACGATCACCGATCCTGGTCACGTACACGGAACGACGCAATCGGCGCACGCACACGGCATCTCTGACGCAGGGCATGCGCACGGAGTGTATGATCCTGGTCACGTGCACTCGCTGACGGTTCCAACGGCCCTTAACCAGGGAACCGAGCCGACCAATGGCGCTGAGTGGACATTCGCGAACGCTGGGACGGCATCTGTCAATGTCAACGTGGCAGGAACCGGCATCGGCATCTACGCGAATGGAACAGGAATTGCAATTCTAGGCGCTACAATTCCGATCTCGGTCAACAGCGCGGCGACCGGCATCACGGCGACGACTGCGAACACAGGCAGCGGAAGCTCGTTCGGAATCTTGCCGCCATACTATGCGTTGTGCTATGTGATGTATACTGGCGCATAAACAAGAAGGAGAGTTGAATGAAATTGACTGCCGAAATTTTGATGAAAGGAACCGGCTGCACGGCGGATGTGGCCGGAATTTGGCTGGCGCCGATGCAAGCCGCGTGCGACAAGTTCGGCATCACGACTGCTAAGAGTGTCGCAGCATTTTTGGCCAACGTCGGCGTGGAGTCGAATGGTCTGACCAATCTCGTTGAGAATGTGAATTACAGCGCATCGCGGTTGGCCGTTGTTTGGCCGCATCGATATGCGTTGAATGCTTTTTCGGTCAACAAAGTTCCGAATGAGACAGCGCTGAGAATTGGCGGCAATCCGGTCCTGGTCGCATCGAACGTCTATGCAGACCGCCTCGGAAACGGCCCGGAATACACGCAAGACGGCTACAAGTATCGTGGGCAAGGCCCGATTCAGCTGACGGGGAAGGCGAAGATTCAGACATTCTTCACGGCGAGCGGACTGTCTGCAGACTCCGATCCTTCGCAGCTTCAGAAGCCTGAGTTGGGCGCCATGTCTGCCGCGTGGTTTTTCGCGAATTCTGGGGCGCTCGATTTCGCCGACCAAGGCAATTTCGATATGACGGTTTGCCGCGTCAACGGCCAGGCGCCTTGCCCTGCGAACCAGGGAGATCGGCGGCGCGCCCTGTACAACTCTGCCCTGCCTCTTTGCACGGCGGCTGAGACGCCTTTGAAGCCGGCGCCGGTTGCTCCTGCAAAAACGACTGCATCGAAGGCGTCTCAGCCTGCGGCGAGCAATACGAAAGCAGCCACGTCAGACCAGCAAACAACGAAGCCCTGACGAAACGGTCTTTAACGTTTCTGCCGATAATTTTAATTGCGAAGTCGGCCAAAGCGCCCGCCAATTCAGGATCGAATTTGGCGGGCTTTTCTTTGCGTGATCGAACAGGCTTAAACCGTCCTAGACAGGGCTTTTGCTCCAAAATCCCACCTTTTCGTACACATTAATACACCCGATCGAAAAGCGCCTTGTACTACGCTCCACGACCGGGACTGAGTGCCACCTGTATTTACAGGTCTTCTTCGCCGCGAATCGCCTCAAATACTCCATGGCGCGGCACGTCCACAACACCATGCGGAAAGTACTTGAAGCGGGCCAGCTTCTGGCCATACATGGAGTTGAAATTCAGGTAAGCCTCCCGTCGCTCTTCGTGCGAGAGTGAAGTGGCACTTATATTGAATGGCTTCGGCCACTTGCTAGATTCTACGATGAACGCAGCGATCATTCCTGTGCTGCGAAGCATGTCTTTATCTTGGGCCTTCTTCGACCGTCCGAGTTCATCGATGAAAGATTCATTCAAATTTTCCATCTGCTCAACATAGCCGGTAATCACAGCCTCTTCAGTGATGAATCGCTTAACCTTGAGCAGGTAATTCTCTGCCAGCGTCGATCGGCCGAACTTATACGGCCCTTCTGGGGACCGGAGCATGACGCCTTCGAATCCGGACGCGATGGCGGAACGCTCGAACTCCAGAAGGTCTTCGAGCGTAAGGACCATTTGCTGAAACAAGGATTCGATTCGGTTCGAGTCTGGGAGAATCTTGTGCCCTTTTGCTTGCTCCACGCGACGACAAGCATCCTGCGATCGGTTGACAAATGTGTCAGATGGGCGCGTCCGATCATCGAAGATGTACCACCGGACATCTGGCTCTCCATTAACTCGACGGACTGGACCGGAAGTATTCCAAAATGCACGCTTATCGTTGTACCCTCCAACGATCAATTCGCCATCTAGGCCGTTGAATTCTGGACGGCCGAAAAGATATTGCGTGTATTCATTGGATACAGGCTTGCCGCTGCTGGTGAGAAGAACGCCGTCCTCGACAAACGCCCGATACCCGTCCAACTTGACGCTGGCGAAGTAAGGGAACACCAATTTTTCTTGCACAAAATCTTCTGCCTTCATCGGCTTACGAATTGCCATGTCTACCTCAGATGTGAATAAGGGGCCTTTAAGCCCCTGTAGGATAACTCAGCGTGATGTGCTTATTGGACCAAATCGGCCTCAAGATTCACATTTGCCAACACAATGTTGGACCAGTTCTCCATCGATCCTTCGCCCCTGCTCGCGGCGAGATGGACATCAACGAGGCCAACTGTGGAAAGTTCCTCCTCCAGCGTATAGGGCTCGAATCCGGCCGGAATCTCCATGGCGAAGACGAATCCATAGTGCACCCTTCCAACCTCATTGGACCGATCATTGATCAACCCTTTGAATTTAGGAAATGGTGATACTTCGCCGCGCACGTGGTGAATCGTCTTTCTGAGATCATCAAATGTGCCAGTTTTCTCTGCATCCGTGGACAGCCTAAAGCCAATCTCTTCATTCATCTCACGAGACAGCGCAGCAGCAAGAGTTGCCACAACGTCGATAACAGAGCCGTCCGTCAGCGAAACGTCAGCCAAGTCGATATGGCCGCCGATTCCTACCGAAAGGGCGCCTGCTAAGCGCTCCTCTCCGACCGTCTTCATGCGCTGATAGACGAACACCTTTGGGCCTATCGGCGTTCGCTGCCAAAGGACGACGTATGGAAGAATTTGACCGAATCGTTCATCAGCCTCCAACTCGTGGCGGCGACCGATGAACAGCGATTTGCCGATTGCCTCGAACATATCCTTTGAATTCATGTCGATCCAACCAGTCAACGGCTCGATGCCAAACGCCGCTTTGTCGACGGCGAGGATGTGCTGGCGATGTTTCATTGAGCACCGCCCGTCGTGACTGCACCAGGGGAAACGGCAAAATTGGCAATCGTCTTCGCCGTCTCGCTCGCATCCTTCGTCGCGCCGAAGTAGAACGCCAGCGCGGCTTGAAGCTCCTTGAACCAGTAGCCAATGAGCATGCCGATCATGCCGGTGGCGGTCGGGTCTTTGATCACATCACGTGTGCCAGGAAGGAACATTAGCACGAGGATGGCGATTGCGCCTGCAGTAAGCAAAAAAACGATGGACGGACGAATCCACCAATCTGGCGCATTTTGCATCGCGCGAGCGCTCTTCCGGTCGTCAACTTCGGCCTGGAATGTGGCCAAATCGCTGGCCATCTGTGCCTGGGCAGCTTGCGCCTGGAGTCGCTGAAGCTCGACCTTCGCATTCAACTGCGCCTCGGCCAGCTTTTCCGCAGCGGCCGGATCGGTTGCGATCGCGTTGTTGATCGCCTCCGGAGTGTTATCGCACCCCAGCGCGGCCGATACGATCGCACCTACAGCCGCGCCTGCCGGACCGCCCAAAAGCGTGCCCAAGATTGGCGCTGCTTTGCCTACAACGTCCTTAATGGACGACCAATTCAAACCGCTCATGGTTCATTCTCCAAATTGAAAGGGCCATCACTCGGACGGCCCTTTCTTGTTCACTCAACGGGCGATTCCTCGCCGCCGATCAGTTTGCTTTGTCGTTTTCCGTGCGAGGGCCGGTGGCCGGACCATCCGAGTCTTCTTTCGGAGCGGCGTTTGCATCGGCAGTCGGCTCCGTGCTGCTCGGCGCTGCGCCAGACTGGTCTTCGCCGAAGACCGCGTCAACGACTTCCTTCGCCGCTTCTTCTACTTCATAGATTACGTGATTCACGGCCTCTTCGGCCCGCTGGATGATGCCCATGTCGCTATCACTCCTGTGGACAGCTTTGTTGAAATGGCCCATTGCTGGGCCGGCGGAATGCCCGAAGGCCGTTAGAAGCCTTCTGCTTGCTGCGGTGCCGACGACACATCCCCTGCGGCCGCGTCGCCGCCTGCCTTGGAGTAGTCCGCCTTCACTTCGCCCGCGTTGATGGCGCGGTAGAACTCCTTTGCCTCGGTGAACAGCGCCGCGTCCGTCACCAACCCGTCCAATTCAAACTTGGCCACCGACCAGCTGCCTTTCTCGTTGGACTGACCGACCGTGGAGAACTTCACCAAGTTGGCGAACGTCGGCGGCGTACGCTTCACACCGCCATGATCCACCTTCTTGTTCTGGAGCGCCGTCATCAACATCTTGCTGGACTTGATCTGCGTCGATGCCAGCGAGATGATACAAGGCATCGTGTCGCCCGTGTCCGGATCAATCACGATGACGTAGTGCGAGCGGGTGTCGGAATAGTAGTCCGACTTCTTCGGGTTGACTTCACCCTTCTCATCCTTCACCAGCAGCTTGCCATCGACGTTCTCGACTTCGCCGCGCGCCTCGATCGCGTCCATCTCTTCTGGCGTCACTTCGCCCTTGAATCCGCCGTCGCCATCACGCGCGCCCCAGAGAATGAAGCTGCGCTTGTAAGCACAAGGAACGAACAGGAGCGGCTTTTCGCGAACATCGTACAACTGCTGCGTTACGGTGTTGAAGAGCATACCCGACTTCGCGCCTTCCAGACGCTTCGGCGAGTCCTCATCGACCAGCGGCGACATCTTCTGGAGGATTTGGATGAACGGAATCGCATACGAATCCTTGTCCGCGCCTTCGAAGCCTCCGCCGAAGTCCTCTGCGCCGAGGAATTCCGGCGCGAGTGTCAGAGCGCCTTTCTTCACTTCAGCCACTTCGGTTCCTGTCTTGCCTGCTGCCTTGCTCATGGTTTCTATTCCTTTCTGGAAAGATGGTTGTACTGCGGTGGGTTGAATACTGCCTTACTTACGTGACTTCGGCAAAACGATCTTTGTCTGTTTGAACTCATAGACTCCGAACACGTCGATTGGGATGTTATCCCCTGCCTCGATACGCTCCTTAACGAATGACTTGAGGGTGGCAGGGTGGACGGAGTCGCCGATTTGAGCATTGAACCCTGCGGCCGAAAGCACGTCCACGGCCTCTTTGGCTTGTTGCTCTTCGCCCTTTCCGAACGCCAGTGACACAGCGGTCTTTATGATGCCGCCATAGTCGTTTTCGCGCAACCAGGCGAACCCGGCCGGCTTTCGATCCTCGGACAGGCCGCACTTGATATCGGTCTTAACCAGCACCTTCGATCCATCGCTGAGCTTGAATTCCTCCATGCCCAGTCTGTCCATGACATCCGGAATGATCACGCCAGAAATCTTGTTGAGTCGGCCGTTGCGCTCGGCAAGCTCTCGCTCGATGTCCGCAATTTCCTTTTCCAGCGATTTCATCTCATTCGCGTATTTCACGAGAGATTCGAGCGTTGCTTCGGTTTGCTCAGGCGTTTCATTCGGCACATCGAAATAATCGATTGCCGCTGCATTCACTTCGCTCACAACTTAACCTCCAATGTAATGTAACGCGTCAGTTTCTTGTCCCACTTCAGCATTTTCATGGACGACTGCCGACGCAAAATGATCCCAGCGCAAACGGCCATCACAGACGGATCGCCTGCGGCAAGGAAGTAGTCGTCTGGGCCGAAATCGGTGAGCGATGCATCGATCTTCGGCATGTGCATCGTCAAAAACATCGGGTCGTCTTCGGGCGCCAGGATCGGAGTGAGTTGACCGAACGCAGCAGCCTCCGTGAAGTCGAACACTGGGACGCGACGCCCCATGGACTGATCGAAGCGCTCGACCAGCTGGGGAATGAATACGCGCGGCGTGCTCATAATCTTTCTGTGCCTTTCTGTTAAGAGTGCGATTATTATCGCCGCTCCCGGTGGAGGATCAAACGGTCAAAGGTCGTCCGTCAATTACGTGATCAGCAATGGCATCCTTCATGGCCAAGTTAGCAATCACATCTTCGTCGATCGTATCCTCTGCGATGATGTCGATGTATGTTACTTTGCTCGTCGTTCCGATCCGGTGGTTGCGGTCTTCGGACTGCGCTCGAATGTCGTTGTCGAAGTCGCAAGAATAATAAATGGAGTATGACGCCGCCGTCAGCGTCAAACCGGCATACGCGGCCTTGTTGCAAACGAACACGTCAGCGCGCCCTTCTTGCAAATCATCCACAGCCCGGTCTCGATCGCTCTTGCCGTCCTTTCCTGGCTTGTCACTGACGCCGCCGTGGTACTCGACACACCGCAGCCCAAGTTCCGTCAGCGCGGCGACTATCTGGCGAATTTCCTCGCGGTAGATCGCCCAGACGATGAACGGGCCTTCGATATCGTCCACTACATCCAGGAAAAGTTCCATGCGCGGGTTCTTGTCCTGTGCAATGAGCTCAGGCTCGCCATACACGTTTACGAATCCGGATGTGACTTGCTTCATTTTCGAGCGTGCCGCGATGGCTTGCAGCGAGATGGAGCCGTGCGCCTTGCTGACGTACTCGTGCTCAGATTTGAGATTGTCGTAAATCTTGCGCGCCTCGTCAGTCAACTGAAACCGTTTTTGGACATAAATCTTCGGCGGAAGGTCCAAGCACTCATCCTTTCGAATTCGATAAATGTGCGGCTGTAGCATCTCCCGGAGCCGGTCCAAATTCTTGTATTTCTTGTTGCCGTTGTCATCCGTCTCGATGATCTGAGCGAATGCCGCCTTTGGTCCCATTTTGCGAATCAACCCTTGCATCTTCGGAGAGCGCGGATCAAGCAACACAGCATATTCTGCGACAAAAGCTCGGTAAGACTTTGTGCCCAGCAGCCCTTCCTTCAGGAAGTCGAATTGACTGAACAGGTCCATTGGCGATTTCGTCAGCGGCTTGCCGGACAAAATTCTTCGAGCCTCGGCGAATCGGCCAGACTTAATGACATATTTTGTCCGCTTCGAGTCCGGGTTGCCGATCTTCTTGGACTCGTCCACAGCTGCGATGACCTTGAAGCCTTGTATGAACGCATCTGCCGTTTCCCGCCCGGCCTCCTGAAGCATCGCCTCGAAGTTCATCGTGAAGACGCGCAGCACGCGGCCGGTCCTAGATTCTGGCGCCATCAGCCGCGCCAACCCGTCCTTTTGCTTCTTGGTCTTCACCGGGCCTGACCAAGCGTACGCAACATACGGAACGTCCAGGTGCTTCGGAAGCTCGCGCAAAACCCAGTTCGTGTGCACGCCTTTGGGCGCCCAAATCATCAGCCCGTCAATCTTCCCGACCAACCAAGCTCGAACGGCATCGGCCAAAGTCATCCAAGACTTTCCAGTGCCTTGCTCGGCGAATATGGCGAAATTACGCTTTCCAAAAGACGCATCCAGATATGCCAATTGATGCGCCATGCCTTTTGTTTTAATTCCTGGTGTTTTCATCTGGATTCCAAATATCCAATGATCTCTTGTTTCCCGACTGAGACGGCCCCGGTCTCGATCTCGTCGCGCGTCAGGTCTTTCAAGTCACACGCGGGGTCAAGCAGGAAATAATCCAACCCGACACGGAGGAGAACGAATGCGTGACCTCCCCAATTGATCCAATCGCGACCGAACGCCAACTGGCCGGCCTCGAAGGCCGTGCGCAGCGGCTTCGTCGTGGCACGAACCGGCCAGCAATCGAGCGCTTTGTTCTCGATCCAAATCGTTGCGCCGCGTCGATTTTGAACGATGACATCAGGAATGCCATCACTGTAAAGATTCTCTATGCGGATGCACTTGAGGCTCTTCGGATCGATCGCCTTTGAGAATGTGTCCCAGCTGCGCTGCTCTTTCGTCCTGGCCATCAGTCCCTCTCCAGCGCATCCAGCAGCACGGCATACTTGTCCATCATGTCGATGTAGACGGTTAAGCCGCCCATAGCGAGGAGGACGGCGTATTTCTGGTGCACGTCGATGGCCAAATTGCGAAGCTCTTCATCCTCGCATCCAATGAAGAACCCGACGTTCTTTCCGACCGTCTCCAAAGTCGATTTGGTCGAAGAGCGAAGAGCGCTATTCTGCTTGCGGAGTAATTCGCCGACTGTCATTGCTGGCCCCTGTCGAGTCCGACGATCTCGCCATCGCGAGTCACCGGCTGCCACTTGGTGATATTGACAATGTTCTTAACAATGAACATATCAATGCCTTGAATCTTCCAACCGCGAATCATAAACCAATCGCCTGTCTGCGCTGTTTCAGCGATTGGTTTCCCCATTTCAAGGTACTTATCCGGGCGGATGCGGAATCGCATTGGGGAATCGGCAGAGTCATCGACGCACATTAAATCGATGAATTGCGTTTGGCCTTTCATGACCTTTCCGCCACGCTTTTTGATCCGGATCGCTTCATTTTCGTCGGCGAGGATTTTCTTCGTCAGTTTGCCGAATATGACGCCTTCCTCCCGATCGGACACATCTTTCATGTTGTGAATTCGATCGCCAGGGCGCACCCCAATCAAGCGCGGCCGATCGTATGCCCAACCCCATTTTGTGTGCGCTTCTTGCAAGTCGGCAAACTGGACTTCGGCGGCAGCGAGTTTGTCCTTTTCCTTTTGCGTCAGAGTGCCGGCTGCGCGCTTTTGGACGTAGGACAGGGCCTTTACAGCGCCATACCCCTTCGCATTCATGATGCCGCCGATCAGGCGTCCGTCCGCCACCGTCCAGTTCATCTCCGAATGATCTGGATCGATCGGAGTGTAAGCGACACCTTCTTTCGCCAATTCCCGCAAGATGGCGATTGTTTGTTCATCATCCTTAGCCGCGCGGAGGCAAGCTGCCGCAAATTCGAGTTTGTGATAACGCTTGAGCCAGCACGTCCAATAAGTAACGACAGCGTAGCTGACTGAGTGAGACTTGTTGAAGCCCCACGAACCGAACGTGACCATCTCCTGCCAGATTTTCTTCGCCTGGTCGACTGGAACTCCCTGACTCGTCGCGCCAGCAACGAAGTCCTCGCCCATTTTGTTGAAGTACTCCTCACCTTTTCTCCCTGACATGGCCTTTCGGACTGCCGAAGTCTTCACCCAATCGAACAGACCGATTTCCTTAACCACGGACATGATCTGCTCTTGGTACAGGAAAACGCCGTAGGTGTCCTTTAGGTACTTCTCCAGCTGCGGCACATCGTACCTTACCGGCTCCGATCCGGAGGCCCGCGCGATGTATTTCTGTGCCATTCCGGACGCTAACGGCCCTGGTCGCGCGAGTGCCGTTAGGTTGTCGATCTTCGAGAAGCGATCGACGGTCACCGAGCGCGTCACCGAGCGAACGGCATCGCCTTCGAACTGAAATATGCCAGAGACCTTGTCATCGTTCAGGACTTGGAACACTTCAGGATCGTCCAACCGAAGTGAGTAAAGCTCGTCGGCCGTAACGGCGTGGCAATCCTCGATGATGCCGAGCGTTCGCAGTCCGAGTGCATCGATCTTCAGCAAGTTGAGATATTCACTGTCAGGCTTGTCGATTTGCGCAACGCCTTCATCGGTCACCGTGCAGTAGTCAGAGACCGGATCATTACAAACAAGGATGCCGGCCGCGTGCACGCCTGTGTGCGACGGGTGGATTTCGAGATCACCCATGCACTTTGCTGCTTCCGGATAACGGTCACGGAACTCCTGCCCAGGAGTGGTGTTTGCAAACGTATCCTCCAGGCCCTTGCCGTAACGAGCATCACCTGAAGAGTATTCAATAAGAGCATTTCGAACCTTGGCGACTTCGTTGAATTCGATGCCGAACTTTTTGCGCACCTGCTCCATCACACTCGCGGCTTTGAGCGTGTTGATGTTGCCGAGCTTGGCCACATTTCGGATGCCGTACTTCTCACGCAGATATTCGAACACTAGGTGGCGCTTCGTGTCAGCAAAATCGATGTCGATGTCCGGAAGATCAGCGCGACTGACGTCAATGAACCGCTGGAAAAGAAGATCGTGCGGCAAGGGGTCAACCTCGGTGATGCCCAGTAGATAGCACACCAAGGAACCGGCCGACGAGCCACGAGCCGGCCCGACCAGCATGTGCCTTTTTGCGTATTGGACAAGGTCAGCCACAACCAGAAAGTAAGAGTCAAACTTTTTCGCTTGAATCTGTTCAATCTCCATGTTGAACCGATCTTCATAGGTCTGAGTCCATTCATTAATATGGCCGCGCTGAAGACGACTAACCTGGCCTTCTCTGGCTAGCGCGACAAGATCGCCTTCCAGGTGGATGAGCGGAGCCTTTTGGAGCGTGACTTGTTCCAGAGAAACTGCAACGCTGTGAGTATTATCGCAGGCCGAGTCAAATTCTGTCCGCGTCATCACGTGCCGAAGCACGCTCCAAAGTTCAGGCTCACTCGCTATATGTCGCATTCCAACTGAATCGCGAACCTCCCAAGCATAGGCGAACGGTCGATGCTTAACATCAGGGAGATCGTTGTAGCTGGTGATGACCATCGGCTTCTCGACGCGACGAGCCAATTCAACTGATCTCGACGCGTGCAAGAATGAAGACGGGTTCACGTCCACGAAATCGTACGCTTCCGGTGGCAAGGAGAGCGCGCCTCCTGCGAAACGATACACTCCGTTTCCTTCGCCTGCGGCCGCGAGTTCGCTCGCGTCCAGGCCTCCGCGCTGTACGCACCGGGTCGTCAGGTTGTAGAACTTACGCGTGTCCTTAGCGAGCAGCCAGGCGACGGGTTTGGTCTTGTTCGGTTGCCCATCCTCGCCGTAGCTGATCACCGGAACTTCCATTCCGAACATCGGCTTGAGGCTCTTCTTTAGCATCGCCTGATCCCAGCGGCAATGCCCCCAAGTCCCACGGTCGACGAGCGCGGCCGATTGGACTCCGAGCTCAACCAGCCGGTCGATGATTTCGTTGTGCCGGCCGTACGCCTCGCGATAGCTGTATCCAGACCGAACACGCAGCTGCGGAATCGTATTATTCTGGCTCATTCAGACTCCTTGAATATCTCATAGATGCGAAGCTCTTGGCAGATTTCATGCAGCAACTTCACGTCGTCCAGCGCTCTGTGCTTTTGCACGTACGGGCCTCGAAGCCTCGTGTATAAGTCCTGCAAACGTTGACGCTTATTGAACTCGTGGAACGTTTGCTCAACCGTGCAAATCTCGATTGCCGCACACTCATTGAAGTTGCCACGTTTCACGCACCAATCAATGTCGGACAACGTCAACCCGATTCGCTTCAAATCGAATTCGAGCATGCCTTTATCGAAAGAAAGATTGTGTGCGATTCTGCCCACTGCTCGACTAAAGAACATCTGCAGGCCGTTTGCGAATGCGGAGAAGGGCGGCTTGTCCACTAAATCCTCATTCCTCAGACCGGTGATATCGGTGATGATCTGCTCGATCTGGACGCCTGGGTTGCAAATGAACTCTAGCGTGTCGATGATCTCTACACCGTCCGTGATCAACCCGCCAAATTCAATGATCCTGGGCTGGGAATCGAGCGGCGCGTCCGGATGGAATGGGAGCCCTGTGGTTTCCGTATCGAACACAGCAAATAGCATCAACGACTCCTGTTTATCGATCGGTTTATCTGGCGAACGCTGCGAGAGATTCGATTGCTGGAGTTCTTCACTTGCAGCACGAGCTTCGAATCATCTGCATAGTCTTGCCATTTCTTGAACCACTGCCGATTGGCTCTTCTGAGGCTCCTTATGCACACCTTCTTTCCAATCGGATCGCCATAAGAATTGATTATTCCAATGGATTCGCCAAACTGTTCACCATCAGTGTAATCACGGCGCAATGCCCTGCGCTCCAATGCCTTTCTCATTTCTTTCTCCGATATGAATACGCCGCGACGAGCGCGGCGTGCAAACGGGTTACGGCCGAGTGCCAAGGCCAGACCTACAACGGACGGTCGGCTTTTGGCTTGTCCACTCTTGTAGGTTGCGCCCCTTGGCTGTCTTTAAGAGACGGGGCGCCCCTATTTTATGCGTTGCCGTTGTACGGAAGTCGCACAATGAACTTCAGGTCCACTCCGATGAGATGTCGCGTGTCATAGATGACATACTTGTATCGGCGCGAATCCTTGATTACCGGATTGGTGTGCGAAGTGGTATGAACGCGCTGCGCGATCGGAATCTGGAATTCACGCATAACGACATCGAACTCTTGAAGCTGCTCTTCGGTCACGTGCATTCCGAGATGGCTGACTGCACCTTCAGAGGCCACAGCACCTTCCTCGATTTGCTCGTCCATCCAGTTCGGGCCATCCGTGTAAGCCAGAACCTCAAGCTCCAGCGGCTTGTATCCCAACGCCATGTTCGTTGGACCGCTGGCGAAGAACTCGCCATTGCCGGCCTGATAGTTGAACGCCAGGTGCGCCTCGTTCTCACCAGGCTCTCCGAAGACTTCCCCATGGGCTTTCACGGTGTCGTGGTGCCACTCGTTCAAGCCGAGCTTGGCGAGAAATGACCGCGCTGTCGATCCGTTGACAGGGTAAAGCGCGATTTGTTCGATTTTGAATTGCAGCATGCTATTCCTTTAACTGTGATACGAAATGTTTACTCGCCCGCGTCAGGGTCCGGTTCGTGTTGCACGGCGTCTTCCGATTCGACCATCGCCTGACCAAGCAGCCAAGTCAACGACGCGGCCGATTGCGTCTTCGAGTCGGCATTCACCAACTCAAGGAATCGCAGGATAACAACAGCCGCATTCGGATCGGAGATGGCCAAATCGGTTGCCGCGTCCTTCAGGTCTTCGATTTGTTCGGAGTTCATCCGTGGTTACTTCCCGAAAGGAATATCACAACCAGACATATACTTGTACTGTCCAGTTGTGACTAGGTTGGAAATGAAGTTGGCCACGTCGCGCGGTTCCGTTTCAAGACCGTGCATGAGAGCCTTCTTTTGGTACTCGGCGGCGTACTCCGGCGTCCAGCCGCGAACGCGGACAACGTCCGACTCGATTTGCCTGGACATATTCGTGCCGCGAAGCTTGTTCGGCGACACACTGAGGACGGTGATGCCGTGCCTCGGCGTAAGCTCATGGGCCATTTGCTTCGTGATCATCAACGCAGCCGCCTTGCTGGCATTATAAGCCAAGCTCGCAGTCATCGGAATGTGCGCAGCGTTGGACACGATGTTGATGACGAATCCTTTCGACTTCTTGAGGCCTTCCAAGACGCCTTGAGTCATGTAGACAAAGCTAAATGCGTTCGTAGTCATGACTTGTTGAAGCTTGAACGGGCTGATGTCCTCGAACCAAGCGTTGTGGTTGATTCCGGCGCAGTTGATCAAACCGTCCAACCCTTTTTCAGAGACTGCGCGCAAGTATTCGAAGTCAGGGTCGCAGACATCTTGCTTGAGCGCTTTGTCGAACGGAATTACATCGTGTCCATCTTTGCTGAGTGAATGGGCGATGGCTAATCCGAGACCGCTGTTCGAGCCAGTGACGAGGATTCGCATCAGTGCACCTCAATGTTGTGGTTTGCGATTACGTTCTCGCACATCGCGGCATACACAGCCGCGTCGCGAATCGAATCGACGTGCTTCAGACCGCTGTTGGCGAACCGCGTCAGCTTCACCACCAAAAGCTCGAACAGGTGATAGAAGTGGTGATCGGACTCGGTCCGGATCGTTACGCCGTCCGGGAAGAAGGCGCGCATTACGTCACCTACGTTCCTTGCGTTGTCCTTGTAGACGGCGTTGCGCTCCTCGAACAGCCGCGCCGCGTCTGTCAGGATGTGCGCAGCGGTCTTCGGTTGCTGGAGCGTGCCGAAGCATTCGCCACTTACAATGGTTGGACCGGACGGGCTGTAACTGAAAGGCAATTAATATAATAGCACACCTTCAGAGTTGAGCAAGTAAGACTGATAACCCTCGCCATGCCACATAGCAGCAATGTCAATTCTGTCGTCACAAGCTGATACGACTTTACGCCCAGACTCCTTGGAGTATTGACGAACGAATGCAGCCTGTTCTTTTTTGACATCCAGCGCGCTACGGTTGTCGCCGTCTTGCCTCATGATCAGGAGGTAATCATCTTGCGCTTGAATGCCGAAATACTTGCTGATCCAAGCGACCGTTTTATCGGCCACCTTGAATGGACGAGCGGTGCAAAAGATGATGAATCTGCCTTCATCGATGTGGCCATTTAGGTTCGCTTGACCGATGGGGAGAGGAACATCATTGCCGCACGCATCGTGATAGGCGGCGTATTGGGCGCTGTCGCTCGCCCCTTCGGGAACCATGGACCGTCTGAGCCTATCATCGCTGACGCATCCGTCAAGATCGAAGATGGCGATTTCATCGATCAAGGACCGTTTATTTTTGCTCATTGAATTTAACTCCAGATTGATACAACTATTACATTGACTTCCCGTTCTTTGCGACCGGATTGGCCTGCGCGATCTCCTCTCGACTCCAAAATGAAATTCGAAGCGCTTCCTTCTGTTTAGACAAGTCCATCCATGGACGGAAGTGAGGGCATTGGTGAATAGCGAATCCGTTCGCATCTTCGATCTCAGCGCCGCCCCAACGCGGAAAAGCGCACTGACCGGTTGCGACGCACGCGACTTGCAGAAGAGGATCGGCCCAAGGATGGACTTCTAAGACGGCCTCGCGGATCAGGCGAAACACTTGCTGGTATTCGCCCTGAGTTCTGGCGCAAAGCCGCACCTTGGCCATATCCGAAAGCGTTCGAAGGTTGAACTTCGCATCAATCGTCGTTGGCATGTTGGTCGGAAGGATTGCGCGAGCGTCTTGGAGCGCGGCGCCAGCAGTGATCAATTCTTGATACGCAGCGTTCGCGCCTGCAATCGCATCATCCCAGGTCTCTGCCAGCCGAACCTGGACGCGATCATCCTCATTCATACCGAGCGTGCTTCCGTTCCAGTGATCAGGATATGAAAGCGCTTCAGGCCGAATCGTCTCGAACACATTCACTTCCAGCGCGCGGCTTGTCTCTTGCTGATACGCGCCGGTCCTAGTGCGGACGAGTTGGTGTGTGAAGTTCTTGCTGACGCCTTCGATGTGAAAGATGTAGTCGACGAACTCGAACGGCGACTTGATCGTGTCGAGCATGTACTGAAAATGCTCATACAGTTCGGCGTCCGACATCTCTTCAGGCGACTTGCCGCGCATGCGCGTGGTCTTCGTTCCGACAAGAAGCTCCAGAGCGTTCGGAGTGTGTCGGATAAGCGTTACTTTCATTCTGATTCCTTTCTGTGCGAGGCGAATTCGGAGCGCCTATATTAGCACGCTCTCTTGTGCAAAAAGACGATCACTCAACTTTAATTTCCCGCCAGAAACCATCCATGACTGCAGGATCAGCACTTGTCGCGCTGTTGTCGATTCTGTCTTTGCACAGAATCGACAACAAATGCTCCAGACGATCGAGGCGCTCATAGAATGATAGCTCACGAACTGGCGGCGCGGCTTTCGGCAGCGTCTCGCTGAATGCCGCGAGGCGTGTTTTAATATGATCGACGTTGAGCTTGTCGATGTGGGGAAGCGCGATTTTGGCTTGCTCGAAGATTTCCGGAGCGCTCTCGCCCCAAGTCGGCGTTCGAGTGTGCATCCAATCGGTCAACTCGTAATCTTCACGAAGATTGAGCACCGAACGCGGGCCACGCGCTTTGTTCTTGTTGAACTCAACAACGCTCTTTTCTTCCATTCTTTCTTCTCCTTTCTGGGTTAAATCGTCAATCGAGGTTTTTGTACATCGCAAGTCTTTCGTCCTCTTCACGCTCCACCTTGAGGCAATTGTGGAACCATTCAGGCGTACCTTCAACACAACTATCTCGCGTGCTGTTGGCGATACGTCGCTGGATTGCAAGGCCGACACTGGCAGCGGTCGGGCGCCCGGTGACTCCCAGCCTGGCGTATGAGCCGACAACCACCTGATGCACACGCGCCGTAGAAAGGCCATACTTGGCTCCGAGTTCTGCGAAAGTACGGCCTTCCGCTAAGTGCTCTAGTGTAATACGAAAGTGCTGCTCAAGAGGATCGTTCATTGTTGCTCACTGCTGAATGCAAATCAAAAATCTCCGCGCGCCACCTGAAAGCAGGCGACCTTCTCGCCGCGCCACATATCGACGACCTTGTTGCGATCGTCGAACACAGCACAAAGGCGAGAGCGCTCATTGGGCGAAAGCGCGTTAAGCCACTTCCGCTTCAGAACGTGGTCCTCGGTCGTGTCTCCAGTCGGGCGCATCAGCAGAATCTGTTCGAGCTTAATGAGCGGAATCTTTGTGAACTGGTGCAGCCAAAGAAGCGTCTTTCCGCGCACCGAATCCTCGCGGCCGGACCAAATCCGAATGTCGCACGCGATCGAATACAGCTGCAAGAACGTCCCCACCACCGGCCAGTTCGGCTGATCGCCTTCACAAGCGTTGTAGAACTTTTGCCAATCTTCGCTTGTGATCTTGCGCTTTTTCTTTCCGAGACCGTTGCAGCTGGAGCACTTACGGAGATTGCCGCTGTCGGCCTTAATGGCGGCGTCGAACGTATCCCCACCACACCCTTCGCACACCACGTGTCCTTCAACAAAATGGCGGCGATGATCGATCAAGGCCAACGTTCCGTCCAAATCGAAAATGTACAACGGGAAGCGGCTTTGTCCTTCGGTAAACATAGTCACAGATGACTCCTTCTTTGGAAACGGTTCATACGGATGCATCATCGGCTCGCTAAGACCAGTTCGCGCCCGTAAGTGGACGAGGCCATCAATCGCGAGACGATCTCGACATCTTTCACAACGTCGTCCAGCAAGATGTTTCGCCACGTGGCGAAGCGCCCTATACTGAAGACGTTGAAGTCGCGCGTTAGCTCATAGAGTATCGCTTCACGTTGTGCGCGAGGAATAGCCACAATCTTTCCGTAACGCTGATCGACTCTTTCGATCTCGTCCACGTCAGTGTGGTAATCCAGGCCGAACGCGCCGCAAACCATCTCCAACTCCACGTCCTCCGGAAGCTTCCAACCGAAGCACCAGTTTGTCTCTCTAACGCACTCGATGATCAGCAAATCGCCTGTGATGCTGGCCCTGTATGTGCGAATGTCTGGCTCAGGGAAGTACACCGTCTGGTATACGTCTGTGCCCTTCGGCAATCGGAACCGCAGCACATCAATCGGCATCGAAGAGAATTCATCATTCGATTTAAGCGCGCCGGTATTCAAGCCGCATGCTGCCATAATTACCGGAAGAGGCGTGGTGTTGACGATTTGGTGACTGCGCTGGCCGCGCGCAATTTCATTCGCGCCGATTGAAGATTGCCAATCGATCCTTGAACCGAAGCGATGGACCAACCGCATGTAGAAGTCTTCCGGAGCAACGAAGCGGCGAACCGTGTCGAGATTCCAGACGCTGCGGTCACCGGATATCGAGCCGGTGACCTTGCGAGCGTATGCATTGGCGAACATCGGGTTGCAAGCAGCATGGTGCGCCTCGTCCCAAAAGATTGACTTGTGGACTGTGACTCCACGGAACGGAATTCCGGTGGCGTGCGACACGGACTCGTCACGAAAGCGCAACAACGCTTTGTGGTTCTCTGTCGGCCCATTGGAGGCCTCCCATATCTCGGCGTTGGTGATCTTACAGGCGGCGATGAGTCCGGCCAGACCTGCTCCAACAATGATTGGCCGTTCGAATTCGACAGTCATTTTGATGTTCACTTTCTTAAAGTTGAAGAAAAGCCCGCACGTGGCGGGCTTCTCGTTGTCGCGAGTCCGTCTTATCGCACGGATTACGCGGCTTGCTCTTCGGGCTGCTGCTCGGCCTCGCCGATCACGAAGTCCAGGTGGCCACGCTCTTCGAGCTTCGAGAGGTAGCTGCGCACGCTCGCGCCATACAGGAACGGCTTGCAGCCCTTCGCCAGGTCTTCGATCGCGATCATCGAGCCGACTTCGAAGTGGTCCTTGATGTACTCCAGGACCTTGCCGCGCGTCGACACGTTTTGCGGCGTGGAAAAGCCGTTGCCCGTGTAGATGACGTGCGTGGCCTTGCTGCGACGCTCGCCATTCACCTTCGTCTCGGCGCGACGCTGCTCGACCAACTCAGCGCGGCGCGCGACGGCCGCAGCGCGCTCTTCCTTCTTCGCAGCCTTGGCGGCTTCACGTTCGGCCTTCTTCGCTTCGGCCTCGGCTTCGCGCTGAGCCTTCGCTGCGGCCTTAGCGGCTTCACGTTCGGCCTTCTTCGCTTCCGAGTCCACGCCCTTCGAAGCCTCACGTTCGGCCTTCTTCGCTTCGCGCGCAGCAGCGGCCTCGGCTTTCTTCGCGTCACGAGCAGCTTGCGCTTCGGCCTTCTTCGCTTCACGCTCGGCAGCGGCAGCGGCCTTCTTCGCTTCGCGTTCATCGGCCTTGCGTTGGCGCTCTGCTTCGGCAGCGGCACGCTTTTCTTCACGCTCGCGTTCGAGTTGCGCTTTCTTCGCTGCCTTCTCTGCTTCCGCCTTTTCGGCCTCAGTCGGCTCCGGTGTCGGGTTCACCTGCGTGGCCACGTCACCATCGTCGTCCGAATGATGCTCGTGATTGTGATGATGACCATGTGCGTGCGACATTGTTTGTTCTCCTGTAAAGATGAATTAGGATTTAACCAAATAACAAGTGTGATTCGATTATACGTGCGCCGCGCAGGATATTAGTGTTCAGTTATTCTTCTTTGCGCTGATCCTCTTCTCGCTTGCGCAAGACATTGAAAGGATTCACAAGCCATTGGCCGAATATCAAAAGCCACACCGTAAAAGGCGTCATTTACACAGTTCCTTGGTCATCGTCAATTGTTCCATTAAATATGACGGTTTTTGAATAAGCATCAGAGTAATATTTGTGATTGAATTCTTCATCCGGATCATCGTGCAGCCGTATGTACTCATCGAAATGCACGGTTTGGCCAGGGCGAATCACGAGCGCTTGCCCGACCATGAAGAAGTATGGTTCGGCCACTTTTACGCCATCCGTCCGGTGCACTTGCACGGTGATATAGATCGTCGCAGGATAGCGGCACGTGTTGGTGATCTCGCCGCTGTACTTCGCGAATCCTCCGGACGCTAGGATGGTCAGTTCGGTGTCGCCCCAGCGTGACTCATCGCCACGGCACCAGCGCTTAGGCTTAGCAGGGTGAACATCGCTCCATGCTGCCTCGTCCGAGCGCTTGCTGGTATCGATCAGCGAGGTTAGGACGTAGGTGGCCAGGAAGAGAAATACCGCCACGAATAACCCAACGGCCAGATGCCTAAGACTTGCTTTTCTCATTTTTGGCCTCCTCGATTCGCGCCAATAGTGAGCGCGCAATACGTTCGTCCTCCGGATAGAAAACCGGTGATCCGAGCATTGTGATGATGCGCTTCAGAGCGAATATTTCATTTTGGTTTAGGCCAATTACGAGAAGATCAGGCGTGGTCATTTTGAATCCTTGGCCGACGAACGAGCGAGCAGGGCACGCGAAAATTCCACAATTAGCGGCGCGTTATCCAAGTCGTAAGAATTCGCTATCGCGCGTATGTCAGTCGGCGTCAACTCCACCCGCTTGCTCTCGGCTGGCTGCGCCATTTCAAGCAACCGCTCACGAAACCCGGCCATGTCCTTTTCTACTGCTTTGCGGGCTTGGGCAAAAACGGCTTCCGTGCCACTCTTGGCTGGCTGCGCGTCAAACGACACCGTATCGGCATCACCGGGCTCGGGCCAGATAACGCCAATGGGGGCGGCGTAGATTGTCGCTCCATCGGCCCATCCGCGTCCGTGCTCGTCGTAAGCAGTTTCCAGCACAGCGAACGGATGATTGCAAATATCAATCTTTATGTGACCAATGACACGCCCCGTCGCGCCGGCAGACTGGCGGGCGGCTTGACATCCGAGCGCGGAGAACCATGCCTCCACGGGCGTCGGCGATCTCGATGCTCGATCAGTGAATTCCTTAACCCACTGAGCGGCGGCCTTTCCTGCTTCTTTCATTGCATCCGTGTTTTCTCGTTCATTGCTCATCGCTTTCCCCGCGTTGTTTAAGCCAAAGGGCATCACCTGTCCCGAGGCAGTACGGACAATATCGGCGATCAAGATGGGTTGGATCGTCGCATCGGTCGCCGTTGCAGCAGTGGTCGCATCGGTCGCCGCCCCATACACGCCAACCTTGCTTGGGTTCGCGATTACTACTGCTCATCGCTTTCCCCTTTCCCAGCGGCGCGGTTATCTGTGAACAGTCTATTGAGCGCTCTCATGAACTCCGTGCACAATTCCTCACTACCGAACCCAAGCGTTACATACGATTGATTGGCATGCGCTCTGTGTGTGCTGACGGGGCCGATTACGCGCGAAAATTTCGTCGCATCGTCCGTCGTAGAAGCAGTCTGTTCAAGCGCAGCAATGCGCTGATGCAAGTCTGCAACCACGTCCTCGATAAAAAGGCGCTTGCCGCGATAGTCCTCTATCAAAATGGTCACGATTTATTCTCCTTCGCAGCGGCGCGGTCGATGCGTTCGAATCGACCGTCGTAGAACTCGCCATAAGGACGCGTCCAAGTCTCACCTGTATTGATATTGCGATATGTCACGACGACAGCCTTCGGGTCGCGCTCCATTCTTGACTCGGCCACGAAGCTATAAACGCCGCCTGTCTTTTTATGGCGCCAAAGCACATCCCGCGCCGCCTCGCTCATTGTCGGGGCAGTGGCGAGGGCGGCAGGGCGTAGCCAGTCGCGCGGTTGTATGTCTTCGACTTTCAGTGTCTTGACCGAACCGTCGCTCATCAAGAAGTCGGAGAATCCCGTCGTGCCCCCAGACGCATACAGTGACGCGATCTTCGCCTCCCGCCCCTCAGCAGGCGCAGGGCTGGCGGCGAGCATTTCACGTAGAATCTGTGCCGTTTCGTCACCAACTAAATAATACTCTGATAGCTTAATTGCCGATTCAAGTGCATGTCGTTGCTTTTCAGTCAGCATGACCGTCTCCTTTGGCGGCGGCGAGGACTTGCATCGCAATGCGCTGGACTGTGGCACGCGATGGAATGCCGTCGATACCGGAAAATGAGTCACGGATTGCATCGATTTGTTCGGTACTCAGCCCGCGCGCCGCTTGCTGCCCGCTATCAATGCGATCCAAAACTTGCTCCACTTCCGACGGAGTGGTTGCAACGTAGTCTTGCCGCTCGCCGTCATAGCACTGCGTACATTGCGCAAAGTCGCACTCGGGCGGGCATTGCTGATCGCTGGCGGGTTGCGTGGCGGCGTCGAATGACACCGTACCGGTATCACCGGGCTCGGGCCATATCGCATTCCAACTGGCGGGCGCTGCCGTCTGAGCGGGTTGCGGGGCGATGGCGAAGCCGCGATGCCAAAGCATCATGCAGAAATTCGCCACGTCGCACGGATCGCCTTTCTCGACGTGCTCACTAAGCATCCGAGATAGGTCGGCTGAATTACATCCTTCCCAGCCGCCACGGCCTTTCTCGCGTGCCTGCGCCATCTTCTCTTTCATCGCACGGGCGAACGTGTCCACGGCAATATCATCATTGTGAACGGACTCATACTTGAACTCGTGCATCGTCGGAATCGCCCGAATGAGCCAATCACGAATAGGCTTGAGTTTTTGCACTGCCTTGTGACTCTCGCACAAGAAGCTCAAAAATATAAGTGATCCCATCTGCTCATCATCCAAAACTCCAACAAACTTTGGCCAATCTATTTTCATCTCTCCACTCCTGTTCCGTCACAACTGGGGCACTCTCTATCAGTGCCGATATCCGGGTCCCAAACTTCTCTTCCACTGCCGCAGCAAGCGCCACACTCTCCTGGCGTTTCTTCCTCGTGCTTGCGCTCTTGGTCGCCGCGCAGCCAGCCGTCGAAGTAATCGACGTTCGTGGTGTCGGCGCAAACACTCCCAGATCGCCCGTCGTCGAAACCGCGCTTCCAATCCGGAGTCGTAACGTCGGTCTTAAAAGGGAGCCGGTAATCGCGCCCCCGCTTCGCAACTGCACACATATCTATACACTCCGAAGTTACGGCCGGTAGATTGTAAGGCGTTGCGCGGCACGCGTCGCCCCTGTGTACATCAGCTTCGCGTAATCGCCCATTGGCTCCTCGATCAGCAGCACGTTAGGCCACTCGCTGCCTTGCGACTTATGGATTGTGATGCAATATCCATACTGGAACCCACCAGGCGCTTTAAGGGCCTCCTTCTGGAGATCGGCATCATCGCTGAACGAGAGAGGGTTGAACTTCACGCGCCGCTCCTTACCGTCCGTCAGCGAGCGAATCCGAACCATGAGCATCTCAGGAGGCTCATCGTCGTCTCGCTCCTCATGGTCGACTGAATCATAATCGAGAACAGTGCCTTGCTCACCGTTCATGAAGTTGTGACTGTGTTGATTGAACCAGCAAATGATCTTCTCGCCCTTTTGCGGAATCGGGCCTGAGTGGCCGAGAGCCTTGCGAATGTCCTCGTTGACGGTCGCACGTGTCTTGTTATACGAGCAAAGAATTTGGGCCTCTTCGGTCGAATGCGCCAGCAGCTGCATCATCGGCGGCTTCCCCTCGCGCACGCGAACGTCCTCATACTCGCGCAAAGGTAAGCGCTTTCCAGAGCGAAGAAAGCTGGCGGCGCGGATGATATTTGAATCGGCATCTTGTCGCATGATCTCGGTGAGCTCGTGATCGACTTGATCCGGCGTGAGAGACTGCGGCGCGTTCACAGGCAGCAGCTGGCCTAGGTCGCCGAGCGCGAGTACAGGAATGCCATGGCGCAACAACGATTGCATGTCGTATTGGCCCACCATCGAGCCTTCGTCCAGCACCACCAAGCGTGGCTTCTCGTCCAAGTATGCCTTATCCTGGAAAATCGGATCGCCGTCCTCGTCCTCGCCGCGCACGTTGTAGATGAATTGGTGCATCGTCTTCGCGCCCTTGCAGCCTTTTTGGCGCAACCGGCTCGCCGCCTTCCCGGTCGGTGCGATGTAGACGACTTGATATGGAGAGAGACCTAGCGCTTCGACGGCACCTTGCGCGAAGCTCGTCTTACCGGTGCCGGCTTGTCCGGTGACGAAGAAGACTTGTTTGTGCGGACGGCCTTTATTAAACCATGCGGTGATCTTACGGATGCCTTCCAGCTGACCTTCATTGAAGTTCATTATCGCTCCTGATGTACATCGGCTTGGTGTCCGAGTCAGTCACCATAACTGACAGAGGTGAGTATAACGCACAATAAGTGGCGCAATTGGCTCAATAAACAGGTAGAAACTACCGTCTCTTTTCGGCAACGCGTAAAGCCACCCGGAGTCCAGATTTCGTAGGCAGAATCCGTTTCTGCGCTTTCCGAGTTGAGCGCAACAGCATCAATAACCCAACTCGCTCAGAGACCAAGAAGGACCGGCATGGACTATAAAGAACGCCTCAAGGCGGTTGAACTCTTCTTAAACGAACTCGGACGGGGCATACCGGAAGATGAACGCGTGATGGTCGGCTATGCCTCAGAAGCCACCGTGCAAACCGACGCATCCGGAAAGAAGCTCAACGCTGGTTGGTGGCCCGCTCCACATCGCGACGGCAAAAATATTAAGACCGAGGACAACTGCTATGTCTGCATCTCTTCCTCCAAGAAAACCCCCAACCCTAAGACTGGTGAGCTGCGGTACTGGCGCGGAGATGAAAGCTTCGGGCACGGACTCGCGCTCATGGTGGATGACATTGGCACAGGCCGTGGATCAAAAGGACTCCTGCATCTGGATCAATTCACGGCTCGCCTTGAGCCAACAACAGTGGTGGAAACTTCACCAGGAAATCATCAACTCTGGTACTTCCTGGATGCCCCGGAACCGAATCGAAAACGATTTAAAGCTTTCCTCGTGGGATTTGTATCTACAGTCCTGGTTGATAAAGGCGGCGATGGCACAATTCGAGACATCAGTCGATATGGCCGGATGCCTGCAGGAATCAATAACAAACGTGATAAAGAAAACGAACTCAAGTATGCTGACGAACGCGGCAAGCCGTTTCGTGTCGGACTCGCTGGAGAGCCCAGATACGATCGCCGATACAGCATGGATGCAATCGCTAGTGCGTTCGGCTTTCGAGTCGATGACTTCCTGCCTGCCGAAGTAAAACTGACGCCAGAGCAAATCGCCAATCGAGACCAGGAGTTTAAGTGCGATGCGATTTGGCTAAGATATGCCGTTCACATTCTGAGCGCGGCCAAGCAAGGCGAAGGGTCCGGTGGTGATGTATCACAGAACATGTCCGGGAAGTATCGTATCCGGTGCCCTTGGGGCGATGAACACACCAACGGCGATTCATACGGCGCCTATTTTCGCGGGCCTATTCCAGGCGCAGAATACGAGCATGTTTTCGGTTGCGGGCACGATACTTGCCGCAAGGAGAAGAAGCGCACCTGGTCGCCATTCATAGACAAAATCGTCATGCCTGCAATCATTGAGGCAATCGAAAATAACAACCGTCGTTATGCAGACGGTGATATGGCCAATGTTGAAGTCACTGAGTTCAAGGAACACAAATGAGCAAACAACTCTCGGCGTTTGTCGTAAGGAAAGCGGGGCGGGTGGTGGATTGTATTAAGGCAAAGGACATTGGGTTGGCGATGCAAGAGGCGTTGGATAAGTGGGAGAAGTATTGTGTGAAGAAGGGGTGCACGTTGGCCGTGGATTTCGTTCCGGATGCTGCTGTTAAGCCGCTCGTGCTAATGCCAACGAAGCTGGAGGTGATGCAATACGGTCCAGTCGGGGCGCCTGACAAGTCTGTTGTTCCATCGATCAATCCGGTGTTTGCTGCTATTCACCAAAGCACACGTTCAACGGAATGACGCGCCATGATTGATTTGAATGATATCGCAGATGGTGCTGAAGAAGAGGCGCAGCGCAAGTTGGAAGGAGTGCAAGCTAGGCGCCTAGAGATCGCGGCCGAAGCGCAACAACGTGCCGAGTCAATGAGAAATGAAAGGGACATTGTGAAGCGGGCGAGGTTGTTGGCGTCCACGCAGCTGATCGATTTCCCGGATGTGAAGAAGGTGCGACAAGGCGACTCATTCATCACGCAGCCGTTGATGACGGATCAGAACAAGTGGCGTGTGTTGGATGCGCTGTTCGAAGGGCAAGACGAGCATATGCCGCACCGTGACCACTATCGCGGCCGGATCGTGGATCACGAGGGGAAGATCATCGATGATCACTATTCGGTCGTGCGCTGGGTCTCGGCGTTCTCGGCAGCAGGGCTGAAAGGGGTCGGCGCGAACGGCGCGCGTGACGCGATCCGGGAATGGGCGTTACAACACGAGCGCAACGACTTGATCAACAACGTCGAAAGCAACATGCCAGAGTGGGACGGTAAGGAGCGCATGCGACGGTTTCTGATCGAGTTCTTCGAGAGCCATGAGACGCCGCTGAACGAGGACTTCGGGCAGTACTTCTGGTTGAGTCTGTACAATCGTGTGATGATCCCAGGATCGTTGGCGCCGATGGTGCTCTCGCTGTTCGGTGCGCAAGGTTGCGGCAAGTCGCTGTTCGGCAAGAGGCTTTGTCAAATATTGACCGGGAATGAAGAGGCCGACTCGGTGCAGTTGAACCTGGACGGCGAGAAGCTGGAGTTCTTGCGCAACATCACAGGCAACAGCGTGATCGCTTCGGTCGGTGAAATGACGGGCTTCACACGTGGCGACTTGAACAAGATCAAGGACTTCATCACGCGCTCATCCGATCAAATGCACTACAAGTTCGAGGGCAATTTCACGCAGCTGCGGCAGTGGATCACAGTGATGGACGGCAATAAGTATGAAGGCCTCCAGCGTGATGACTCCGGGAATCGGCGCTTCTATCCGATGTTTTGCGGACAGCTGCCTGATAAGTTGGGCAGACCGGATTGGCGGCCGGACTTTGTGGTGGAGGCCGATCGCTGGGCTTCGCTCGAAGGGGAAGTGTGGCAGATCATGGCGGAAGCCGCGAAGTGGATGGACGACAACGGCGAGCACCGCTACAACAAGTTCGTCTCATATGTGATCAATCAGGTTCGCGACTTCTCCAATGCCGAGATGGCTCGCGACTCTGGGACCATCCAGGATGATGTTTTTGATGTGTACCTGGTGCCGATGCTAAAGGAGGGGCCGAAGCTGATGTGGCGCCGCTCCAACGGCGAGGAGTGTGTGGGCGTTAAGGCCGGTGAGTTTAAGCGCTTCTTCCAGGACCGGAACAAGCACCTGAAGCCGAACTGGCGCCACCTTAAACACAAGATGTTGTCGTTGGGCGCGATCGAGCACGCGTTTTCGGGCGGCTATCCGGGATATTTATTCCCACAGTTCAAGAGTGTTTTGGACTTCGAGATGAAGATTGGGGAGAAAGAGTACACTGATGATGGCTCTATCGTGTCGATTTCTGAGGCCATTGGTGGAGGGGGCGGAGGGTTTTGAGGACTTTGTGTTTGGCTATTGATTCGATTATGTAGGGTGTTTGGCGGCCACTGATGTGGCCGTTTTGCTTGGGAATGTGTTCATGGATTGTGGCTAATACGGAATGGGTCAGCAGAGCAAGTGGCTTGAACCCTGATAAGAAAAATATTTGTTGACGGATTTCGTGTTTTAAGCGTCGTGGATTCTTGGTGTACTGGCAGTGAACGGTTGGAAAACTTGGCCAACTGGCCTGGGCCACTGGAGTGGCTTGTGTTGCACCATTTGTACACCGATGTGGCAGGCCTCAGTTGAGGAAATTGAGTCTTGAGCAGACTCCGCTATTCTCTATTCCTCTCTATTTTCTATTTCTTCTATTTACTATTGATATAAATAAGTCAACTAGTCAACTAAGCCTTCTCCGGTTTGGGCCGGACACTGAGTGCAAGTCAGTTGGGCGCGGCTATTCCCAGGATTTGGTCAATCTGACTGTAATTTGGCGCACCTTGCGGCCGTGCCCGATGGTCACGAGCCGTCGCTCACTCGCAGGTCAAGGCGCGGCAATATCATCGGCCACAAACACAAGGCGCACCAGCAGTCAGCCCAACGCACCAATGCCGATCGCCCACGCAATCAAGGTGAAAGCGTCACGGCCACTATATGTCCGTACAATCGCCCGCAAGCGACACTCACACAGCACAATCACCATGGCACGCTCCAAGCGCACCTCAACGCGTAACAGCGAAGACGACCAAAGCACATTTGACGACAACGGAAATCCGTTGGACATAGTCACATCTGCCATTCTGCCAGCGTACCACTTCCGTGACGAGGACTTTGCTCAGCGCAACTTGGTGGCAGTCGCCGAGTACGCTGGATACCGCGCTTTGGGTGTGAATGCCGAGCGGGCATTTCTGCGCACATTCGGAACCGACTATGCAGACCCGCATCTCACATCGAGAATCGAAGCCCTAGAACACAACGTCATCTATCGCCGAGCTTTCCTGGAGGCATTCAGCAAAGTCAAAGTAGGTGAGATGTGGGATGTCAAGATGGCGGCGTGGGAATACCTCCAACTCGTCAACAATCCATTTGTGAAGGACTCCACACGCCTGTCCGCCATTAAGGAGCTCAACGTGCTCTTCGGCATCACCGTGGTGGACGACACAGGCAGAACGCGCGCTGGGCGTGGACTCAAGGAGTTCTATGCCGACACAATTGACGCAGAGGCCGGCAGCGTGACACAGGCCACATCGGCCCCAGCGCGGCGACACCCTGATCCGGGAAGCGCGGACGCCGAAGCGAGAATCGAGGCTCGGAAGGCAGAGAAGGATGCAGCCAGGACACACTAGAACGTGGACGGCTGGCTCTGATCATGGCGGGATAGGGCGTAGGATAGGCGGACGATTCATAGGCCAGCGAACACCGGCCTAATGCGACACTAGATAAGCTTCAACTTGGACATTGCGTGATGCATTGCCATCCTTGCTTCAGGACTCGCTGGCTCTCCGTGAGTCCAAACGCTCTCCATCCGCATTGTTGATCCGACCGGAACGCACTTGCAAACGCGCATCGCCCGCGATCCATTCACATGGACTTCGTACCACCATCCACCGCGTTCAATTCTGACCCTATTAATGATCATGGCCGTGCTCCTGTCAAAGAGGCACGGCCATTCTATTTCTTCTTACCAATGATGCGAAGTAACGCACCGGTAACTCACGTAAGAATCGGTTTCGGCCATTGGCCGATATGTCAATCTCCGAAATGCACAGGGCCGGATGAAGGCACGAGCGCCGGCACCAGCCTCTCGGTCACAGCTGCGAGATACAAGTCATTCGCCGTATAGGCCATGTGACGAATGTGACCTTGGACGGCGACCGCAGCCGGATAGCTGATCTGCGCGACTTTGCCTAAGCACTCGATGAGCGAATCATCGTTGTGGTTGATTCCGTCAGGCAGAGTCGATCCGAGCGAGACGCGCTCGATGAAGGCCAGCATCTTTTCTTGGAGCTCAAGAGACATTGGTTTCATGACTCAGACTCCAGCCAGGAAGACAAGGAACGCGCGGAGGCGATCGGCATCCTCGTCGACTGCGCGATTGATTTGCACCGAGCGGGCCGGCTTTCCATTGCCGTCGATGGTAATTCGTGCGACGAGTTCGGCCTCACGAATCCTGAATCTCGTGGCCTTCAGCGCATTCGGAGCGACGCGCGGATTTTGCGCCTTGATGAAGTTGCAATCACCATCCACTTTTACGTCGTAGATGAGCGGCAGACCGCTCTCGCTGATCACAACGTATCCATTCCCGGTCGCGCCTTCGCATTGGAATCCCTCCAACTCGGCGAGTTGGCTCTTGAGAATGGCGATCGTATCGGCTTTGGCCTTCAACATCTCGCCTTCGGTGTATTGCTTAGTCATATCGGCTCCTGGTTGTTTCTGTTGCGTTTGACTTCGGATGATGCGGAACCTATTTTGAGTCAGAAGTGCGCCAGAGTCAACGTACACTGGCGCTTTGATGATCAGAACGAAAGACAAAGAGGCTTGCGCGCACGTCCTTCGGCAACGGCGAGTGACATGTCATTCTTCTGACGGTCGGTCATATCGCCTTTGAGACCGTGCGTCGCGAAGTAAGCCGGAACCCATTGATCGAGGACGACCTGACTCGTCTCGTACACACAAATGCCGGTGGCGCCGTTTTGCTTCATGTTGGCAACTTCCCAGTCCTGGATTCCCAGGCGGTACTGCTCCTCTTTGGTCAGCTTCACTGATGAATCTCCTATCAAGGATAAACGAAATCGAACTGCCGGCCGTCCTCATAGAACTCACGGACGGTGACTGCGAAGTCGGACGCACGCCAGATCGCGGCGATGCGCATTGCGGCTTGCCTGCAGCCGGAAGGGCCGTTGTGATCCGCAGCAGAGAACGTGCGCTTTTGCTCTTGCCCATTCTTCATGGCGTGGACGCGCACAGATGTGACGACGTTGCTCATACGGACACCTTTTCCATCGGGCAGGCCGTCTCAGGTTGCAGGCCCATGTGCGCCATTCCGCACACCACGGCTTTTCGGTCATAGTTCGATGCGAGCATCATGCCACACCGCTTGCAGCGCCAAGCCTCATCCAACTTCAGATCGATCGACATTGCATCATCGATCTCACGACTTCCCAGATTGGCGATGGCGAACAGGATGGCGCAGGCCACAGCCATTCCTGCGAAGAATATCCCGAAGGCGAGCGCCAACGATCCAAGGTTCACCATTGTCATATGTCTAGCTCCAATTGTTCGATTGGCATATCAGGCCACTCCCAGCAGCCCTTTATGCTGTTTGCTTTCCAATGTGCCACCTGCATATTGTAATCGACGTGCAAGCCTGATACTACCTGGACACCGCCAATTTTGCCGATGAGCGGAACAACGTGGTCCACGACATGAAGCTCTCCGGTCTCTCGCGTTAGGCGCCTCGCCTCCTTGTACAGCGCGGCAATTGCCTTGCGGTCAGCCCAAGGTGGTGTCGCGCGACGCTCATGGCCCCGTCTTATAACGCCTTCCTTCCCCTTCGGACGGACCAAGCCTCGGCGCTTCTCCACAGGCGCGAAGAGCGGGCCGTGGCACCAGCCGCTGATGAGATCGAGGTTCATAGTTCAGCGGATTACCAGAGTCAGGTTGCGCTGCAGCCTTCCAGAGATCATATGGATCAGCGCCACAGCTTCGACCGCAGACAGGTCGATCCAAAGCTCGCCATCGTCACCGTAGAACTTCAACCGAACTCTGGCAAGACTTTCGCCTTCGCCAGCAGGAGCGAACGCCGCAGTAACATCAACATTGACCTGCTCCGACTTCTCAGGCCTCTTGCAAAAACGCTTGTGGGCTTTCATTCTCGAACCTCTCAATATCCGGATCAATCCAATAGTCATCGTCACCATACTCGCGCTTCGATCCGTCCACGCGATACCAGCAGCGCAACGAACCGCGCCGATGCATGGCACCAGTCATATTCCCAGCCCAGCTATACCCACAGCACATGCAACCGAGCGAACGATTCAGCGCCGTCCTCCGGTTCATCCATCCGTCGACGCGAAAGATTGGAACTCGCAGCCCGCGTATCGTCACATAGCGCTTGCCGCAGACTCTGCACTGTGGAACGATTTTATACGCGTCTGGATGTTGCGGCAGAACTCTGCGCGTATCGCAATGGCGGCAGCGGCAGTGAATTCTAGGCACGATGTTGTGCTGACTGATCTTTGTCTTGTCGCCCACCAGACGCGCACCATTGACCTGCCATGAATGGCGCAATGACAAACAGCAAGAACAAACGCCATTCCATCACAACCTCCTCCACTTCACACATTCTTCCCAAATGCGCCTGTCGAGTTCAGTGGCGTGGTGAATGGATCGGCTCCACCCATTGTCATGAATGAACGTGCATCCGCCCATGCACTGGATGCCGTGCCAGCCGCCTGCATGGGCGGATGTGATCTCGCACAAGGCAGTGGAGCCGTCATTGTAGCGCACGAGCGTGCCTGGGTGAAGTTCTTCGGCCGTCGCGCGCTCGCCTCGTATCGGGTTGTTCACGTATTCATCTATCGCACTCATTTCTGATTCCTTTCTGATTGTTCAGGCCTGCGAACGAAATCTACCTCGTTTGGATGGACGAAAGACGCACACAACGTGCGCTTGTTCATGATGAAGATAAGCGAACGCGCCGGGAAGACGCAAAGGACTTCGCACGGCGCGTCTTCATGCTTGACGATGTCGCCTGGGCGCAGGTCAGAACGGGATTGCTTCGTCATCGATAACAACAACTTCGCCGCCTGCCAGCTTCTCCGATCGTTCTAATAGCATGATGCCAGCCGAAACCCTGTCAGACACCAAGTTGAACTTCTCCATCACCGCTGCGCCCAGATCGATGCCGAGTTGCGACATGGCCAGATCGAGATAGATGATTGCGTCAGCGGCTTCGCGCTGAATCTTCAGCAGCACATCGTTCGGTAGATCGCGCAAGCGGCCTTCGTCCAGGCAATCCTTCACCTGCTGTCCATAGTCGCCGCGTGCTGCCTTCTTGAGCTCACCGGAGAGCTCACCGCACTCGCCATAGAACGCGTTCATCCAGCGATCGATGGACCAGTCTGACCCGTCCGGCTTGCTGTGCGCGATGTTTCCACGGCGATCACGGAAGCGCGGCAAACGCATCAAGTTCGCCTCGCGCAAAGCTGCGAATGTAAGCTTGTTCATACTGGTTGAATCTCCTTCAATGTCACAAACAGATCATACAGCGGAGGCCCGGTGAGCGATGAAGCTTGAACCAGGTTGTGTTTCACAGCCACCACGACGAATCTGCGATCGAGCAGCGTCACCGTATCTGTGCCGCTTTTCAGCGCGACGATTGCGTCTTCACAATGATTCAAAGACACACGGCCGAAGTACACTGTAGCGAGGAGTGATTGCGTCCACATCATATTAATCACCGCTCCTCCAGCGAGAGCGCCGAGATCAGACCGTTGCTGAGCTTTTGCAGGTGGACGATTTCATTCTCAAGTGACTTGATGTACGACACGGCGTGGCGCAGAACACGCTTCTCGTCGCTGTTGGCGAAGTGCGGATCAGCAGCGAAGTCTGCAAGTGCCTTGCACACGTGCACCGGCTTCGCGAGATCAGGGTGCGGACAGTTCGCCTGATTGAAATCGAAGTTCATCGGCCAATCTCCGGCACGCGGTTGTAGTTCTCCAGAACGCAATTGCTAAAGTCGTCCGCTGCCCATTGGGGTGGATTTTGAATGTTGACGTTGTGCGCCGTCTCACCGCGCTGATACGCCAACAACTCGTCCTCCAGGACGTTGATCGGGTTGCGATACCGAGGATCGTCGCTGATGTTCAGACGGTCGACCTTACGCGTAACAAGCAACTCCAAGATGTGGTGTTGCGGACCGTTTAGCGCATTGATCAACTGCACGAGAGCCGGACCGCTTACGACGACTCGGTCAGGAATCGGATTCTTCAGATTATTCGACATCGATAGGACTCCTGCGGTTGAATGTGAAAATGGCGCGCAATCCAGTGTAGGACGCGCGCCATTCAAACGAACGGACTACGGGTTAAGTTTACCTCAGTGCTGTGGCCCCGTATGCTACACAGCACCGGACTCCCGCAAGATGTCATCTTCGCTTTTTAACTTGCCTTCGTGGTCGATCCACGCAACCTCCTCGCCTTTCTGGATGGACACGGCGCATCGTTTCGTCTTAACGTTCGCGACGATCGAGCGCGCGACCCAGCCTTGCTCGCCTGCGACGCGGAGAGCTTCGGCTTGGGCCACGGTCATGTATCGGGGTGCAGCTGCACGGATGCGCTTTTGTTGCGCGGTCTTGGTCTTGCTGCGAGCGGTTGGGACGGAAAGAGCTTTGAGCGCTTGGTTTGCAATAGTCTGAGCAATCATCATGAATCTCCAAAGGTTAGATCAAAGGAATTAATGCACCTTTAGTATAGATGATGATTGCGCGCACGAGTGGTACACCAACTGTCAAGTACGATCAATTGGTGCGCGAGCCAACTTATAATGTACGGACTACTTCAGACTTTCGGCGGAGCGAGGCTGCTGCTTATGATGGCGAGGGAGATTTCGGCGAGAAGATGGTTGACCAGCGAGCCCCGGCAACCGCGCGGCAGTGTCGCCAGCGACAAGAGCCCTTGAGCTATCTTTGACATTTCGGTCTCCTTGGTTCGAATGCCAACTTACTTTGGCATTGATTATATCATAGGTCAAATCCGTGGAAATAAAAGCGGAACAAACAGGGCCGCACCCTGCCAGTGTACGAGTGTGGACAAAAAGAAGCCCGCGAGTGAGCGGGCTGAGTCTGGAGCCAGAGAATTTTTACAAATGACCGTTACACAGGAGCGTCGGCGCCTCCGCTTACATCGATCGACCATACCGTGCCGAGCGCAACTTGCATCGCGCGGTGAAGCGAGTTCCGAAAGTCGTCGAGCGCCGCATGCTCATCCGCACTGAGCTCAGAGTGCAGCTTGCGCATCTCCATCACCTTCATCGACAAATCGGCCTCGTGCCAGCTGAGCAGCCACTCCTGGTAATTGTCGCTACTGCACAATTCGAAGCTGTTCTTGAGGCCGTGGACCCATCCGCCGACGCGACTGAGACTCCGGCAGGCATGGTCATAGTGCGCCTCGCTGATGGCCATTAAAGCCTTTACGAGCGTCCTGTTGAACTTGATTCTGAATGTCGGCTTTCCATGCACTGTGATCTTCATTAAGCGATCCTATCTGTGGTTGGGAAGAAGTCGTTCAGAACTCGGACGAAACGAAGGTGCTGGTTGGCACGCGATCGGTACTCGCCAGAAAGACGCTCGCGATCCGCCACAGACTTCGGCAGAACGCAGATCGACATGCGCCTATCAACGTCGTTCGCGCGCTTCGAGTAATCCAGGTACTGCGAGTAGTGCCACTTCCGAAGATCGCGCAGCTGGTCCAGGTTGCCGAGCAGCAAAGGCGCCTCACGCTCGTTCGGACTGTACAGAGCATCGTTGATCGACTCGGCGAACGGGAGCGCTCGTATAACGTCCTTTGCCTCTTCGATCGCGGCCACGGAATCCTTGTGGCCGGCTATGCGCATCCTAGAAATCGCGACATTCAGTCGGCTGAACAGCGTGCTACTTGCCTGCTTCATGTCCTTGTTGTTCCGTCTGAGTTGCAGCAGTTATGAGGATAGTAAATCGGTTTGATGAATACGCCAAGGACTCGCTGAAGAAGAAGTCCGAGCGCGCCACCGATGACGGCCAGCAGCAGGAAGCTGTCCATCTTGGTAAGGAGTTCGATGCAGGTCAT
>Ga0105240_10000551_pt1 | contig 69267 bp, 54 predicted proteins | sample KBSC54metaG_FD_80426 | JGI IMG/M metagenome (GOLD analysis project Ga0105240, IMG submission 80426) | Corn rhizosphere microbial communities from Kellogg Biological Station, Michigan, USA - KBS C5-4 metaG | ecosystem: Host-associated > Plants > Roots > Rhizosphere > Soil | place: Michigan, USA...
CGTGGTCGATATGGGCGATGATGCAAAAATTCCGTATATTTTTCATTCGACGGCAAATTTACGCTTATTTTCACCAAAATTCCCTTCATGAAGTGGTTATTGATCGGCTTCATTATTATTCAGGTAGGGGTCGATTTGGCGCATTCTGTCACCGCCTTTCCCTTTGTGCACTATGGGATGTTCTCCGAGCGGTTTTCGCGGCCGGACAGCCTGAATGTCTTCGAAGTATCGGTGGACGGCCGCAGGCTGGAGCCCTCGGATTTTCGGGTATACCGGTGGGACATGATCACGGGGCCGCTGGGGGCGGTCGACCACCTGAAGACCAGCGGCGATTTTGCTTTTGACAGGGAAAAGCTCAGGGAATATCTGGAAAAGGCGGGAGCCTCTTCGCTGTATGGCTTTTTCGAGCCCAGCCTGCAAAACGACCCCGGGGCCATCACCCGTTTTCCGGACTGGTACAAATCCTTTCTTATCAAGCTATTGGGCAGGAACATCGGGAAAGTGCGGGTCGACCTCGCGAGCTATCGTTACCAGGATGGACGCCTTTCGCTGATCCGGAAGACTAACTATTTTACCGTATAGTCCACAGCCGCATGAACTACACAAGAGACAGGAACCTGCTGGTAAACGTATTTTTCTCCTTTTACTACGCTGTTTTAGTCTTTTTTTGGGTCGACCATCGGCTGTTGTCCCAGCTGCGGCCCATTTTCTTCAACTACAATCGCGACCTGACCGAGCTGGCGCTGATCGGCGCCGGTATCCCGCGGTGGCTCATGGCACATCCTGCCCTATTCGCTGCGCTGGATGTACTGGCTTTCCTGCTGCCTTTCGCCCTGCTGGTAAGCCGCCGGAGCAAGGGCCGTTTTGTCGTCCCTGTCGGCATACTTTTCTCGCTGTTCTTTATCTTTTACCTGCTGCTGGCCGATATCTTCTGGCAGGTAGACCTCCAGCCTTTTATGCTGTATGTCCTGCTCTCCTTTGCTTTCTGCACCAACCGGACCGACAGGTTCTATGGCGTTCTCCGTCTGTCCCGCTATTATTTCCTGTACGTCTTCGCCTCCGCGGCATTGTGGAAGATCGCGCGGGGCGCGGTTTTCAACCCGGCGGAAATGAGCAATATACTGCTGATCCATCATAGTGACGTGCTCAGCCAGCCCCGCCCTTCCCTCCTTCACGGGGTCTATATCTATCTGATCGACCATGCAGCGCTTTCCTGGTCTCTGTATGCGGGCGCGACGCTGATGGAGCTGGCCTTTATTGCCGGATTTTTCACCCGGCGCTACGATCGGTGGCTGCTGGGGTTCGCGATATTCTTTGTTGCCGCCGACCACCTGCTCATGCGGATCCCTTACTGGACGATCCTGATGGGCGGCGTGACGCTGTATATCGGTGCGGCTCCCCGCAAAAGACGCGGGCTTTTCATCTATGAAACGGGGCATCACGAAAACCTGCCCGGTCTGCTCGACCTTGCCGCGGACCGATACGAGCAGGTATCCGTCTATCTCGACGAGCTGTCGTTCACCCATCTTGTCGGCAGCCATGATCCTCGGCTGCGGTGGCCGAAGACGAAATTCATTACGCTGCCGGCGGGACAGCCTAAGCGTCCCTTTATCCGGCGCCTGTTCGCCGACTTGCGAAGGCAGCGCTGCAGCCATCTGCATCTCAGCACCCTGGACAATAACCTGCTGCTTTTTGCTCTCCGGCTCTGCCTGGTGCCGGGCGTTCACGTGAGCATGACCGTGCACGCCGTCAACGACTATTTCTCCTATCGGTTGACGGGCATTAAGGCCGTCACCGAATCGGTGGCGAAGCTCCTGCTGCACCGGCGGATAAAGCACTATTCTTTCTTTCTTCCCCGGATGGCGGAGAATTTCAGACGGCGGATGACCGGTGCCACTGTTGTGGTTATCCCGTCCCGATTTTATTCTCATCACTGCCAGCCGGCACGAACATCCGATAGTCCCCTGCGCATTGTCATCCCCGGCAGCATTTCGCCCCACCGGCGGGACTATGAAGGGGTAACCAGGTTCCTTTCGGCCTATCTTCCTGGCAGGATGGCCGCCAGGAGACGGGGCATCGAGCTGGTGGTCCTGGGTGATAGCGGCACTCCCTACGGCGCCGAGATCATTCGCGGGTTGAATGTGCTGGAAACACCGGGAGGATTCCGGGTGGTCTCCTATGAAGGGTATGTTTCCGCTGCGGAGTATGAGCAGCAGTACACGACGGCCGACGTCATCTGGAGTCCGCTGAAGAAGGCCAAGACGGCGCAGGACAGGCTGGATGAGGTCTATGGTCAGACGATCGCCAGCGGCCTGACGGCGGACCTGCAGCTGGGTTGTACCCCGGTGATGGCGCCGGGATGGCTGGAGCTGCCGGACCCTTTTGCCGCGGCGCTCCTGCCCTACGACTCCGACCTGGCGCTGACCGCGCTCCTCGACCGGCTGACCGACGATCGGGACTGGCTCCTGCAGGTGCGTTCAGCCATCGACGTGGCCTTTTCGGCTGACCTGCAGAAAGAGCGTTACGGGAAGAATTTTGACCTGCTGACGGGGCTTAGCGACGACGCGGCTTAGGGACGGCGCACCTGGCGACGGCGCAGCCTGAAGAAAGGAGAATACACGCCCGTTGTCCGGTAGCAGACGACCGCCAGCAGAATATTGTAGCACAGGCTGCTCACCAGTACGGCCAGCGCCCCGCCCGTCATGCCGGCCAGGGGAAGGAGAATGCAGGAACTGATCGCCAGGATCAGCACGTAGGCCAGCAGGCAGATCGCCGAATATTTTTCCAGGCCCTGGGTCATGAGGATGGTATTGGATGGGCCGAACAGGGAGAAGAGCAGCTGGGCCAGGCTAAGATATACCAGTGTGGCATAACCGCCGGTGTACGGTTGCCCGAACCAGGACAGCATAAACTTTCCCAGCAGCACGATCCCCAGCAGAAGAGGCACGCATAACAGGAGCATCAGCCTGTTGCTGGTATCGAACAGGCCCTGTGTATAGGTCTTCTCCTCCGGCGTGTGGCGGGCGAACAGCTGCGGGAGGACGCTATGCATCAGAAAAAAAGGAAAGATGAGCAGGTCTGCAAACCGGGAACAGATGTTAAAAATGCCGACGTCTTTCGCCGCTACCGTGAAATACGGCAGCAGCAGCATCGTAAGCCTCGTGCTCAGGAGATTGAGCAGGCTGACAGAAAAGAAATAAAAGACCTGCCGCGTATCGATGGTCAGACGGGGGGTCGGCTCTGGCGTCGCGGCCAGGCGTCGCATCTTTTGGCCTGTCAGGACGAGTACGGCGGCGCCGCTGATGCCCAGCACGATCGTGGACAGCAGGATCAGATTCTTCCCGTTGAAAGAAGTGGCTGCCAGGTGGAAGACGCCGACGAAGAAGATCAGCAGCAAGGGCTTGGCGATCCTCTCCACGATCTGGCTTTGGCGGATATGATCGAGAGACTGCAGGATCATCTGGTTGATGCCGAGACAGGCAGTAAGATATACAGCGGGAATGCTCAATAGGAATAGCCGGATGTTCTCGCTGAGCGCTCTTACCGGGAATAGTCCTATTATGGCGAGAAAGACGCCAGTGACGACGAGCGTTGCCAGGACCAGCCAGCGATTACAGGCCCTGATCAGACGCGCGACGAGCCTGTTCTTTCCTTCCCTGACGTATTTGGGGATCAGCGCCAGCACGAGGTCATCTCTGCCCGCTACCACAAAGACCGCCAGAATGCTCACCCAGTTGAAGACGTGCACATAGAGGCCGTAGGCATCGGGGTCGGAGGACCTCACCAGCCAAAGATTGGAGGCGAATACCAGCGCGACGGATATCGCCTGGATCAGGAAAGATTGAAAGGTGCCCCTGAAGATGCGACGGCGATCGGCTGCGTTCACTCCACCGCTCAAGCGACGGAATATCCCGCTGATCTCCCCTGAATTTCTGGTCCATAGACGCATGCCTTGTAAAAATAAACGCTTTCGGCTGAAAAATCTATCTTTATACGGACTATGGACAATCGACTCGTTCATTATTTGTGCTGCCCGGTGACAAGGAGTCCGTTGCAATTAAAGACCATTTCATTTTCGAAGGAGAGACCCGATCAGGTTGAGGAAGGTATTCTCTTCGCGTCAGCCGACTGGTTCTACCCAGTCGTCGGCGGCATTCCGAGGCTCCAGGTAGAGGCGTTTGCCGATCATGAAGATTTTTTTCGTCGCCATCTCCCCGACTATGCTGCCAGGAGACGGAGCCTGGAAGAAAAGTTTCCCGGTCTTATAGCCTATGTCAGGAAAAAGAATGGGGCAACGAAAAAGAGCTTCGCGCTGGAGTGGAGCCTGTATAGTTATGAGGAGGACCGGACCTGGGCGGCGGGAAAGCAACAGCTGCTGGCGCGTTTCCTTGAAGAGACCGGAGAGGCGGCGGGGCGCCTGACGGGCAAGCTGGTATTCGATGCCGGCTGCGGCAACGGACAGCTGGATAGCCTGATCGCCGCGGCGGGCGCAACCGTGATAGCGATGGATCTCAGCACGAGCATCGACCGGGCTTTCCGGCAGAACACGCATCCCGATGCCTGGTTTATCCAGGGAGATGTCCAGTATCCGCCGGTCATAGCGGGGGTATTTCATATCGTTCAGTGCAGCGGGGTTCTACACCATACCAATAATACGGAGCTATCATTCAGCTGTCTTTCCCCCTGTGTTCGGCCGGGCGGCACCTATAGCGTCTGGCTGTATCAGCCAAGAAAGGACGTTCTTCACAATTCCTTCAATCTCCTGCGTCGGGTAACCAGCCGTCTGCCCGCGCGCCTGACCTATATTCTGCTGGCGTGTACGATGCTCCCGGTCAGCCTGCTTTGGAAGCGGCTGAAGGGAAAGCGACAGAACAGACGCGAGATAATGGTCGAGCTGATGGACTGGTTCAGTCCGCCATTCCGCAGGGAGCATACTACAGACGAAGCGGCCAGCTGGTATGCCAAGCGGGGATATCAATCCATCACCGTCACAACAGAGGACATTTTCGGCTTCAATATGATCGGTAAGAAAGCGCCTGTCTCTTCGGCGATCGCCCCTATTTCTTCAGTGCACGCATGATGGTCAGGAAGTCGGCCGCCACGAGGGAAGCACCGCCCACCAGTCCACCGTCTACGTCGGGTGAACTGAACAATTCCGCTGCGTTGTTTGCCTTTACGCTGCCTCCGTAGAGGATGGGAATATGGTCGGCCGTCGCCTTGTTATAGTGCTTGGTAAAGATAGTGCGGATATGCGCGTGCATCTCCTGCGCCTGTTCGACGCTGGCGGTCTTGCCCGTGCCGATGGCCCAGATGGGTTCGTAGGCGATGACGATCTTTTTTATTTCTTCTTCGGAGAAGTGAAAGAGCGATTCCATCAGCTGTGTTTCCACGAAGCCTTCCTGTGCGCCGACCTCGCGGATGCTCAGGGTTTCTCCACAGCAGAAGATCGGGATGATATCATTGGCCAGACAGAGCTTCACCTTTTCGGCGAGGGACTGGTTGCGCTCGGAGAAATATTCCCTTCGTTCACTATGTCCGAGGACGCAATGCGTGATGCCGATGGACTTCAGCTGTTCTGCGGATGTCTCGCCTGTATAGGCGCCGGACTTCTGGTCAGAACAGTTCTGGGCGGCGACGCAGTAGTTCTTTTTGCCGGCCAGCTTCTGTTTGGCCATGATCAGGTAGGGAAAGGGTACGGCGAATATCACCTGGTGATGGCTGTCCAGCTGGATATCTTCTTTCAGAATGGTGTCGAGCAGCTGTTCTCCCTGCTGATAGGTCAGATTCATCTTCCAGTTGGCTGCGGCAATTTGTTGTCTCATGATTTTATGGCTATGGCCTATTTTGTTTCGTGGCCAAAAATATGGCTTAAACTCAGCATTTCGGTATCGGTAAGGGACTGATTTTTCAGTTTCTTCCAGCTGTCGATGTCGCGGAGGGCCTTGTCCCATTCGTAGCGCTGGTCTGGTCCCCAGCTGAAGTCGGGAATATATTTGGGCAGGGGCTGTGGGCCGTAGATATTGCAGCAGACGCCGACGACGGTACCGGTATTAAAGCTCGTATTGATGGCGCAGCGTGAATAGTCCGCCATGAGCAGGCCGCATTTCAGTCCGGCGTTGGTGTATGAACCGCTGGCCGGATGCCAGACCTTTACGTCACCCGCGTTATTCTTGAGATTGGAGGCCGACGTTCCGGCGCCCAAATTACACCACTCGCCGATGACTGAGTCGCCGAGATAGCCGTCGTGTCCTTTGTTGGAATAGCCGAAGAAGACAGTGTTCTTGACCTCTCCGCCGGCCACGGCTGACGGTCCCAGCGTAGTGGCGCCATAGATAGTCGCTCCCATCTTGACGACGGCGCCTTCGCAGGCGGCGAAGGGTCCGCGGATGAACGAGCCTTCCATGATCTCCGCGTTGCGGCCGATGTAGATGGGTCCGGTAGACGCATTCAGCAGACAGTGCTGCAGCCGCGCGCCTTCTTCGATAAAGATCGCGTCCGAATGGATAGTCTGCACGCTTTCGGGGATGGGTTGGGACCTTCGGTCTTTTGTCAGTATGGTGAAGTCCTCCTTCAGGGCTTCCTGGTTGTGCTGGAAGATATGCCAGGGATATCGGATCAGCCTTGCCGTCTTCAGGAGCTCGCGGATCTGGCTGGTTGTGAGGGGTCCTTTTTCCAGGCTCTCGCGGATGGGGCCGGCAATGGCTTCGGTGGGAAGGACATTGGCCGGAAGAGCCGGCTCGCCGCGTGCTCCGGCTTGGACCAGCTGATTGGCGTTGACGAGCTGATTGGAGCCGACCAGCTGAAATTGATTTGGCCCGATCAGCTGCTCCCATTTCTCCCGAAAGGTCAGGATGCCCATCCGGATATCGAGAACGCTACGGGTGGCTGTGAAAGGAAGCAGGTCGGCCTTACAGGAATCTTCTTCGAGACGGAGAATAGCCATAGGATAAAACTACACCAAAAAAAATCCCCTCCATCGGGAGGGGAAAATTTGTTTATCGGGCGGCGAGAACTTACTTGGCCTTTTTCTCGTAGCGCTTCTTGAACTTGTCGATCCTACCTGCGGTATCCACGAGTACGTTCTTACCGGTGAAGAAAGGATGAGAAGTATTTGAAATTTCCAATTTGATCAGGGGGTATTCGTTGCCGTCTTCCCATTTGACGGTTTCACGCGACTGAGCGGAAGATTTGCTCAGGAAGGAACTGCCATTGCTCATATCCTTGAAGACAACGAACCGGTAGCTTGCCGGATGGAGACCTTTTTTCATAACTTATTCTGTTTAAAGGTTGTACGGATTTGGCCGTACAGTTTTATTAAAAATTTTTGGACGCTTTGTCCATTTTTGGAACGCGAAGGTAACCATTTTATCCAGCGGGTCCAAATAAATTCACCGTTTGGGCAGTGGTTATTCCGCGGGTTCTAGCTCCGCATATTGATATATTGCAGGGGCACACCCAGATTGGCGCCGCCACAGAGTTTTATAACTTCCTGAAGATCATCGATCTTTTTGCCGGTGACCCGAACCAGGTCGTCCATGATCTGGGCCTGGACCTTGAGCCCGGAGTCCTTGATCAGCTTGACAACCTTCTTGGCGTCTTCCTGTCGAAGCCCGTTGCGGACGGGTATCTCCTGGCGGGTGACCTTGCCGCTCTGGTAGGCTTCCTTGCTCATGTCGTAGACGAGGGGGTCGAGCCCCTGTTTCATCGAGCGGCTGATGAGGACGTCGACGATCTGTTTGATCTTCATATCGCTCTCCGCCTCCAGGTCGAGCTTCATGTCCTTTTTATTGAGGTCGATCTTGACCGGGGAATCCTTGAAGTCGAACCGGTTGGTGATCTCTTTTTTGGTGACGTTGACTGCGTTGTCGAGCGTCTGTGCGTCGACTTTGCTGACGATATCAAAGGATGGCATAGTATGGGAGTTGAAGGGCAAAGCTAAAAAAGTCCCGTCATTTGACGAGACTTTCTTTTTATTGCGATCGGTCCTCTGATTGTCGGCTGCTCTTCTAGTTGTTGCCCCCGGTCTTCACACGACTTTCTTCTTCGCCGGCGCCGTTGTTGTGTCTTCTCGGGCTTATGCCTTTCAGGGGTTTGCCAAAATTATAGCTAAAGGTCAGGGCTACCTGACGACTGTCGTGCCGGTTGCTGAAGGTGGCCTCCGTCTGCTGGAAATTGAGGTACCCATGGGCCTTGTTGGTGTAGAGGAAGTCCCGGAAGGCCAGTTTGAGGCTGCCCTTGTCCTTCAGTATCTTCTTGGAGACAGCGGCCGAGGCCTGGCCCAGGGGCTCGATGACGATCTGTCCTTCCACGCCCTTGGTCCGGTAGAAGCCGGAGAGCTCGCCGCCCCATCCATGGGAGAAACTGAACTGGTTGTTGAGATTGAGCAGCAGCGTCGTCGCGTCGACGTTGATGTTCTCGCCGTAGAGGAAGCCGCTGAACTTGGTATAGTTGACGTTGCCATAGAAAATGGTCGTCCACCATTTTGTGACGGCGTGCTGTGCGCTGATGGCCAGGCCAGCGTTCTGGCGTCTGCCGATATTGCCGCGGCGAACGATCGTCGCATGTCCCGACTGCTCGAAGGTCTCGGAGAAGAAATTTTTGGTATCGCTATAATTGAGGGTCGTGGTAAGGAAGTGGTTATAGGTATGCGAGAACTCGACGTTGTTGGTGAACTGGGGCTGGAGATAGGGATTGCCGGCCTGGTAGGTATACTGGTCCAGGAAGAACAGGAAGGGGTTGAGGTCCTGGTAGGCCGGACGGTCGATACGGCGGCCATAGTTCAGCGTTAGGGTGTGCTTCTCGTTGAGGTCATAGCTGAAATAGACGGTCGGGAAGAGATTGACATAGCTGCGGCTGAAGGAGGAGTCCCTGTTGATCACCGAGACGTTGTTGCCCAGCTGGTGACCTTTGTAGTTGGTATTTTCCAGCCGGAGCCCCGTCTGGACGCTCAGCTTCTTGAACTTTTTGTTGAAGTTGACATAGGCGGCATTGACGTTCTCCTTGTAGAGGAAGTGATTGGTCTTGGTGGTGTCCACTTCGGAGATGTCATTGACCAGGTTGAAATAGTTGGCCGTGTTGTCGGTATTGACATAGCTGAACTTCAGACCTGCTTCGAGTTTGGAGTCTTTCCCCAGCGGGTGTGTATAGTCGGTCTTGGCAGTATAGATATTGATCGTGCTGGGCAGATTGCCGGTCAGGATCGTTTCATTCTTCTTCACCCTATCCGGCGAATAGGTGATATTATCGAAATACTGGTCGCTTCCGGAGGAGTAGCGGACATAGTCCAGGTCGGCGGTCAGCTCGCGACCGGCTGAATCCAGCTGGCGGCGGAAGTTGATATTGGCGGAACCGTTCTTCCAGGTGCTCGTATTGGTGCTTGGTGAGTAGACCAGCGAGTCGATCTGGTAGTGGGGGTCCATCAGGTTGATATTGCTGCTGGAGCGGTTCTCTTCCCGGTTGCGGAAGCCGCTGAGCACAAAGCCGACGGTCGTTTTTTGGTCGACGTAGTAGTCCATCCCCAATTTGAGGTTCATCGACGGGTTTACAAAATGCATTTCCGTGTTCTGGGTAAAGATGGAATTGATATTCTTGGCCAGTCCGCTATCCAAATATTTACGGGAGATGTCCAGGAACTGAAAGCCTTCCCAGCGGGAGTAGCCGCCGTTGGCGAAGAGGTTGACCTTGCCGTTGCGGTAGTTGAGGTTAAAGCTTCCGCTGGGTTTGGGATAGACGCCCTGGGTATGCGTGAGGTTCACGTTGCCGTTGAAGCCCTTCAGCTTGTTCTTCTTCGTTTTGATATTGATGATGCCGGAGTTGCCCGAGGCGTCGTACCTGGCGGAGGGGTTGGTCATGATCTCGATCTGGTCGACTGCGGAGGCGGGCAGGCTGCGCAGGTAGCTGGCCAGCTGGGAAGCCGACAGGTAGGTGGGCTTGTTATCGATCATGATGGTCACCCCCTGTTTGCCCTTCAAAGAAATATTGTCGTCCTTGTCCAGGGAGATGCCGGGTGATTTTTCCAGCACATCCATGACCGTGGAGCCGCTGTTGGAAGGGGATGCGTCGACGTTGACGACCATCCGGTCGGCCTTTTGTTCGATCAGGGGCCGTTTGCCCACCACCGAGATGGCCGCAAGGCTGGTGGAAGTGGCGGTCAGCGTCATAGCCGGCAGGGTCTGGCTGGTGCGAGCGTCGGTCACTTCAAAGGACTGGGACAGAACCGCACCGTAACCGACCGAGGTGGCCGATATGATGTATTTCCCGACGGGGAGATTGTTGAAATGGAACTGTCCGGCCTTGTTGGTGGAAGTTACTTTGACCACCGACGAATCCCTGGCATTGAGCAGGGCGATGGTGGCGGCTTCGATGGGCTGGCCGGTGGATGACCCGACCTTGCCCTGGATCTTTCCAGGTTCTTCCGGGGCCGGGGCCCCTGCCCTTGTTGTCGCGGAAGTTTCATTATTGGCGACTGAACTCGATCCCCCACTGGCGGCGACCTTGCTCGTGGCGGCGGTTTCGGCACTTCCAGTCTGGGCGAGGCCGCGGAAAGAGGCCGTAGTTAATAAAAGAGCAGCTAATAAAGTGTAAGTGTTTCTCATATCAGGTTCCTATTATATGTTAGTACTATCGTTTGATAATTACAATACAAAGATTAGTACTTTGTATTGCATAGAACATTGTTTTATGTTGGGAGGCCTATTTTACTGATAACTGGTAGCCTCCATAAATAATTTGATTCGAGGTTGTGGACAGCCGCTTCGTCCGGCAAGTGTTATCCTTCGTTATTCATATCCGGTACAAAGCTATCGGAGACGGTGGTGGCCGGAAAGTTTACTTGACCTGGGATCGGATTCTGGTGACGTCTGGACTTTCGCGAGGTATGACGCAGGATGGATAAGGCAGGTTACAGGAAGTACCGGCCCTCTTGATGAGAGGATGAAATTGGGGGATAGATGGTAGCGGTCCCATCCAGCTGAGGCCTAATTACTGGAGCTTGATCGCAATTTACCAGATATGAGAGACCACTGTGGCCGAGTCCTCGATCGCCCGGGTCGGTGTACCAACAGATTGTACCAACAGATTGATTGAGTCACGCTTCCCTGGATTCATCGGCGCACGTTTAAACCTGCGGATCGGGTTTTGGACCGTCAGTGGAAGCCCCGACCTGGGAATTCTGTCCTTTTTTGCGCTTAAGCGATACCCAGATGGCGATTCCCGACAGGACGAGGCCCGCAGAGATGAGCTCGGCCTGGGTGGGGCGAAAACCAAAGATATCGTACTTGGTGTTGACCCGTATCTTTTCTACAAAGAACCGTTCGACCCCATTGAGGATCAGGTAAAATGCGAAAAGAGTCCCGGGTATGGTGAGACGTTTGCGGAAATACCAGAGGATAAAGAACAGGATGAGACAGGTGATCGTCTCATAAAAAGGTGTGGGGAAAACGGGTATCGGCAGCTGGCTGCAATAGTTCTGTCCGTCGCAGCCGGGGATCCGTACCCCTTCGCTGATAACGTTGTGCGGGAAAGGATAGGCGAACAGCCAGTCCGGGAGGAAGGAGGGCGCCTTGACGCCGAGATGGGGAACCTTGTCGAGGCTCCCGAACTGGGGAAGATATAGCTGGCTGTATTGGTGGGTGATCCTTTCGTAGTCGCCCGGATTGGCCAGAACCGCCTTTGAAGTGCCTGGATTGGTAATGTAAGCGCTGTTGAGGATACCCCAGTCGCCGTCGCCCGAGACCTGGCATCCGATACGCCCGACGGCATAGGCCAGCATGAGGCCGGGAGCGGCAGCGTCATTCAGGTGCCAGAAACCGATGCCGTTCTTCTTCGCATACCACCATATCGCCAGCGCCGCACAGATAAGGCCTCCGTAGAAGGTCAGACCGCTAAAGCTGAAGAGGGAGGCGATGGGGTCCCGGACAAAATCGTCCCAGGTTTCCAGGCTGTTGAAGACCTTGGCGCCTATGAAACCGAAGACGAATGCAAATATCGTAAGGTCCCCTACCCGGTCGTGCGGCCAGATGCGCACCTTCTTCTCCTGTGGCTGGGGCAGCTTTTGTTTGTTCTTCTCATACCATTTCAGTCCCGCGAGCAGCAGGCCCAGGGCCAGCCCGGCCGGCAGGCTCCCCTCACCGGAAAGAATAAAGTCCTGGACATTGGCCGTCAGGGGGCTCGAGGAAACGAACAGGCCGATCAGCTTGAACCCCAGCAGGAAGCCGATTACGAAGTTGATGGCGAGCTCGCTGGGGCTGGCAGGCTTCCCGACCCAAACCATTTGCTCCCGGTAGTGGAGCAAACCTTCGCGCTGTTTCCGTTTCAATTCCATCGTCAGGGTGACTGCAGCACAAATAAAGGACAAGGCTACAAAGAAGCCAAAGGAGTTGATGAAGTATAGAAAATGGAGATTTATTCCGAACAGATCCTTAAATGCGAAATATAGGTTTGGATACATACTGAGTGGGCAACTTCTGGTTGCTACAAACCTACACTATAATATTTGAATAAAACCACTAAATCTATAAGCCCGCGACGGCACCAGGTATGAACCGCTCTGATCGGACGGTGGACCATTCCCCGCAAACTCGCCGGTCGAACTGCTGGACGCTGAGCGGTTTATATGGTTTGACCGATTTTTCCAAAAAATATTTTTTCCACACATACTAAAGACTGGGGATTTTAGTTCCACAAAAATGTTCCACGGGGAACACTTTTCCGCCAAAACCAACGCCAATTCTGCATTTCATAGCTTATCCACGGATGTGGATATTGATTTACAGGCATTCCGGATATTCACATGTTCAACGCGAGATACGCACACCGGGGAAACGCTCCTGCGAGGCTGACCGACGCCGTCAAGGGGCGACATGCGGGAGACCCAGTAGCCACGATCACGATGCCCATAGGTAGCCATACAACAAAAAACCCTCCGGCATTCGCGCGGAGGGTCATGTATTACTATGAACAAAAAGCTTAACAGTACTCGTCGAAGGCGGCGATCAGGTTGTGGGCGATCAGCTGCGCCGGGCGGCCTTCGATCTGGTGGCGTTCGATCATATGCACCAGCTTTCCATCCTTGAAAAGGGCGATAGCGGGGGAAGAAGGCGGATAAGGGAGCAGGTGCTCGCGGACCTTATTCACGGCTTCGACGTCAAAGCCTGCAAAGGTCGTGGTCAGATAGTCGGGCTTCTTTCCGCTGTTGGCTACTGCCATCAGGACTCCGGGGCGGGCCATGCCTGCCGCGCAGCCGCAAACGGAGTTGACGACAACCAGCGTAGTTCCCGTCTTATGCAATTGATCGTCTACTTCTGCGGAGGTCAGCAGTTCCTGAAAACCATTGTCGGTCAGTTCCTCCTTCATCGGCTGTACTATTTCCTGGGGATACATTGTTTTATTGTGATTTTAAAATGTAAAATTACCCGCGAACCCGGGCTCCTTATAATACATAAAATTACATAAAAAGTTCAAACCGCCGACGGAAGCCGGATGAAGGCGTCCTGATCCCAAAGGTTGATGAGCCGTCGAAGGGGAGAAGACGGCCGCTGCGGGCAGTTCCGGAGGGTTGAATGGAACGTCGGCACCGGAAATCGGAAAAAACGGCACCCCAACTGCAAAGAAAATGAAATTCTGTCACCTTGGGTCCGGGATAGCCGGACAGAACTTCACAAAAAACCGGGTGGTATATGGTTTGATCTTTCACCGGCGTCCGAGTAAAATCAGAGTCCCCTGGAAGGGCCTCATCCAAAGGACAATTATAAAACTCAAATAAGTAGTACTATGACACTCGTAAAAGTAAACAACAACGGCTACAGAAGCCTCCCCAGCTTTGCAGATTTCTTTCAGGGTTTCCCCGCAGGACTGGGCCGCGATGAGAACTATGGCTTTTTTCCCCCGGTAAACATCCACGAAACGGCTGACGCCTATCACCTCGAGCTCAGCGCCCCCGGTCGTAGCAAGGAAGACTTCAAGATCTCCGTTGACAACGGTCAGCTGGCAGTAAGCTTCGAAAAGAAGGAAGAGACGAAGAGCGAAGAATACAAAACCATCCGGAAAGAATTTTCCTTCAAGAGCTTCAAGCGTAGCTTCAACCTGGATGAGCGCATAGATGCCAACGGAATTCAAGCAAAATACGACAACGGCGTCCTGAAACTGTTGCTCCCTAAGAAGGCAGAAGTCAAGGAAGCTGCAAAACAGATCAATGTCCAGTAAGGATCGACAGAGTATCCGTAAGGATTGATAAGATTCGGTTCATAACATAAGCAGTTGGTTGGTTTTGGTTATTGGCCGGTTTCGGGGTTATACCCGAGGCTGGCCTTTTTTTTGCTCTTGTGCCATCACCAGAGGGGTTCTTTACTGCCTGTCAGCCCCGAAAACCGGGCTTTTCGCGTCGACTTCGTGCTAAAATGCTGGCTTTCCGTGCTAAAATGCTGAAATTGACAAGTTTTAAATTTTAGTCCGGGGTGCAGTTTTTCTGCCGATTGTTTTAATTTCGGGCTTCCAAACCCGTAGACCGGACTCGTCCGGCCATTTAACTATCCAAGATTATGATGAAACCTTCGAGCGTTTTAAGGCTTTGGCTATTGGCACTGACAGGCATAATGTTCTCACACGAAGGGTTTGCTCAGAATCCCACCTTCCGCGTGCCGCTGCAATTAGATACGGCGGGCACGGACACCACCCTGCGTATCCGTAACCTGAATCCGTATTTTACCCTGCACGTCGATTCCACCCTTAGCTATCAGCTGGAGCTCAACAAGGACCCCAGTAAATACTTCTTCTTTATCCGGAACGCACCGGTAGGACTAAAGGTGAAAGAGAATGGCCTGCTGACCTTCAAGGCCGACAAGTCTTATTTTCTTTCCGGCCGGCTCAAGTACGACTATGAGTACAAGGTCAATATAGGCGTACAGAACCTGAACAATCCAAAAGAAAGGCTGGATACCTCGTTCACCATCGTTTTCTTCACTACGGAGATCATCCACTCCCACGTCAAGCCGACCGTGAGCAACGTATTATATATAGAGGAGGGAGACTCGATCAGCTTTCGCGTGCAGTGCGAGACGGGCACCTACCCTATCGAGAGCATCAATTTCAACTCGAATATCCCGATCAAGACCAGCTCCAACGTCAGCAAGTGCAACGACGACTTCAACTGGACGGCGCCCTACGACTTTGTCAAAGAATCCGACTCGGCCAAGCAGAAGCTGCTGATCCTCTATTTCATCGGCACGACCAAGACCTTCGAGCGGGATACGGCCGCCATCCGCATCTACGTAAAGGATGCGCTGAACTATCCCTATATGACCGGGGAATACGAGAACGCGGTCAAGAACGTAAGGACCTATATCCTCCGCCTGAAGTACGTATTCTTCCAGCTCGACAAAAAAGTAAAAAAGACCAAGAATACCCGTACGCAGTTCGACATGACCACCGCGTCAACCGCGCTCGGCGGAACGATCTTCTCTGCGCAAGCCAGCCAGAGCGCCAAGACGACCGGAACCATCCTACCCAGTGTCGGCGTTGCGCTGGTGCCGGTAAAGGAGACCGTTGCCCCGCCGCTGACGGCCGAACAGAACCAGGCCGGACTCGTGCGCGCATCGATCAAACGCCTCGACTACACCATGCGGGACAATGCCCTGGTAGGCGAAAAGGACCCGGATATCGTCAAGAAGATGAACGCCCTGAAGACCGAATTGAAACAGACCCAGGTGCAGCTGATCGACGTGCCGCTGGAAGAGACCAGCACGATGACCGAAGAGCAGCTGAATGCCTACTTCGACAATCCAAAGGTCAACAAGAAATACCGGCTGAAGAGGAAATAAAGTGAACCGCGCCCCTCTGGCGGGGAGCACATTACTCGCAGGGCTGCTTTCGCCGGGTATCGATCAGGTACTGGATCTTCCAGATCCCGTTGACCAGCAGCAGCTGAAAGGAGTCGACGCCGCAGTGGCTCAACTTTCCCTTGTAATAGAAGTTATATGGCGCCCAGACGATTGCCAGCGGACCATCGATCCGCACGACGTCGATCCGGATGCGCTCGTCGGCGTCGCCCTTGCCCAGTCGTGCAATAGCCCGGGCAAAATCATCGACGCTCTCCGTACGGGCGACCGTCTTCCCGTCCTTTTCCACGATCGACTGCAAAATGGCACTGTCGGCAAAGGACTGCCGGATCAGAGAGGCGTCCGACCGGATCATGCCGGTAAAAAGAAGATTGACAGCGGCTTTAACGGAGTCCTCGGCTGCCCGGGACTGAGCGCCGACAGGCATATAGCAAAAGGTCGCGCAAAAGAGCGCGACCGTCGTCAAGAAAATTCTGTTTATCATAGATAACCCAATATTTTCAGCATGCTCTGCGCCGTCTGCTCTTTCGCATAGACCCAGTCCGTCAGCTTCCCGTTCTTGTCATGCCCTACAATAACGTGTTTTGGCGAAGGGATCAGACAGTGTTTGATACCGCCATAGCCACTGATCTGGTCCTGGTAGGCGCCAGTATGGAAGAAGCCCACATAGAGGGGCTCCCCGTTGACGACCTTCGGAAGGAACACTTCGTTGATATGCTCTTCCGAGTCGTAATAGTCGTGGCTGTCGCAGGTGATACCTCCCAGTACAACGCGCTGGTATTCAACGTCCCATTTGTTGATAGGCAACATCAGGAAGCGCTCTCCGATGCCCCAGGTATCGGGCAGGGTCGTAATGAAAGAGGAGTCGATCATATACCAGATCTCGCGGTCGTTCTGCATCTTCTGCCCGATGACGCTATAGATATGCGCCATGCTTTCCCCTACCGTATAGCTCCCGAATTCGGTGAAGATATTGGGCATCGGCACGTTGCTGCGCTTGCACGCCTTCTTGATATTGCCGACAATCTCGTTGATCATGAACTGGTAGTCATATTCAAAGCCCAGCGAATGCTTGATGGGGAATCCGCCTCCGATGTTGATCGAATCCAGCTCAGGGCAAATCTTTTTGAGCTGGCAATAGAGGTTGATGACCTTGTTGAGCTCAGACCAGTAGTAGATATCGTCCTTGATGCCCTTGTTGAGAAAGATATGGAGCATCTTCAGCTGAAACCGGTCTTCGTTGCCTTCGATCTTATCCACATAGAACTCCAGGACGTCGCGGGCCCGGAAGCCGAGACGGGAGGTATAGAAGGGGAAATTGGGTTCTTCTTCGGCAGCCACCCGGATGCCTAATTTAAAGGTGCCTTTCACCGACTTCTTATACTGCTGCAGCTCTTCTTTGTTGTCGAGGATGGGGATCACGTTCTTGAACCCGCTGTTCAGCAGGGAGGCGATCCTGCTCGTATAGGGCTTCTGCTTGAAGCCGTTGCAGATGATGAAACTGTCTTTGGTGATCTTCTTGCGTTCGTAGAGCTTTTTGATGATCTCGATATCGTAGGCGTAAGAGGTCTCCAGGTGGATGTCGTGCTTCAGCGCCTCTTCTACGATAAAGGAGAAATGCGAGCTCTTGGTACAATAGCAATAGTAATACTTCCCTTCATAGTGGTGCTTCTTCATCGCCGCGGCAAACATCTTCTTTGCCTTGTTGATCTGCTGGCCGATCTTGGGCAGATAGGTCAGCTTCATCGGCGTCCCATATTTGTCGATGAGCGCTTTCAGATCGAGGCCATTAAATTGCAGGTAGTTGTCTTTGACGTCGAATCCTTCCTGGGGGAAGTTAAAGGTCTGCGTCACCAGGTCGGTGTACGTATTGTTCATTGACTGATCCAGGTTATTCAATATTAATGGTTATGTAAGCGGTTTTTAAAGAACACTCCCAAAAAAACTATGCAAAAATGAAGGATTTTGGCAAATTGAGAAAATAAAAAAGTGGGCTCCCCAACTGAAAAAAATCGAGGAGCCCACTTTTCATCTATGTCCGGAAAGAATCTTATTCTTTCCGGGGAAACACCCCCTGACGGGGGTGTTTGGAAAAAGTTTTTTAAAAAACTACTTGACTGCTGCAACCAGCTGCTTGAAGGTCTCCGGCTCGTTCATAGCCAGGTCGGCGAGAACCTTACGGTCGAGGCCGATACCCTTCTGGGCCAGCTTGTGGATGAATGCAGAATAGGTCAGACCTTCGGCGCGGACGGCGGCGTTGATACGGGCGATCCAAAGCGTGCGGTATTCTCTTTTCTTGAGCTTGCGGCCAACATAACGGTACTGAAGACCTTTCTCCAGAACGTTCTTGGCGACGGTATATACGTTTTTTCTTTTACCGTAAAATCCTTTTGCCTGTTTGAGGATCCTTTTCCGGCGTGCGCGGGAAGCGACGGCGTTTACTGAACGGGGCATATCTAACTAGTTTGAAAATTAAAAATGAAGTACCTGACTGGTAAGTTGCAATTGCAGCTTATTTGAGCCTCAGCAGACGTTTGACGAAGTCCAGGTTTGCCTGGGCGACCTCGCCTTTCTTGGCCATTACGCGCTTGCGTTTCTTGGATTTCTTTGTAAGGATGTGACGTTTGAAGGCTTTCTGGAAGGTGATCTTACCCGTGCCGGTTACTTTAAAACGCTTCTTGGCACTTGAATTGGTTCTAACCTTAGGCATTTTGAATGCTTTTTACATGAACCCCTGCTGGCGGGCCCGCACTGGCGGACCACTTATGGAGCCTTATGGGAATTTTGGACGGCGAAGGTACGTAAAAAGTATGAAAAAAGGCCCTGACGGGCCTTTTTTCTTTTTATGAGGGCGCACCCTTCTCTTTTTCCTTCTTTTTCTGGGACTTAGGCGCCCAGATCGCCAGCATCCGCTTGCCTTCCATCTTGGGCATGCCTTCCAGCACACCCGCGTCGCCCAGCCGTTCGGCGAATTTCAGGAGCAGGAGCTCTCCCCTTTCCTTGAACTGGATAGCCCGGCCCTTGAACTGTACATAAGCCTTTACTTTATTTCCTTCCTTCAGGAACTTTTCGGCGTGCTTGGCCTTGAAGTCGAAGTCGTGGTCGTCCGTATTCGGCGTGAACCGGATCTCCTTCACTTCGGAGGCCTTGCTCTTGGCCTTCATTTCCTTTTCCTTCTTCTTCTTCTCGTAAAGGAATTTATTGTAGTCGATGATCTTACATACTGGGGGATCCGCATTGGGAGAGATCTCGACGAGATCGAGCTGCTGCTCCTGTGCCATCTTTAACGCCTCCTGGATAGTGTAAACGCCGACCTCGACGTTGTCTCCTACCAATCGCACCTGCGGCACCCGGATCATATGGTTGGTACGATGTTCTTGTTGTTGTTCCTTCCTGAAACGTGGATTGAAATTCCCGCGTGGGGGTCTCGGTGGAAATGTCATTTACTGTTTTTAAGTTAAGCTTCCCTCCCTTCCGGAAGCTTCTAATTTTTCTCGCTTTTAAAAATGTGTCCCTTAGGGATTGGAGACACGTTCCTTGATCTCGTGTTTTACATGGGCGATGAACTCTTCGATACTCTGGACGCCAAGATCGCCTTTCCCCTGGCGACGGACGGCCACTTTGTTCTCGTTCATCTCCTTTTCGCCGACTACCAGCATATAGGGGACTTTCATCAGCTCGGTATCCCGGATCTTCTTGCCTATCTTATCGCTACGGTCATCGACTTCTACACGAATATCTGCATTTTTCAGGGAAACTAAAAGACTTTGTGCATATTCCAGAGACTTATCGGTGATCGGCAGGATCTTGACCTGCAACGGCGCCAGCCATACCGGAAATTTGCCCGCATAGTGCTCCAGCAGGAAGCCGATGAAGCGTTCGTGCGTCCCCAACGGCGCCCGGTGGATGATCAGGGGCGTATCGGTATGGTTTTCCTTGGTCGTAAACTCCAGCTTGAACCGGCGGCCCTGCGCAAAGTCTACCTGATTGGTAGCCAGGGTGAACTCCCGTCCGATGGCGCTCCATATCTGAACGTCGATCTTCGGACCGTAGAAGGCGGCCTCATCGGGCACTTCGACATAGGGTATCTCGGACCTGATCAGCACGTCCCGCACCAGGGCTTCAGTCTCCTTCCACAGTTCGGGCTCGTCGATGTATTTCTTGCCCAGCTTGCTCGGCTCGTGTGTGCTGAAACGCATCACGTATTTGTCGATCCCAAATATCTTGAAATATTTAAGGTACATTTCGTTGACCGCCCTGAACTCGTCATAGAACTGCTCTTTAGTACAATAGATATGCGCGTCGTTCATATGCAAACATCGTACCCGCATGAGTCCGAACAACTCGCCGCTCTGTTCGTAGCGATAGCACGTGCCATATTCGGCCAGCCGGTACGGCAGGTCTTTATAGGACTTCTGTTCAGCCGCGAAGATCTTATGGTGGTGCGGACAGTTCATGGATTTGAGGTAATATTTCTCCCCTTCCAGCTCCATGGGCGGGAACATGCTATCCGCATAGTATGGCAGGTGCCCGCTGGTAATATACATGCTTTCCTTGGCGATATTTGGCGTAACGACCCGCTTGTAGCCGGCCCGTTCCTCGGTCTCTTTGGCCAGCTTCTCGAGCTGCTCGATGATCACTGCGCCGTTCGGCATCCACAAAGGAAGTCCCGGCCCCACCTGGTCGTCAAAAGTGAAGATTCCCAACTCTTTTCCGAGCTTTCGGTGATCCCGTTTTTTGGCCTCCTCGATCATCGCCTCATATTCATCCAGCTCTTTCTGGGAAGGGAAGGTCACGCCGTAGACGCGGGTGAGCTGCTTGTTCTTCTCGTCGCCCTTCCAGTAAGCGCCGGCAATATTGGTCAGCCTTACCGCCTTGATAAAACCGGTGTTGGGAATATGCGGTCCACGGCAGAGATCGGTAAATGCCCCCTGCGTATAGAATGTAATATTCCCGTCCTGGAGGTTTTCCAGCAGGTCGAGCTTGTATTCGTCGCCCTTGTCGCTGAAGTATTTGATCGCCTCGGCCTTGCTGATCTCTTTTCTGCGGTAGACCTCGTTCTGTTTGGCCAGTTCGGCCATCTTTACCTCTAATTTCCGCAGATCGTCTTCCGTGATCTGTCGTCCACCCAGGTCCATATCATAATAGAACCCGTTATCGACGGCCGGACCCACCCAGAATTTAACGCCGGGATACAGCGCTTCCACCGCCTCGGCCATGAGGTGGGCGGAAGAATGCCAGAAAGTGGATTTGCCGTCCGTATCTGTCCAGGTCAGGAGCTTCAGGGTTGCGTCGGTTGTGATGGGGCGCGTGGCATCCCATACCTGTCCGTTGACATTGGCAGCTAAAACTTTTCTGGCCAATCCTTCGCTGATGGATTTGGCGATTTCCAGTGCGGTGACGCCGGATTCGTATTCTCTCACGGCGCCGTCCGGTAAAGTGATCTTGATCATAGCCTGCAAAGGTAGGGATATATCAGCATCTTACCGAGCAGCGAGCCTACCTTTGCAGGCAAAATCATAGGCCCCGGTTAGGTTCCGCGAAGCGGGGCCGCAGCGGAGAGTGTAATCCAAATTGCTAATAATTATAAAAGGTAAAGGCCTCAACAGATTAATTCCATAATTTGCCTCTTATGCGGAGCTTTCTCCTTTTTCTTGTGGCTGCTTTAGTGGCGTTGGCGCCGGTCGCAGGAATGGCGCAGGACATCACCGGTGTCTGGCAGGGCCATTTCCGGTCGAGGAGCATGGACGCGCTGCGGTCATCCCAGTTCGATGACCGTTATAAGTTCGAGGTCCAGATCGCACAGACCGACAAAAAATTCCAGGCCGTCACCTACTCCTATCTCTCCTCTCTTTTTTATGGCAAGGCCGCCGCGGCGGGCACCGTCAACGCCCGTACGGGAAAGGTGCTGCTGCAGGAAGGAAAGCTGCTCGAGGTCCGCAACCAGGAAGGGGGCGGAGTCTGTATCATGACCTGCTTTCTGCAATATTCGAGGTCCGGCGACGAAGAGTTCCTCGAAGGCACGTATGTGAGCATGAATGTCCGGGACTCGTCCAACTGCGGGCGCGGGACCGTCTTTTTACGAAAAGTGCTGTCCAGCGATTTTTATAAAGAACCATTCCTGGTAGAAAAAGAGAAGAAAAAGGATAGCACCGCCATCGCCAAAGCGGAACCGGCCAAAAAACCGGCAACGACGAATAAACCCGCCACAACACATAAGCCAGCCACGACGACCAAGCCGGTGGCCGCCAATAAGCCGGTGACCCCGCATAATCCGGCGACACCACACAACCCGACCACGACGCACAATCCGACAACGGCACAGGCTCATAAACCCGTGACCGAGAAGCCGGAAAAGAACCCGCCGCCGCTGGCCAGGCTCACGATGCCACACGCCCCCGTGCGGCCGGCCGACAGCACCGGCTCCGGGATGAGCCGGCATTTCGCGACCATCCCCCCACCCGTCCTCAAGACCCGCGCCAACCCGGTCGTCCGGACGCTGACCGTCAACGTCAACGAGGTAACCCTTAATATATATGACGACGGGGTCATCGACCACGACACGATATCGGTCTATCTCGACAACAAGCTGGTCATCGATCACGCGATGCTGACCGACCGGCCGCTGGTGCTGACGCTGCACCTCGACGAGACGAATGACTATCACGAGCTCGTAATGGTGGCGGAGAACGAGGGCGAGATCCCGCCCAATACTTCGCTGATGATCGTCAAAGCAGGGGACAAGGAATACGAGGTCCGGATCACTTCTACCGAGCAGAAGAACGCGGTCGTACAATTCAAATATTCAAAATAATGCGGGCGATATTTGTTGTGACGGGCTTTGTAATTTCGTTCTGTTCGCGGGGTGAGGATCTTAACGGCATCTGGAAGGGAACCCTGACACAAGGACCCGGAGGCTGCTATCCCCGCTATTACCTGGAGCTTCAGATCAACTTCAACAGCGACAGGCTCACCGGCAAGGCGTATGATTACTACGACAAGACCCACTACGTCAAGATGAGCTTTAGCGGGCGCTACAACGCCCAGACCCACCGGCTGGTCATCATCGAGGACAAGATCCTGGAAGCGAATATCCCCCAGGACTGTCTGCCCTGTATAAAGACTTACGACCTCAACTATTCGAAGAGCGGCAGCGAAGAGCGGCTGAACGGCGACTGGAAGGGCGTCTATTCCGAGAAGAACATTGTCTGCCCGCCGGGCAAGATCCAGCTGAAGAAAGAGACCGTCTCCGACTTCCCGGCAGACGTCGAACAGCCCGACACCCTCGCCCTGCTGCAGAAGACACTGCACCTCGAACCCCGGGAGAAGGACGTGGTAAAGGCAATAACGGTCAACAGCCCGCAGATAAAGATCGAGCTATACGACAACGGGGAGATCGACGGCGACACGGTGACAGTGCTCATCAACGGCAAGCTGCTGCTCTACCGGCAAATGCTGACCGACAAGCCGCTGACCATCAATTTCAACGCCTTCCCTTCCACTGAATACGAGCTGGTGATGTATGCCAATAACCTGGGTACCATCCCTCCCAATACCGCCCTGATGATGGTGACGGCCGGGGACCGGAAATTCGATGTCTATCTCTCTTCCAGCGAACAAAAAAGCGCGGCGGTAAAATTCGTCTTCAGGCCTTAATGGGCGAAGTCGATCGAGTCGGTCACTTCGCCGCAGCCCAGCATCTTGCTTTTGTAGACGGGATGCTTATTTCCCAGGTAGGGATTGACGATCTGGCGCGTGCTGCTCAGCCAGTAGCCTTCTTCCGTCTCCTTGAACGCCATGGGGCATTTAATATGGTAGATGATCTGGCCATCATACCGGACGGCGTTGGCCAGCGTATACAGGTAGTCGGTCATCATATTGAACGACCGGCGACGGGCTTCGATACCGCTCTCTCCTGTAAAGGCCTTTGCTTCGCTGCTGACACTGGCCACCAGGCTCTGGGCCGTCTGGATGATCGAAGAGTCGGCCTTCATGGTCTTAACGGGGAGGCTGTCGGCCTTTGCGCCAAGGGCATAGGCGGCCTGGTCGGCCTTGACGGTGTCCCAGTCGACCAGCGCGTCCTTCAAGCTATAATATTGTGTTAACAATCCGGCAAAGGCAGTGTCGAACCGGGTAGAGTTCTTTCCGATGGTCAGGGGATGCTCTTTTGCTTCTATGGGGGGCACAGGCTTATCCGACAGCAGCTTGTATGCAAAAAATCCAACTATGATAAAGGCCAGGATCAAGAGAATGAATTTCTTCATGGCACGAAATTTCATCAAATGTAATGATTGCAATAAAAAATTGATTAAAAAGTAATTTTTTATCGCAAAACCGCAAATGATTTTATTGGACTCCGTCCAATGAGGATAAAAACGGATTAAATTTGCACCCATGCTAGCAGGACTACAGAACGTAACTTTTGAATTCGGAGCCCGGGTGATCGTAAAGGACGCAACCTGGCATATTCAGCCCAATGAACGCATCGGCTTGATCGGCTACAACGGAACGGGCAAATCCACCTTACTAAAATTATTTGTCGGGCAATACTCGCCTTCTGAGGGAACAGTAGAGAGAAGCCGGAATACGACCATCGGCTATCTCCACCAGGACCTTTTGAGCTTTGATACCAACGGATCGATACTGGAAGTGGCGATGACCGCTTTCGAGCGGGTATTGCAGCTGGAAAAGGAGATCGAGGACCTGGGGCACCAGCTGGAGAAAGACCACGAGAACAATGACCTGCTGATCCGCTATACCGACGCGCTGCACGAGATGGACACCCTCGACGGCTATACCATCCATCACCGGACGGAAGAGATCCTGCAGGGTCTGGGTTTCTCCAATTCCGACCTCAGCCGTCCCTTCCGGGAGTTCAGCGGTGGCTGGCGGATGCGCGTGCTGCTGGCCAAGATGATCCTGCAGAAGCCCGACCTGCTGCTGCTGGACGAACCGACCAACCACCTGGACCTTCCTTCCATCGAATGGCTGGAAAAATACCTGACGCACTACCAGGGTTCGGTGGTCATCGTGAGCCACGACAAATATTTCCTCAACCGGATGGTGACGAAGATCGTCGAGCTCTATCAGCGGGAGCTGCATATCTATAACGGCAACTATAGCTTCTACGAGACGGAAAAGGTGCAGCGCGTCGAGCTGCAGCAACGCGCCTTCGAGAACCAGCAGGACTATATCCGGCAGCAGGAGAGGTTCATCGAACGCTTTAAGGCCAAGGCCAGCAAGGCGGCGGCCGCCCAGAGCGCTATGAAACGGCTGGAGAAGATCGAGCGCATCGAGGACGTAGAGATCGAACGTCCCAATATCAAGATCAATTTTCGTGTCGACAAGACCCCCGGCCGGGTGCTGGCGACGCTGAAGAATGCCACCAAGCGCTTTGGCCCGATCAGCATCGTCGAGAATGCCTCGGCGGAGATCGATCGCGGCGACAAGATCGCCCTTATCGGCGCTAACGGCAAGGGAAAGTCGACCCTGCTGCGGATGGTAGCAGGCGCCGAGCCTTTCGAGGGCGAAAGGGTCTGGGGACATAACGTCGAAGAAAGTTTTTATGCGCAGCACCAGCTGGAGGCGCTGGACGTCAACAATACCCTCATCGAAGAGATGCAGCTCTGCGGAAGCCAGAAGACCGACCTCGAGCTGCGGGTCCTGCTGGGCTGTTTCCTGTTCAGCGGCGACGACGTGGACAAGAAGATCAAAGTCCTCAGCGGTGGCGAAAAGGCGCGTATCGCGCTGGCCAAAACGATCATCAGCAAGGCCAATTTCCTGCTGCTCGACGAACCGACCAACCACCTGGACATGCACTCCTGCGACCTGCTGATCGACGCCCTCAATAAATACGAAGGCAGCTTCCTGCTGGTCAGCCATGACCGGTATTTCATCTCCAGGACGGCCAATAAGATCTGGGAAATAGAGGACCACCTGATCCGGGAATTCAAGGGCACCTACGAGGAATGGGTGGAATGGAAGGAAAAGAACCTGGCGGCAAAGCAGGCAGCCGCAGCGACAGCCCCGGCGAAACCGGCTCCCGCTCCTGCCGCGGTCGTCAACAAGCCCACCCCGCCGCCCGTTGCAGAAGCGCCCAAACCAATCGCCGCGCAACCGATCAACAAAGAAGCGAAGAAAGAGCTGCAGCGCCAGCAGCGCCTGTTCCAGGAGCTGGAAACGAAGATTGCCACGCTTAATGCCCAACGGGCTAAATTAGAAGCATCCCTGGCCGATCCATCTACGTATTCTGATAAGAGCAAGTTTGTGGCCGCCGAAGCGGACTACAAAAGCGCTTCCGACGAGCTGACAAAGGCTAACCGGGAATACGAGCAGGTCTTCGAGAAGATCATGGAGCTGGAAAAGGCGTTATAAATGAAACTACACCACCTGTTATTTATCTTTTTACTGCTTCCCGCCGGAAGGGTCTTTGCGCAGGTGGGGCAAAGACCGAAGATCGGAGTGACCCTCAGCGGGGGCGGCGCCAAGGGCCTCGCCCATATCGGCATCCTGAAAGCCATCGACAGCGCGGGCCTCAAGGTCGACTATGTCACGGGCACCAGCATGGGCTCCATCATCGGCGGGCTTTATGCCATCGGCTATTCCGCGGACAGCATCGAAAAGATCGCCCGCCGCATCAACTGGGACCTGATCCTCTCCAACCAGTCCAGCATGCGCAGCATCATCATGGAGGAGAAGGACGAATACGGCAAATATGACGTCGAGCTCCCCTGGGTCAACCACTGGTTCAGGCTGGCCTCGGGAGTTATCGAGGGGCAGGAGCTCTGGTTGAAATTCTCCGAGCTGTTCCGCCCGGTGTATAGCATCAAGGATTTTTCAAAATTCTCCATTCCATTCAAATGCATCGCCACCGACGTCTCGACGGGCGAGCCCGTGGTCCTCGATAGCGGCGAGATCGTGAGCGCCCTCCGGAGCAGCATGGCCATCCCCTCGGTCTTCACGGCCGTGGAATACAGTGGCCGCAAACTGGTGGATGGCGGAGTGGTCCACAATTTCCCGGTCAAGGACGTACGCGATATGGGCGCCGATATCGTCATCGGGAGCAATGTCTCCGGTCCCCTCCGCAGCTCGAAGGACATCACCAATCCCCTGCAGGTCATTTTGCAGGTGGCCTTCTTCCGCGAGGCGGCAGACACGAAGACGCAAATTCCATTGTGTAACATCTATGTCAACCAGCCACTGGATAAATACGGGATGGGGAATTTCGGGGAGGCCCGGGACATTATCGCGGCTGGTGTCGAAGAAGGGAGGCGCCTCTATCCGCGGCTCAAACAGCTGGCGGATTCGCTGAACGCCATCTACGGTCCGCAGGAGATCGTAAAGAACCGTCTCCCGACGGTCTACCCGGTCAAGGTATCCTCCTATGTCGTTCACGGTCTCCAGCGGACCAATGAAGGTTTCTTTGTCCAGAGCATGGATCTGTCGACCAATAAATATTATACTGCCCAGAATTTCTCGCGGATGGTCCGCCGCGCCTTCGGCACCCGGTATTATAACCGTATCACCTATTCGCTGGAGCCGCAGCCGGACAGCACCAGCCGGGTCGTCTTCGACGTCGAGGAAAACCCGCTGACCTTTGCCAAGCTCGGGCTCAACTACAACCAGTTCAGCGGCATCAGCGCGATCCTGAACCTTACCACCCGCAATTTCTTCACCCCAACCTCGCGCAGCCTGGTGACAATGAACATCGGGCAGAACTTCCGCATCCGGGGCGAACACCTGCAGTACTTCAGCCGCCGCGCCAACTTCGCGTTCAACCTGAACACACAGTACGACGCCTTCCGGATCACGACCTATAACGACAAATACAAGGAGGCCGGGCTCTACGACCAGCAATACTGGCGCGCCGACGCACACTTCGGCTATAGCACCAACCGCGACCTCACCATCGGGCTGGGCAGCCGTTTTGAATGGACCGACTACGACCCCTCGATCACGTCCAGCCTGGAATTCAAGGGACATAATACCTTCTTCACGGGATATGCCTTTATCCGGAGCAATACACTCGACCGGCCGCTCTACCCACGGCGGGGGATCAAGCTCGAGGCAGAGGCGGATCACGTCTTCCCCCAGACCCCCAGGATCGACTATTTCGGGTCTGCGCAGAACCGGGCAGACACCAGCTTCTCAAGCGCGTCCTACGAGCGATTCCTTCTCAACTTCGAAAAATACTTTACGCTGAACGATCGCTATACCCTGCTGATACGCACGCAGGGCGGGCTTAACCTGCACTATATCCACAATATCATGAATGAGTTCTCCATCGGCGGGATGGTCAGCCAGTTCCACAACCAGGTGGCTTTTGCGGGACTTCGGGAAGGAACCTTCTATTCTTCGAGCATCGCGGAGGGTGTGCTGGGGCTCCGCTATCAGCTGTTCAGCAATGTGCTGATCACGGGCAGGGCCAACGTGCTGTTCAATAACTTCATCAACAAGAGCAGTTTCTTTACTACGCCGGACTTTCTTTCCGGCTATGCGTTGACGTTCTCGTACAACTTCGCGCTGGGCCCGCTCGAGCTGAGCGCGATGTACAACGACCAGTCCAGGCAGGTGCTGGGGTATGTGAATATCGGGATACCGTTCTAGGCTATTCGCGGGCCTTTAGAAAATCGCTGACGATATAGCTGATCAGCCTTCCCGTCGATGGGTTGCTGCAGCCGTTGCCCAGGCAGACCGCTCCTTCGCAGATGTGCAGGTAGGCGATCTTTGAATCTATCGCGGCGAAGGTCACGTACTGGCGCGCGTGCAGCGGTGTCAGGCCCGAGGGCGGCAGACCCGCGCCGGGCATGTGGGCGATGGCGTCGAGGTCCAGCTCGAGTCCGATATAGTTGTCTTCCGTAAAGCCGGTGGCGTGCGCGACGGCCTGCGCAAAATTCCTTTTCTCCAGCACGAAGATATCTTCGTAGGTGATACAGTCGACGAAGGGATTGTTGAGTATATCGGTCCAGACGTTCTGCGGCAGATAGCTCTCCTGCACGCCGATGACGCAGTATTTTTCCAGGAAACCGTCCTCTTCTGCGTAGCGAAAACCATTGGCGCTGTGGCGTCCCTCTACGGGATTGAACTCGGGATGGGCGTCCAGGTTGACGGCGTTGATCTGTGCGAGGTTTGTAAGCCCCGCCTTATGCAGCCCTTTGGCCGCACCCTTGATCAGCGGATAGGTGTTGTTGTGGCCCCCACCAATGACGATCGGGATCTTTCCGGCGGCGGTGATGATCCGGATCAGCGGCTCCACGGCCTCGTCGACGGTATGTACCGCGTGACGGTAGGCGTCCAGCTTCTCTTCGGGGCCCGAGGCGTTCGCCTCGACCAGCCGCCCTATATCGCTGAAATCGAAATGCCCCAGGACCAGGACACTGGACCCGACGAGAAAGTCGTTGCTCTGGATGTTGAGGAAGTCCTTCAGAAAATCCCACCAGGCCATATCTCCGGCACCGCGGTCACCGCCGTAGGCACGTATACCAAGGTCTTCCGGGATACCCAGCAGGACGTATTCAGCGGGCGACTTTTCGATGGATGCTGCGATATTGCCTGGGTCCGCCACGGTCAATACCTCCTCCCCCAGCCGGGTCTCGAACTTGCGGACCTTCGTGAATGCCAGTATATCCGATTTGTTGTACACCTTTAGCTGTGACATGGGCTGAAGTTTTGATGCTGAATTTACGACAATTTCGTCGGTACCGAGGCTGTTCGCTGCTGGTTGTTTAGACCCCGATCTTTTCGTCGACGATCTCGCGGATCTGGGTCTCCGCCTCGATGGTCATTTCCTGGATGGCCGCGCCCTGCGCCAGGATATCCTTCACATAGGCTTTATCGTCGTAGCCGGCGGCATTGATCCGCACGTTCATATAGGCGCCCAGCACGGCTGCCCGGACGCAAAGCGCCCCGACGCCAGCGTCGCTGACGGAATTCGGGTTTCCGTGGATCGCCATGGCTTTGATCAGGTCCATACAGCCGTAGGCCGTTTCCATTACCTTGAACGGCACTTCGATGGCCGTCCGGGTGGCAGCTTGAATAGCGGCGTGGCGCGTGGCCTTCTCTTCTGCGCTGCCCTTGGGCAGGCCGAATGCCGCCATGATGCCGTTGAAGGCGTGGGTATCGGCGTCTACCAGCCGGAGCAGCTGGTCCTTATAGTCCTGGCCCTTTTCGGCCCAGTCGCTGAATTCCTTCCAGCGATCGTCCCAGCCTTTTTTATGCGAGGAGAGATTGGCCACCATGGTGGCGAGCGAGGCGCCAAGCGCACCCGCATAGGCGGCGATGGAGCCTCCGCCGGGAGCCGGGCTTTCGCTGGCCGTCTCGTCGGCGAAGTCGCGCACAGTCATGCTGACGAGTCTCGTGTCGCTGTCCTTTTTTAATAGGTATTCGATGATCCGCTCTTCGGGAACGAAGGGGGCGAGCTCGTCCAGTCCCATCGACAGGATGGCGATGCGGATCAGCTCTTTCTCGGATACGCCCGTGCTGCGCTGCTGTTTGGCCAGGAAATATTTCCCCGCGTCCAGCATGGCCTGCAAGGGTATCAGCCCTACCAGCTCGCTGCCCGTTACCCGGAGGCCGCGGTCGGCGGCGGATTTGCAGACGGCGTCGAAGGCTATGTGAACGGGAGTCGCCCTAATATTGGTCAGGTTCATCGATATCTGTGCGATCCCGTATTCTTCGATATACCACCCGATGGCCTTGACGAATTTGAGGGTGCCGGGCACCTGTACCGGCTTGCCCTGGGCGTCGGTGACGGGCTTACCCGTTGCCGGGTCCGTAGCTACGCGTCCCGCCTCGCGGACGTCGAAGGCGACGGAGTTGGCGCGGCGGGTCGAGGTCGTATTGAGGTTGACGTTATAGGCTACGAGGAAGTCGCGGGCTCCGATGACCGTGGCGCCGCGGCGGGCGTCGAACTCGGCCGGACCGAAGTCGGGTTTCCATTCGGGAAGCTTTATTTTTTTGAAGAACCCCTCGTATTCGCCGGCGCGGATGACGGAGAGGTTGCTGCGGCTCTTGTCCGGCTGAGCGGCTTCGTAGCAGTATACGGGCAACTGGAGCTCGCGGCCCACCTTTTCGGCCAGTTTCTTTGCCCACTCCGCGGTCTCCTCCATACTGATGCCGGCTATCGGTATCAGGGGACAGACGTCGGTGGCCCCCATCCGGGGATGTTCACCCTTGTGACTGCGCATATCGATGACCTCGCCGGCTTTTTTGATCGCGAGAAAAGCCGCTTCGACGACGGCCGCGGGTGTTCCTACAAACGTGACTACGGTACGATTGGTGGCCTTGCCCGGGTCGACGTTCAGCAGGCGAACGAAGGGAACGGACTCTATCTCGTCGGTGATCTGTTTGATAATTGCCGGGTTGCGGCCTTCTGAGAAATTGGGGACGCATTCAATGATCTGATCCATAATAAGGTAATGTGTTTATACAATCGTTGGGCGAGGCTCTTCGAAAGCCTCGGGGCGGAAAGTTAACAAATTTTCAGCCTGCGGATTCTGTTCTACGCCTCGGCCGGACGAAATCCAGCGGGCTGTTTTTGAAATACCTCCACAGGATGCCCAAAAACTCCGGGTACTCCCGCATTCGCACCCCACGGCTACGCGCCGCGACAAAAAAGGCCAGCGAGAAGCTCACCAGGAAGTTAAAGAACCCTATTCCCAGCACACCCAGGACAACAGTCACGAGATACCAGGGATCGACACCCCCGAAGCCCAGGCCATACACTGCCAGCGACACATTTCCCGACGAGATCGTGATGTGTCGGATATCGAAATGTATCCCGAATATCTCGCTCCAAAACCCCGCCATGCCCAGGAAGAAGCCCAGGCAGATATTGCCGATGAGCGCGCCCGCGTGGTGTTCTACATAGTCCGCCAGCCGTCGGCGCCGGTCTTCGGACATCGAGAGCCGCAGGATGGGATGGGTCTGAAGCCGCTGGCTGATGCTGCCATACTGTATCTTGTTCTGCACGTAGCCGGCGATAATGCCGCTGAGGAAAAGGAATACACCCGTGTTGCAGGCGTAGAGCAGCGACAGGCTCTGCCAGGGATGCTGGTCGCGAAGCATGCGCATCGCAGCCTCACCGGAAACCAGCTTGACGCCAATGATCTTATCATAGGCCCAGGCGATCAGCCAGCAGCCCGGAAATACGACGACCAGGTTGCCCGCGAAAGAGGCGATCTGGCTGCGGGATACCTTGGCTACGGTGACGGCCAGGTTGTAGAGGTTGGGCTGTCCGGCTTCCTTCTTTGTATCGAGCGAGCTCGCCACTGCGCTTGCCGTAAAGGCAGGCTGCTTGGTCGCGAGTGTAGTATGCGTCTCTTCGATGAGGATAAACCCCATGGAGTAGTTGACGCTATAGGCGAAGCCGTGCCAGAAGATCGGCATCGGCAGCCGCGTCAGGAGGTTCTTGATCAGCACGATGCCGCTGATCCACGCGCCGCCCCCCATCGCGCTCTTTATCATTCCCCTGTATTCGGCCCATGTAGAAGTGATGTACTTGCTGCCCTTGGCGCCTTTGTGCTCGGCTATCTGGTAGGCGAGGTAGCCCATCGACTGGGACATGAACTCCAGGACGCTGTTCTTCCGGTTCTCGTTGCGGACCAGCATCCGGAAGAAGTCGACAAATTTCCCTACATTAAAGCTTTGGTCCTTGTCCAGCAGCTCAACAAGGATGGACATACGATCCAGCCGGTTGGCCAGGAGCAGCAGCATATAGGTCTGGTGCAGGCTGGCGCCGCGCAGGGAATGGTTGTCGCGGATGTATTCGATACATTCTCGGCACCAGGCCAGCTGCTGGTTCAGCTTTGCGGCAATGGCGACCGGCGCCGCCGTCGTGTCCGGATCGCCGATCCATTCCTCCAGCCTGTGGGCAAGGTAGTTCTGTCCGACGAAAGGATTTTCCTCGCGGTATTGTTCGGGGATGTACCGGAGCACTTCTTTCTCGAGGCCGAGCTGCGCCACCTGGAAGGACAGCGTCTTCATTGCCTGCAGCAGCTGCAGGAGGATGCGACGGTCGTCGATGTGCAGGGAGAGGCCCAGGCTCTGAAAGAAATCCATCCAGGTCGTACGCGGAATATCCTCCACCCAGCGGTAGTCGTCATTGCGGTAGAAAACGCGGTTGAGCACGTAGAGAAAGTCGTTGCGGTCCTGGAGCGGCGGCAGCAGCTTGTGCCGCAGCCGGCCGAAGAGCTCCTGCCAGAAGCCGCGTGCCATCGGTATTCCGCTCTCTACCAATGCCGGAGAGAGGTCGGTCCCGATCAGCTGGGAAAGGAGGGCCTGGCGGAGCTCGCTCATAAGATCGAGGTCTTTGTACAGCCGTGCGGTCAGCTTTTCCAGGTTGAGCCTCGCGTCACGCCGGCCTTTTGCAGGGCGTACCTCCGCTATAAAGCCTACCAGGAAATCGAGCCCGGTGGGCGTCCCGGGGCTGGTTCTCTTCTTCCGTCCGAGTCCGAACATAGCTTCAGTTTAGATAGGTTCACCGTTAATAAATACCTGTGCGATATGGTTAGTCCCGAACGAATAGGGGATATAGGCAAGCGAAGGCACGGGGCGCGTGAGTATGAGATTCGCCTTTTTTCCCTTGGTGATGCTCCCCAGCTGGTCGCCGAGGGACATCGCGAAGGCGCCGTTGAGGGTCGCCGCATTGATGGCCTCTTCCGGAAGCATGCGCATCTGGATGCAGCTCATGGCCACGACGAGATTCATATTCCCGCTGGGGCTCGAGCCGGGATTGAAGTCCGTCGCCAGGGCGATGGCACAGCCGGCGTCGATCAGCGCCCTTGCTGGCTGCATCGGCATCCGCAGGAAGAATGCGGCGGTCGGCAGCAGGGTGCCGATGGTTGCGGAGCCGGCCAGGGTGGCGATGGTGCGGTCATCCATCGTCTCCAGGTGGTCGACGGATAATGCGTTTAGTGCGACGCCGACCTCTACCCCACCCGACAGATTCAGCTGGTTGGCGTGTATCTTGGGTTGCAGACCGTGGGCGATGCCGGCCCGGACGATCGTCTCCGTCTCTTCCGGGCTGAAGAAGCCATTCTCGCAAAAGACGTCGATATAGTCGGCCAGGTTCTCGCGGGCGATGACGGGCAGCATCCCGTTGATGATGCTGTCGATATATCCCTGGTGGTTCTCTTTGTATTCCGCAGGATAGGTATGGGCGCCGAGGAAGGTGGCTTTGATGGCCAGCGGCGATCGCTGTTTCAGCTTTTTGATGACGCGCAGCATCTTGAGCTCGCCCTCTACCGTCAGGCCGTAGCCGCTCTTGATCTCGACGGCGCCGGTGCCCAGCGCCGCCAGGTCGTTGAGCCTGGTCCAGGCCGTGCTGAACAGCTCGTCCTCAGATGTCTGGGCCAGCTTGCGGGCCGAGTTGAGGATACCCCCGCCCTTCGCATTGATCTCGGCGTAGCTAAGCCCTTTCAGCTTGTCGACGAATTCGGATTCTCTCGATCCGGCAAAGACAAGATGGGTATGGCTGTCGCACCAGGCCGGGAGCACCAGGCCCCCGAAGGCGTCGGTTCTATCCGCCGCAGATGACGGTTTTTGGGACATGGGTCCGAAGTCCGCAATGCTGTCGCCTTCGATCAGCAGCCAGGCGTCGTCGATGGATGGCAGGTTAGCCAGTTCGGTCCCCCGCAGCGGTTGCGTCGCGTCGTTGGTGCCGATGAGTTTTCCGATATTAGAGATGAGTCGGGTGGGCATGCCGTAAGATAGGCATTTTATAAAAAATCGGCCTTGTCGAGCTTGCGTCCGATACGGCAGGCGGCGTTGATCAGGCCCACGTGGCTATAGGTCTGGGGGAAATTCCCCCACTGCGAGCCGTCGGGCATGGCGTCTTCGCTGAAGATGCCGAGGTGGTTGCTGAAGGAAAGCACCTGGTTGAGGTTGTGCATGGCGTCGTCGATGCGGCCTACGCAGGCCAGTGCGTCGATATACCAGAAGGCGCAGACCAGGAAAGTGCTCTCGGGAAAGCCGAAGTCATCGTAGTGTTTGTAGCGATAAAAGAGTCCGTTGTCGGCCAGCAGCTCTTTCTCCAGCGCAATGATATGATTCTTTGCCGTATCCGACTTGTGATCGAGATAGTCCATGGTGATCATGGTGAGCGTGCTGGCGTCCAGGTTAGAGGTGCCGATGGCCTGTGTATAAAGCTTGCGCACGGGGTCATAGGTCTGCTGTATCATCTGGTCGGCGGCGACGGCGATACGGCTGGCCTTGCTCATCAGCGAATGGTCGCCGAACAGCATCGCGATCTTATAGGCCGCCTTGGCGCCTGCCCAATGGAAGAGCAGCGTATAGGTATGTACCTGCTCAGCGTTGCGGAACTCCCACAGCCCGGAGTCGGGAAGGGTCAGGGTCCGTTCGATCTGGCTCAGCAGCCAGGGTACCAGCCGCTGGTAGCTGTTTTTCTTCACGAAGAGCAGGCGCTTGTCGGAGTACAACGGCAGCAGGCTCACCAGCACCTGGCCGTAGACGTCGTGCTGTGACTGGACGTAGGCCTTGTTGCCGATGCGGACCGGCCGGTTGCCGAGATAGCCGGGCAGGTCGAGGGTCATCTCGTACAATTTCTTGTCCCCGGCAATGGAATACAGGGGTTGCAGGGAGTCGGTGGCGTTGTGGAGGATGTTATAGATAAAGTCGAAATATTTCTCTAATTCCTCGAAGTGTCCGATCTGGTTGAAGGCCCGCAGGGTATAGTGGGCGTCGCGGAACCAGCAGTAGCGGTAGTCCCAGTTGCGGGTGCTGTCGTGGAATTCGGGGAGGCTGGTCGTGCCCGAGGCGATGATCCCGCCGGTGTCCTCGTACTGGTGCAGCTTGAGGACGAGGGCGCTGCGGATGATCTCTTCCTGGTAGATATCGGGGAGGTAGGAGCTTTTTATCCAGGACTGCCAGTCCTCGACCGTCTTGCGGATGAACTCCTCGGCCGTCTCCTTCAGCGGAGCCTCCAGCGGCTCGCCATAGGTAAGGACGAGATAGCGGTCCTGGTCGAGGACGAAGGACTTCTCCTTTTGGATATAGGTCAGCGGTATATCGGCCGTCAGCCGCACCTGCTGGTCGAGGTTGAGATAACGGATATGGTTGCTCGCGATCACGGATTCCGGCGTCTGTCTGCCGTAGTCGCCACGGGGCTGACAGCAGACCGTGATGGCGGGCGTGCCTTCCAGCAGGTGTATCTTACGGACGAGCATCAGCGGGCGGAACTGCCGTTCGAAGATACGCATCCGGGGCGCACAGTCGATGACGACGAATTTCCCGTCGGCGCAGGTGAACTCCGTGCACAGAACGTTGGTGTTGGTAATATAATATTGACGGGCCAGGGCGGATTCATCGGATGGCCGGATATAAAAATGTCCTCCGTTGACCTCGTCCAGCAGCGATCCGAAGAGGCTGCTGCTATCGAACCGGGGCAGGCACATCCATTTGACGTCTGCTTTTGTGTCGATGTAGGCCAGGTAAGAGCAATTCCCGATGATGCCCATGTTGTACTTGTGAGGCGTCATTTTGACTACACTTTTTCCGTTGGTGTATTTGTATTGATGGGGACCATCAGCGAATTCAGCAGGGGCAGGACCTGCTGTTGCGAAAGGATGGTATACTGGGCGGCCGAAGCGCCGTTGTTCACCTTGATCGTATATCCCTCCCCTTCCAGCGCCTTGAACATATCCTCGTCCGTCGTATCGTCGCCGACACAGAGGACAAAATCGGGATCCATCTCGCCTACGATGCGCAGCGCGGACGCGCCTTTGTCGAAGCCGGCGATGCGGACCTCGACGACCTTGTTGCCGTCGATGACCTGGAGGGTGGTGTTCTGTATCAGCTGGGACAGGGTATTCAGCAGCTCGCGGCTACGGGAGAAGCCGAGGCCAGTCTGCGTATTCCGGTAGTGCCAGGCGATGGTATTGGTCTTTTCCTCTATAAATGAGCCGGCGCAGCGGATGACGAAGGCCTGCATGACGCGGCGGATCTCGTCCTTCCAGAGGTCCGACACCGAGACCATCTGCTGCCAGCTGCCATTCCTGGGGCGGGTGCTGGCGCCGTGTTCCGCAACCAGCGTGACGGGCAGAGCGCCCAGCCAGCGGTCGAGCGAAGACAGGTCGCGACCGCTGATGATGATGACGTGATTCTTTGTGTCGGCAGACAACCTTGTCAGCAGGTCTCTGACGGAGTTGTCGGGAGCCGCTTCCGACGGGATGCGGGAGAAGGGTACGAGGGTGCCGTCGTAGTCCAGCAGCAGGCATCGGTTGCTCGAGCGCTGGTAATGGCGGCGTATGCTGGTAAGCGTTTTTTCGTCGAGGACCTTCACTTTTTGTTTTTTCTGCTCCTGCTTCACCTGCTGCAGCTGGTCCATAAAGTCGTTGACCCATTTGAAGACGTCATACTCCTGTAGCCTCCGCTGCATCAGCGAGATGCGGTTGCGCTGTTCGTATAGCGGCATCGCCAGCGCCCTCGTAATGGAATTGGCGACGTCGGAAGTATCCGTCGGGTTGACGAGGATGGCCTCGCTGAGCTCGCTGGCGGCCCCGGCCAGCTCGCTGAGGATAAGGACGCCGCGGCCGAGGCTGCTGGCGACGTATTCCTTGGCGACCAGGTTCATCCCGTCGCGCAGGGGCGTGATCAGGGCGGCGTCTGCGGCCTGGTATAACGCCACCAGGTCTTTGAAGGGAAGGTGGTTGTACCGGTAGATCAGCGGCTGCCAGCTGATGGTGGAAAAACGGCCGTTGATGGTGCCTATCTTTTCTTCGATCTGTTTTTTCCGGTCGTTATATGCTGGTATGGTATCCCGTGAGGGAACGACATTCAATATGAAAACCATCTTCTCGCGCCATTCGGGATAGCGTTCGAGGAAAAATTCAAAACCGTTGAGGCGCTGCATCAGTCCCTTTGTATAGTCCAGCCGGTCAACAGAGAAAATGAGTTTCCGGTCCTCGAACTGGGCCCTGATCTTCGTCCGGATCTCCTCCACCTCAGGGTCCGTCGCCATCTGGTGAAACTTATTGTAGTCGATGCCGATCGGGAACAGGTCGATGCGGATCAGCCGGTCCTGGTACTGCAGGTTGTGGAAGTAGTTGTCCACGCCCAGCAGCATCTTCACCGAATGGAGAAAATGCTGTACGTAGTCGTAGGTATGAAAGCCGATGAGGTCTGCGCCCATCACGCCGTGCAGCAGGGTCTTCTTCCACTCGGTGGGCATGAGGCGGAATATCTCATACGATGGGAAGGGTATGTGCAGGAAAAAGCCGATCGTCGCGTCGGGCTTCTTCTGCCTCAGGAGGTACGGCAGGATCATCAGCTGATAGTCGTGTATCCATACCTGGTCGCCGGGCTCGAGGATAGGAACGATCGTTTCGGCGAACAGCTGATTTATCTGCAGGTAGGCGTCGAAATAGGGTCCTTCGTATTCTGCGAGCGAAGAAAAATAATGGAACAGCGGCCAGAGCACCGAGTTGGAGAAGCCGTTGTAGTATTTGTCATAGACGTCCTTGTCGGGGAAGATAGGGAGGATATCGAAGTCCTGTTCGACGGCGTGCGCCGCGGCCACCTGTTGCCAGTCTTCCTGGGGAAAATCCGCCACACCGATCCACATCTTCCCTGTCAGGTCACCGCGCTGTGCGCCTGAATTCTCAAAATAGCTCTTGATAGCTGAAACGAGGCCGCCGGAACTCTGCCGGAGGCTTACCTTATCACCCTCCCTGTCCAGGGAAAAGGGCAGACGGTTGGATATTATGATTAGACGACCCATGCTATCCCATGATAAGACAACAATAAGGCCAAGAATGAAAAAGAGTCCCGGGTTGGGACTCTTTCAACTATTTGTTAATGTGTAAGTAACCTATCGGGAGATCACCTGTTTGACACTGTTGGAAGTGACCTGGTAGCTGCTGGAGAGCGCCACGATCTCGTGGGGAGTGAGGACCCAGGCGCCTACCATGAATACCGTGCAGATTTGGGCGATCAGCGTGTCAGCCGCTGCGTGATATCTAGATGGTGACGGCGGGCGGTGTCTTTGGCAATATCGTAGCCTGCATCCGCGTGACGTATGACGCCAAGACCGGGGTCATTGCGCAGGACGCGGGCGAGCCGGGCTGCGGCGTCGTCGGTCCCATCGGCCACGATCACCATACCTGCGTGGATGCTGTACCCCATCCCTACCCCGCCTCCGTGATGAAGGCTCACCCAACTGGCGCCACCGGCGGTGTTCACGAGAGCGTTCAGCAGCGGCCAGTCGGCGACGGCGTCACTACCGTCCAGCATCGCCTCGGTCTCCCTGTTGGGCGAAGCGACGGAACCGGTATCGAGGTGGTCGCGGCCGATGACGATGGGCGCCTTGACGCGTCCGCTGCGAACCAGCTCGTTGAAGGCCTGGCCGACCTTTTCCCGTTCGCCCTGTCCAAGCCAGCAGATGCGGGCGGGCAGCCCCTGAAAGGCAATTTTCTCTTTGGCCAGCCGCAGCCACCGCTGAAGAGAGGCGTTCTCGGGGAAGAGGTTGCCGATGACCTCGTCGGTCACGGCGATATCTGCCGGGTCGCCGCTGAGGGCCGCCCAGCGGAAGGGACCTTTCCCTTCGCAGAACAAAGGCCGGATATACGCTGGAACGAAGCCCGGGAAGTCAAAGGCGTTCTTCAGGCCTTTTTCGGCTGCCCTTGCACGCAAGTTGTTGCCATAGTCGAAGGTGATGGCTCCGCGTCGCTGCAGCTCGAGCATGAGTTCAACGTGACGGTACATTGACGCGTAGGCATAATCGATATATTCTTCGGGCCTGTCCTTTCGCAGGACCAGCGCCTGGTCGTGGGTCAGCTCGTGGGGCCAGTAGCCGATCAGCGGGTCGTGGGCCGAGGTCTGGTCGGTGAGGGTATCGGGGACGACGTTGCGGGCGATGAGGTGCTCCAGCAGATGGACGGCATTGCAGCGGACGCCGATGGAAAGCACCTCTCCCTTTGCCCTCGCCTCGAGGGCGCGGTCAATAGCCGCGTCGATGTCGTCCACTTTTATGTCGAGGTATCGGGTCTCCAGCCGCTTGTCGATGCGCCACTCTTCCACTTCGGCCACCAGTGCTACACCTTCATTCATCGTGATCGCCAGCGGCTGCGCGCCGCCCATGCCGCCGAGACCGGCGGTGACGTTGAGGGTCCCCCTGAGGGTGCCGCCAAAATGTTTGGCTGCCGCTGCCGCATAGGTCTCGTAGGTGCCCTGTACGATGCCCTGCGAGCCGATATAGATCCAGGAGCCAGCGGTCATCTGGCCGTACATCATCAGTCCTTTCTTTTCCAGCTCGTCAAAATGCGCCCAGTCCGCCCATTTGGGCACCAGCTGCGAATTGGAGATAAGGACCCGCGGAGCGTCCTTATGTGTCCTCAGAATGCCCACCGGCTTTCCGCTTTGTATCAGCAGGGTCTCGTCGTTCTCGAGGTCTTTCAGCGCCTTGATGATCAGCTCGAGCGATTCGAAGTTGCGGGCGGCCTTGCCGCGGCCGCCGTAGACGATCAGCTCTTCCGGGCGTTCGGCCACGGCAGGATCAATGTTATTGAGTAACATGCGGAGCGCGGCTTCCTGAACCCAGCCTTTGCAGCTCAGGCGGGAGCCTGTGGGAGTCCGGTATCGGATGGCGTCGTAGGCGATCATAAAATTTACGACCCGGGAGAAGCCCGGGTCGTGCAAATTAAATAAAAATTGATAGGAAATGATCGCCTTAACCACCATTGAGGCCGAATACGATCAAAATTGGGTCGAACCAAAAATTTCATAGGACAAAGCCAATGGATAATTTTTTAACCAGTTAGAGTTTAGCTTTGATCCAAGGTTTAGGTTGACGGCAATTTAGCTGCAAAAACGACACCCGCCGGCAAGACTTGACAGGCGTGTCGTTTTAGACCAAAACCGTGCAGTTTTGGCCGATAAGCGTGTCAGGGGGAGGGGCCCCCGGGGGCCTAAATCGCGAACTCTTCGAATTCCTGGTTCAGGCTCACCCCTTTTTCCCGGGCCGCCGTGTCGCAATGCCGGACAAAGGAGAAGTCGGCGATGATGGAATGCAGCTTTTTGATGTCGTCGGCAAAGATGCGGTCCTCGCTGGCGAAGCCTACGAAGTTGCGGACATACTGGTGCGCGGCCTCGAGGATCACGCTGCTCTTGAGCGGGCGCCTGAACTCGATGGCCTGGCAGGCGCTCATCAGCTCGATCGCGAGGATATATTCGAGGTTATCGATCACCTGGTTGAGCTTGCGGCCGCTGATGCTGCCCATGCTGACGTGGTCTTCCTGTCCCAGCGAAGTCGGTATGCTGTCGGCGCTGGCGGGGAAGCAAAGTGTCTTGTTCTCGGTGACGAGCGCCGCCGTCGTATACTGGGGTATCATGAAGCCGCTGTTGAGGCCGACGTTGTTCATCAGCAGCAGCGGAAGCCCCCACTTGCCTTCCAGCAGCAGGTAGCAACGCCGGTCGGAAATATTGCCGATCTCGGCGGCGGCAAAACAGGCGTAGTCCAGGGGCAGCGCCAGCGGCTGGCCGTGGAAGTTGCCACCGCTGATGGTGTCGCCCTGTCCGAGTATAATGGGATTATCCGTGACCGAATTGAGCTCTATCTCTGACAGCTGACGCAGGTGGAGCCAGGCGTTCCGCGAGGCGCCGTGTACCTGGGGCATACAGCGCAGCGAATAAGGGTCCTGTACCCGTCCGCAGTCGACGTGGCTCTGCATGATGTCGCTGTCCCGCAGCAGCAGTCTCAGCCGTTGGGCCACCAGCCGGCTGCCGGCATACGGGCGTAGCTGGTGCAGGCGTTCGTCGAAGGGCGCCTTGGTGCCGGTCAGGGCCTCGAGGCTCATGGCGCCAATGATATCCGCCGCTTCCAGGCAGTAGTGCAGCCGCTGTACCGCCTTTACAGCAAAGGCCAGGATGAACTGCGTGCCGTTGATCAGCGCCAACCCTTCCTTGGGTCCAAGGGTTATCGGGTCAAGCCCGTATTGCCTTAACACCTCCATCGTAGGCCGTCGCCTCCCCTGGTGAAAGACCTCTCCGAGGCCTATCAGCGGAAGGAACAGGTGCGACAGCGGCGCCAGGTCACCAGACGCCCCTACTGAACCCTTGTCAGGCACTACCGGTATGACCTCCTGTTCTATCATCCACAGCATCCGCTGCAGCGTCTCCAGCTGCACCCCGGAATAGCCCTGGGCCAGCGCCTGCAGCTTGGTGATGAGCATGATGCGGGCGATCTCAGGTGAGACGGGGTTCCCTACTCCCACACTGTGACTCTGCAATATCTTGTGCTGCAGCGTGCGAGTATCCTCTTCCGATATCTTGGTGTTGGCCAGGATGCCAAAACCTGTGTTCACTCCGTATACGGTGGTGTGATGACTAACGATATCGGCTATGTGCTGCTGGCTGACTTTTATCCTCTCTACGGCGGGGCCTGACAATATCCCTTTCCGGGTACCCTCCGCCAGACCGATGGTGGCTGCCACGGTGAGATGGTCGAGCCCGTATTGATGACTGCTGGAAGACATGTCAAAAAATTTGCGCGAAGGTAATGGCTTTTATCAAATTGACCTACTTTAAGATAAGCCGGAGGAACTCGTCGCGCCTGCGACTGGCCACTTCGAGCATGGTACCGTCTTCCATTTCTACGGTACCGCCCCTGCCCTTGTGATATTTTTTGATCCTCGTCAGATTGATAATATGGCTGGTGTGAATGCGGAAAAAGACAGGCGAGGGCAACAGGTCCTCGTATTCGCTGACCGAACGCGTCGCCATGACCGGCTCTTCTCCGTCGAGATGAATGCAGGTATAGCTGCCTTTCGCCTCAAACCGCACGATGTCCTGGAGGGATATAAAATTCAACCCAGTTATGGTGGGTATGGCTATTTTCCTCTGTGTGATCTGCATCGTTCCGACATTGTCGAGCAAGGTCTGCATCTGCTGCAGGACGGTATTCTGACGCGGCATGGACGTGACGCGAGCGATGGCGTCGCGAAGATCATCCAGGTCGACGGGCTTCAGGAGATAGTCGACCGCGCTGTATTTGAACGCGCGGATAGCGTAGTTATCAAAGGCCGTTACAAAAATGACCTTGAAGGAAAATGGCAGCAGCTCGTTCAGAAGATCGAACGCATTGCCCTGGGCCATTTCAATGTCCAGCAGAAGGAGGTCCGGCTTCGTATTGCGGATGAGGGGCAGGGCCGTCTCCACGCCGCTGGCGGTACCCACGATGCTAACGCCGGGGCAGTAGTCCTCCAGTAGTCGGGTCAGGACCCGGATGGCATCGATCTCATCGTCAACTATCACTGTTCTGATCATAGGTCTTGTTTTTCCAGAAGTTTGTGAAACAAAGGGAATTCCATGACAACGCGGGTACCCAGGGACCTTCCCCCGGGATCCACGGGGTCTTCGACGGTTATTCGAATATAGTCGCCATATTTGGCATTCATCATCCGGATACGATCCGCCGTCAGGGACATACCCTTCGACTGGTACTCAATATGCTCGCTGGTCTTAAAGCTACCGGCCTTTTTGCGGCCGATGCCATTGTCCTCCACCGTTATGATAAGCCGGTCGTCCGTCCTCCGGAATTCAAGATTGATATGTCCCTGTCCATCGGTCTTATGCCGCAGGCCGTGTCGCATGCTGTTCTCCACATAAGGCTGTAACAGCATGGGGGGAATGAGCAGTCTTGGATCATCGACCGCCGGGCCGACGTCGATGGAATAGTCCATCTTGTCTTTGAACCGGAGCTTTTCCAACGAAAGATAGCCGGATAAATAGCTGATCTCATCCGGAAGGGAGATAAACGCCCTGGTGGAATTCTGCAGAGTGGCCCTGATCAACCGGGAGAAACCCGCAATGTATTTATTGGCCGCGAGTACGTCCTGGTTAAAAATATACTGCTGAATGGAGTTCATGCAATTGAAAATAAAATGCGGGTTCATCTGCGCCTGCAGCGCCATATGTTCCATTTCGGCGACCTTGCGGTTGAGGTCTTCTTTTTCCGTCTGCCGTCGGCGGATGTACCGGATGCGAATAGTAACAAAGAGCCAGACCAGGGACAGGAAAACGGCCAATACCAGTCCATCAAACCAGATCGTCTGCCAGAAGGGGGCGATCACCCTGAAAGGAAGTTCGAGCATGGCGCTTTGTACGCCAAATTTATTGACAGCCTGCAGCTGCAGCTGATAGAGGCCCGCGGGAAGCGCCTGGTATTCCAAAGACGTCTCCCTGGTGGTGCGCCAGGCCGTGTCCAGTCCAATGAGACGATATCTATAGATTATCCCGCCTACAGAGCGGTATGAGATACCGGCATATTCGATTCGGATATGCCTGTTGTCATAAGGCAGCGACAACGCGGCAGTATCCCGGATCATTTCCTTCCCCGAGTTGACGACCGACAGCAGATAAAGCCTGCAGCCTTCCGAAAGATCGACCTTTGTCTCATCAAAATAGCTGAGCCCTTCCTGCGTACCTACATAAACGACGGGGCTATCCGCGAAGACCGCATTGATAAAATTTGAGCCGAGCCCGTCCTGCGACGTATATTGAGTTATCGGCAGACCAGGCTGATCGAGACGGATGCGATTGAGCCCTTTGTCTGTCCCTACCCAAAGGTTATTGCTCAGGGCGAGCAGGGTCCGGCAGATATCGCTGGTCAATCCCTGCTGTTTGGTGATACTTGCGATCACCTGGCCGTTTTTGTACCCGACAATGCCGGCGTCATAGGATGCGACCCATAGCGTGCCATCGCCGGATTCGGCAAGCGCCGATATCCTTCGCCGGAAAAATGGAATGTTTCCGGCATAGGCGGCGATAGGCCCTTTTGCAGGCTTGGCAAACAGCCCGTTGAGCGTCCCGATCAGAATGGTATCCTTCCGGTAATAGACAGTAGTCGAGCGTTCGTGCCATAATGTATCGGTACGCATCGTATGAAGGTCGAGCAGGCCCACTCCCCAGAAACTGCTGACCAGCAGCTGATCCGGGCTTTTGTTGACTACGCATTTCAAGCCCACCCCAACCCAGCGCGGATTGCGGAAATCGGAATTGGTCATGGTCGTGCTTCCGTCCCCGGCAATGAGAATGTCGTTATTGGGTAGCCGGCCTACGTATGTAATGCGATTCTTAGCTATGCCCCTCGCCGATCTGGCGCTGACAACAGCCATATCCGGCAGGGAAAGATCAAAAACATAATTATGGTCGTCACCAACTACAAGATGCCCTCCTGTCCTGTTGATGAACCAGATCGAGGATCCTTCCGTTCCGGAGGGAGCCTTCAGCCGGATCGTCCTGAATTCGTCGGAGTTCAGCCTGTATATGCCTTGTCCCAGAGTTGTGAACCATATATTGCCTGTGGCGTCACGATAGGTTCGGGAGACCTGCTTACCGGGCAGATATCGCCTTATCTGACCGGTCAGGCAATTATACTCCGTAGCCCCGGCAAACTCGTTAAAATAGTAAAGGCTGTCGCCCGCGGAGGTATAGCTGAGATGCCGGTATCCTTCTCTCTCAAATGGAATGTTCAGCTGTCGCCCGGTGGCGAAGACGCGAATAGCCGCATTGTCGCTGTCGACCCGCCATATCGCTCCGGACGGGTTTAAGGCAATGAACCCCGGCCAGGTGCTTTCGATATAAAAGGAGCCCAGATGGGTAAACCCACTGTCGGATAATGAATACAGCTCGTTGTTGGCCTGAACGAGAAAATGCCCGTCCTTGCTACGGCTTATCGCACCGCAATTTCTGATCGGGACGCCCGCAATGGAATCGAATGCGCGTACGCTACCGGTTGCCGTCACCAGGTGCAAGGCTGTCTTTTCCTGAATCAGGATATCGCCGGCATTGTTTTCGGCAAAGCGAATAACATTACCTATTAAATGCAGTTTGCGAAGCACCGGATCATTCTCCTGATTCTTTATTTTTCCCTTGTAATAATAGCAGATCGATTGGCCGAATGGGGCCATCCAGACCCTTCCTCTTGAATCGCCGAACATCTCCAGTATTTCGACGTCGGGCAGTCCGTCTACAGCTGTATAGTTGTGAAAATGTGTACCGTCAAACCGGCTCACTCCCGTCTCGGTCCCCATCCACATGAATCCGTCCCTGTCCTGGGTAATGCAGTACACGGTAGAACCGGCAAGGCCATCCGATATATCATAGTGGGTATAGCTATATTCCTGTGCCCATAGATAGCACGGACAATTTAGGATCAGGATTGCAAGCAGATGCAGCCTCATAAGACCTTATAAAAATAAGGTTTATTTTTTATGATCGTGGGAGTCAGCCTTAAGATCGCCCCTATATTTTTACAAAAGGCCAGCCACTGGGACAGGTTATATCGTTTACTGAAAACAAGGCCGAGCAGGAAGACCGGAATATCTGCCAGATAGACCAGCAGCTGGAAGAGGAACCAACCCACCCCGAACTGTTTGCGGATGCGGACAAAATTGGACAGCATGACCTGGAGGCCCTTGCGGTCATAGAAATTGTAGTATCCTTTGCCTTCCGAACCAAATTCCTGGTTCGTCGTTTCCCCCTGCAGGTGTACGACGTGCAGGTCGCCAAAGATGCAGAGGCGGCCGTTCTTTTTGATCCTCGAGCACCATTCGGCCTCTTCAGCGAACAGGAAGAAGTCTTCGTCCAGCAGGCCCGCCCTGTCGATCGCAGAGCGCTTCACCATCAGGAAGGCGCCGTTGATCCAGTCGACGTCTATCGGAGCGGCATTCGTTGCCGCAGCGCCGGATACATGGGGCTTTTTGACACCCAATCCGCCGCCGACCGATCTCAGGAGCGAGCCCAGCCAGGGCAAGGGAAGCAGGTAGTTGAGTCCTCCCTTCATTACGTACATCCCCGAGATCTGCGGGCTTCCATCGGCATTCAGCAGCTGCACGCCCGCCGCGACATATTCTGAGGCAGCAAGACGCCGGTAGCATTCCTCTACCTTGTCCGCGGAAGGAAGGGTATCGCCGTTCAGCAGCAGGACCGTGTCGCCGTGCGAACGCCGGATGCCCTCGTTGTTGCCTCGCGCAAAACCGCCGTTGTCGTCCATGGCCAGCCAGCGCACACCGGGAAAGGCGGACGTGATCTTTTGCCGGCTGTCGTCGCCGGATGCATTGTCAACTACGATGACCTCGAACAGCGGATTATCCCGGTCGCCGAGCAGGGACCGCAGGCAGTCGAGGACGAGGTCCGAAGACTTGTAGTTAACTATGATAATGCTCAGTAACATCAACGAAGCCCTCCGCTTAAGAGGTGGCGAAGATAGCTGGTCAGCATGATAATTTTGGAAGCCGCACCTATTTTCAGCAGCCGCCGGGGAATATGCTCCTGCCAGGCGGCCATCTGCCTGATCGCAGCCGGGATCCCGGAGCCCCGGACCCCGGAAAATTCGCCGTTGCGCAGGAGCCGCCAGACCTCGTCATAGGCCATCAGCGGGCGCAGCTCTTTCATTCCTTTTTCCTCGAGCAGCCTCAGCTTGTTCGGGAACAGCACTTCTCTGAGGAATGCGCTGTCGTGCCTCGAGCTGATGCCGTCAGGGCCGAACCGGGCAATGATGACATCAATGTAACGGATGCGGACGCCGGCGGCGTCGAAGAGCCGGATATTGAGCTCCCAGTCTGCATAGCCGGGGTAACGGAGGTTATAGGCGCCAAATTTGTCAAAAAGCGAGCGCCGGTAAAAGATCGCCTGGTGGGAGATATTCCGGCTCAGCAGCTTTGCGAAGGCGAACTGGCCGTCGTAGCGGCCTTTATAGCTGGGACTCACCACGTCACCGTAGAGGAAGTCGGCGTCTTCGTGGCTGCGGGCGCCGGCGCCAAATATAGAAGACAGCACACCGGGAGCATACAGGAGGTCGTCCGCACCCAGGAAGTAAAGCCAGACGCCCCGCGCGGCTGCGATACCTTTGTTCATAGCGTCGTAAACGCCTTTATCCCGTTGGGCGACGAACCGGATGCGATCGTCCGCAGCCTGCTCAACGATAGCGGCTGTCCCGTCGTCCGAGCCGCCGTCCATGACCAGGACCTCGAAGTCGCGGAAGTCCTGGCATAGCACGCTGTCCAGCGTGGCGCGCAGGGTCTTTGCGGCGCGAAAAGTTGGTATGATGATGGTTATATAGGGGCTATCGCTTGTCATCCGCTGGAATTATGGTTTCGGGTATCGACCGGTGTTCCCTTTTGAGCGCACTGGCATTCCGCCAGCGCGTATAACGTTTATGTATAGCCCGGCTGACCTTCCCGGCCAGCCCGGGGGCTTTTTGCGCAGTGCCGGAGCCTTTGGACTGTCCCCGGTGATGGTCGAGCAGCTGGCCGTACGGGGAATTGTAGTAAGGAATGGCCGCATAGTAGTCTACCTGTCGCCGGTCGTTCTGGTTGACGCAGTTGGTCTCTCCGTTGACCCTTTGGCGGGGCGCCTTGTAGTGATTGCCGAACTGCGTGGGCATCCGGTACAGGGGCAGCCTGTACCTCGCTGCCATTAGGGAAAGCACGGACTGGTCGCGGCGGTGCTCCCGAAAGTCCGGCAGGTCCCTTCGCCCTGAGGTATTGGGGTCGTCTGTAATGATCCGTGGGTCACGGCAATAGTCCAGCCATTCGGCGACGAACCGCAGGGCGGCTTCCGAGCGCCGGAAGACGCAAAAGGCGGCGTCGCACTGCGGCGCATGCCAGTAGTAAGGCTGGTCGCAGTTCATGAGAATGAAACAGTCCCGTTTGGTCCAGGTCGCGTTTATGAAATTGCCGTTGCCGAACAGCAGTATGGGGTTTTCCGCAGTGCACAGCGCGAGGAGGGCATCGAGCGCCGCCGTTATCTCCAGCCCCGCGTCCGAATAGACGACGATGTCGCCCTCTGCGGCATCCTTCAGGGCTTCCATAATGATATAGGGTTTCCACAGCCAGTATCCCATGCCGGTAGGATGGTCCAGTATCGCCCGGTTGCCGGCATAGAAGGTCGTTTTCTTTATATCCTCAAAATCGTATGACCGGATATGGTCGATGCCAGCCCGTGCCGCCGAAGCATTCAGCCGTTGACGGCTGCTTTCGTACAGCTGGTTGGAGAGATTGGTGAGGATGACCGCCATATCAAAATTCAAAGTTTGAAATGATGCCCACGGAATGGGGGCCCTCATTCTCGCCTACCCACCCGTTAATGTCTACGAGGAAGACCTCTTTGATACCGTAGACGTCGTTGTATTTCTTTATGATGCGGAAGAAAGACTTCTGCATCTTGCCGACGAGGTCGTCCCAGACGATGATGAACTTCTGGTCGAGCAGGCCGTATTTTACGAGCATTTCGAACTCGAACAGGATCGCTTCGGGGGTGTGCAGGGCGTCCGAGAAGACCAGATTGAATTTCTGTCCCTGCAGCTTAGCCCAGCTGTTGGTATCCCAGACGTCGGCAGATAAATAAGACACCGGCTTGTGCTGGTAGGTGAACTTGCTGAGCGAAGAGGCATTCTTCTTGATCGACTTTGCCGGTGTAGCCCATTCCGTCCGGCCTTCGGCAGAGAGGAAGCGCGCGAGCACCGGGTTGATCTCTTCAATGTCGAATGCCGTCAGGTTCGCTTTGGGGAGGACGTTCAGCATCTGGAAGAAGTTCTTTCCCACGGAAACGCCTATCTCCAGGTAGTTGACGTGATCGAAATGTTTTGCCGCCATCAGGGCCATCAGGTCGGTATAGGTAGGCGCGTCGCCGACGGGCTTGTTGATCACCGGCTTCAGAAAACCGGGGACGCCATACTGGAAATACGATCTTGCAAATGCTTCCTCGTCGATCCAGTCGCTGACCTCGCGCAGCGTTGCGCGGTTGCGGGGAATGAACGGTTGCATCTGTTCGGCGGTATGTGGAAGCGTCGACTTGTAAGGGATCTTCTTCCCGAAAAGGTCATTCAGCAGGTTGAGCATATCGGTGTATTAAATCAGGGTTTGATGGCCATCCGTCCGGTGTAGTCGATCCGGTTGAGGAAAATGGGCAGGTTACGGCTGGCGATGAATTCGTCCACGGCCTTTCTCGCGCCGCTCCAGTGACCATAGTCGTCGATGACGAGGATGCCTCCGGGCACGAGCCTGTCGTATAACGTCGCCAGCTCGTGTTTCGTGGATTCATACCAGTCTGTGTCGAGGCGCAGCAGCGCCAGCCGGTCGATGGAAGGCTCAGGCAGCGTGTCTTCCACCTTTCCCTTGACGAACTGTATCCTGTCCATGGGATACCCCGACTTTTCCAGATTGGCCCTGACCTCATCCAGTGGGGAATAGCACCATACGTTGTCTCCTTCTTCGCGGCCGACCTTGTTGAGGAGGTCGTCTGCGGTGGACTGGTCTACCGCGCTGACGTCATTTGTCGTTGGCTCCGACATGCCTTCGAACGTGTCAAAAAGATACAGTCGGCGGGTCGTGTCCCCGGCGCGGGCCAGCTTGCGGGCGACGAGCAGCATGGAGCCGCCCTTCCAGACGCCGCATTCGACGATGTCCCCGGCTATCTTCCGCGAGACGATATGGTCTACTGCCCTCGAGAGGCTGACGAGCCTTTCTATGCTGGTCATAGTAAAGGGGCGGACGGCTTGTATATCCGCCTTTTCGCTTTCGGAGAAGTCGGCGGGAAAGACGTCATCCAGCGAGCCGCGCGAGCTCTCCAGCTCGTGTCTGAACTGCCTGCTCAGCACGATGCTACCCGGTTCGGTGATGCCCTTTAATTTGTTGATAATAGCCATGTTGTCGGGATTTTCCTGAAAAAGCAAATGTAGGGCTTTTACATAACAATATTCAGGCCGGTTATGGGCCGGTTGCGAGCCGGTTATCAGAGGACCGGCCGGCCCGATGCCGCCGGGACGCCGCTGATATAGGTAATGAACCGCTGCAGGCCCTTACGCTTTTCCGGGTCAAGATGGTAATCGAGGTGCCGGGTGAAATAGTCGTGAAGGGAGAAAATGGGATATGGATTTTCCGCCACTACGTCGTCGATATGGGCAATTCCCTGCCCGTTGGCCTCGTCGAAGGCCGCGATAAAGCCCGGGTCGATGGGCTTGTTGCTGATCCACGCGGCAAAAACGAATGGTAGCCCGGTAAATGCCTTCCAGGCGCCGGCCAGGTCATAGATATACGGCGATATCCTTCTTTGCTCGAGCGCGCGGTCCCCGATAACCACCCCGGCCGTCGTTCCCTTGATATGCTCTCTGAAGTCCTTTCCGCCGTCGACGAGCTCGGGGCTCAGCCGCCAGTGCTCTTTGAGCAGGACGCGCGCCAGCTGCACGGAGGTGCGGCTTTGGTAGTCCAGCAATACCTTCTCCACCTTCTCCAAAGGCGTCTCGCTGAAGATGCAGACCGAAGCCACATCGCCGTTGCTGCCGATACAGTACTGGCCATTGATATAATATTCCTTCATAAAGGGAATGATCGCGACGGGGACCAGGCCCATGTCGATCTCGTCCCTGAGCAGCATCGCGGCTATGCTGGCGGGATGGTCGATGACCAGCTCAATATCCTCTCTGACGGGAGCACGTTCGATTCCGTAGAGCAGCGGTTTTGTGTTCAAATAGCTGACAGCGCCTACTCGTATTTTTTGGTCCAATTCCTTTGTTTTAAATTTGCGGCAAATTTACGCATTATAACGCACGCAAAAACATGGAATTAAACTCACTTACCGCCATCTCCCCGATCGACGGCCGCTATCGTCATCAGGTGCAGCATCTTGACGACTATTTTTCGGAATATGCTCTTATACGCTATCGGGTGCTGGTGGAAGTGGAGTATTTCCTTTTCCTTAATAAGAAGCGGTTCTTCCCCCTGGAAGCCGCTACCCGGCGTAAGCTGCAGGCTGTGGCTGGGGAGTTCGGCATCGAGGACGCCCAATGGATCAAAGACAAGGAGAAAGAGACCAATCACGACGTAAAGGCCGTGGAATACTTCCTCAAGGACCGTCTCGGGGAGAGTCTGTCCGCTGTATCCGAATGGATCCACTTCGGTCTTACTTCCCAGGATATTAACAATACCGCCATTCCCCTGCTCTGGAAGCACGCGGTGGAATTTGAATATTTGCCGGCCATGCTCAACCTCAAGCGTCAACTGGAAGTGCTTGCCCGCAACTGGAAGGACGTAGCCATGCTCGCGAGGACACACGGTCAGCCCGCCAGCCCGACCCGGCTGGGCAAAGAGATCATGGTCTTCATCGAGCGGATCGAGAACCAGGTAGAGCTGCTGATCCAGGTCCCTTTCACCGCCAAGTTCGGTGGCGCCACAGGGAATTTCAACGCCCACTACGTCGCCTTCCCTTCGAAGGACTGGGTGCGGCTGGGCAACGAGTTCGTAGAAGGTACGCTTGGCCTTCAGCGTCAGCAATACACCACGCAGATAGAGCACTACGACAACCTGGCCGCTCATTTCGACGCGATCAAACGCCTGAACACTATCCTCATCGACCTCTGCCGGGATATCTGGACCTATGTCTCCATGGACTATTTCAAGCAGAAGACGAAGAAAGGCGAGATCGGCAGCTCTGCGATGCCGCACAAGGTCAACCCGATCGACTTCGAGAACGCGGAAGGGAATTTGGGCGTGGCCAATGCGCTGCTCGAGCACTTTGCCGCCAAGCTGCCTGTATCCCGTCTGCAGCGCGACCTGACGGACAGCACGGTGCTCCGCAATGTCGGCGTTCCTTTTGCACATACCATCCTCGCGCTGAAATCGATCGAGAAGGGTCTGGACAAGCTGGTGCTCAATGAGGCGAAGGTCAAACAGGACCTGGAAGACAACTGGGCCGTTGTCGCCGAGGCCATTCAGACCATCTTGCGCCGCGAGAACTACCCAAAGCCATACGAGGCGCTGAAAGAGCTGACGCGCGGACAGGCGGGGATCACGAAACAGTCGATGCACGCCTTTATCGACGGGTTAAAGATCTCCGCTGCGCTCAAAAAAGAGCTGAAAAAGATCACGCCGCACAACTACACCGGGATGGCCATTTAAAAAAAAAATTTACTGTGTCAATTTTGGCAGATACCGTGTCGAAAGCGTCGATATCCGTGTTGATTTTCGCCATAACTGTGTGTAACTTAATGCCGTAGAATCATTCCAATGAGGCATTCCTCTTGCGGCATTCGGTGCTTTGACCTATTTTTGAGCAAAACCTTTAACTAAAGAACCGTAGTTATGAAATTGAGATACCTTCTCGCGCCCCTGGCCCTGCTAGCCTTTGCCTATTCGTTCAGCTCTTGCACGAAGAGCACTAACACCACCACGACCATCCGGGACACAACAACGATCATCTACAAGGACACCATCGTAAAAAAAGACACGGTCATCAAGATCGATACGCTTGTCATTACCAATCCTAAAAATCCGATCGTTGGCCTATGGGTAGGTACTTACGCCCTTGATGCCAACCCTTCCGCCGGCAGCTTCTATTATGGTTTCAGCATATTCCCCGACCATACGATCATTACTCAAGGCGGCGGTTCGAATGGCCAGATCTGGACGGCCACCGGAACCTGGTCGCTCGCTGCAGACTCGACCTTCTCCTGTGATATTCATTCGACCGACCTCACGGCGCCGACCAATACGCAACATATCACGGCAAAATATAGCGCTGTGAACGGTACGCTGTCCAATGGACGTTGGACCTACACCAGCGGCGGTACCGCGACCGGCTCATTCTCGCTAAAGAGGGTTGGAGACCAATAAGAACAAAAATCATCAAGTATAGCTACAGGGGCGGTCAATCAGGCAAGCCCCTGTAGTATTTTTGACGGAATTGGGATTAGCAACGGAGGAATGATAGAAAGATACAACATTCGACGGTTATATCTTCCAGTGATCTCAAAAATATTTGCTATTTGTGGATCTCCGATGTAAAATGGAACTCGATCGCGGGGTTATTGGTACGCTCCGTATTCAGGAACCATTCGCTCTGTGCCAGGTACACCAGGTAACCGTCTTTGTCATTGGCGATATTGGCGTGCTTAAAACGGGTAAAGTCCTCCAGCTTCTTCGGATCTTCGCTCGTGATCCAGCAGGCCTTATAGAAAGGCAGGGCGTTGAACTGCACCGAAGCGCCGTATTCGTGCAGAAGGCGGTACTGGATAACCTCGAACTGGAGCTCACCGACACAACCGATGATCTTCTTATTACCACCGTACTGGGTGAACAGCTGCGCAACCCCCTCGTCCGTCAGCTGCAGGAGCCCCTTTTCTAACTGTTTGGTTTTCATCGGGTCTTTATTGATCACTTCCTTAAATATCTCAGGTGAAAAGGACGGTATCCCGGTAAAAAAGAAGTCTTCGCCTTCGGTGAGGGTATCCCCTATCTTGAAATTGCCCGTATCGAACAGGCCGACCACGTCGCCGGGGAAGGCTTCGTCGATGACGTCCTTGTCCCGGGCCAGAAAAGTATATGGATTGCTAAACCGGACGTCCTTGTCAAGGCGGACATGGTGGAAGTATTTGTTCCGCTCGAACTTTCCGCTGCAGACGCGGAGGAAGGCGATGCGATCGCGGTGTTTGGGATCGAGGTTGGCGTGTATCTTGAAGATGAAGCCGCTGAACTTGTCCTCTTCTACGTCCAGGTGCCGCGTGGAGGTCTCCCGGCTGCGGGGACTGGGGGCGATGCGGATAAAGGTGTCCAGCATCTCCCGGACGCCAAAGTTATTGATGGCGCTGCCAAAGAATACGGGCGCCACTTTCCCGGCCAGGTAGTCATCGACGTTCAGCTGGCCGTGCACGCCGTCTACGAGCTCGACGTCCTCGCGCAGCGTGGCCGCGTCCTTTTCGCCTAGCTTCTCGTCGAGGAGAGGCGTATCCAGGGTGTCAAAGCTGAGAGTATCCTCATCCGTGGCCTTTGTGTTGGCGGTAAAGAGGATCAGGTTCTTGTCATACAGGTTGTATACCCCTTTGAAGTCCTTGCCGCTATTGATAGGCCAGCCCATGGGATGAAGGGCGATATTCAGCTCTTTCTCGATCTCTTCCAGAAGGTCGAACCGGTTCTTGCCGTCGCGGTCCATCTTGTTGATAAAAACGATCACCGGAGTATCGCGCATCCGGCAGACCTCCATCAGCCTGCGCGTCTGGGCTTCGACGCCGTTGACGCTATCGATGACGAGGATGACGCTGTCGACGGCCGTCAGGGTACGGTACGTATCCTCGGCGAAGTCTTTGTGACCCGGGGTATCCAAAAGATTGATAAGCATGCCCTTATATTCAAAGCTCATGACCGAGGTCGCCACGGAGATACCGCGCTGACGCTCGATCTCCATGAAGTCCGAGGTAGCGTGCTTCTTGATCTTGTTGCTCTTTACCGCTCCCGCCGTCTGGATGGCGCCCCCGAAGAGCAGGAATTTTTCGGTCAGGGTCGTTTTCCCGGCGTCAGGGTGGGATATGATGGCGAATGTCTTGCGTTTGGTGATCTCGTTGTGATACTTCATAATTCGGCCGCAAAGGTACGAAAATACCCCGGAGACTCCTTTACAGTCGCAGCCTTTTCTTGACGGTGTTCCAGACGGGAATGACGTCTTCGGAGAGTCGCAGCAGCAGCACTCCGGCGCCATAGAGCACGACATAGGTGACCGAGCGAAGCACGATCCAGACAAAGCCGTGGTAGTTGACAAATATCGGGTGCACGGCGGCATAGCAGGCGACCGCCAGCACAAGGGCGTACAGCGTCCGTCGGTCGAAGGGCTGCATCTTGAATTTGCGGTACAGGAAGGCCCAGCGGATCGCGTTGTACAGCGAAAAGGTGACGAGGTCGGCGATCGCGGGTCCTGCAGCGCCGAGGCGAAGGGCCAGAAAATAGTTGAGGGGCAGGGTCATGATCGCCAGGATCATCCCCGTCACAAAGTCGAAACGCCAGTAGATGGAGGCGCCGATGATCTGGGTATTCAGTCCCGTGCCCATGTCGATGATGCGGTTGAGACCTATGAACAGGAAGACCCAACGGGCTGCCAGGTAAGTAGCCGGCAAGTGAAAGGTCATGACGCCGTCGGTGAAGTTCAGCCAGAACAGCGTGAATATGGCGAGGGAGAAGACCAGCTGGTTGATGGAAGACCGGCTGTAGATCCGCTGGATCCTGCCATAGTCCTTTTTCTTCCATGCCTGGGCAAGCGGACCGACCGCCGCCGCGCCGATAGCCCGCTGGGGCGCCTGTATGAAGCTGGCGATATTGACGGCCAGATTGTAGACCGCCACATATGTAAGGCCTCCCGGCACGACCGCGGCGATGACCACCGGCGCGAAATACGTGGAGAGGTTGACCAGTAGCAGGCTGCTCCAGGCAAACAGGATCATCGGGACCAGCTTGCGGAAAAGACGCCTCGTCACCCGGCTGGGGCGGAAGACGAACCGCAGCTGACCATTGCGGATCAGCACGACGGCCAGCACCAGGGCGATAAAGAAATAGCTGAAGGTATATATCTTTATAAAGACGTCGAAGTTCGTCAGCACGCTTGCGAACACCAGCAGCAGCATCACCGTCGCTATCAGCCTGAACTGTATCTCGCGCAAGTAGCTGGTCAGGATGGATTCCTTCAGCTGCCAGGCGTAGGACTCCAGGAGAGAATAGATCGTCAGGCCCAGACCGAAGGGAAATATCCAGTTGTAGTAATGGATCAGCTCCGCCGCATTCTTCTGGTAGATGTGGATCATCAGCGGCTTTAGCAGGATGCCTGCGACGATGGCCAGGATAAAGCCGAGGACCGTATTGAGCATGCTGAATCCCAGCATATCGTTGTCGCGCACCGCAAGGTGGTCACCATAATAGGGATAGAACTTCACGATAAAGGCCGGCATGCCCATATTGGCAAAATAGAAGATGATCGTGCCGATGGACTGGAACATCGTAACCAGTCCGTACTGAGCAGGCGCCAGCCCCCTGGCGTAGAGGAAGGTGTTGAGCGCCCCCAGCGCAAAGCCGAGATACACGATACCCGATGAGATGATGCTTTGCCTGCGAATAGTGCTCATGCTGGTCGTTGATACAAGTTAAGCTGCGCAAATTAGTCTTCTTCAGTGCGATGGCAAAAACTTTTCCAGATTTCCAGAAGGCTCCCAATATCTGATAAAATGTCTATTTTGAGGAAAATATACCTTATACCGCTGACTCGATGAGAAAACCTATATCCCTGGCCTTGACCTTATCCGTCCTTGCCCTGGTGAGCTGTTACGAATCGCGCAGCCAATCCTGTAACAATTGGCTCTATCTTCCACCCGGCGCGCAGGCCAATGTCGGTATCGGCGACCTGGATATGTCCGGGAACCAGCTGACGGTAGAAGCGGTATTTACCAGGACGACGCCCTATGATCCCCTCTACCATGGAGGGGACCTGGTTTCCAAACACACGCACGACTACGATAATAACTATCTCCTTCGGCCAAACCTGGGCTGTCTCCTGACGAGCACCCAATTCTATGTGGTCCAGTCGCCTTGTCCTGCCCAGGTGAACGTGACCTATCACGTCGCGATGGTGTATGACGGCAGCACGCTCTCGCTCTACCGCAACGGAGTGCTGCAGCAGCAGATACCCGCGACGGGCAACCTCTTCCTGCAGGATATCCCCGCACAGATCGGATATTACAACGAGGCCATTGCCAATAGCAGCTTTGAGGGCTACATCAACGAGGTGAGGATATGGAAGGTCGCGCGCAGCCAGGCCAACCTCCGGACCTATATGAACACATCGCTGCCAAATCCTGCGACGCAGGCGGGGCTGGTGGCATACTATTCGTTCGACAATGCCGTGAACAAGCAGGGGACTTCCGCCTGGGACGGTGTACTGCACAACGGAGCGCAGGTGAACCAGACCAATCCCTTTTGTAATGTCAACACAGAGCCTCCCGGTCCGACGGGCACGCTAACAGGCAGCAATACCTGCAACGGCGCCCCGGGTCTCCTGACTTTTCATTCCGGCATTGGCCCGGGACCGTTGACGCTGGTCTATACGGATGGGACGACGAGCTATACGCAGACTAACGTCATGGATGGCGAGCCCTTCAGTCTGCAGGTGCAGCCGGCGGTGTCCACGACCTATACGCTTGTCTCGGCACAGGCTGCGTCCGGCTGTCTCGTATTGGCTATGCCCGGCATTTCGGCGACGGTCAACCCTGGTAACTGTACCCTTTGCACCGGCAGCCTGGGCGACCCGATCATCAACGCGACCTTTGGCAGCGGCACCGGCAGCTCACCTCCACTGGAGCAGGTCATCCCGGGAGCATCCACGAACCTGGTCTATCAGCCGACCAGCGGCAGTCCGGCCACCCCTACCCCCCTGGACGGCCACTACACCATTTCCAATACGGTGCCCGTCAATTCCAGCGGCAACTACTGGCTTACCGGCGGGAAAGATCATACGGGCGACCCCAACGGCTATATGCTCTACGAGAACCCCGGGACCGGCGTTGGGGAGTTCTACCGACAGAAGCTGACGACCCTCTGTGGCGGGGGCAAGTATGAATTTGCGGCCTGGATCGCACAGTCAGCCAATCCCGCAACAGTGCCGGGTATCGTCCCGCCCGATCTTACCTTTATTGTCCAGACCGAAGATGGGACGGTTCTCGCCACGTATAACTCGGGGCCGGTGCCCGTCTATTCCAGCTTTACGTGGAACAAATTCGGCTTTTTCTTCACGCTGCCGTCCGGCATCAGCACCGCCATCGTCCGGATACTCGACAACAATGCCGGCGGCACCAACGTACACGGCAATGATTTCGCCCTCGATGATATCACATTCCGTCCCTGCGGGCCCGACATGACGGTAAGTCCGGCCGTGGGTCAGCCAGCAACGGTCTGTCCCGGGACATCCGTGACCTTTACGGCTACTGTCACCGGCGGATATACCCTTCCAGCCTATATTTGGCAGGTGAGCGCGGACAGCGGCAAGACCTGGAGGAACCCTCCTTCCGCGGGAAATACCCAGTATACCGTCACGACACCGGCGGCGACAACCGATATTGCCTATCAATTCCGTATCCTGGCCGCCGAAGCGCCGAATATCAATTCTCCCTCGTGCCGCGTCGCTTCGGCCCCGGCGATCCTCGTTGTCAGAGGAAATCCCACCATCGACTTCGGATTTGACCGGCAGCCCTGCGATCCCCTGCAGGTGCGGCTGACGGCCGTTGGCTCCTCCAGCGGCGGCTATACCTGGAATATCGATGGAACGGACTACGCGCCTCCCGATCCGGCCGACCAGTACCTGGATCATGCGTTCCCTGATAATGGCGATCATCTGGTGACGCTGAAAGGGACGGGCGTATGCGGCAATCTGACCGTACCCAAAACCATCAGCCTGGCCCTGCAGCCAGCCGATATAGTGGTGACTCCAGACGCCAATATCTGTGCAGGCGCAACAGTACAGCTCACTACCAAACCCGCGCTCAGCTGGTGCTGGTCGCCTGCCGCAGGACTTAGCGATCCTGTAGGCGCCAATCCTGTAGCCAGTCCCGCGGTCACCACCAAATACCATTATACCGCGCTGGTCGCCGGGTCGAACCTCGTGATCAATGGGGATTTCTCTGCAGGGAATGCAAGCTTTCTTTCCGACTATCTTTACAATCCGGCCAGCGGCTTCAACGGCGGCGTGTACAGCGTCGGGCCGACGCCCCTGAACTGGCTCTCCGCCAACGGGCCTGCCTGTAAGGACCATACCAATGGCGCGGGGAACATGCTGCTGGTCAACGGCGCGCAGCAGACGGACGTTCGGGTCTGGTCACAGACGGTCAATGTACAGCCCAATACCAACTATGCGTTCTCAGCCTGGCTGGAGAATATCTCTACAGTAAACCCCGCGATCCTTCAGTTCTCAATAAATGGGCTGCGGCTTGGGGCTCCCCTGACGGCCAATGTCAATTCCTGCGTCTGGGATCAGTACCATACCGTCTGGAATTCAGGCAGCGCCGCCACGGCCGTCATTTCTATCGTCAACGAGAACACTGGCTTCTCGGGCAACGATTTTGCGCTGGACGACATCTCTTTTGCGCCGGTGGAGATGATGACCGACTCAGTAACGATCGACATCGAGACCCCTTCCGTAAATGCGGTACCCAGTGCAGCTTCGGTATGCCCTGGCGCCGCGCAGCAGTTGAAAGCCTTGGGCGCGGTTAGCTATAGCTGGTCGCCGGTTGCGGGGCTGGACAATGCCGCTGTCGCCGATCCCGTATATAGCGACCCGGGGAACGCGGCCACGGGTGCCGTCCCTTATATCGTTACAGGCACGACGGCCCGCGGCTGTTTCGCGACGGCGACGGTATATATCACCCAGCTGCCGAGGTCGATATCTCTCGGGCCGGTCGATACGGTGGTCTGCAGGGACAGCAGGGTCAGGCTCTATGGCGCCGGGGGCAACAGCTATAGCTGGTCGCCGGCCGCGCTCCTTGACAATGCCGGTGTGGCTTCACCTCTGACCTCCCGCATCGGGAGCAGCACCAAATATGTGCTGACGATAAAGGACCTCAATAATTGCACAGAGACCGATTCGCTGGTAGTGCACATGCGGCCCGTACCAACCTTCAAGGCGCCACCCGACCAGTCGATCTGTGCAGGCTTCAACGTCCTGCTGACTAGTGACAACGACAAGGCAGACAATTTTCTCTGGGTACCCGCCGACGGACTGGACAATGCAACGGCTGCCGTTCCCGACGCGAGCCCTTCGGCTACGACGATCTACCAGCTGTATATCGCGGACCCCGTTTGTTCCTTCTATGACAGCGTCTTCAATGTTCGGGTCGAGGTGCGGCCCAGGCCAACGATCAGCGCCGACAAAGGCAATGACATCGACTGCGCGGTGCATACGACGCAGCTGCATGCCAGCGGCGGGGTCTCCTATATCTGGTCTCCTGCGACGGGGCTAAGCAGTCCCTATTCGCCGGTGCCGACAGCGAGCATCGACAGTACGACCACCTATGTCGTAAAGGGAACGGCCTCCAACGGTTGCTATGCCTTTGATTCGGTGACCGTGAGCGTCACGGCGACGGGCGCCAATACCTTTGTTGTGCCGAATGCATTTAGTCCGAATGGAGATGGTGTTAATGACTGTTTTGGCCTCAGTCGCTGGGGCGACGTGCAGCTGGAAGAGCTGGAAGTCTTCAACCGCCAGGGTATGCGGGTATTTACCGCGCGGAATCCGTCGCAGTGCTGGGACGGGACTTTTCAGGGCCAGGCACAGCCCGCGGGCACCTATGTGTATATCATCAAGGCCAGGACCTTCTGTGGGGAAGTTACCAGGAGGGGGACGGTAGTGTTGATCCGTTAGAACCCGCCGCCCTGGAGCAGGCTGTTCAGGTCCTGTTTGCCGTCGTAGTGGAAAGGTCGGTTGAATGTGAAGAGCCCCCGCCTGATCCTGACGTGGCCGTCGAGGCTGATCGTAGCCTGCTTCTCCATCAACATGGCCAGGGCATTGCTGAAGATGCTGCGCATGTCGACCTGCATCGAGACGGGTACGAAGAAGGTATCCTTCATCGGGATGATGATCGTGGAGTCCAGCACGGAATGCCCGGCCGGCTTGCCGTTGAGGGATACATCGACGTCGGCATGAAGGAGCTTGAGGGCATAGGGATTGGGATTGTACAGCTTCAGGGTCGTAGCCAGCGTGGTCAGCGACCCGTTGTGGCCGATCTGCGGATCCTGGAAGCCGTAGTATTCCGGCGCATCCGGCTGACGGCAACCGGTAGCCCAACCCAGCAGCAGCACAAAGGCTGCCGCCTTTGCCGCGGAAAGATATCTGTTAAGAGACGACATGGCCTGCAAGATACGGGGCAATTCCTAATTATTACCTACCTTTCACGAAAGAATAAGACGTGTCCAGCATCCCCGACCGCATCAAAACTTTCAACAGCGACCGGATCCCAAAATACGTAGCGCTGAAATACCAGCAAATGGCAGAGAATGCCTTCCGCTTCTACCGGGGCACCTGTCATCTTTATTATGAGGACCTGGGTCGCAGCAAGACGCTGCCAACCTATCCCGTCAGCTGGGTTTGCGGCGATCTGCACCTGGAGAATTTTGGCAGCTATAAAGGGGACAACCGGCTCGTCTATTTCGACGTCAACGATTTCGACGAAGGCGTCCTGGCGCCCGTTGACTGGGAAGTAAGCCGCATCGTCACCAGCATATTTGTGGGTTTCGACTCGCTGGGCATCAAGAAGAAGGAGGCGGAGAACATGGCGGATTATTTCCTCCGGATCTATTCTTCAACGCTCGCCAGGGGCAAGGCCCGCTATCTGGAGCACGAGACTGCGAACGGGATCGTAAGGACTTTTTTGGAGAAAGTAGCAGAACGCAAACAGAAAGAGCTGATCCGCCAGCGGACGGAGGACGGCCGGGGCGACAAGCTGCAGCTGAGGCTTGACAACGTCCGGTTCTTCGCGATCGACAAGACGGAGACCACGACGAGAAAGACCCTGATGGCGCATCTCACCCAGTGGATGCAGCAATACCCGTTGATGAAGGGGCGATACCAGGTGATCGACGCCTGTTTTCGTGTCGCCGGCACCGGTAGTCTGGGCGTAAGGCGATATGCCTTTCTTCTGCGCAACAGCAAAGACCCCAAGAAGCACCTGCTCGTCGATATGAAAGAGGCCAAACCTTCCTCGCTGCAACCCTACCTGAGCAATCCCCAGCCGGCATGGGGCTCGGAGGCCGAGCGGGTCGTGGCCATCCAGGACAGGATGCAGAATATCGTTCCCGCGCTGCTGAGCACGACCGTCTTCGACGGCGCCTCCTATGTGGTGAAAGAGCTGCAGCCTACGGCAGACAAGATCGACTTCCTGGTCATCCGGGACCGTTATAAGGATATCGCCTGTGTCGTAGAGGATATGGCTTTTCTGACGGCGAGCGCCCAGCTGCGGACTGCGGGCCGTCAGGGCGCGGCCTCGCCCGACCAGCTGATGGACTTCGGCCGGGACGGCCACTGGCAGAAGGGGCTGCTGGAATACGCGCAGGGCTATGCCGGGCAGGTAAAGAAAGACTACCAGGAATATTTCAAGGCCTATAAAGCGGGCTATTTTTCCACCAAATAATTCGTGATGGGCATCACACCGGAGATCGTTGGCAAACTGCTGCTGGCCGTGCTTATCGGCGGCGTCCTTGGCGCTGAGCGGGAATACCGCAGTAAATCTGCGGGCTTCCGGACGTTGACGATGATCTGCCTCGGAGCTACGCTCTTTACGCTGCTCTCGCGGCTGATCGGCTCCCCGGGTACGCCGGACCGTATTGCGGCCAACGTCGTGGTCGGCATCGGTTTTGTCGGCGCGGGCGTCATCTTCAAGGGTGACATATCCAGCAAGGTCAGCGGCATCACCACGGCCGCAATGATCTGGGTAACCGCGGCGTTAGGCATGGCTATCGGCGCGGGCTATCTGTTGATCGCGACCGTCGCCTGCGCCCTGGTGCTGCTGGTATTGTTCCTGTTCAGCCTGGTGGAAGGATGGATCGACCGCGTCAACCAGATCAGGAACTACAAGATCATCTGTAAGTTCGATCGAGATGCGATACACCGTATGGAGGAGCTGTTCCGGTCGCACCATCTGAAGTTCAAGCGTATCCGCCAGGCCAAGTCTGTCGCTGCCGACCTCATTACCAGCGAGTGGGTGGTGCAGGGCGCGGAAAAGGATCACAGGCATGTTGCGCGGGAGCTGATGAATGACGTGTCGGTGATGGAGTTTGTGTTTTAGGAGAGACGACGGCGCCGTCAAAGTTCGTACTGACGGACGCTTCCGGACACGTCGTGCTGACCGCCAGCCAGACCATATTGCTAATGCAGTTGTTGGGTTAACCGAAAGTGATAAGAGAGGCTTTATCGAAAGCCTCTCTTTTTTATATATTCTGGTGACTAATAGACGGTGAGCGCCCAGGTCCTTTCGAAGACTCCCCCACCCGGCAGCCGGTTGATACCCTCTTTCTCCTTCCACTGCTGGTTGCTGTCGACAGAGTCGGCAATGCCGCACCAGGGTTCGATGCAGACAAAGTCGGCGCCCGGGGCTGCCCAGATGCCGAGGAAAGGAAAACCGGGAAAGTCCATCCGGAGCCCTCTTTCGGTGCGGGCAGACCGCAGGGTAACGGCCGAGGAGGCCGGGTGCTTCAGGACCAGCGCATCGCGGGCAAAAAGCGCCTTATTCAGCGGGAGATGGTTGGTATTGTTGAACAGCGGCTCAGGCGTCTTTTCGATCAAGCCGTCTTTGGAGATGGGCCAGCGGCCCGTGCTCTCGGCCTGATCGAACTCCAGGTAGTAGTCAGAATATTCCGTACCCGGCGCCAGCGGCACTTTGAATGCGGGATGACCGCCGACGGAGAACCAAAGGTCGCCCGATGACGCTGGATTCGTTACCCGGTAAGTCGTGGTAAAACCAGTCGAAATAAGCCGGTAGATCACCCGCAGCTCGAAATCGAAAGGATAGACAGCCTTTGTGGCTTCGTCGCTGCGGAGCAAAAAGGTAATGGCATCGCCTGTTTGGGATTCCACAGTGAATTCGCGATCGCGGGCGAATCCGTGGCGGGATAAGGAGTAGGGCTTGTCCCCATAGTAATAAGTATTGTCCTTGAGGGTGCCGACGATGGGAAACAGCATCGGAGAGTGTTTGCCCCAGACGGCCGGGTCGCCGCCCCACATATATTCGAGCTGGTGGGTCTTGTGGAAGATACTTTGCAGTTCTGCGCCTTTTGGGTGGATGCTGAGCCTGAGCTGTTGGTCTTCGATCGTAAACATAGCCTTATTATTTCCTGCAATTTAGTACTTTCGGGATATGTTACGCTACCTGGAAATCATCTGGACCAGTTTTAAAATGGCTTTGCAGGAATTCCGGTCCAACAAGCTGCGGACCTTTTTGTCCCTGCTGGGGATCACCTTTGGTATCTTCTGCATCATCAGCGTACTATCGACGATCAGCAGCATGCAGATGGCCGTCAACAACGACCTGAAGGCGTTTGGCAACAAGACGATCTATATCGACAAGTGGCAGTACGGCGGTGGTCCGGACTATCCCTGGTGGAAATTCGTCAAGCGGCCCTCTCCCAAATACGAGGAGATGAAGCTGCTGAAACAAAAGGTGCCCGATGCGTCGCACATCTCTTTCGGGCTTAACGCCAACGGCAACGTGGACTACGGCGACAATTCCCTCACCGGCGTCAACTATTACGGCAATTCCGAGGATTTCGATAAGATACAGCAGATAACTATCGGCTATGGCCGCTATTTTCAGCAGTCCGACTTCGATCGGGGCACGCCCTATGTCGTCCTCGGCTACCGCATTGCCGAAAGGCTGTTCGGCGTAGCCAGCGGCGCCCTGGACAAGAGCGTCAAGCTGAAGGATGGAAAGAACGCGGTGGTTATCGGGGTCATCGAGAAACAGGGAAATAGCCTTATCGGCAGCTGGGACTATGACAACAGCGTCCTGCTCACCTATAGCTTTATGCGCCAAATGTTCAGGGAAGAGAATGCTCAGCCGGTGATACTCGTGCAGGCAGGCACCGGCATGTCTACCGAGGCGCTGATCAATGAGCTGGAAGGGGCCATGCGTTCCATCCGCAAGCTGAGCCCGACGCAGGAGAACAATTTTGCCCTCAACGATATCGACGCCCTGAGCAAGTTCTTCGACCCCATCTTCACCGGCATGAATATTGGCGGCTGGTCGATCGCGGCATTGTCGCTGATCGTCGGCATGTTCGGCGTCGCCAACATCATGTTCGTGACGGTGCGGGAGCGGACCAGCCAGATCGGGCTGAAAAAGGCGATCGGCGCAAAAAGGGGGGTGATCCTCACCGAATTCCTGCTGGAATCGGCCTTTCTATGTATCATCGGGGGGGCTATCGGACTGCTGGCCGTATTCGTGCTGACGCTGATCTTCTCGGCCATACTGAACTTCCCCGTTTTCATTCCGCTGAACATCATCGTGATGGCCGTTGTCATCTGCCTTTTTACGGGAGTGCTGGCCGGTATCATCCCCGCCTTTATCGCCGCCCGTATGGATCCGGTGGTGGCGATCCGCAGTTAATAGTATCTTTGCGGGCATGCAAAAAATAAGCGAGGGGCCGGTGACCATCCTGGCGATAGAATCTTCCTGTGACGAGACCAGCTGCGCCATCAGCCGTGACGGCGTCATTCTTTCCAATATCATTGCGGGGCAAGCCGTACACGAACAGTATGGCGGTGTAGTTCCCGAGCTGGCCAGCAGGGCCCATATGCAAAATATCGTTCCCGTCGTAGACGCAGCCATGAAGAAGGCCGGCTGTACGATGGACCAGCTGAGCGCGATCGCCTTCACCCAGTCGCCGGGCCTCATCGGCTCGTTACTGGTGGGCTCGCAGTTCGCCAAGTCGCTGGCGATGGCGCTGGATATCCCGCTGCTGGCGGTGCATCATATGCAGGCGCACGTGCTGGCCAATCTGATACCCGGCTCCGCGAACCCGGTGGCGGATCCTGCCCCCCTCCCATCCTTTCCATTTCTATGTCTGACCGTCAGTGGCGGCCACACGCAGATCGTCGTCTGCCACTCTCCGCTGCGGCTGGAGGTTATCGGCGAAACGCTGGACGATGCGGCCGGCGAGGCGTTTGACAAATCGGCCAAGCTGCTGGGGCTGCCCTATCCGGGTGGCCCGCTGATCGACAAGCACGCAAAAGAGGGCGACGCCAGCCGGTTTTCCTTTCCCGAGCCGCAGATACCCGGGCTGAACTTCAGTTTTAGCGGGCTGAAGACGGCCATCCTCTACTTCCTCCAGGAGCAGAGGGCGAAGGACCCTGAGTTTGTAGAAAAGAACCTATCGGATATATGCGCTTCCATTCAGGGGCGTATCATCTCGATCCTGCTAAACAAGCTGAAAAAGGCCGCGCGCACGACGGGGATCAAAGACCTCTGCATCGCCGGCGGGGTATCTGCCAACAGCGGCCTACGGCAGGCCTTCAGGGAGACGGGCGAGAGCCTTGGCTGGCGCACGTTTATACCGGCTTTTCAGTATTGTACCGACAACGCGGCAATGATCGCGATCACGGCACACTATAAATACCTGGCCGGAGACTTTGCCCCGCTGTCGGTGAGCGCCAGCGCGAGAGCGGAGTGGTAATTTTTTTCCAATACCTTTGCGGCGATGCCGAATACCTATTTCCAGTTCAAGCAATTTACGATACACCAGGATCAGTGTGCGATGAAAGTTTGTACAGACGCGTGCATCCTGGGCGCCTGGTTTGCGCAGAAGACGCCCGCATGGTCCCAGGTACTGGATATCGGCAGCGGAACGGGGCTGCTGATGCTGATGATGGCGCAGAAACACAAGGGCGAGATAAGGGGCATCGAGCTCGATCTTGCGGCCTATCGCCAGCTGAAAGACAATATCGGGCAGAGTCCCTGGCGAAGCATGCTCAAGGCCTTTCCCGGCGACGTCAGGTCTTACTCCTTCCCCGGCAAATTCGATTTCATCATTACCAACCCTCCCTTCTTCGAAGGCGACCTTCCGTCGGCCTCGGAGACCGCCAACCTGGCCAGGCACAGCAAAGAGCTGACGCTGAGCGAGCTGCTGACGGTGATCGACGCCAACCTTACGCCCGAGGGCGCTTTTGGCATCCTCCTCCCCTATCATCGGTCCTCCTGGTTTGCAGAGCTGGCCGCCGGCCGCTATGGGTTCTTTCTGAGGGAGAGTCTGCTGATCAGGCAGACACCCAGGCACGATTACTTCCGGAGCATCCTCTATTTCTCCCGGCATCGGGAGGCGTCAGTTCCTACGACGGAGCTTACCATTCAGGATAGCGAGGGTGGCTATACCGCCGATTTCGTCGATCTGATGAAGGACTACTATTTGTATTTGTGAGGGCGGCCGCGGTTCACGCGCGCGGGGCCGCGGTTCACTTACCGGTCGCGTAGTCCTGTAGATAGCTATACAGCGGCGTTAGCTGTCCTTCCCTGACCATAGTGGCTCTCTCGATAATAGGCGATCCACCTCTTGCCAGCGGCTCGAGCACGTGCTTGATCAGCTGTTCGCCAAAATAGCGGGAGGCGTCGCGGGGCAGCTCGTTGGGCAGGTTGCCGACGGCCATGACGTCGATAGAGCCGGGCAGATACGGCGCGGTCCGCGCCCTGCTGATCCTGTCCACACCGTAAACGGGTTCCGCAATAGTTGCCTCGCCCAGGTTGCAGGGTACCGAGCCTTCGCGATCGTCGGTGACATCGGCGATGGTCGCTATGCGGAAGTCGGATCGGGCCAGGTCCTCCCACTCGAAGAGGCGGGGCATGTCCTTGTCCCAGTAGATGCCGTTCATCAGGATGTCAGCCGTTCGGGTATAGGGCAGGAACTGGCAGCGGTAGTCCTGCGGGCGTTCGTGAAAGTCTTCGCGCTGGTAGCCGCCATCCCTGGTCCGCTGATACAGCGCGGCCCCTTTCAGCTGCGTAAAAACGGGGTATGAGAATTTCCGCTCCAGGAACTCGTCGGGCTCGACCTCCACGATCTCCAGCAGGTTCATCACTTCGAGCACGCCGTGCGCGACGCGCCCCGAACCGGTGACGGCCACTTTGATCTCCGGCAGCCGGAGGCCGAAATAGGTATGGATCAGCTCGCGAAAGCTTTGCTCCTGATGGACCCGGCCCAGCTGGTACAGCCCGGTCCGCTTTCCATAGGCCATGATGCCGTTGTGGGCGCCGACGACCCCGGCAAAGAAGCCAAAGCCAAGGATCCGCTGGCCGTCGTCGTGCTCAAGGCATTCGTAGTCGATCAGCGTGATCTTCTTGTCGAGGATGGTCCGGAACATGCGCTGGTTGTAGGGTTGTTCCTTCTTGGTATGGGAGAAGAAGAGATAGGTCTTGCCAGCGATAAGCGTCTCTGCCGGCACTTCCTTTATCCCCAGCAGGACGTCGCAGCCGCTGATGTCATCCGTCACTTCGACGCCAGCGTTCCTGTATTCGCGGTCGGTATAGCAACGGTCCGGCGACGACTGCGCCAGGACCCGGACATCGGGGGCATTCTTCTGTATCCATTTACACTGGGCCGGGGTCAGCGCAACGCGGTTGTCGGGCGGCACCTTCCCTTCGCGTAGTAAGCCTATCGTGAGCATCCTGAATCGTTTAGCGTCTATTTTACGAACGATCGAAGATATAATTTTTTATTTCCTTTTTGGCCGGGCGACGCTAAATGTGTAATATTGCGTCCCGCTTTTCGGCGCCCCACGCCGCAGCGCGGACCAATGGGATCGCGCTAAACCCGCGATCCACAAAATAGCCCAGATGGCGGAACTGGTAGACGCGTCAGACTCAAAATCTGGTTTTCGCAAGAAAGTGCAGGTTCGATTCCTGTTCTGGGCACTTGAAGTTCAAGAAGTTACAAAGGTCGCAAACAAAGCGGCCTTTTTTCTTTTCAAAATTTGCCAGCAATTTGCCAGCAAAACGCAAATGGGTATCCCATGATCGTTTTTTGAAAGCAAAATGGATGATTGAAAGAGCTTTTGTTTACCAAATTTAACTCATTTGTTCAAGACTTACCGTCTTTTCATTGGCTCAGCTAATGACTGTTCAAAAAATGACGATCTCTTCGGATTTTTC
>Ga0105240_10000552_pt1 | contig 69261 bp, 54 predicted proteins | sample KBSC54metaG_FD_80426 | JGI IMG/M metagenome (GOLD analysis project Ga0105240, IMG submission 80426) | Corn rhizosphere microbial communities from Kellogg Biological Station, Michigan, USA - KBS C5-4 metaG | ecosystem: Host-associated > Plants > Roots > Rhizosphere > Soil | place: Michigan, USA...
GCGCGCCGCAAGAGCGTGCTGGACTTCGTGGGGACCGAGCTGAACAGCTTCGCGAAGAACCTGGGCACGGACGATCGGAACACCGTGCAGAGCCACCTGGACTCGATCCGCTCGCTGGAGGATCAGCTGACCAGCGGCGGGATGTCGACGACCCAGACCTGCACCGCGCCCACGATCACGCCCACCGGGCTGAACTTCGACACCGTCACGAACTACCCCAACCACGTGAAGTTCATGGCCGACATCGTCGCCGCCGCGGTGATCTGCGGCAAGGCGCGCTCGGTGACGATGGACCTGATCGACAACGGCGGGGGGAACAGCCTGACGTTCCCCTGGCTCAACATCCCCAGCCCCGACTTCCACGCGATCGCCCACCAGGGCTCGGCGAACTACACGCAGAAGTCGGTCATCGATCAGTGGTTCTATCAACAGTGCGTCGCGGAGCTGGTCGGGAAGCTGGCGGCGGCGCAAGAGGGCAGCGGCTCGGTCTTGGACAACACCGTCATCCTGGTCTCCAACGACATGATGGAGGGCGCGAGCCACTACGTCGGCAGCATCCCCTACGTCATGATCGGGAGCGCCGGCGGGGTCTTCAAGACCGGGCGGCTGGTGACCTTCCCCAGTCCCCAGCCGAACAACAAGCTGCTGACGACGATCCTGCATGCGTTCGGGATTGCGTCCACGGGAGTAGGCCCCCCGAAGTACGCCGGAGACGTCGACTCGGCGCTGATGGCCTGAGCGCGCGCGCCCGTGGACCTGGCAGCCGATCTGGCCGCTGGTGAGCGCCGCCGCGCCGGGCGCCGTCACGGCCGGTACGGTCGAGGCGGCCGTGGTCACCTCGATCCCTCCATGATGGCGGGAAGATGACGATCCACCGCCGGGCGGGGCCCGTCCCGATACTGTCCTTGCTGGTCCTGCTGGGATGTGGCGACGCCGACGCCAACCGGCGCTACTTGCCCGGCCAGGCGCCCGGTCTTCTCGCGGCCGGAGCCGGTCACACCTGCGCGGTCACCGGCTCCGGCGGCGTGTCCTGCTGGGGGTCCAATCCGGACGGTCAACTCGGCAACGGGACCGAAACCGATTCCCTCGACGCCACGGCGGTCGTGGATCTCGACGGGACGAAGCAGATCGCGGCCGGCAGTTATCACTCCTGCGCGCTCGGCACCGCGGGCGAGCCGGCCTGCTGGGGCTGGAATGTCGGTGGTCAGGTGGGGGACGGAACGAACCGAAACCGTCTGGCACCGTTTGCCCTGACCGGGCTGGTCAACGTGGTGCAGCTAGCGACCGGGAGCTATCACACCTGCGCGCTGCTCGACGACGGGAGCGCCCGCTGCTGGGGCCAGAACGAGTCCGGCCAGCTCGGCAGCGGATCGTTGACGGGCTCGGCGGCGCCCGTGAAGGTGTTCTCGCTTCCGCCGTCCGTGGCCCTTGCGGCCGGTGGCAGACATACCTGCGCGCTGGTCGACGATGGAACGGTTCAGTGCTGGGGCGGCAACGGGCTGGGCGAGCTGGGCGACGGCACGACGACGGACCACGTCTTCCCGGAGCCGGTCTCGGACATCACCGACGGCGTCGCGATCACATCCGGCTTCGATCACGTCTGCGCACTGCGCGCCGGCGGCCAGGTTGCCTGTTGGGGCTCGAACACGTACGGACAACTGGGCGACGGCACCACGACGGATAGTCCGCGGCCGGTCGCCGTGGCCGACCTGCCGTCGGCAGCAGCGATCGCCGCCGGGTACAACCACACCTGCGCCGTGCTGGTCGACGGCGGTGTCCGCTGCTGGGGCTGGAACGCGGCTGGCCAACTGGGCGACGGCACGATGAACGACCGAGCCTCGCCGACGACGGTCGCCGGCGCGCCGCCAGCGGCGGCAGTCGCCGGCGGGGGGTTTCACACCTGTCTGGCCGCGACGAACGGTAGCGTGTCCTGCTGGGGCTCGAACGACTCCGGACAGCTCGGCGACGGCACCACCGTCAACCGCACCACGCCGACATTGGTCGCCGGGGTGAAGCTTTGATTTGCGGGAGCGGGATACCGGGTTCGAACCGGCGACATTCCGCTTGGGATCGATGGGCAGCGTGGGAGACGCGTACGACAACGCGATGGCGGAGTCCTTCTTCGCGACCCTCGAATGGGAGCGTGTTCTGGACAGGGTCGAGGACCGTGGAACCGCAACGCTCGAATGCACGGTCCCAGGGAATCGGCTCGGCTACCTGCCCGGCTTTGCGGCCTTCCCGACGGTCGCCAGCGGCAGAAACAGCGTCCGCGGCTGGCTCACGAGCCGGAGGAGCCCGTGATGCTCGTAGAAGGCGACCGTCGCGTCGTTCTTAGCATCGACGACCAGCGTGAACGACGCGGGCGCGGCACCGAGCGCCCGCGCGGCCGCGTCGGCGAGGAGTGCCCCCCCCAACTTCCGCCCCTGGAATCGATGGTCGACCGCCAGGCGGCCGATCCGCACCGCCGGCAAGACCGGGTAGCGAGGCAGACGCTTCATGACCTCGGCCGGCAGCTCATGGACGGGGATGCTCGCCGCCGCCAGCGTGTAGAAGCCGGCGACAGCGTTCGTCCTCACCTCGGTGGCGACGAAGCAGTTGGTGATATGCCGTCGGATGTCCTGGGTGACCTGCGTCTGGAAGTAGACGTCCAGTGCCGGCTCGCCACAGGAGAACGCTTTCCGATCGTGCTCCGCGGCGAGCGGCTCGACCCGAAAGGGAGCGCTCACGCACCGACCAGCAGCTTACGCCGATGTCGAAACGCCCGACGCAGCGACGCAGCCGGCGCGGGCGGGCTGAGCAACGCTTTCGCAACCCGCGCCTGATCCTCCGCCGAGAGGCGCAGCACCTCGGCTTCTTCGATCGCCCGCTTGGCGGCGTCATGCGCGGCAGCGACCACAAAGTCGGTGAGACTACGTCCCTGCAGCTCCGCCGCCCGCTTCAATGTCGCGTGAACGTCGGAGGGCAGCCGGGCCTCGAGCCGAGCGGATGCAGCGGAAGCAGACATGGTTCAAATGTACGGCAGATTGCCGTATGGTCAAGTCTCGACGCCGTCGCGGTTGGCGTCCTGGTAGCCGGCTGTCGTCGGCATGGCGAGAAAGCTGTCCTTTGCGTCGCTGGTCACCCGGCTGGAGACGTAGGTGGTGACGCCGAGCGCGGCGGTCAGCGCCGCAAATATCCACTTCCGGAGCGGACGAATCGCGCGACACCTTCACGAGGAGTCTCCGCGCGACGTGTTGACGCGAGGGCGGGCCGGCCCCATAGAGCATCAGAATGTGCGCCCTGCGGGCACATGAGCGGGGTGGCCCCGAGCACCTCGTCGAGGGAGAAGCGGGCATCCCGGCGCCGGGCATCGGGGATGATCACCGCCCTTGTCGACGACGAAGACGCCGTGCGAGCCGCCATCGTTCCGACCCATACGGACCTACGAGCTAGGGAGCTGCGCGAAGAACGCGCGCAGCTGATCCTGGAGAGTGGACGGGTCGACATTCCACGACTGACCCATCTGCCGGGCCAGGTCGAGAATCGATCGCTCGCCGTCGATCAGGGTCAGCACGCCCGCCGTGAAGACCGACATCCGGCCCAGCGCCACCATGGCCGGCGTGACCGGGATGGGCAGGAAAGGATTGGTCACCCAGGGAGGCAGCGGCCCCGCCACCTCCATGGCCGGCGCCTCTGCCTGCTTTCGCGCGGCGAACCGGAACACGCGGTGGGATCGCCAGTTGCCGCTCGAGGGCGAGTGGAAATAAGGCAGCTGATGGGAATCACGCGAAAGGATCTCGAACCCGCACGCGCCCGCGACGTCGAGGACCTCTTCGACCGTGTAAGCGCGCGACTGGTCCGCGTGAAAGCGGAGCGGACCCAGGTTGACCCACAAACCACCGGGCCGCAGGACGCGGTTTATGACCGCGGCTGTCTTGAACACGTCCGCCTGGGCGACATCGATGAACCAGGAGGTGACGACGGCGTCGAGCGACCCGGCCGGGAAGGGCGGGCGAAGGGCGTCGGCGAAAAGAAGGGACAGACCGTCGGGCACGCCGGGCGGACAGGACAGGGCCTCGTTCACCACCACCATCTCGTCGGAGTTGGGGTCGGTGGGAAGGTCCGGGAGTTCGACCGTTTCGCCGGTCAGGAGGCGGGCCGTCACGAAGAACGGGAAAGGGTTGACGTCGAGCGCGAAGGTCTCCGCCGGCCCGCGCTGGCGGTGGATGTCCACTGCCAGCCGTCCCGTCCCCGCACCCAACACGGCCACGCGCGCCAGCTTCTCCGGGAGCAGCGGCGCGATCAGCCCTGCGGTGGTCTCGCACTCGGCCGTGCCCCAGGCCCAGTCACGAAACAGGTGCTCGTAGCACTCCAGGATGGCCGCCTGCTGCCCTGGCTCCGCTCGCGGCGGAATCGCCTCGCTGGCGAAGGGATCGGCCCCGGCAGTCAGCGGCTGACAGAAGGCCCTCAACTTCTCGAAATGGGTCGCGAGGCCCTCGGCCAGCCGTGCCACCCGCTTCCGGGTGCGCGGCAGAAGCTCCGCGCCGGGGTCCTCCTGCTGGAGCGCGTTGACCCTCATCTCGACGCCGGACAGGTAGAAGTCGAGACGTCGCAACCACAACGTTCGCCACAGCGCCGGGTCCTCGACCAGACAGGGGATCCCGCCGACCAGCGGATATGCCGTGCGACAGCGCGCGCACGCGAAACCATCATCCGCAGCCGATAGCGCCCCCGCGCAGCGCGGGCAGCACAGGGCGTCTGCCAACATGAATTCCATCTATCACACACCGGGCGCAGCACGGATGCCCGCAAACAATCTCCAGCTCGGCGTGTCCGCGCTCACAAAGCAACGTCGTCCCTCCGCACCTAGCGACCGGCGCGCAGCGGCCGGGAAATTCTCACGGTGCGCTGGTCACCTTGAGCATGACGACGCCGTGGCTGGGGATCGAGGACGCCGTGTATGAGCCGCTGAAACTGCCCAGATCGGTATGGCTCCAGAGGTCCCGGACGGTCGCGGCGCCGGTCGGGATTGCCAGTGCGCTCCACTGCACGGTGATCGAGGCGGTTCCCGCTCCTCGATTGAGGAGGGCGACCGCGCGGACGTTCGTCCCGGACAGCGTCTTCGACCAGACTTGCAGGTTCGTGCCCGGAGACGCCACGAGGCGCCCTTGCTCGTCCAGCGGGTCCTGGTCGACGGCAATGACCTCGGTGTTGGTGAGCGTCGCCTTGGTGGTCGCGCTCATGCTGCCCAGATCGTTCCCGGCGATGAGCGGCGCGGCGAGCATCGCCCACATGCTGAAATGCGTGCGCCCCTCCGTGTCCGACAGGCCGCTGTTGCCGACCTCCAACATGTCGGGGTCATTCCAGTGGCCAGCTCCCGCGTAGGAGGACAGCGAAGCATCGATGTCGATGAGGCGGGTGATGTCGCCCCAGGTCGCCTTGATGTCCGCTCCGATGCGCCACATGTTGGCGATGGACAGCAGGTCCAGGCCGCAGGTCGAGGTGTGCGCGCCGGTCGGGTCGCAGGTGTTTCCGTTGTATGGATTGATGCTGTAGACGATCGGTCGTCCGGTCGCGCGTAAGGCGTCGCGCATGGGCGCGAACCCGCTCAGCGGACCGCCGCAATCGTCGTACTTGAGATAATCCACGCCCCAGGCGGCGAACGACTTGGCGTCCTGCTGCTCGTGGCCGAGGCTGCCCACGTACACCGAGGGCATGGAGGGGTTTCCGTACAGGCCCTGGCAGGTTCCGGTGTTCGGTGCCGAGTAGATGCCGAACTTGAGCCCCTTGCTGTGCACGTAACTGGCGAGCGAGGCGATCCCCGACGGAAACTTGGTCGTGTCCCACTGGATGTTGCCGGAGGCATCCCGGCCGTTCATCCAGCAGTCATCGACATCCACGTATTCATAGCCGGCATCCTTCATGCCGCTCGAGACCAGCGCGTCGGCCGCCGACTTGATCTTCGCCTCGTCGATGTTGCAGTCGTAGGCGTTCCACGAGTTCCAACCCATCGGCGGCGTGGCCGCCAGGACGCCGCTCGATCCGGCTGACCCAGTTGCACCGGCACCACCACCGCCGGTCCCCGCCTGCGCACCTGCCGTGCCCCCGGTTGCGCCACCCGAGCCCGTCGCTCCACCCCTGCCACCCGAACCGGTCATGGCGCCGTTGCCACCCCTGCCCCCTGAACCCGTCACGGCGCCGTTGCCACCCGAACCCGTCATGGCGCCGTTGCCACCCTTGCCACCCGTTCCCAGCGCGCCGCCGGTCCCTCCACCGACGCCCGCACCGCTGCCGCCGGTCGAGCCGATGCTTCCGCCGCTTCCGCCCGTGCCGCCACTCGACGCGCCTCCGCTGCCCGTAGCGCCGCCCGAGCCCGTCCTGCCGCCGGTCCCCCCCGATCTCCCGCCCGTCCCACCGCTCCCGCTCTGGGCGCCAGCGCCACCGGTCGCTGTCGCCCCGCCCGTCGAATTGCTCCCGCCCGCACCGGTCGCCGAACCCATCATCCCCGACGAACCGCACGCCGCCGACAGCGCTAGCAGGGCGGCGCAGAGCCCGAGGAGATGTGGTGACCGAGAGGAGCCGCTCACAGAAGACGATCGCATGGAGAACAATTGTCGTTGCGTCGCTCGCCTTGTCAGGGAAGGAGCGCGCCACCCAATCCCGAAGGCTGCGCTGATCACCCACCCGGCGTGGACGCGGGCTTTAACAACAAAGGAGAAGCTAGGCAAAAACGCGGACTTACGGCCCAGCGAGCGACGGCCGTTCATCCTGCCGCTGCCCGAGGCCCCGTTCAGCTTTCGAGGCACGTTGATCTCGGTGAACTGGGAGCTGGAACTGGTCGCCCTGCCGGTCGAGGAGAAGTCCACCGTCCCCATCACGATCGCGCCCGGGCGCGTGGCGCTGGTCCTGGAGGCCACCGTTCTGAAAGCGCCCCTGGCGCCGTGAGCCTCGAACTCCGGCGCCGCGGGCGTCATCCGCTCGAGCTGGAGCCGAGGGTCCCGGGTTCGCCTCGGGGGAATATTCGTCCTCTCGCCCGTCTTGTGACTTGCGCCGTTTGGACGATGCCGGCGACATGACACAGCGAGGGGAGGATTCGCTCATGACAACCTTCGATCAGGGTTCGGAGCCGCCGCCGGACGTCTCGCCGCCTCTTCCAGCCGCACCGCATCCCCCTCGGCTCGCGGAGCTTCCCTCGCCCCAGCTCGGGCCGCCCTTGCACCATCTCGAAAGGATGATGGTGCTCTGCCCCCGGTCACTGTTCAGCGTCCTGCGCCAGTTCCGTAACAAAGAATGGTGGTACACGGGCGCGTATGACGTGCAATCGGGCGTGTACGTAAGCTGGTACTTCATTCGCGTCAACGCGGTCGACAAATTGACCATGACCGTGTTTGATCCGAGCTTGCCTTCGGGCGCCCTCCCGCGGCTGACCCGTCTCTGCCGGCTCGATCCCGACCATCAAGACCGCGCCCTTCGCTTGCACGCCACCGCCGGCACGGATCTGGAAGCGTCTTTCGAGCTGAAGTCGACCGGGCGATGGCACTTCCGCCTCGCGTCGAAGACCATCGAGGCGGAGATTCGCATCGAGCAAAGGATTCCTGCCTTCACGAAGTTCGACAACGAGATGCGCGATCGGTACGCCATCATTCACTACTTCCAGAGCCGCTCCGACGGCCAGGTCGTGGTGAAAGGAGGCCGAATGTACGACCTCAAGCAGGCGTTGACCTATCACGATCATTGTTATGGCCGCGTTCCCAGCCGAACGGGCTGGCACTGGATCGCGGTACAGAGCGAGCTCGTGGCGGTGACCGTGTTGATCAACTACGGCGGCTACGCGCAGCGCTTTGCGCAGGTCTGGTTCGCCGCCGGGACGAAGAGCCCACGCACAGGGCAGTGGATCCGTCTGGAGCAGAACGTCTCCTTCGAACGAGAGAACCCGGACGACTCCAACGGCCACTGGGCGGTGACGTCGACGGACTTGCACTTGTCGGTCAAACCGCAACAGGCAGTGACCGACAGGACGAAGTTCCTTCCCCTTCTCGGCGGTTTCGTCAACCTCGCCCACACGGAGCTCTTCGTCAAGGCGGAAGGCCGCATCCGGGTCGACGGCCGCTGGACCGACACCGGCAAGCTGGTGGGCGTCATGGAGGAACACCACGGCCATTGGTGAGCCGGCATCTTTCGAACACGGCCCCGCCTCCGCGAGCCGCTGGCAATCTGCCGGCACTTCGATATCGTAGGCCCTCTTTGCGGCGGAGGGGGCCAGTGCATCGAGCAAGCGAGGCAGGGGGATCACGGCGTTCCACACGGCTGGATGCGAAGGCGACTCAGGGGCGTGGTCAGCGCGAAGCGCAGCTTTTGGCCGCTGCTGAATCAGTCGATTCACCGTTGGCTGGCCGCGGCGGACAGTGGGCGCTAAGCCCTGCGTCCTCCGTCGAGGACTACGTGGCCGATCCATTTGGCCGCTACACCGCGGGCGCGACGTTCGCGGCGTACTGGACGAAGACCTACCTGAACGGCATCGTGTTTTGGGGTCGTCCCGACGACGACGACATGAAGCTGATCACGCGCGCCCTGGACGCGGTGTTGATCACCGACCGCGAGCACGAGGTCTTGATCGACGCCGCCGGCCTTTCGTCGATCGACGCGAGGGCCTTCGCTTCCTTGGCCAGCTATATGGTGACCCACCGCGCTGCCCACTCTCGCCTCTGCCGGCGGCAGGCCCTGGTGCGCCCCGGCGGGATGGCCGGCGCCGTGGTGGCCGGTTTCTACGAAGTCATTCGGCCCAGCTATCCCGTCGCGGTCTTCGACGAGCTGGCGATCGCCGTCAGGTGGCTCGAGCTGCCCTCGGGCGGGGAGCTGATGCGGGAGTTCGACCGGATCCGCAGCGAGCTGCAAGACACCTCGGCGCTGGTGCTGGCGCGTGTACGCTGCCTCCTGCGGGACGAGGAGCAGGATCTGGGAAAATCGTCTCTCGACCGCGTCGCCGCGAAGTTGGGGCTGTCGCCCCGGACGCTGCAACGCCGCCTGGTCGACGCCGGGACGTCCTTCCGCGCCGAGGTGGCCACGGCGCGGCTGCGGATGGCCAAGGACCTCCTCCTGAACACCGCGTACGACCTGAAGCGCATCGCCTTCATGGTCGGGTGCGGCTCTGCAGCGCAATTTTCGGCCTTCTTTCATCGGTCGGCCCGCTGCAGCCCTACCGACTGGCGCGTGCGCGCGCGCCAGGAGTGACCCCGCCGCTTCGATTCACTGTCCGTCGCCCATGCATCGGCCTTTGCTTGCCGGTGGTATGCGCGCGGTCCCTGGTCCGCGGCGGACCGGCCTCGAGGACCAGGCGCAGCTGACGGCGCGCCCGCAGCAAGCGGGTCCCGACCGTGCTCACCGGTAGGCCCAGCCGGTGACTGATCTCACGCTGGGAGAGTCGCTCGAAGACGAACAGAAAGAAGACCTCCTTCATTTTAGGGCTCAGATGCGCCATGGCCCTTCGGACGTCGTCCGTCCCGAAGCAGCGTGCGCCCGCCGACCGCGCCCGCAGGTCCAAGATTGCGACCTCGTCGAGGGGGCCGTCACCTCCTGGTCCGACCGCCATCAGGTGCGCCAGCTCGACACCGATCGTCCTCCAAGTCTGCCGGCGACGACAGCGGTCCAGGAAGATGTGGCGTAAGATTGCGCTCATCCACCCCTCCAGCCGCCCGTCGCGAAACAGGTGTCGACGCACCAGTCCTCGTTCGATGGCATCGTGCACCAGATCCTCGGCATCGGCGGCGCTGGCAGCCAATCGGCGCGCGTAGCTGAGCAGCCGCGGGTACAGCCCCAGCACGGCCTCACCGAATGTTCTCATCCCGGCGGGCCCCTCGACTCCTTCGCGCGGTGAATCGGTTTCCATGCGCCTGAAATATCAGGACTGGCATGTAGGTCGGCGCCAACGTCTTGTCTAATTGCGACAGATGAAGACTCGCGGAATGCCATCCACGAGCCGTGAGAGCCCCACTCGGCCCGGTGTCCACCGACGAGAACATCAGCCGCTCGGCCCCTCCTTCTTCCGCGGCCGCTGTTCGACGTACTGAACTTACGCGCCACTACTCGGCGCGGGGGGCCGGCGGTGCGGTCGCCCGGCGCGCCTGTTGGGGGGACGCCGCTCTCGCCTTGAACTCGGGCAGTCGAAAGAAAAGGCGCGCGTTCGTATGGCGGGCATCGTCGCGGTAGGGCCGTAGATCGTCGCTGCACCTGCCAGGTTCGTGGTTCGCGCAGTAGTCATGGCGCGCGCCGCGGTGGCCAAGCTCGACGGCCTTGCCCAGCTCGTCATCGCCGTTCTCGAGGCTCTCCCCGAACGTCAGTAGCTCCAGGAACCCCAGGCCCTTCCCGGCGTACTTGACGCGAACCAGGCGAGCCTCCTGGGGGAACTCGATCATGCTGCCCGTCATCACCTCCCAGAATCCCTGGCACGGGCCCCCAGCCCGGCAGATGCCGTGCGCGTGGTCATGCCCGTAGAAGTATCCGACCACGTTGTTGCTGGCCGCCAGGACGCTGTGAATCGACTCCGTGACGCCTGCCGGGGGCTTCGTCTCGTGCAGGCCGTGGTGCCCGAATACGAAAACGAGATCTCTGGGATGCGAGGTCTTCACGCAGTCGAGCGTGGCCTTCAGCCAGTGGAGTTGAAGCGTGTTGATTCGTCCCGTCTGGCCGCCCTCATCCTTGTCCAGATCGTTGGTATCAAGCACGATGTTCAGCGCGTGCCGGGGCTCGCGACCGACCTGGATGTCATTGGCGAAGGCGTAGTAGCCGGGGGGATTGTTAGCCCCGATCACGCTGTTCAAGTCGAAGCCGTGCTGCCGCGTCGTGGCCTGGATTCGGATCTCGCTATAGGGCGGGTTGGCCTGCGGATTCTTCTTGTCTCGGGCGAAGCAGTAGGTCTGATCTTCGTCGTGCTCTACAGGGGGATCTGGCTCCTCGAGCACGTCGGCCTCCGAGTGCTGCGCGAACGCAGCCATGAAATTGGCGTGTGATTCCTCGTGCGTAGCGCCCGATACGAACGCCGCCTCACCCGGCAGACAGGATGGGCACACAATCGTGGCCTTGATGCAGATTTTGTGCGGAAGCACGTGCCCCAGGAAGGCCAGTTTTTCCGAGCCAGAAGCAATTTCGGAACTGGCGGTGATGCAGGTCTCGTCGTGGTCCGTCCCCGTGGTGAGCATGTTTCCGAAGATCAGGACATCGTGGTTCCCGAGGACGTCGTAGGAGGGAAGCTCGAGCGTGTCGTAAAGTCGGTGGAACTCCCTCAGTTCGGTCGTCACGCCCGAATCGGTCGCGTCACCGGTGTGGATCACGAATCCGATCTCGGGCATGACCTTGTGTATCTGATTGATCGTCGCAAACAGGCTGTGGACGACGTAGCGATTATAGACCTCCAGGTCGCGGTCGTACTCGAACGAGGAGATCAACTTGTCGAGGTGGTGGCTGAGCACGCGGTCGCCGACCCGGATGTCCGGATCGCGAATCTGCACGTCACTGACGTGGACGAAGCCTGCGATCGTCTCGGTGGTTGGAAGGTTCAGCGAGACCTTCAACCGCTGGAACGCCGTCACGGCTTTCAACGGCCTGTCGAGCACGGCTGTGGTGTCCCCCGGGTGTGGATCGCACCCTTGATTAGACTCGGTACCCGCCGCGAACGCTTGCGCTGCAACGACCATGGGTGACGGACCCACCTCTCCGGGAACCAGAACGACTGGGTGGAGCTGATAATCGAATGGCGCCTTACGAAACATGAGCGCCTTACACAATCCTTTGCTCACGCAAATGACACAAGCGTCGACATCTTTGATTTCCTGGTAGACGCCGACTGAAAAAGGATCACCGAATTTATCTGTAATCGCCTCCAATGATCGAGTCGACGTCATCCCGCGGGGGCCGACGTAGATATCCTGGAAGTCGTCGAACTTCGAAGGTCCTACGTTCCCCTCAAAGATATCGAATCGGTTGTCGATATCGAGTGGCCTCATCAGGGGCACATAGGCAGGCACGGGCTCCGGCAACCCCAGCAGCGGACTTGGATCACCCTTCGTTACCGTCAGAAAGAGCGACGGACAGCAGGTAGCTGCGCCGATAGCAGCAGCAATCAACAACACCCGCGGCATGATTCGGTTCATCGATTCCCCCAGAAGCCGGACTGGAGCCGTATCCCGATGACGTGGCGGTCGACCGTGTCCTGCACTCCGTACGTCAACCCCACCGTGACCGGCCCCATGACCAGTTGCAAGCCACCGCTCAGCATGCCGTCATAGTGCGGATCGGCTGCACCTTCATGGACGACCCCGCGGCCCCGGTACTCCACGATAAATCCGGGCCGCCAGAACTGGCTCGAGTCGCGCCCGTCACAGCCGATGTCGAAGCCGGCGGCAGCTCGATACCGGAGCGCCACCACATTCGGACCGTTTGCCGGAGCGAATAGCTCTGGTCCCCCGCCCAACTCGGCGTAGATGTTCCGGCAGGCGAGGAAATCGAGCCGGATCCAACCGCTCGGACGGAAGTCCCACCCGTTGTTGGCCAGCTCGGTATCGACGCCCATCACCGACAGCGCCATGGGCGGCGCGACTCGCTGCCCCGAGAGCCAGGGGGTCGCGATTGCTCCTTCGATACCGAAATGCAGCGCCAGGAGCGGGGCGGTAAAGAGCGGCTCGATGGGGAAATACCTCTGTGCGGCTACGGTGAGGGGTCCGGCGAGGCGGTTCGCGTCGAAGAGCGATGCGGCGACGATGCCAATCCGAAACGACGTCATATCGAGTGCGGTGTCATGCACAGGACCTATGAACGTCTGAAACGAATATAGGCTCGTGCGAGCGTCCGACATGCTGACCTGCGTGTCGCCCGCGCTGACACGAATGGAATACCGGGCCAAAAGGCCGTCGGTGCCCCGGTCGTCGGGGGAGATGAGCGGTTGGGGTACACCCTCGGCCCGGGCGTACTTCGCGCCGGCGGAGAGCGCAGCCAACAGAGCCAGCCGGTGTACCGTCGCCCTCATTTGACCGGGATGATGACGACGTCGTGGCCTGCGTTTTCTGCGATCGCCAGGTGGTCGGCCTCGTTTTGAATGGCGCGATCGAGTGTTACCTTGGTCTGCGGAATCGCGGCTTCGTGCGTGTTGCAGAATGCGGTGAAGCGCTGACTGTCGGGCGACGCGCTGGCCAGCAGCGTTCGAACGGCGGCCGCCGTCGTCCTGCGGCGAACGATCGGCGCCAGAACTGCATCGACGGCAGCCGTCGCCCTGTCAGCCAGGGCAACCGCTTTTGAGATGTCCTTCGTCGAACTGATGAGGCCGGCCAGCGTTGCCGCAACGTCGTCCACCGTGGCAGTTGCGGTCGAGACGGCGACTGTTTCCAGAACGGAGCGATCATCGACGACCTGGTTCATGAGCGTCGTGATGGCGTCCCGCTTGGTGAGCAGGTCCTTCGTGCCCGGGCCCGACGTGGCCGCAATCAGATCCTCCAGCGCCCGCCGCACGCGTCCGAGCTCCTGCAGAAGGTCGATGTAAGTCATCAAAGGTCTCCTTCGGCTGAGGTCGCCCGACGGCAGATCCTCGCCATATCGCACAACTCAAACGGAACGCGGCGAAGATCTTCCCTGAGGTTCCCCCTCGCGCTCGCGGATATCGGGTGCCTCGAACAACCTGAACGATCGCGAAGTCGAGCCGCGTCGGGAACCTGTGGGTTACCCGATCACATGCGTGGCTTCAGCGTGAAGTGTTCGACCAGCCGCACCGTACCGGTGGGGGGGTCGCCGTGCCCGCGGGGAATGATCGGCTGATCGATTCCCAGCACGAACACGTCGAGCTGGTCGCGGCTGACGCAGCAGCGCAGGATCTGGCGGTGGAGCTCCAACCGCGCCGCGCCCCCCGATTCGTTGAAGTGGCCGCCGATGAGGGATGCACACCAGAGGTAGCTGCCGAGGATGGCGCAGCTGACTGGAAGTGCGACGATGCACACCGCGGCGAACAAGTATCCGTCGAGCGGACGGACCACTGGAGACACGAACGTCACGACCATGGGCAGCGCCAGCCAGGCGAGCCACAACGGAAGCGACACGAACGCCGCCCGCTTCGAGCGGGCGGCGGCGCGACCGCTTGCCCAAACCATGAAATATGCGAGCAGCCACACCGGTGAGCACCAGAGCGGAGCAAAGGCGACGGCCAGAATGGTCAGGGTCAAGTGCCCGATACCGTGGGCCAGCCCCAGGGCGGCGATGGGAAGCCGACGCAAAGCCCGCGTACGACCGTTCGCGAACCATGCCAGCAGCGGCAGGCCAACCAGGCACAACGCGACCACGATCAGCACCACGGCGTCAGCGAACAGGATGGCGCCCGGCAGGCGCGCGAAGCGAAGCTGGCCGGCCGAGAAGCATTCGATGGCCATCACGCTGATGCTGAGCGAGAGCGCATACGCCGGCTTCCAGGAAAGGGGTGGCCCATGGTCGGCGACGACGTGTCGCTGGCGCACCCCCGCGAAGACAATCCTGAACTCCCCCAGCCAGACCAGGACCGCGATGGGCGTCGTGATCGACAGCAGCACCACGACGCTGTTGAGAAAGGAAAGATAGGGCGGCGAAGCGTCGATCCTGACCCCCGGACTGGCGCGGTGAGCGATCAGAGCGACGATCACGACGGCAAGGAGGGAAACAGTCGTGCCCGCCCACATGGTGACGGTAAAGCGTTCCGGGGCCGGCCGGCGCGCGCCGGCCAGCCCGAAGCGCATGAAGCCCGCCACCGTCAGCAATGCCAGGACGGCCGCTGCCGCGCCGGCCGGGCCCGCGGGCGCGACCTCGAGAGTGCCCGGTGGCGCCAGGGCCCCGGCCAGAGCCAGAAAGATCCCCTCGCGAGGAGCGAGGCCGTCAATGCCGAGGCCCGGCACGGCCCATGCGGCAAAGCTTCGGAAGCTTTGGTCGGCCGCGGCCCCGATGAGCAGGGTGGCCGCGATCAGCATTCCCGCCCAGTGCACGTATCCGCCCTGGCGGATTTCGAGGGGGTTCAGTATGCGACCCGCGATCAGCACGCGAGACTGGTCCTCCGGGGGATCCTGCTTCAGCGGCGTGGCAGCCCCGAAGCGAGGGTGCGTCGGATGCATGAATGCCCCGCCCGTGCCGGCCACGACGGCTGCGTAGTCCGATCGCTTCCCGTCGGAGAGCCCATAGCGCTCGTAGTGATGGAGGTCCCCGGACAGATCGAGTCGAACGTGGCCCTGACCGAGGTCCTGTCCGGGAGGGGGTCCGTCGGGCCGCCCCAGTCCCAGGAACGTCCGCGGCAGGTGAAGCTTTGCGAAGGTCTTGCACAGCTCGCTATCCTCGGATTGAGGCGCTCCCAGCCCGACCACCGGCTCTGGCGTCGCCACGATCAGGCGATCAGGCGGCTCGCCCTGGCAGGTGCCGCGGAAGAACTGCTGCTGGCGAATGTCCAGATGCCCATCCTGCGTATCCAGGCCCCAGAGCCACCAGCCAAAGGGCAACCGAACCGCGAAGTAGCTGGCGTCCTGGACGCGGCGGAACCCCGCCAGCCGGAGGCGCGGAGTGGGGGGATTGACGCCCTTGCCTTCCCGCGAACCGGCAATCTTCGGTAGCTCGCGACGGAATTGCTGGTTGAAACCATGGAGGGCGTCGTAATAGTCGTGGTTGCCGGGTATCGCGACCACCGGGCGCTCGTCGGGTTCTGGCCAGCCGCGCGCCACGAGATCTTCCTGCGCCCAGGCGAAGGGCCGTTGCACCCTCTCGGCCAGGGTCGGGGCGTCGGCGACGTGATAGGCCGTATCGCCGCCGATCATCAGGAACGTCCCGCGTGGCAGGTGCGTGGCTCCGGCCGGCAAAGGCGTCGTGGGCTTGACGAGCGTGGCGGCTTCGTTTGAAGCGAGGTGCAGGTCCGAAAGGCACAGACAGGCGACGTTGTGCATGGCCGTCTGCCCGTCGCCCGAATCGGCGATGTAGTCGAACCAGAACTCGCTGGCGCCGGGCGCCAGCGGCAAGCTCCAGTCAGCCTCGCGGTCGGCCGGCTGATCGTCCGTCCCGACCCAGCCCAAGGTTCCGGTCATCCAGTCCTTGTGATCCAGCCGATCACCGAAGGCTGCATAGATGGCTATCGCCTTCAGCTTGCGAAGGAGATCAAGACCGATTAGCCAACCGACAGGCTTCTCCGGCGGTGAAGAGCGGGATCCGTTCAGGTGCGCCACTGGTTTCGTAGACTAACGATCGTCGAAACCTTTCTTTCACAAAATAATCAAAGAGCGCTCGGTGATGCCGCCCCGCCACCGAAGTCAGCACTCTGACGTGGATTCCCGGACCACTTCGCGCTTGACACGAGAATACAGCCGGTTCTACTGTCCACGCGGTTTGTTTGAATGGGGGGGGAGGGACCATGAATGTATCCGTAACGGGCGGCAGGCGGCGTTCTGCCGGCGGCAAATCGTCTACTGGATTGACGAGACGATTCTCATGCTGAATAGGCCTAGCGGGCTGCGCCCACTTTCTCTAGCGCAGTGATTTGAGGATCTCCATGCTCGACAAACTTCCCGATTCGCTGAAAGGGGTTGTGAAGGCGGCCGCGAATCAACTGGTCGACCTGGCCTCGCCGACGACGTCCACCGGGCAGACCGGGCAGGGTCTCACGTACGGCTTCCTGCTCCGAGGCGGTACTCTCTCTGTCGACGCCAGCATCGGCAACGGCCACACCGGTCAGGTGGCGGCGAACGTCAACGGCCAGTTCTCCGGACCAAACATCAACCACCTCTCGTTTGATGCGGGCCTCAACGATCCTTTGATCGGGCAGATCCTGACCATTTCGGCCGACATCACGGTCGGGTCGCTGAGCCCATCGCCCCCGCCACCGCCGCGCCTCACGATCTCGCTATGGCAGATGTTCGGGGGCCAGCAGCGGTTCCTGGAGACCTTCAACGTCGACGGTTCCTTTGACCCGAACAACCTCTGCCGGCTGACCACGCCGATCCTGCTCAGATGATAGCGCCAACATGGGTCGCCTGGCGGCGGCGGTTGTGTGTGGCCCGGCGCTGGCGTTCGCGAGCGTCGCTCGCGCCGGGTGCGTCGAGCCGGCGATGACCGATTGCGCGAGCGCGCCGCCCGGGCTCGAGAACCTGGTGCCCGACCTGGACATCTTGAAGCCGCCGTCGTCGCCAGCCCTGGCCCTGGTGGGCGGGGTGCCCGTCGACATCGAGCGCCCCACGACCACGACCGGTGCTGCGGCCAGCCTGGCCACCGGAATCGTGCACGGACTCTTCGTCCCCGGGACCACCACGGCGGTGGAGGTGACGCCGTACTGGCTGTGGCCGCACCCGTTGCTGACTTCACAGGACGTGGAGTCGACGCGCGGGTTGTCGTTCCTGCGCGACTGGTCATTCTCGTTCGCCGCCGCGCCGGGGCCCGACCCGGCGAAGCCTGCCGTGTCGTCGACCACAACGTTGGGCTCGACGACCGCGCCGCAGATGCCATCGAACCCCGCCGCGCTGATGTCGCTGGGCGCGCGCACGACGATCTGGCCTGGGAGACCATCACCACCCGCGCGGGCGTGCATGGCCCGTATCCAGGAGTTCATGAAGGGCGACGTCGCGCTCCGCAACACGGACGAGGCGGCGTTCAAGGCCACCTGGACGAAGGCGAACCCGCATCCGAGGCGCGTCGAGCTGCCGCAACCGCCGCCTGACGCCGACGACGCCGCGTTCGCCAAATGGAACAGCGACATGGCCGCCGTCAATGACGCCGTCGACAAGGAGTACAGCACCCGATACACGACCGCGCTCGCGGGATGGGAGAAGGACTGGCTGACCGCCCACGGAATCCCGGAGGACGTCGCCGCGTGCTCCAAGGTGATTGATCACCGCGTCGGCTTCGTCGCGTCGATCGCCGGCGCGGCGCTGATCAGCGCGCCAGGCAGCGACTTCTCGCAGTTCCACCGGGGCGGCACCGTCGGTGGGACGGGCTGGTTCGCCGCCGGCTACTCGTGGCTCATCGGCACGACCAGCCCGTGGAGCCTGAGCGGTCTCGGCGCGCTCCGGGTCCGGTACCAGAAGATCGTCGACACGTCGACGCGCTTCACGGCAGCCGACCTCGGCGCGCGCGTGGTCGCCGCGATGGGCCGGTGGGGCTTCTCGATCCAGGCGATGCGCCTCAGCAACGGCGCTACCGGATTCGGAACGGGTGCCGCGTGGCAGGGGGGCGCAGCCATCGACTACCACCTCAAGTCCGGGTACTGGATCACCGCCACCGCCGGGTCGACGGACCTGTCCGACATCAATTCGTGGAGTACGCTGACCGCGCTGGTTCACCTGCAGTACAACGTCTCGCGCGATCGTGTGATCGCGGCAGATTCATCGGCAGTGGTCGCCACGCCGGGGGACGCCCCGTGACGGGGCATGGCGGCGACCTAACCCGGCGCTCGCTGCTGCGCGCGAGCGCGGTCGGCTCGGCGACGTGGCTGCTCCGTCGCCCAGGGCGCGCGCAGGCTGCGGCGGCGCCCGTCGTGGTCGACGTGCACGCGCACAATTTCAACGCCACCGACCTACCCGTTCTGGGCTTCGTCGCCCACTTCATCCCGTTCCTGACCGACTTCTCGCGCGAGGTCTGGGATGAGCCGGACAAGCTGTGCCGGAAGCTTGCCGAGGAGGTGATCACGGCCATCAAGGTCGTCACCCCGAAGGCGGCCGTGGAGCTGCCCGAGGTGGCGGCCATGACAGCGTGGCCCGGGCCCGTGGCAGACTCAGCGGCCGCCGATCGTGCGGCGGATGCGGTGGCCCGTGGGGCGGCCTGGCTGGAGCGGTTGTTTGGCGCGAATTGGGACATCAACACAGTCGTCCGGCGCGCCGCTCAAGTCGTGAACCTCACCGCACACAGGCGCGCCGAGGTTACAGCGACGATGGCGGCGACCTACCCCGGCGTGTCTCTGTTCGTGCCCATGCTGGTCGACTACGACGGCTGGGTAGGCGACAACGCAAGTGACAAGGCGCCGAGCCCGCTGGCCGACCAGATCAAGGTGCACGGTGCATTCGGGCGGCTCTCGACGAAGGTCCCTCTTGGCAAGCAGCCGGATAGAGAGGGGGCGCGGTTGCATCCGTTCGTCGCGTTCGACCCGCGGCGCGCCGACGCGCTGGCGCTGGTGAAGAGGGCGATCGAGACCGAGGGGTTCATCGGCGTGAAGGTGTATCCGCCGGTCGGGTTCGCGCCGACGAACAACCGTTGCCTGCAACCGAACATGGCCGACGCCAAGGACGTCGACGCCGCGCTCGACGCGCTGTACGACTACTGCACGCAGAACGACGTCCCCGTCACCACGCACTGCTCGACGGGCAACGAGTTCAGCCTCGGGCTGCGTGACCTGGTGGCACCGCATCGCTGGGCTCCCGTGCTCGCCAAGTTCCCCAAGCTGCGCCTCAATCTCGGCCACTTCGGCCACATGGAGGGGATCGACTCGAAGCGTGGACTGCGCTCATGCGAGGCGTGGCTGCGGCAGGCGGGGGCGCTCATGGAGCAATATCAGAACGTGTACGCCGACCTGTCGGGGTCCGACCTCAACAAAGACGGCGCAGCGGCGACTTACGCGGGGTTCCTGCGCCAGGCGTTCGCGAAGTACAAGAGCATCCCCAAGCGGATGATGTACGGCAGCGACTGGTGGCTGAACCGGTTCTTCGATGGCGCGCCCGACTACCTGACGAAGTTCCAGACCAGCTTCATGAACCTGTTCCCCGACGACAACGATATGTACGCGGACGTCCTGGGGCGCAACGCGCTCCGATTCCTCGGCTTCTCGAGCGACGACGGCGGCCGCGCGAAGAACGCCCAGCGATTGACCGCCCTGTACGAATCGAGCCGCGCGGTCATGCCGAGCTGGCTCTCCGCCTAGGGATTGGCCACGGCACCGGTGGCGGGTCCGGCGACGGCCAGGCCTGCTGCTTGCGGCCCCGCGTGCGCGGCGTTGCTGATCTCGCCCGAGGTCCCTGGACCCCGCCAGCGACGCAACCGCGACTCCCGCCCTCGCCGTCGTGTCATCGGTGCACTCGGGTTGGCGCCACGATCCACAAGGCTACGAGGGGCTTGCACACTACGTCGAGCATCTCACGTTCCGTTCAGCGGCACGGCAGACCACAGTCAACGGCCTCGACGCTTGCCGCAGGAGCGGTTGGCCGCAACGCCATCACCTCGGTGGACACGACGGATTACCTTCCGTCGAGAACGGCGACACCGAGAGCTTCAACGGCAAGTTCCGAGACGAGTGCCTGAACAAACACTGGTTCCTCGACCTCACGATGCCAAGGCCAAGATCGAGGCTTGGCGTCGTGACTACAACGAGGTCCGACCACCCAGTTCGCTTGGCGACCTCATCCCGGAGTATTCATCAACCCTGGGACTCCCAGCCTGACAGGACCAATCAGGGGGGGCAGGTCAGAACACCTTTAACGTCACCGATATGTCGGGGCGGTTCAACAACGCGCTGGCCTTCACTCAGGACATCGGCAAGTGGGACACCTCACGTAACCAACGTGGATCTCATGGTCGGATTAACGCTGGCCTTCGATCAGAACCTGGGCTCGGGGAACGTCGCCAGCGTCCAGTTCGTCGACGGCATGTTCGCGGAATACACCGGCCCCTCCACCGGGAACTACAGCGCGCTCCTTATCGGGTTCGCAGGCCAGCCCGTCCACCGGAACCAACCCATTGCGGGAAAGTGGCCCCGGACACGACGTGGACGACTTCGTCCAATATCCGGCGTTCGGCGCTGCGAATTGGAGAGGCGTTGACGCGACCAGAACGCCGGACTCCATTGCGTCGTTTGCCGGCCTGGACGAAGATGGGGCGGCCATGCCGAATGAAGAAGAGGTGGGAGCGAACCTGAAGGTGTGCTTTGGCGAAGGCATCGCGCTGGAGAAGGGCTACGCCGACTGGTGCAGGGTGGGCTCCTTTCTGTCCGAGCCGGACAGGGTCCTGCCTCACATGGCCACGCTGGACAGCGATATGTACAAGCGTTTCTGCAAGCGCGCACCCTCGCTGGGAATCGATCGCGTGAACGACCGGGTGATGGTGACGCAGGCGTATAGCAACTACTACGGTTCGTACAAGCCGGGCGCCGAAAGGCCGGTCGTCAAAGACGTGAAGCTCACGGCGAAGACCATCGAGGTCGACCGGACGCTGGTGGGCTCGCTGCTCAGCCAGACCCTGACCCGCTTCGAAGAAAAGCACGGCTTCCATTTCGAGACGGGTGACCTCCAGGCGAACGCAACGATCACGGTGGCCGATCGCACCACGGCCCCCAAGGTCGCCCCGCGCGTCGCGACCTATCATGGTTTCGTGGAGGCGACGAACTTCAACAAGCAACTGACCAAGCGCTCCCACTGGAAAGATCCCGGGGCGCTGCTGATTCACGGCGAGTTCACCCACCGGATCCAGTGGTACGCCATCGTGCGAGGACTGCTTCCGAACGGCAACGACGCCGCCGACGTGTTCGAATCGATCGGTCAGTACACCGGCACGTTCGCTCGACCGGAAGGAGGCAAGCTGTACCTGTGGGACGCCCTCTGCGACCGGACCAACAAGAAGGACGTGTCGTTCGAAAACGATGAGTTCAAGACGTTCGACGCGCCCGGCCGGGGTAAGGACTTTCGTTCCCCCGAAAACCTCAATTTCTACCTGATGGAGAGGGAGGGCGAGATCGCCGCGCGCTGGCCGCTGTTGCGAGACTTCTTGAAGGCACGCTATCTCAAGAGGAGCAGCGGCGTCGGTCAGGCCGCCGAGGACGCCAGGATGTATCTCGGCGACGAGGACGCGTGGGAGAGGGCCTTTCAGTGCCAGTACCTCTGCCGGAAGCTCTACGACTGCTCCTACTGGACGCTGGCCCCCACAGATTCGAAGCGGTTGAAGATCGACGCCCTGATGCAGAAGCCGTCCGACATGATCTGGATGTTCTGACGTACGCCCGCACCGAGACATCCCCGCACTGTGCGACGCCGTCGCCGGCCGGAATTCTCCTTTCTTGCCACAACCGGTAACCTGGAAGCAGGTAACGAGATGATGGAATCTCGTCTTCGCATCGCCCGCCGGGGCTGGCTGCTGGCCTCGTGCCTGGTCGGATCGCTCTCCACGGCATGCAGCGGCGGCGCTTCCTCGGGATCCGGTGCCCGACCCAACCTCCCCCGCCACCTCACCGTGACAGTACTCGCTACAAAATTGGCTTCTCTTGAGCGGGATACCGGGTTCGAACCGGCGACATTCAGCTTGGGAAGACGAAAGCGGCCGTTTCGGGCCGTAAGGGGCAGTGACAACTAGTTGACATCGCGAGGACAGGCGTAACCTGGACGTCCAGCCCGTTACGCCCTAGGGTGGGAAAAGTGGTGGGACAAGTCGGCTTAGAGTGTTGATGCGGGCGGCTGATGGTCCGAAGACTCCTGCTCCCTATTCGTCATCGTCTTGCAGTATCGATTCGTAGTCCCGGCCGCCGTAGAACACACCGAGGATCGAACCTCCTCGTCGGACACGGCGAAGGCAATCACGGCGCGCCTTTTGTAGTTGGTGATCCGGAGCCCTGGCCGTATGTCATCGCGCTGAACACCACGAATCGGAAACGTACCCCGCGGACCTTCCTCATTGACCGCGCGGGACTCGTGCTGGAAACAAACCAGCGAAAAATGCGTGTTCCCGATCGTCTTCGAAACGGGAGGTTCACGAATGAGGAGATCTCGCACAGGGCTGATTTGCTGGAGTGTCGTCATGGGCTGTCTTTCGGTGCTTTGTCATTTGCCCGGCGCATTCGCGGAGTCTGGCAAGACACGGACGCAGGCCGACCTGATTCGCAGCTGTCTGGACCTGGGCGCGAATGCCGAGGCCGGGGTCGCCGGCCTCCGGCAATCTCTGGAGGATTGCAAGCAAGCGCGGGCGGCTCGCTATGTCGACCACAACCGTGCCACGCCCGCGGCGGCGGGCGGGACCGCGCCTGCCGCGGAAACCGGCACACCCGGTGCGTCGGCCGAGGCGGCGCCTGACACGACGAACAAGTCCGAGCCAGGGAACGAGACCGCCACGACGCCGCCGGCGGGGAAGCCCACGCCGGGAACGTCGGGCGCCGATAGGAGCGCCAGCACCGATGCTGCGGTGGATGCGGCTCTTGCCAAGCGGGCCAAAACCATACCCGTTGCCTGCTTGCAGAGACTCGATGACAAGGGAAACAAGGTCGACTCCGACTGGTGCTTCACGCTGGCCGCGTTCGTGGGGCTCACGCGTGTCGACCTGCGGAGCGGCGGCGACAGATTCCAACCGCTCGCGGGTGTGGCCAGCGGGGTAAAACTCCGCAAGATGCACGTCGCCCCGGACGGAGTTACGAATGAGCTGATCGGCTTCAACCTCGGCCTGTACTACGAGCCGAGGGCAAACAACGCCGTCATGAACACCATGACCGGCACGGTCGGCACGACAAACGTGCAAACGCTATCCGGCCTGTTCACCGTATCCACGTTCGAGAACCTCTACCTCGGCGTGGGTTATCGGTTCGCCAGTGAAGCGGCGGACTTTCGGCGCGCCGACCACCACAACTTCCTCCTCGTGTTCGGCCTGGGGGTCGACGGCAACTCGACGACCCCCGCGCCGTAACGACGAAGCCTCGCGGCCGCTCGGGCCGCTGCTCTCGCCTTCAGGCGCTCGTCTCGGCGGTGTCCTCGAGAATGCGCCGCAACCGGTGTCGGGCGCGGTGGGCCCGGGTTCCCGCGGTCGCGACCGGTACGTGGAGGGCCGCCGCGATCTGCTTCAGGCTTAGCTGATCACGCGTCTGCATGAGCAAGATCTCCCGCTGGATCGGCGCGAGGCGCCCCATCGCCTGCTGCACGCGCTGGGGGTCGACCGTTCGCCAGCGGGGCAGCTCTGTCTGCGGAGAGGACTCCAGCCGGTCGACGAGATCAGGTTCGGATCTCCGCAATGCCCTCCAATGCGACGAGCGGACCCGATCGAGGTTCCGGTTGCGCAGGACGATGCGAAGCCAGCGCATGGCGCGCTCGTCTGCCAGTTCCCCGGTCCAGCTCTGCAGCCCGCGCTCGAGCGTGTCCTGGACCAGGTCCCAGGCGTCGCTTTCGCTGCGAGTCAGCCGGATCGCCTGCCGGAACAGGTCTTTCAGCAGCGTCTTGGAAATCAGGGATCCCTTGCCGACCGCCGTCGTCGCCACCATGTCGGCCATTTGAGCGCAAGGGCGCCAACGAACCAATTTCAGATGATTACCCGCCGATTTCGGCGGATTACAGCGGGCCGGCAAGGCCATGGCGACCGACAAGGCCATGGCGACCGACTTTCAAGCGGCGCGGAAGTTGGATACTATCCGCGACATGCGAATCGGCGTGGTCGGAACGGGGAACATGGGGAAGGCCCTTGGAGGCCTCTTCGCGAAACACGGGCACGAGGTCATCATCGGGTCGCGTGAGCCGGCGAAGGCGGCCGCCGTGGCGCGAGAGCTCGACGGCAACATTCGCGGGTCCAGCATTCGCGAAGTGGCCGAGGCGGGGGAGGCGGTGTTGCTCGCCGTTCATTTCGCGGCCGCCCGCAGCGCCATCGAGGCGGCCGGGCCCATGCCGGGCAAGTTACTGCTGGATTGCGTGAACCCATTGACGCCCGACTTCATGGGGTTGACGGTCGGGTATACCACGTCGGCCGCGGAGCAGATCGCGGCGTGGGCCCCGCAGGCCCACGTGGTAAAGTTGTTCAACCACAACTTTGCGCCCGCCCTGTCCGAGCCGGTGCGCGGCACGGAGCGGGCCGTGGCTTTCTACTGTGGGGACAACGAGGCGGCGAAAGGACGCGCGGCCGCGCTCGCCGCGGAGCTTGGATTCGACCCGGTCGACGTGGGCGCCCTGGAGTGTGCGCGATTTCTCGAGCCCTTCGCCGAGCTGGTCATCAGGCTGGCTTACAAGCAGGGCCTGGGCCCTCGCATCGCCACCGCGCTGTTGCGCCGGTGAGCGGCGCGTTTCCGAACGTCATAGGGTCCTGATCTCGTTGTCGACGAAGCCGATGCGCAATTGCTTGATGCGCGCGCGTCGCTGGATGACTTCGGGCAACGCCGGCAGGTTCAGCGTGCGCAGCTGCTCGCGAATCCGGAACACGTCGACATTGATCTGGCCGACGGACGTGCCCAGCTGGTCGGCCAGCTCTTCCTGGTAAATCCACCCACAAGAGGTCTCCGGCAGCCCCGTCGCGGCGTCGGCCAGCCGGTGTCTGGCCAGCGTGAGCAGCAAGTAGTTCCGCGCGCGGCTACCCAGCTCGAAGCGCTTGCCGTTGCAGATCAGCGTCAGCTCGACGTGCTCCTCGTCGCGCGACACCGCGAAGGACAGCCGCGCCGCCGGAACCGCCGGTGCCTGGCTCGAGACGGTCGTCGGTGGCGCCAGATCGTAGCAAACGAACCGCCAGTCCTGCTCCCCGACGCGGAAGGTGGCGCCGTTCTCCAGCACCAGGGAGGGCCGGTCCGTGGGTTCCAGGATCCACGCCCCCTCTGCCGAGCGATAGATGGTCGCCTGGGGATTGTCGGGCGAAGGAATCCCCACCAGGTCCTGCGTCAGCGGGGAGACCACGCCGTCGGTCAGTGAAACGATCATCGGCTGGGGAATGCCGTCGTCGTCGAGGACCCACACCTGCTCGGCCACGCCAAAGGAAATGACCGCTCCTTTTCGCAGTCGCTCGGGGACCCCGGGATCCAGACGGCGATCATTGACGAAGGTGCCGTTGCGACTGCCGAGGTCCCGCGCCTCCCATTCGGTGCCGGTCCAGCGCAGCTGGGCGTGCCGCGACGATATCTGGGTCTGTTCCAGCTGCAGGGCGCAGTCTCGCGAGCGCCCGATGACACAGTCCGGCTGAACGATGCACCGCTGCCCCGTCCGCCTGTTCCGTAACACCGCCACGAGGTCCCCTTGTACCTCCGTCGCTCGCGGACTGTCTAGTCCCCGCAGCCAGCCTCGCCTCGGTAGCATGAAATCGCCTGAAATCGACGGGTACGAATCGGCCGTGATAGCCGTAGGACTCAGACCGTTGGACCCGCTGGCACATTTGCCATCGCGTGGATTGGAAAGGGGCATCCATGGAACCGGATAGACCAGTAGAGGCACCGCTGCCAGACGACACCCATGATGTGGTCTTACTTCCCAAGGTCGGAGGGGTCGAAAAGTTTCCTGTCGACCGTACCACCGGCAGATACACAGCTCGTCCGGTTTCGTACACCCGCAACCAATCGGGCGGACGTAAGGCGCGCGCCGTGGTGGATCCCAGCAACCGCTTCGGACCGGCGCTGGCCATCGCGCCCACCCGGCCAGAGCCGGCCGCGCAAAATGGTACCTGCGTCCTAGTCAATCAGCACAACGTCCGCATCAGGAACCCGTGGACGACCGCCCGCCTGAACAATGAACCCCGGCCGGCCGAAAGCCCGAACGACGACCCGTTCAATGCGCCTCTCCCCGCGTCGGACAATACGGATGGCTTCGAGTTGGTCGTCGCCGGGACCCAAGGGAAACTTTACCTGGTTAAGAAGCTGCCGAGAAAGGACCCGACCGTGGCCGAAATTCGCGACGTCGGGCTGGAGGGGGAGATCTGGTACCAGCTGCGTGGCGGCCTCGTTGCAGGAAGCGCTCAATGCTTCCAGGAGGGGCGAGTCATCCCGGTCGTCAACGTCACAAGCTTGAGGAAGGAGTAGCCATGTTCTGCATGAATTACCGGATGAGCTGCCATCCGAACGGCGTCGCTGGTCGTTCGGATGGTCGCGTCTACGGGACGTGGGATTTCAAATGGCCTCAGGGTTACCGAATCAAGGTGGCCTTTCAGGAATGGAACGGGGGTGCCGTCGACTTCGACACCGTCCGTTTCGTCCCGGAGAACGCTTCGGAGAAGGCCGTAATTGGCACAGCGCGCGGATATGGGCGTCTAACCCGCATCGTCGAATGCCTGGCGAGCCGCTGGTTGAGTGGTTCGCCCAACATCAGGTTCGAGTTCGATCACGAGCACCGGGTGGCGACGAAGGTAACGGCACGGAATTGCGACAACACGTACGACGTCCTGGTCTCGCTCAGTCCATTGCCGCGTTTCCAGCCGCGCATGGTTCTTCAGATCGGCGGTGCAGAGGGGGCCAAGCCGGCGAAGTACTTCTTGCCCGGTTCTGAGCTGGGCCGGTACGCCCAGCGCGTCGACTACGGTGTGCCTACCACCTACCTGGGTAAACGTCGATACCTCCGCGCGTCGCTCGAAGATTACTTCGGGTCGCAAGAGTTCCAGCACTGGACGATCCACGAGTTCGGGCACGTTCTGGGACTGGTTCACGAGCAACAGAACCCGAACATCTTCCCTCGCATTCACCTCAAGCCCCTGGACCAGGTCGTCGCGATCTTGAGACGCTCGTTGGGCTATCCGGAGCCTCCGCACGGTGCGTCCCGAACCCTCGTGGACGGCGAGGAAATCACGAAGGACGAAGTGGAGGAGGAGCTCTCCCAGGCCTGGCCGGCGCTGCCGGGCAATCCCTTTTGTGACTTCCGCGAGTACGGGCCGGGTGTGCCGATCGACGACACCAGCTCTGTCATGTTCCACCTGTACTGGGCCCGTCTGCTCAAAGGCGGAAGCGAGGATGCGCCTCCGGTGTACTATTCGAAGCCGCACGAGCGGGATCTCGCGGCGCTGCAGCAGATGTACCCGGGCCGGAAGACCGCTTCGGCAGGAGCGCGACCGAGTCGGAAGCGTGCTTCGCGGAGGACCGTTTCGGGCTCTCCGGCGCGCGGGTAGCAATGGCGAACGAGGCCGTGCGGCGTGACCGGCGCCGGTACTCGTTCGCGCGCGGCAGCGATCGCACGGCCCGCTCAGAGGTAACCGAGTTGCCGCGCAATCGCGAAGACGTCATCGAGAGCGCGGATGGAGGGGCGATCCAGGGTGTCTCCCAGCCGTTCTTTCGCAGCTTGCAACGCGCTATCCAGCGCGTCCGGGAGCTGCTGCTGCTGGGGATTGAGTAGGTCCGCCAGCGCGGTTCTGACACCCTGGACGTCGTCACGTCGCACGCTCGCATCGAGAAGCAGGAGGTCGGCCAGCCAATGAAATGGGAAAGCGTGGCCCCCCCGCGTCCACCATTGTTTGGCTTCCAGGGCCATGGCGTAAGCTTGTTCGACAGCGCCCTTCTTCCAGGTCGCCCAAGCCAGACAGGCCAGGGTCGCTCCCAGGTAGGGGGGCAGCTGGGCGTCCTCGGCGGCGCGGCTCGCCGACCGGGCTGCCGCCTCGGTGACGGCCACGTCACCCAGGCGGCGATAGCCGACCGTCCGATAGGTGAGGGCGCGGGCCAGGATGGTGGCGTCGCCCAGCCGCTCCGCCTCCGCGACCGCGTGGCCCAGCAGGCCAACGGCCTCCTCGCAGTGGCGCCGGTCGCCGAGCAGCAACGCGAAGCCCAGGTTGAAGCGGGCCAGCGCGGCTTCGGCGGCGTGCGCGGCGTCTCCCTCGCTCACCTCCAGCGCCCGGCGGGTGTGGGCCACCGCCTCCTCCGAGAACCGGTAACGCGTCCTGCCCAGCCCGTCCAGGGCCGCGCAGATGTGATACACGGCCCGCTGCTCGGCCGCGCCATGAACGTCGACCACCTCGGCCATCTCGTGGATGATGGCCTGGGTCGTCTGTCCGGTTCGACGCGCGAAGTATTCGCACCAGAAGCGGCCCTGTTGAACCTCCAGCCATTCCCGCCAATCGGCGGTCGTCGCGCTGGGTCCCGGGCGTCCCAGCTCCAGCAGCGCCTCCATCAGTGCCCGTCGCGCCTCGTCGTATTCGTGCACCGTCCAGTAGGAATGGGCCTTCTTGCGCGCCAGGCGCGCGCGATCCAGCCGCTCCGTGCGCGGAACCAGCGCCAGCGCCTGCTCGTAGTGGCCGCGCGCCTCCTTGTGACGGGCCATGCGAACCAGGACGTCCGCCAGGGATTCAGCCAGGGCCCGCTGGGTCGCATGGCTGGCGCCATCGGCACCCGCGCCGCCGCACTGACTGATGGCGAGCATGTAAAGCTCGGCGGCCCGGCGGTTCGCATGCATGCGTTCGGCCGTGCGGGCCGCGCGGTGCAGATAGGGCAGCGCCCGGTCACGGTCCCCCGCATGGGCCCAGTGAATGCCGACCTCGCCGTCGTGGCGTTCCAGCTCGGCGGGCGACCGCGGCAGCGATTCCAGGCGCTGCGCGATGATGCCGTGAAGGTATCGCTGGCGATCGCCCGCCACCCGCGCCTGGGCCGACTCGCGAAGCTTGTCGTGCACGAAGCGGTACCGTCGCCATCCACTCTCCTCCAGGATCTTGCGGGCGACCAACTCTTCCAGCGCCAGGGCGTCCGTTCCCAGTCCGCCGGCGTTGCCGGGCGCGTCCAGCGATTGCAGCAGATCGAGATCGAACTCCCGGCCCAGGATGGCCGCCAGCTCCAGCAGCGCGTTCGCCCCGTCGCTCAGTCCCTCCAACCGGGCGGCGAGCAGCTCGTGCAGCGACGCCGGCAAATCCAGCCGGGAAAGGTCGTCGCCTGTCGAGGTCAAGGGGGCGGACGCGTGCCAGCGCCGATCGGTCCCGCGCACCAGAAGGCCCCTGCCGATGGCGGCGTTCAGATACTCGGCGGTGAAGAACGGATTGCCCTCCGAGTGTCGATGCAGGTAAGCGACCAGGCCCTCCGGCGCGATGCTGGACGCCAGCATGTCCTTGACCATCGCGTGAAGCGCGTCCGCGCCCAAGCGATCCAGCGAGATCAGGCTGTCCGGATCGGCCTCCGCCACCCGCCGCAGGGATTCGTCGACCTGCTCGAACCGGTATGTCCCCACGATCAGAACAGGGGCGTCGCGAAGCTCGCGCACGTTGGGCGACTGCAGGAACGCCAGCGACAGGTCGTCCGCCCAGTGCAGATCGTCGATGACCAGCAACAGGGGGCGGATCTGGCTGAAGCGCCGGATCACCTCGACCAGACTGCGGAACACCCGCGCCCGCCCCAGCGCGTGTGGCAGCGCGCTGGGTCTGTGTCGGCTCACCTGCGGCAGCTCCGCCAGGGTCGGCTCGTAGGGTGCCAGGATGGACAACGGAATCTGCAGATCGTCCAGCAGCGCTGCGCCGCTGGGCAGCGAGCAACGATCGAACAGACGGTGGAGCAAAGGGACGAAAGATTGCAGGGCGCGCCCCCGGGCCGCCGCGATCGAGCCCACGCTGTGACCGATGTCGGCCGAGTGCGCGATGACCACCTCCATGTCCAGACCGATGGCATGCCCCCCCAGCTCATTCACCAGCCGCGTCTTTCCGATGCCGCTCTCGCCGCTCACGTAGACCACGGCGCCTGGACCGCGCTGATTTCCAGGCAGGTGCGAGATGAGGCGCTCCAGGGCGCCGCTTCGGCCCGTCATGCGCGGGCGATACAGGTGGCGCGGCGACGACAGGTGCCGGGACGCCCCCGAGGACAGCACCTCGACCACATCCTCCGCATACCCGACGCGATCGCGCGGATCCTTGGCCAGCAGGTTGACTACCAGGTCGTCGATGTCGGGCGGCACCCCCTCGACCAGCGACGAGGGCCGCGGAGGGCTGAGATGAAGGTGCTGATTCAGCAATGCGACCGGATCGTCCGCCATGAACGGACGTCGCGCGGTCAGCAACTCGAACAAGATGCAGCCCAGGGCATAAAGATCGCAGCGACCGTCGAGGATGTCGTTGCGGATCTGTTCGGGCGCCATGTACCCGGGCGTTCCGTTTCGCAGTCGTTCGACCTGCGCCACCTCGCGTGGCGACTGGCCCGCCAGCGCGTAAAGCGCCGTCCCGAAGTCGACCAGCACGGGAGAGTCGTCTGCGCGGAACAGCACGTTCTTTGGCTTCACGTCGCCGTGGACGACCCCTTCACCGTGCAGGAAACGCAGGATCTCGGCCAGTTGCTGCACGATGGCGAGGGCGCGCGACAGCCGGCCGCCCGCTGCTTGCAGCTGTCGCTGGGGAGGAAGCCAGAACGCCGGCACGTCCCTGTCCCGGCCGGGCGGCGCCTCATGAACCTCCGCGCGGTCGAGGTTCGGACCCGCCGATCCACCCGCCACGGTCACCGTCGGCGGCGCGAGCGCGTCGAGCGGGGTTGTCGAGAAGGACTGCGCCACCGAGGCGAGGTCGGGGCCTTCGATGTACTCCATGGCGTACCACAAAAGGCCCCGGTCGCTGCCACTCTCCATCACGTGGACCAGGCCCGGACGACCAGCGCGATCCAGCCGCGACAACATCGCGACCTCCTTGCGCAAAAGGTCGCGTTGGAGGCCGCTCGTATCGCGGGCGCGCTTCACCGCCACGACCCCTCCCGTTCGCTGGTGCTGACATTTGGTGACGATGCCGGTGCCCCCCTGGCCCATCGTCGCCAGGACTTCATAAGGCCCTATGCGCTCCCGACTCATCTCGCCGCTGAGGTTGCCGCTCGCTCCTCGTCCCTCCGACCGCACTATAGGCGTCGTCGTTGGTCGATAACAACCGTCCGCGTCAGCGGTTGCAGAACCGGGGCACGACGCGAAAATCAAAGGTCATGCATCCCCTATTCGAAGACTTAGCCGACGCCCCGCTGCAGGGCAGTTGTCGGACGATTGAGCCGGCCGAGACGTTGCGCAAGGTGCAACCGCTGCTCCGTCTGGCGGGGATCACGCGCGTCGCGAACGTGACAGGCATGGACACGGTCGGTATTCCCACCGTGATCGTCAGCCGCCCCAACTCGCGCTCGCTGAGTGTGAGCCAGGGCAAGGGTACGGATCTGACGGCGGCCAAGGTCTCCGGGATCATGGAGTCGATCGAACACTGGCACGCCGAGCGGATCGATCGGCCGTTGCGCCTGGCCGCGCTGCACGATCTGGCCGGCCGGGCCCGGGTCGTCGAGGTGAATCGACTGCCGCCGTTCGTCCAGCGCTACGAGCCATCGGACCGCATCCTCTGGATCGAAGGGGTTGACGTCATGGGTTCGGACTCGCTGTGGGTACCCTACGAAATGGTGCACCTGGATTTGACGTTGCCGCTCCCGGAGGGCAGCGGCCGGTTCATGATGGGTTCAAACGGTCTCGCGTCCGGCAATCATGCGCTGGAGGCCCTGTGTCACGGATTGTGTGAAGTGATCGAGCGCGACGCGACCACGCTGTTCTATTTGTTGCCGGCATCACTTCAGTGGCAACGGCGGTTGAACCTGGACAGCGTCACCGATCCCGCCTGCCGCGCGCTCCTGGATGCCTTCGAGCGAGCCGGGGTCGACGTGGCCGTCTGGAACACGACATCGGACGTGGGCGTCCCCAGCTTCCTTTGCTCGATCCTGGATGGCACCGCGAACGCGTGGCATTCGGTCGGTCTGGCGCGGGGGGCCGGCTGCAATCCTGTACCGGCGGCCGCGCTGGCGCGCGCCTTGACCGAGGCGGCGCAAAGTCGGCTGACCCGGATCGTCGGTTCCCGGGACGACATGCAGCGCGAGGAGTTCGAGTTGTTGCAGGGCGACGTGAAGCGGGAGCTGCACCGGGCCCAGATGGCCTGCCCGGACGTTCCCCCGTGCCAGCTCGAAGCCGAGGCGCTCGTGGACACGCGCGCAGGTCTGCGCCAGGTGGTCAGCTGGATGTGCGAGCGCATTCGTTCGGTGGGCGCCGGCCCGGTGATCGCTGTCGATCTCTCCCGTCCGACGTTGCCGATCGCGGTCGTGAGGACCATCGTGCCCGGGCTGGAAGCGTTGAGCGAGGTGCGTGGCTACCAGCCCGGCCGGCGGGCCCGGCGCCTCTCGGCGGAGCTTTCGGCATGAACATCATCGTCTTCGTGGGGCCGACGCTGTCGCCGCGGGACGTCCGCGCGGTGCTTCCCGAGGCCTCGCTTCGCGAGCCCGCCTCGTGTGGAGACGTCGCCAAGGCCGCGCTGGAGCGTCCCGACGCCATCGCCGTTATCGACGGGTATTTCCAGCATCGGCTGGCCGTGTGGCACAAGGAGATCCTGTGGGCTCTCGCTGGCGGCATCCGCGTCTACGGCGCGGCCAGCATGGGCGCGCTACGCGCCGCCGAACTGGCCGACTTCGGGATGGTCGGCGTGGGTCGCATCTTCGAGTGGTTTCGAAGTGGAACACTCGAGGACGACGACGAGGTGGCGATCGCGCACCAGTCCGCCGCGCGTGGCTACCAGGTCGGTTCGGATGCGATGGTCAACATCCGGGCCACGCTGGAACACGCCGCCAGCGCCGGGATCGTCTCATCGGCCACCGCCGCGGGGCTGAGGGAGATCGGGAAGGCCATGTTCTTCGCCGAGCGAAGCTTTCCCGCGATCATCGCCGTCGCGCAGGAGCGCGGCCTGCCCGCGGACGAGGTCACACCGCTGCGCGCCTGGCTGGAAAATCCGGACAACGTGATCAACCAGAAGCGCGACGATGCGCTGGCGCTGCTGCACCGGATCAAGCAAGACCTGAGTGAATCGCGGGCCCCGGAGCGGCCCAGCTTCGTTTTCCAGTTCACCGAGGCCTGGTACGAGCTGACCCGACGCTTGTCGGCGGAGGTCAACGGGTCGATATGAAGCCACCCGCGGCCTGAAGTCAGCCCGAAGCGAACTGGCCGGTCGCGACCGCCGCCGGCGGATTCGCAAAGCTGGAAATTTCGCGTCAGGCAGGCGTCCTGTGGCCATGACACACGCGCATGGGAGGTGGCGGCTGGCCCGCGCACTGGTGATGGTCGGTTTGCTCGGGACGCTAGGCGGCTGTCTCGGCAAGATGGGCGAAGAAGGCCCCCCGCCGGCGGACGAGATATAACAGGTGGTGCTCGACAACCGCGAGGTTCCTGACGGCACCGCCTGCTACCAGGACGTACCCATGCGAAAAGGGACGATGTCGTACGGGGTTTGTTGCTTCGATGACACGGAGGAGGGGACGTCCGAGTGCCTGCGAGAACTTCAGTGACCTGTCGCGTGTGCGGCGAGCGTTCCACTGCTCGAGCGGCTACGTGTACAAGGCGCTCTACGCGCAGCTCGAGCTCGAACGGCGCAAGCGGCTTTACCCGTGGCCCAAGGTGGTCGGCATCGACGAGCACTTCTTCCGGCGCCGACGGGGATTCCGCAGCTTCGTCACCATGGTCGTGGACTACCAGCACCCGCGACTCTTCGAGCTGGTCGAGGGGCGGACCATTGGCGAGCTGGAAGCTGCGCTCGGCCACATCCCCGGCCGCGAGAACGTCCTCTTCGTCAGCGCCGACCTGTGCGACCCGTACAAGAGCTTCGCTCACCGCTTCTTCCCCAACGCCAAGGTGGTCGCGGACAAGTTTCACGTGCTTCGCTTGCTCTCGCCGCACATCAACCGCCGGCGCCGCTTGGTCGTGGGGGACAGGCGCTCCGCTGTCCTGCGCCGCCTCCTGCTCCGTAGCCGCTTCAACCTCGACCCGGCCAGTCGCTTCGCCCTGGACCGCTGGCTCGAAGACCACCCCGACCTCCAGCGGCTCTACGCCGCCAAGGAGGCGCTCCACAGCCTGTACCGCATCCGCGGCACCGAGCGGGCCAGCCGCGCCCTCACGGCTCTGACCGACAGCCTCGCGACGGCGGTGTTGCCCGAACTGCAGACCTTCCGTCGCACCCTCCTGCGCTGGCGAACGGAAATCCTCGCCTACTTCGGCACCGGCCTCACCAACGGCCGAACCGAGGGCTTCAACAACAAGGCGAAGCTAGTCAAGAAGCGGGCTTACGGCTATAGGAGCTTTCAGAACTACAGACTCAGACTCCTAAATGCGTGTGCCTGAACGCTTCTTCGGCTCTACCCACCACGAAGTGAGTAGAACCCGAATTAGCTTTTCTTGAGCGGGATACCGGGTTCGAACCGGCGACATTCAGCTTGGGAAGCTGACACTCTACCAACTGAGTTAATCCCGCGAGCGTCGGGACTTATGTCCCTTTCTCCCCGCGATGTCAATGGGTTGCGACATGCAGCCGCTGGCGCCGGCCCGCGCCCCGGCGACATCCCCCGGCGCCGCCCTACCCCTCCTGAACCACCGACAGGATGTTCCCCGCCGGGTCCTTGAACCACGCGATCGTCGGGCCGCGGTTTCCCCCGCCGCGCATGATCCCCTTCGGGTCCGTCTTCAGGGTCGGCTCGTCGTAGTGCTCGAACTTGACGCCGGCCTTCGCCAGTTCATCCACCGCGGCGTCGACGTCAGGAACCTGGAAGTTCAGCACTGTGAAGGTCGCGGGGGTGTGGTTGGGCTTGCTGTAGACGAAGACGCGGTGGCCGGGCTGCGGCTCGAGGACCAGCTGGCCCATGGCCTCGCTGCACTTCAGGCCCAGGACCTCGGCGTAAAATTTTCGCGCTTTCGCGGGGTCGTCGACGGAGAAGCTGCTGAACGTGCCGCTGGGTTTGAACATGACGGGCCTCCCTGGGAAGCGGGAAACTTAAGGCATCCGGGGGGCGCGGCAACCTGATGCCCGGTGCTCGGGACGCGGCCCGGATCTTGCCTCGCCCATCCCCATGGATATGGCGGACGAACGGGAGGGGATGGTCGGGCTGCTGGAGGCGCGGGGAATCAGCGATCCGGCGGTCTTGAACGCGTTTCGTGCGGTGCCCCGCGAGGCTTTCGTGCCGGGGGATGCCGTCACGTCCGCGTATCGGGACGCGCCGCTGTCCATCGGCGAGGGGCAGACGATCTCGCAGCCTTACGTGGTGGCGCTGATGGCCGAGGCACTGAAGCTGACGGGCGCCGAGCGGGTCCTGGAGATCGGGACGGGCTCGGGCTACGCGGCCGCCATCCTGGGCAAGCTGGCGCGGCAGGTCTTCACCATCGAACGGCTGCCTGCGCTGGTCGCCATCGCCACCGAGCGGCTGGACCGGCTGGGGTTTCGCAACGTGATCGTCATCGGCGGCGACGGGACGCTAGGCTGGCGCGAGAACGCGCCATACGACGCCATCATCGTGGCGGCGGGCGGGCCGACGGTGCCGCAGGCGCTGCTGGCGCAGCTGGCGCCGGGGGGACGGCTGGTAATCCCCGTCGGCGCCGACGCGGACTCGCAGGTGCTGACGCGCGTGACGCGCGGGGCGCACGGCTTCGCGGAAGAGAAGCTGGGCGAGGTGCGCTTCGTGCCGCTGATCGGCGCGCAGGGGTGGTCACCGCCCGCGCCCATCGTCCGCGCGACGGTCCCCGGTGGTCACGCCGACGGCACGCTGGTCAAGCTGCTGCGCGAGGCGGGCGAGCCGCTGACCGAGCTGGACACCACCGCCATCGACGGCCTGATCGAACGGATGGGGAATGCCCGCGTCGTCCTGCTGGGCGAGGCGACGCACGGGACCAGCGAGTTCTATCAGCTGCGCGCGCTGATCACGCGCCGCCTGATCGAGCGCGGCTTCGACTTCGTCGCGGTCGAGGCGGACTGGCCCGACGCCGCCCGCATCGACGACTACGTGCTGGGCGGGCCGCCCCGCTCTGGCCTGGCGTTCACGCCGTTCTCGCGGTTTCCCAGCTGGATGTGGCGCAACGAGGAGGTCCACGCCTTCGTCGAGTGGCTGCGCGGCCACAACAAGGTCGAGCCGCCGTCGGGCCGGCGGGTGGGATTTCACGGCCTGGACCTGTACAGCATGTTCACGTCGATCGCGGCGGTGCTGGCCTATCTGGAGCGCGTCGACCCGACGACGGCGCGGCTGGCGCGCGGGCGCTACGGCGGTCTGATGGCCTGGCACGACGATCCCGCGGCGTACGGACGGGCGGTGCTGCTGGGTCAGGGCGACAGCGCCGAGACGGAGGTGCTGGCCGTGCTGCGCGAGCTGCTGGAACGCCGCCTGGAGTACACGCAGCGCGACGGCGTCCGCTTCTTCGACGCCGCCCAGAACGCGCGCGTGGTCAAGAACGCCGAGGGCTACTACCGGGCGATGTACCACGGCTCCGTCCGCTCGTGGAACCTGCGCGACACGCACATGTTCGAGACGCTGCAGGCGCTGCTGGCGTTCTATGGGCCGCGCTCGCGCGGCGTCGTGTGGGAGCACAACTCGCACGTGGGGAACGCCACCGCGACCGAGCTGGGCGCGCGGGGCGAGCTGAACGTGGGGCAGCTGTGCCGCACCTCGTTCCACGACGGCGCGTACATCGTCGGCTTCGGGACCGACCACGGCACGGTCGCGGCGGCCAGCGACTGGGACGAGCCGGTGCAGCGCATGCGGGTTCGGCCGGGGATGCCCGGCAGCTACGAGGCGCTGTTCCACAGCACGGGCGTGCCGGCGTTCTCGCTGCACCTGCGCGCGCCGCGACGCCAGGCGGTGCGCGACGAGCTGGAGGCCGAGCGGCTGGAGCGCGCCATCGGCGTCATCTACCGGCCCGACACGGAACGGCGCAGCCACTACTTCTCGGCCAGCCTGCCCCACCAGTTCGACGAACTGGTGTGGATCGACGAGACGCGCGCCATCACACCGTTGCCGGCGCCGGTGGCGCGGCAGCCGGAGATCCCCGAGACGTATCCGTTCGGTCTGTAGCGACAGGCGGCGCCGTTCAGCCCGAGCCCTCTCGCCTTCGGCGCCGGGCCGGCTTAACCTGGACCCGCCATGACGACTCAAACGACGAAGAGGAAGCGGTTCCTGCTGGGCGCGATGCTGGTGGTGAGCGTGGGGTTTGGCGCCGGGGAGACGGCGCGGGCGCTGGATCTGGGCGGCCTGGTGAAGAAGGCGGCCGGGCCGGCGCGCGACAAGGCCGTGCAAGAGGTGAACAAGCGGCTGCTGGCCGAGGGGCGCAAGAACCAGTGCTCGTTCAAGGTCGACAGCGACCAGCTGGAGCCGGGCTGCGACAAGAAGCTGAAGAACCTGGCCAACACGCTGATCGAGATGAAGAAGAAGCTGAGCGTCAGCGGCGTGACCGACTTCAAGTTCGAGGTGTCGGGCCACACCGACTCGAGCGGCAAGCCCGAACACAACCGCGAGCTGTCGGGCAAGCGCGCGGCGACGATCGCGCGCGAGATGGTGGCGCGCGGGATCGCCCAGAACGAGATCATCTCGGTGGGCCGCGGCGCGGATCAGCCGCTGGTGACCCCGGACGACACGCCGGCGAAGAAGGCGAAGAACCGCCGGTACGAGATCCAGGTCCGGTTCTAGCAGGCTGCTGAAGAAGCCGGCCCGAGGGATCGACAGAGATCGCGGATGTGATCTCCTGTCGGCATGGCTTGGTGCGGTACAATCGGCTTACTATGAATTGCGCTGGTGGTCCGGACCGGACCCGGCCCTTCTTCTCCTCAACTGTCGTGTCCTCAACTGTCGTGGCCGCCGCCGTGTTCGTAGCTTTTCTGGCCCCAGCGTGTGGCAGTTCTAACCCCGCTGTCTGCACCGCGAAACTCGAAGCGTATGAGTCGGCGGTGATGGCGGCAGCGCAATGCGACCCTAAAGCATCTGTGCCGTGCACCGAATATGGGTACCTTTGCGGTCCCGTCGGGGTTAGGCCAGAGTCCACGGCCTCTTTGAGTGCGATGTTATCGGATTACACGGCTGCCGGATGCACGATACCCTACATTGGATGCCCGGCTTCAACTAGGACCCCGCCCCCGTACTCGTGTACTCCCGGGCCGAGCGGCTTAGACGTGTGTTCCTCTAGTTGAGGGAGTTCGCCCGCTGGAGGCACTTGCGTCAGCCAGTCGCGCGGCTGCGCGAACCAGGTACAAGAGGACGAGAGAGGGGTCCGCCGCTCGGTCGCCGCTAGCGCTTCCTGATCGATGGGGCGCGGCGGCCGCGGCGCACGGCGCTCTCGACGGGCTCGTAGGCCAGCTCGGTCCCCTCGCGGGCGGCGCGCAGCATCAGGGCGCCGCGGCTCATGTCGCCGCGGCCCACGAAGTCCGTGGGGAACAGCAGGTGATCGCCGAAGACCTGCGTCAGCGGGCCCACGTACTTGTCCGACGCCACGCTGCCCAGCAACACGAAGCGCGTGGTGGCGCCGTAGGCCAGCTCCAGCGCCGCGGCGTCACGGATCAGCGGTGACGTGAAGGCGTCGTTGTCCTCGTCGATCTCGACGTCGGCCCAGGCGCGCAGGCGGGGGACGGTGACCGCCTCGTGCAGCGGGCGCAGGCCCTCGCCCGCGCTGATGACGAACGCGCCGTCCCCCTCCTCGGGCGCGCGCGCGAACGCCTGGGCGTACGCGGCCTTGCCCCGAAAGTACAGGCCGCTGACGAAGCTGAACACCTCTGCCAACGGCGCGCCGCCCGCGTGCAGCGCCCGCGCCAGCCCGAACCCCGCGCGCGGGTTCAGCACCAGCTTGGCGCGCTCGCCGCTCAAGTTGGCGGGGGAAAGCAGGAAGATGGTGTGCGACGCCGGGGACGAGATGCGCAAAACGTAGCAGCCGCCGGCCGCGCTGCCCACGCCCGACCGTCCCGGGCGTCCCGTGCTCGGCGGCCCGCACCGCTCGTCGCGCCAGCGGCCCCTCGATCCGTGCGTCCCAGCAGATATCATTGGGGGCCAACATGGAATCGCTGACCCTGCACGTCGACGGCTTCTGGACCAGCCCTTACGCGTTCGCCGCCTTCGTGGCCCTGAAGGAGAAGGGGCTGCCCTTCGCCACGCGCGAGGTCAACCTGCACGAACTGGCGCAGCACACGCCAGAGTTTCAGTCCCGTTCGATCACGGCGCGCGTGCCGGTGCTGGAACACGGCGACTTCCGCCTGTCCGAGTCGAGCGCCATCGTCGAGTACCTGGAGGAGGTCTTTCCCGCGCCGCAGTACGCGGCGGTGCTACCGGCCGCCCCGCGTGATCGCGCCCGGGCGCGCCAGATCATGGCCTGGATCCGCAGCGATCTGATGCCGCTGCGCGAGGAGCGCGCCACGCACACGATCTTCTATCAGCCGGCGAGCCAGCCGCTGTCGAAGGCGGGCCAGGCCGCCACCGCCAAGCTGATCGCCGCCGCCTCCGCCTTCATCCCCGAGGGTCGCACCAGCCTGTTCGAGACGTTCACCATCGCCGACGCGGATCTGGCAATGATGCTGCACCGACTGCTGGCCAACGGACACGACGTGCCGCCGCGGCTGGCGGCGTTCGCGCAGGCGCAGTGGCAGCGCCCCAGCGTGCGCGCCTTCGTCGAGCACGCGCGGCCGCCGTTCGTGCCGCACTGAATCCGGCGCCCGCGCCTCAGTCGATGGAGACGACGGAGTCGCCCACGTATGTGTAGGCGCGCGTCACCGTGCCCCCGGTGGTGGGGCACAGCGAGCCGGCGAACAGGCAGTGCACGGTCGCCGTGCCGTCCTGGCGGCGGACCAGCCCCTCGAGGTTGGGCGTGTGCTGGTAATCCATCAGCGTGACCGAGGCGTCGTTCGTCAGCACGCTGCCCGACTGCGAGACGTAGTTGCTGGCGATGACGTTGTTGTGGGGCATGACGGCGGTCGCGTCATACACGACCGCCGCGTCGACGCCCTGCACGCCCGCCTGGGGATCGGCGTCGTTGTAGTACAGCTCGATGCGCAGCTTGGCCCCGTCCTCGTAGTCCATCAGGTAGGTCTCTTTGCGCGTCTTCTCGCCGCTCTTGCGGGGGACGGGGTTCATGCGCACGTAGGGCATGTCGATGACGACGTTGTTCGTGGGGTCGCAGATGGCGGAGTACTGGCTCTGCCCGCAGCCCGCGCTCTCGTAGGCCTGACCGAAGCTGTCGGGGTTGAACACCAGGTCGACCTTGATCTCGGCCTGCGCGTCGACGTCAGCCTGGGTCACGACGAACGGCTTCTGGAACGTGAACAGCGCGCCGCCGTTGTTCAGCATGTACGTCGTCTCTTCGGTGGGGCCGGACAGCGTGTCGCCGATCAGCACCTGCTCGCTGTTGAACTGCGCGCCGCCGGGGGTGTTGTCGACCACCTGCTGCACGGCGCGCGTCCGGAAGTGCTGATCCGGCTGGCCCAGCACCGGGAACTCGGCGGTGACCTTGATGGGCCGGTAGAAGTTGATCAACCCGAAGCGGTAGGCGCCCGCGGGGGACACGCCGCCGTCCGCGTCGCCGCCGTCGCTGTTCGGCGCCACCTGCACCTCCAGCGTGACCGGCTTGCGCAGGGTGGCCTGTCCCTCCTCGGTCATCAGGTCGACGTAGCGGCCGGGCGTGGTGTCCGCCATGGCGGCCGTCGCGTCGTAGGTGTTGTAGTCGGGCGAGCCGTCGCCCTGATTTTGATAGAGGGCGATGCACCCCTGCGCGTTCGAGTAGCCCGTGCCCATCGCCGTGACGTCCTGACACAGCTGGATCGAGCTGACGTAGTACTTGAGGCTCTTCAGGTCCATGGCGGTCGGCGATCCCACGCGGATGGCGGATCGCTGCGCCGTCAGGCCGCCGGCCTCGGACGCCACGGCGGCGGCCTGCGCCCCCGCGATCACGTTGGGGGTCATGCGGATCTTCGCGGTGTTCCCGCCCCCGCAACCGGCAGCCAGCCCGGCCACCACCAAGGAACCAAACCAGCCGACCGAAGACGTTCCCGCGCGCATGCAGAGCTCCCTCTCCGGCGGCATGCCGGTCCCCGTCTATCGGGCGGCGCAAAGGAACTCTTGAGCGAGATCACGGATCGGCCGGGCCGCCGGATCAGATGTCGTCCGCGCCCCCGCTCGGCTGCGGAACCGCCTGGATCAGATCGATCAGCTCGTCGGTCCCCAGCGACGCGGCCGCGTCGGTCCCCTCCAGCACGCCGGCGGCCAGATCGCGCTTGGCCGCGTGGAGGGTCAGCACCGCCTCCTCGATGGTGCCGCGCGCGACCAGACGCACCGCCGTCACCGGCCGCGTCTGCCCGATGCGGTGGGCACGGGCCGTGGCCTGGTCCTCGACGGCGGGGTTCCACCAGGGGTCCAGGTGAATGACCGTGTCGGCGGCGGTCAGGTTCAGCCCGAACCCGCCCGCCTTCAACGAGATCAGGAACACGTCTGCCTCGCCGGCCTGGAACGCGGCGATGCGCTGCGTGCGCGTCTCGGCCGGCGTCGTGCCATCGAGCAGCAGCACCCGGAAGCCCTGCTGGCGCAGCCGGGGAACCAGCAGCTCCAGGAAGCTGCGGAACTGGCTGAACACCAGGGCCTTGTGCCCCTCGCTGCGCAGGGTGCCCAGCAGGTCCAGCAGGTACGCCGCCTTCGACGACCCCGCGGACGTGTTCGGATAGACGAGGCGCGGGTGACAGCAGAGCTGGCGCAGCCGCGTCAGCGCCGCCAGCAGCGTGAAGCGCAGGTCGCCGGCGTCGCGATCGGGGTTCTTCTTCGCCTCGGCCAGCGCCTCGATAGTGGAGCGCCGCAGCTCCTCGTACAGTCCCTGCTCCTCGGTGGACAGCCGCACCACCCGCACGATCTCGGTGCGTTCGGGCAGCTCGCGCGCCACCTCGGCCTTGGTCCGCCGCAGCACGAACGGCCGCAGCAGCGCCGCCAGCGCCTTGCGGCGCCCGTCGTCGCCGAACTTCTCGATGGGGACGGCGTAGCGGGCCCGGAACTGCTCCCAGCTGCCCAGCAGCCCCGGCGACAGCACGCGGAAGATACTCCACAGCTCGCCCAGGTGATTCTCGATGGGCGTGCCGGTCAGCCCCAGGCGCCACTCGACGTCCAGGCCCCGCAGCGCCTTCGCCCGCTCGGTCGAGGCGTTCTTCACGGCCTGCGCCTCGTCCACCACCAGCGTCGCGAAGCGGAGCTCCGCCAGCGCCTCGGCGTCCATTGTCGCGATGGCGTAGCTGGTGATGACCAGATCGCCGGGCCCCAGACCGCGCAGCGCCCCGGCCCGCCCCGCCCCGCGGTGCACGTGCACGCGCAGCTCGGGGGCGAAGCGCGCCGCCTCGTCGATCCAGTTCCCCACCACCGACGTGGGCGCGATGACCAGCGCCGGCCCGCGCGCGGCCCGCCACACCAGCACCGACAGCGTCTGGATGGTCTTCCCCAGCCCCATCTCGTCGGCCAGGATCGCGCCCGCCTGCCAGTGCGCCAGGCGCGCCAGCCAGACCACGCCCGCCTTCTGATAGGGGCGCAGCCGCGCCTCCAGCGCCGCCGGCAGCACGGGCGCCGCGACGGCGCCTTCCTTGATGCGGCGGCGCAGGCCCAGGAACGCGTCCGTCGCCTCCAGCTGCGACTCGCGCTCGACCAGCCCCATCAGCACGTCGCTGGCCACGGGCGCCAGCTCGATCATGCCCCGGTTCTCGAACACGGCGCCCTCGGCGCGCGCCAGCGCCTCGCGCAGCGACTCCTCCAGGCGCACGAAGCCGCGGTCGCCCACGCGCACGTAGCGACGGCCCTCGCGGATCGCCGCCAGCAGATCGGACAGGCGCGCCACCTCGCCGTTCTTCGCCGTGGCGCCGCCGTCGACGGCGAACCAGTCCTTGCGATCGGCGACCTTCATGCGGACGTCGGAGCGGCTGACGCTGCCCAGGGACACCAGGCGGGCGTCGTCCGCCCACTCGACCAGCACGTCGTCCCCCAGCTCCTTCAGAGTCGCGACGACGCCCAGGGCCCGATCGCCGGCGCTGACCCGCCAGCACCAGGCCTCCTGCTCCTCGCTGCCCGCCAGCTCCAGCCGCTCGACCAGGGCCCGGGCGCGCCGCCGCTCCTCGGCCACGTCGCGCCGGGCGCCGTGGCGGTCGCGGCCCTGCCCCTCCAGCACCAGCGTCGGGCCGTCGCCCGGCGCGAACAGCGGGCCCAGCTTCACCGGCCGCACCGACAGCCGCAGCTGCAGCGCGCCCGACACCAGCAGGTCCAGCCGCGCGATGGGCCGATCGTCGGCCGGGCCGATCGACCGCGTCCACTGCGAGGGGAACTCGATGTCGACGGACTCTTGCAGCGACTCCAGGCGCGTGGCCAGGGCGTCGTGCGCGTCCGGCGGGAAGCGCGCCGGCGCCAGCGCCAGCGCCTGCACGACGGCGGCCGCCTGCGGCGTGATCTGCGCCAGCAGGATCTGCCCGCCCTCACCCGCGACGCCGTCGGCGCCGGCGCGGCGCACGTAGATGACGTGCGAATCGTCGCGCAGGGCCGCCGCCACCTCGGGCGCCAGCAGCGTCCGGTCCAGCAGCTCGAACTGCGGCGACAGGCTGCCGTCCCGCTGCCCCACGAAGCGCAGGCGCAGGCGGCCCTGCCGGATCTCCAGCCGCGCGCCCGGGCGATCGCCCTCCAGCAGCACGGCCGGGTGATCGATCAGCGCGCGCAGCACGCCGAACGTCTGGGCGGGCGTCAGCGGTCCCCCCCAGCCGCTCTGGGGCCGGCGCGCGAACCGATCGTCGTAGGCCTGGAAGACGGCGCGATCGGCGGCGGTCAGGCCGCGCCGCTCGGGCAGGCTGAACCACTGGATCTTCGCGCCCGTCGAGAACGGCCGCCGCCCCCGCCGCTTCTGGATCACGGGATCGACGTTCACGGCGCCGTCGGGCAGCAAGGTCAGGCGAAAGGCCACGCGCTCCTCGACGCCGTCCGCCCTCACCCGCGCCTCGCTGGTGGCCAGCCGCGACAGGTTCTCGTCCAGGGTGCCCAGCGCGTACTGCCACGCCGGAAGCTGCAGCAACTCGGTCAGGGTCACGTGCGCGTCGGCCTCGCGCGGGTCGCGCAGGAAATCGATCATCGCGTCCAGCGCCGCCAGCTGCATGACGGCGGGGACCTCGCGCGGACCGAACGTCGCGCCCGGACGCGAGAAGCGCAGCGGCTCGTCCCGCCAGCCCAGCAGCGCGAGGCCGATCTCGCGCTCGCGCTGGCCGTCCCGGTAGCGCTGCCCGGTCAGCGGCAGCTCGTCGTACAGCAGCATCGGCGCGGGCTGGCTGATCACGCGCACGCCCATCACCTCGTAGGTGCCCACCGGCCGCGCCGCCGCCGCGTCCGCGCGGCGCGCCTCGCGCTCGTCGCGCAGGCGGCCCAGAAAGGCGGCCAGCGTGTCGTCCTCGGGCTCGCGCCCGTTGGCCTCCAGGTAGGCCTTGTCCTCGTGGTGCGCCGCCACCAGCTTCGCCATGCGGTGCAGGAACGCGCGCGCCGTCTCGGCGGGATCGAAGTAGCGCCGGCGCGCCGGATCCCGCTCGCGGTCGAGCAGGATCTGGCGGTAGGTCAGCTGTTCGTCACCGCGCCCCGGCAGGATGGCGCCCGACAGGCCCGTCGCGCCGATGATGACGTCGTCCAGCCGGCCGTCCACGCCGTAGGTGACGGCCCACGCTTGCAGGTCGTCGGCGTCCTCGGGGGGATCGGGAACTTGCGGGTCGGTCCGCACGCGGCAACTATACCCAGCCGGTCGGGGACGCCGCCGCGCCGGCGCGCTTTGTTGGCGGACCGATCCGTGGAAGCATGGCCCGGTGACCGCGCTCCCCTTGCTGGACAAGATCGGCGCCCGCCAGGCGCGGGTCGTCGTCGTGGGCGCCGGCTACGTCGGGTTGCCCCTGGCGATCGAGATCGCACGCGCGGGCTTCCCCACCACCGCGTACGACACCGACCGGGACCGGGTGCAGGCGCTGCGCGCCGGGCGATCGCACGTGCGGGACGTCCCCGCGCAGACAATAGGGGCGCTGATGCAGGCGGGCCGCCTGGCCGCGTCCGCCGATCCGGCGGTGCTGGGCGACGCCGACGCGATCGTCATCTGCGTCCCCACGCCGCTGAACAAGACGAAGGATCCCGACAACTCGTTCATCATGGCCGCCGCCGACGTGATCGCGGCGCACATGCGGCCGCAGCAGCTGGTGGTGCTGGAGAGCACGACGTTCCCGGGCTTCACGCGCGAGGTGCTGCTGCCCCGGCTGTCCCAGCGAGGGCTGCGGCCGGACCACGACTTCTTCCTGGCGTTCTCGCCCGAGCGGGTCGATCCGGGCAACCGGGCCTTCGGCATCGCGAACACGCCCAAGGTGCTGGGCGCCATCTCCCCGGTCAGCCTGGACATGGCGCGGGCGCTGTACGGCGCGTTCATCCAGCAGCTGGTCCCGGTGACGTCGACGGACGCGGCGGAGATGGCGAAGCTGCTGGAGAACACCTTCCGCGCCGTCAACGTCGGCCTGGTGAACGAGATCGCCATCATGTGCGGCCGGCTGGGCCTGGACACGGGCGAGGTCATCGCCGCCGCCGCCACCAAGCCGTTCGGGTTCATGCCGTTTCACCCCGGCCCGGGCCTGGGCGGGCACTGCCTGCCCGTCGATCCGCACTACCTGTCCTGGAAGCTGCGCACGCTGACGTACAACGCGCGCTTCATCGCGCTGGCCGACGACGTCAACTCGGCCATGCCCGAGTACGTGACGTCGCTGGTGGCGCGCGCGCTGAACGACCGCCGCAAGAGCGTGCGCGGCGCGCGCCTGCTGGTGTGCGGCGTCGCCTACAAGCGGGACGCCGACGACATCCGCGAGTCGCCGGCTCTGGACATCCTGCAGCTGCTGCACCGGGAAGGCGCCGACGTCGACTACCACGATCCGCACGTGGCGACGGTGGCGCTGGGCGCGCGCACGCTGCACAGCGCGCCGCTCGCGCCCGAACGCTACGACGCCGTCGTGATCACCACCGACCACACGAGCGTCGACTACGCCGCCCTGGTGGAGCAGGCCGCGCTGATCGTCGACACCCGCGACGTGACGCGCGCGCTGCGGGCGCGCCACGGTCACAAGATCGTCGCGCTGTAGCCGCTACTCGACGGTGACGCTCTTGGCCAGGTTGCGCGGCTGGTCGACGTCGTTGCCGCGCGCGGTGGCGATGGCGTACGCCAGCAGCTGCAGCGGCAGCACCGTCAGGAACGGTTGCAGCAGCGGCTCGATCTCCGGCACGCGCAGCACCGCCTCGACCTGCTTGGTGATGGCGTCGTCGCCCTCGGTGGCGACCGCCAGCACGGTGCCCTTGCGCGCCCGCACCTCCTGCAGGTTCGACATCACCTTCTCGTAGCCGGGGCCGCGCGGCGCGATCACCACCACCGGCAAGCCGTCGTCGATCAGCGCGATCGGTCCGTGCTTCATCTCGCCCGCCGCGTAACCCTCGGCGTGGATGTACGAGATCTCCTTCAGCTTCAGCGCGCCCTCCAGCGCGATGGGGTAGTTCACGCCGCGGCCCAGGAACAGGAAGTCGCGCGCGCCCCGGAAGCGCAGCGCCAGCTCGGTCAGCGGCGGCTGCGTCTTCGCCGAGGGCGCCAGCTGCTCCAGGCAGCGGGTCATGCGCTCGGGCAACGCCGCCATCGCGGTCGCGAACTGGCGGCCCGCCGCCTCGGTCAGCGTGCCCCGCCGGCGGCCCACGTACAGCGCCAGCAAGGCCAGGGCCGTCAACTGCGCGGTGAAGCACTTCGTCGACGCCACGCCGATCTCGGGGCCGGCGTGCGTGTAGAACGTCGCGTCCGACGCGCGCGGGATGGCCGAGCCGACCACATTCGCGATGGCCATCACCCACGCGCCCCGCGCCCGCGCCTCGCGCACGGCGCCCAGCGTGTCCGCCGTCTCGCCGCTCTGCGAGATGGCGACCACGACGTCGCCCGGCCCGATCACGGGATCGCGGTGGCGGAACTCGCTGGCCAGGTCCACCTCGCAGGGCAGGCGGCCCAGGCTCTCGATCAGGAACTTGCCCACCAGCGCCGCGTAATATGACGTCCCGCACGCCAGCAGCACGATGCGGTTCGCCTTGCCCAGGGGGATTTCGATGCCCTCCAGCGCGGCGTCGCCGCTCTCGGGCAGCAGCCGTCCGCGCAGCGTGTCGGCCACGGCGCGCGGCTGCTCGAAGATCTCCTTCAGCATGAAGTGGGGGTAGCCGTCCTTCTCGGCCTGCGCCGCGCTCCAGGTGATGGTCTCGACGGGGCGGGTCACCGCCTGGCCGCCGCGATCGGTCACCTGGTAGCTCGCCGCGTGGACCTCGACCATGTCCCCCTCTTCGAGGAAGACGATCTTGCGCGTGTGCTCCAGGATGGCCGGCACGTCCGAGGCGACGAACGACTCGCCGTTGCCGACGCCCACGACCAGCGGCGAGGCGTTGCGCGCGGCCACGATGGTGTCGGGGAACCGCTCGCTCAGCACCACGATCGCGTAGGTGCCGTCGACCTGCCCGATGGCGGTCCGCACCGCCGCCGGCAGCGACGAGGCGCCGTCCACCACCGCCTGATCGATCAGGTGGGCGAACACCTCGGTGTCCGTGTCCGACGAGAACTTGCGGCCCAGCGCCTCCATCTGCGAGCGCAGCGCCAGGTGGTTCTCGATGATGCCGTTGTGAACCACGGTGACCGAGCCGGAGGTGTGCGGGTGGGCGTTCTCCTGGGAGGGGCGCCCGTGCGTGGCCCAGCGCGTGTGGCCGATGCCGATGGTGCCCGGGATGGGCTCATCGGCCAGCGCCTTCGCCAGCACCGACAGCTTGCCCGGGCGGCGCACCACCCGCAGCCCCTGGGGCCCGATGGCGGCGATGCCGGCCGAGTCGTAGCCCCGGTATTCCAGTCGGGACAACCCGGCGACCAGCAAAGGCACGGCTTGCTTCGAACCCACGTAGCCAACGATTCCGCACATGAGGGATCAGTTTTAACACGCGGGCTCCACGCCGCGCCCGGACATCGTTTCGGAAAGGTCACCGAACAGCAAAGCCATCGCCACGGACGGGCCTCAGGCTTTTGGAAACAAAGACGAGAAAAGCGCGACTTCGCGCCGGTAACGACGGGCACGGGCCGGCGGCGCCGGGCGCGGGGTCGAAGGGCCCGCCCCGCGGGGGTCCTTCACTTGAAAAGGAGCACCTGATGTTCGATTTCGACGTCCGAGCCACCACCCCCTTGACCGAATCCGAGCTGCTGGAGACGCTGGCCCGCGTGCCGGCGCTGGACGACGACCTGCGCACGCCGATCGAGGAGATCCCGCGCCGCCCCGCCCTGATCCTGGATCCCCGACGCACGCTGAAGGAGGCGGCCGCGCTGATGGCCGAGCGTCGCATGGGCACCGCGCTGATCGCCTCGCACGGCGTGTTGATGGGCGTCGTGACCGAGCGTGACCTCCTGGCCAAGGTGATGGAGTCGCCCGCCACGGCGCTGGACGCCGCGGTCTGGACGGCGATGACGAAGGGCGCCGGCCCCGACACGCTGCTGGAGAGCGACGCCGTCGGCTACGCCCTGCGCCGCCTGCGCACGCTGGGCGTGCGCGCGCTGCCGATCGTGCAGTCCGCGGGCGCGCTGCGCGGTCTCTTCGACATCAACGACATCGTGGCCTGGCTGTGCGATCGCCTGGCCGCCCGCACGGCGTCCTGGGACGCCCGCATCCCCGCCGCGCGCGCGTCGCGCGACGAGTAGCACCGCCCCGGGGCCGCGCACCGCCTGGCGCGACCGGCGCGCTGGCCCCGTCCAGCCGGGCCTTTCGATCTCCCGGCGCGACGTGCGATGGCCGCCAGGCCACCCGGGCGCCGCGGACCGGCAGCAACCTGCCGGCCCCGCGGCCGCTTTACCCCTCGCCCTCCACCAGAACGGGATACGAATCGGCCAGCCGGTAGCCGGTGCCGCGCACCGTCTCGATCAGTCCCCCGGCGGTGCCCAGCTTGTCGCGCAGCCGCTTCACGTGGGTGTCGACCGTTCGGGTCGACACGCCCGGCTTGTAGCCCCACACGTCCTCCAGCAGATCCTCGCGCGAGCGGACGCGGCCCCGGTGCGAGATCAGGTACACCAGCAGGCGCATCTCGATGGCGCTGACGTGGATCTCGTTCTGCTTCACGAACACGTAGTGTCCGTCCACGTCGACCCGCAGCGGCCCGACGGTGTACTTCTTGCGCGAGGGCTCGCCCGCGGCGGTCGCCGTCCCGGGGCCCGTGCCCGACTGTCGGGTCTGCGCGCCGGCGCCGGCGGCGGCGCTGCGCCCCCGCAGCACCGCGTTCACGCGCAGCAACAGCTCGCGCACGCTGAACGGCTTCACGACGTAGTCGTCGGCGCCCACCTCGAACCCCACCACGCGATCGATCTCCTCACCCTTCGCGGTCAGGATGATGATGGCCGGCTGCGCGCCGCTGGTGCGGGCGCGGATGCGGCGGCACACCTCGGTGCCCGGCACGTCCGGCAACATCAGGTCCAGCAAGATCACGTCGGGGCCGAAGGTCTCGAACAGCGCCAGCCCTCGGGTTCCGGTGTCGGCGGTCTTCACCTGGAAGCCGCCCGACTGCAGGTTGTAGCTCAGCAGATCGCGGATGTCGGGCTCGTCCTCGATCACCAGCACCCGCCGCTCGGCCGCGCGCTCGCTGGAGCGTCCGCCGTCGTCGGAGCGTTCGCTGGTGCGGTCGTCCCGCTCCGACGGCGCCTGGGGCTCTGCGGACGTGGCCCCGCGGGGCTCGCTCGAAAGCGCCCCGAAGGCGCCGTCCCGGTGCCTTCTCTCGATCATCGTCTCTTGCGCCCTCATCGGCCCGGCACCTTAAAGCAGCTTCGTGACGCTCCGGTGACGCGAAGGAAACTTGATCGAAAACGCGCCGCAGCCGAAGTCGCCGCTGGATTCGGCTCGCTTTTTCTTCGTTTGCCGGACCGGATTTTCGTTGGAAGCGGGCGCGCGCGACACGCGCGCGGCTGCGCCGTGACGGTTGAGTGACACGGGGGAAACACTTCCAGGGCGTCTCCGTTTTCCGTTGCCACCCATCACGGCGCTCGGATAGTGGGTTCCCCTGTTCACACTGGTCCCTTATTTCTGGAGGTCGGAATGAGTTACACGACGAAGCGATCCTGTTTGCGGGTAGCCGCCGGCATCGGCCTGGCTATCGCGCTCGGCGCCGGTGGCGGCGCCACCGCATGGGCGCAGGCCGGCGCCGGTGGCGCGGGCGGCTCCAGCGGAAACACCACCCCGTCCTGCAGCGACGGCACCCTGTTCCCCAATCCCATCATCATCACCGGCTCCAGCGCGTTCGAGCCGACGGCCAGCTACTTCGCCGTCAAGGCGGCCGCGCTGACGCCGCCGGTCACCATCATCTACAACGCGACCGGCTCCTGCGCGGGCGTCGCCGCCTTGCAGGGCGCGACGGCGCTGACGATGACGGGCGACGTCTACAAGACGATGGACGCGAACGGCAAGCCGGTGAAGACCACCTGCCAGATCGACGCCGCCCCGACGTTCGCCGACATCGCGGTCTCGGACGTGTTCTACGAGTCGTGCAACCTGGGCGCGAAGCCGGCCACCATCGGCGACATCCAGGGTCCCGTGCAGGCCATGCTGCCGATCGTGGCCGCCAGCAACACCGCCATCACGGCCATCAGCGCCGAGCAGGCGGCCGCCATCTGGGGCTGCGGCTCCGCCGGAATGGTCGGCATGTTCACCGACGACACGACCGCGAACGGCATCCAGCAGCGCAGCGCCAGCTCGGGCACGCAGATCCTGATGGCGAAGAACATCGGCGTCGATCCGGCGATGTTCAAGGGCCACGCGAACTCGACGGGCGGCGCCCTGCTGACGTCGATGGCGAACGGCGCCTCGGCCGAGCCGATGGGCGTCATCGGCTTCATCGCCGCGGACGCTTACAAGAGCGCGCTGGCGACCACGCCGGCCAGCCCCATCCACTCGCTGGCCTTCCGCGGCCTGGGCCAGACCAAGGCCTACTACGCCGACAGCACCTCGACGGCGCAGGACCGGCGCAACGTGCGCGACGGCCACTACGTGATCGCCGGCCCCGAGCACATGATCGTCAAGCTGACCAACGGCGCGCCGTCGGCCAACGCGAAGAAGTTCATCGACTGGATCAACGGCGCTTCGATGATCGACGCCAGCGCCAACACCTGGATCGATCTCGAGGCGACGGCGGGCACCATCCCGCAGTGCGCGATGTCGGTGACCCACACGTCCGACGGCGGCCCGATGGCGCCCTTCACGCCCTGCAAGCCGTGCGGTTGCTACTACGAGTTGAAGGCCACGGGCACCGCCCCCGCCAGCTGCGTCGCTTGCTCGGCCAGCGCGCCTTGCGCCGGCGGCAAGTCCTGCAACTACGGCTTCTGCGAGTAAAGGATGACCATGAAAACGCTTATGAAGATGATGGTTCTGGCCGGGGCGGTCACGGTTGCCGCGGCTGGCTTTGGTGGTTGTGACTCCAGCGGCTCTTCCTCGGGGACGGGCGGCAAGGGCGGCTCGGGCGGTGGGGGCGGTCATGCGACGGGCGGCGCGGGCGGCGCGGCGACGGGCGGCGTGGGTGGCGGCGCGGGCGGTGGCGCGACGGGCGGCGTGGGTGGCGGCGCGACGGGCGGCCTGGGCGGCGGCGGCGCGACGGGCGGCGTGGGTGGCGGCGGCGGCACGACGCCGAACGGCGGCGCGGGCGGCCACGCCACCGGCGGGGTGGGCGGCGGCGCGACGGGCGGCGCCGGCGGTGGCGGCGGCAACGGGGGCGCGGGCGGCGCGCCCATGATGTGCGTCGACAACGTCCCGACCACCAGCACGATGACCGTTCACCTGGGCATCATCAACGCGGCGACCACGGGCGGGCTGGATCCCTCGATCCCGACGGCCCCGGCCGTCTCGCCTCCCACCTGCCAGTAAGTCGACAAAGTGAACAGCCCCGACGAGCAAAGCATCGCCGGGCTTCGGAAGAACGAGAATGGGGGCCGTCTGACGGTCCCCATTTTCGTGGCCGTCGCCGGGATCGGATTCGTGATCTGCGTTGCCTCAGGCAGCGTGGCCGCTGCTGAAGACAGGACCGCCCCGGCGAAGACCGCCGCCGCCCCGACGGAGACGTCGGGCGCGGCGGAGGGTCCCAGCTACGCGTTCCCGCCGAATCCGGAGGAGCAGCGGCGCATCGACGAGCTGACGAAGGCGCTTGCGGAGAGCGACGCCCGCGCCCGGGACGCCCAGGCCGCGGCGGAGCACGCGCTCGCCGAGGAGCGCGCCCAGCGCCAGGCCTTGAAGCTGCGGCTCGACGCGATGGAGTCGGCGCTGACGGCCACGGCGCGGCGGACCGAGTCGGCGCCCCCTGTCACCACCGCGCGACTGGGCCTGAGCCTGAATGGATTCCTGCAAGCCGACGTCGCCATCCGCCAGTCGGCGCAAGATCAGCTGAACACGGCGAACGCGCCGCTGAACAGCGATCGCTTCAACATCCGGCGGGCGCGCATCCGCGCCGCCCTGGACCGCGAATACGTCGCGGGCGCCATCGAGCTGGACGGCAACACGAACAACGGCTTCGCGGCGCGCGTGCTGGACGCCGAGGCGTCGCTGCGCTGGCCGGCCCGCTCGGCGAGCGAGCTGCCGCTGCTCATGGCCACCATCGGAGCGTTCAAGATCCCCTTCGGCTTCGAGGTCGGGCAGAGCGACCGCGATCGCCTCTTCCTGGAACGGAGCACGGCCGAGCGGGCCTTCTTTCCAGGCGAATACGATCTGGGCGCCAGGCTGCAGGGCGGCTGGCGCTTCGTGCGCTACCAGTTCGCGGTCATGAACGGCGAGCCCGCCGGCGAGACGTCGGCGTTCCCCGGCCGCGACCCCAATCACCAGAAGGACTTCGTCGGTCGGCTGGGCATCGACACGCCGATCGTCGACCGGCTGGGCATCGCCGTCGGCCTGTCCGGGCTGTCCGGCACCGGGTTTCATCCCGGCACGCCCGCCACCAAGCCGACCATCAACTGGAACGATCGCAACCAGGACGGCCTGTTCCAGCCCACCGAGGTCTCGGCGACGCCCGGCACGGCCGCCACGCCCTCCTCGAACTTCACGCGCCAGGCGGTGGGCGCCGATCTGCGGCTGGTGGCGCGCCTGCTGCCGCTGGGCGAGACGACCGCCTACGGCGAGTTCTATCTGGCGAAGAACCTGGACCGGGCCATCCAGCCCGCGGATCCCAAGAGCATGACCGGGGCCGGGCGGGACGTCGACGAGGTGGGCGGCTACGTCGCGCTCACGCAGGAGCTGTCCCGCCACGCCATGGTCGGCTTTCGCTACGACTACTACAACCCGGACAAGGACTCGACGGACAAGCAGAACGCCGTCACCGTACCGCAGACGTTCATGTACCAGACCTTCGCGTTCACGGCGGCGCTGCAGGCGCCGTCGGGCCGCCTGATCGTCGAGTACGACATCAACACGAATCACCAGGGCCGCGACCCGAACGGCCTGCCCACGAACCTGAAGGACAACGCCGTCTCGCTGCGCGGAGAGGTGAAGTTCTGATGAGGCGGGGGCGCACGAGGTTCTCGCTGACCTGGCCGGCGCTGGCGCTGCTGGCCAGCTCGTGCGCGGGGACCAGCTCGGACAGCGGCATCGAGGCCTGGCTGCAGCTGTCGGGCGCCGGCGTTCAATACGTGCCGGGGCCGCTGGTGGACGATCCGGCCGCCGTCGGGCCGGTGGTCCGGTCGCTGAGCGCCAGCGGCAAGATCTTCCCCGGCGCCGTGGGCCGCACCGTCAGCGGCTCGGCGTCCTCGGAGACGGCGACCGTGCTGGTGGGGCTGGACGGCGACATGGGCCACTACATCGTCCCGGTATCGGGGCCGGACGCCGACAATCAGCCCGATCTGCTGTGGTCGGCGAACGGGGCGCTGTCGGCCGAGGCCCCCACGGGGTCGCTGCTGTTGCGCGCCCGCGCCGTGGCCACCGACGGAACCCAGGGTCCCGCCACCGCGCAGGCGTTGACGGTGCAGGCGACCGCCGTCACCGGCACGCTGGTGGTCTCGCTCGGCTGGGACACCGAGGCCGATCTGGATCTGCACGTCGTCACGCCCGCGCTGACCAGCGACGGCAAGCTGATCGAGCTGTGGTCGAACAGCCGCACCGCGCTGCCGCCGCGCCCCGCGCTGCAGGGGGGGGCGTACACCGACGACGAGCTGGCCATGGCCGGTATCTACGACTTCGATTCGAACGCGCAGTGCCTGATCGACGGGCTGCGGAACGAGAACGTGTTCTGGACGGTCCCGCCGCCCGGCGGGCATTACGTCGTGCGCGTGGACACCTTCAACATGTGCAGCCAGCAGGTGGCGCACTGGACGGTGACGGTGACGCTGGACGACCAGGTGCTGGGCACGTACCGGGGCACTTCGACCGACACCGACACGCGCTTCGCGCACGGCGCAGGCGCCGGCCTGACCGTCGGGGAGTTCGATCTCTAGGCGAACCGGAATGGGCTGGGCAATCGGTCACAAGTCGCTCGTCGCAGGTCGCTCGTCGCAAGAAAGGTCATCATGTTGCTTCAAAAACTAGTCTTCGTGGCACAACTGGGCGCTTCGCTGGTCCTCTACCTGCTGATCGGCCTGTCGATCCTGTCGATCGGGATCATCTTCGAGCGCTGGTGGTACTTCCGGCGGCGGCGCCTGAACCTGGCCACGACGTCGCAGGCGCTGGAGGCGTCGCTGAAGGCGAACGACGTCGATCAGGCGCTGGCCACGCTGAAGAAGAGCCGGGCCATCGAAGCCGAGGTGGTGTCGCAGGCGCTCGCCTGGTACGGCGCGGGGGGCGAGGCGGTGGAGCAGATCCTGGCCAAGGGCGTGCGGGAGCGGCGCAAGTCGTTCGAGTCGGGGCTGCTCTTTCTCGGCACGCTGGGGAACAACGCCCCGTTCATCGGCCTGTTCGGCACGGTGCTGGGCATCGTCACCGCGTTCCGCGAGCTGGGCAACACGCAGGCGGGGGCGTCGGCGGGGATGGGCAACGTGATGGGCGGCATCGCCGAGGCGCTGGTGGCGACCGCCATCGGCATCCTGGTCGCGCTGCCGGCGGTCATCGCCTACAACGTCTTCCAGAAGAAGGCGGTCGACGTCGAGGACAACTGCGCCACGCTGGGCAACGTGGTGCTGGCGTCCCTGGCCGCCCGCGGGGCGGACAGCGGAAAGACGCGCACCGCCGGCAAGCGGCTGAAGACCGCCCCGAGCGCCGGCGACGCGCTGGGGGCCGACGACGGCGACGGCACGCGCCGGACCGAGGCGGAGGCCTAGGCCATGGCCGGGACCATGTCGTCGGGCGGCGGGCGCGCCCGCACCATCGCCGCCATCAACGTCACCCCGCTGGTCGACGTCGTGCTGGTGCTGCTGGTCATCCTGATGGTCGCGTCGACGTACATCGTGGCGCAGACGATGAAGGTGCAGCTTCCCAAGGCGCACGCCACCGACGGCACTGCCGACAAGCCCAGCACCGTGCAGCTGCTGAAGGACGGCCGCCTGCGCTGGAACGAAGAGGACGTCAACGACACCACGCTGGCGCAGAAGATCAAGGCCGCGGCGGCCGCCGACCCCGAGATGAGCCTGGTGGTCAGCGCCGACAAGGAAGTTCAGCACGGCAACGTCGTGCACATCATGGACCTGGCGAAGATGGCGGGTGTGACGAAGTTCGCCATCAACGTCATGCAGACCGGCGACTGAGGCGCGACCCGGAACATGAGCTCCCGGACCGTCATCCTGTCCCTGGGCGTGCACGTGGCCATCGCGGCGACGTTGCTGGGCGCCGCGGGCAAGAAGGCCATACGCCGGGCCACCGCCGTGACCTTCACCGAGGAGAAGAAGAAGGAGAAGCCCGCGCCGCCGAAGCCGCCGCCCCCGCTGCCGCCGAAGGTGGCGAAGCCGGTCGAGCACAAGGTGGCCACGGCGGCCAAGGAGGCGCCCGCGCCCGTGGCGCGCGCGGCGGCCCCCCCGGTGGAGACGGCGCTGACCATGAGCAACGACGACGACGGTGGACCGGGCGGCATCGCCCTGCCCTCACGCGGGCTGGCGCCGAAGGCGGCGCCGGCGGCGGCCGCCGCCAAGGTCGCCTCGGCCGTCACGCAGGAGCGGAAGCAGCGCCTGAGGGAGGCCGCCAGCGAGGGCGGCGAGGCCCCTTGCGCCGAGGAGCCCAGCAAGCCCGAGCCCGTCTTCAAGCAGGAGATCGAGTACACCGCCTCGGCGCGCGCGGAGGGGGTCGAGGGGCGGCTGAAGCTGCGCCTGACCGTCGGCGCCGACGGCGCCGTGACCAAGGTCGACGTGGTGGAGAGCGTGGCGCCCGAGCTGGACGCGGCCGCCGTGGCCGCCGCCAAGCAGTGGCGCTTCAAGCCGGCCCTGGCGTGCGGCAAACCCATCGCAGGCGGAACGTACGTCCTCGTGCGCCGGTTCGAGCTCGGGGACTAGGTGCACCGTCCTCGACATAGCGTCGTGTGCGGCGCGCTGGCGCTGGCGCTGCTGGCGCCCGCCCTGCCGGCGCGCGCGCAGGAGTCGCCCGGCGAGGCCCCGGTGGGCGGCCAGCTGACGAAGCCCCCCAAGCTGCTGAAGTTCGTTCCGGCGCTGTACCCGAAGGACAAGCACGACGCCGGCGTGACGGCGCAGGTCACGCTGTCGATCGAGATCGACGACGCCGGGAAGGTCGGCAACGTCGAGGTGGTGGGCAGCGGCGGCGCCGACTTCGACGCGGCGGCGGTGGCGGCCGTGCAGCAGTTCCAGTTCCAGCCGGCCGAGATCGACAACCTGCCGGCGCCCGTGAAGATCACCTACCGCTACGACTTCACCATCAAGACCGAGAAGGTGAAGCTGGGCCCCCAGATCAACTACGACGGCGTGGTGCTGGAGCGCTTCAAGAAGCGGCCGCTGGCCCGCGTGAAGATCCGCATCAAGGATCTGGACGTCGAGGCGCTGACCGAGGACGACGGGACGTTCGCGTTCACCGACGTGCCGGTGGGGCCCCACAAGATCGAGCTGTCGAACCCCAAGCTGGTCACCATCAACACCGAGGAGGTGATCGCGCCCGAGAAGAAGCGGACGGTCAAGTACCTGGTCGAGGAGAAGGAAGAGGGCGTCGACGAGGAGGTGGTGGTCCGCGCGCCGCGGATCAAGAAGGAGGCGGTCGAGACCCGCATCCGCACCGAGGAGGCGCGGCGCGTGCCCGGTACGCAGGGCGACACGCTGAAGGTGGTGCAGAACCTGCCGGGCGTGGGCCGCTCGGCGCTGGGCTCGGGCGCGCTGATCGTGTGGGGCTCGGCGCCCAACGAGACGCGCGTGGTGGTGGACGGCGTGGAGATCCCGGCCCTCTATCACGTGGGCGGGCTGCGCTCGACGGTGAACTCGGACCTGGTGCGCTCGATCGACCTGGCGGCCGGGTCGTATGGGGCCGAGTACGGGCGCGGCCTGGGCGGCCTGGTGCGCATCGAGACGCGACCGCTGCCGCCCGAAGGAACGCACGGCTACGCGGCGGCGGATCTGCAGGACGCTTCGGCCATGCTGTCGCTGGCCCCGGCGAAGAACCTGCGCCTGGCCTTCGCGGGCCGCTACAGCTACCTGGACCGGTTCCTGAAGGGCGTCGTCTCGGACGACGTGGGCGACTTCTTCCCCATCCCGCAGTACGACGACTACCAGGCGCGCGCGCAGCTGGCCCTGCGCAAGGACGAGGACCTGACGGTGACGTTCCTGGGCTCGGACGATCACCTGCACCGGGCCATCCCCGCCAGCGATCCCAACGATCAGCGCGAGCAACAGACCGACGACTCGTACAAGCGGGTCATCGTCCGCTACGCGCGCCTGATGCCCGACGGGTCCAGCTTCAGCGTGACCCCGTCGTTCGGGTGGGATCGCGACTCGAACGTCTCGACGTTCGGGCAGGGTGACAACGCCACCGGCGTCAGCCTGGACCTGAAGACGTGGCAGTACGCGTTGCGGGCGGCGTCGCGGCGCAAGGTGGGGGGCGCGATGGTGCTGTCGCTGGGCATCGACCTGCAGGGCCGCCGCACGATCGCCCGGCGCCAGGGCTCGCTGAACCTGCCCGCGCGCGAAGGCGATCGGACGGTCTTCGGCCAGCGGCCCTCGGGCGAGACGTCCAGCGACGACTGGACCGTCGACGTCATCTCGGCGGCGCCTTACGCGGTGGCGGAGATCGCGCTGGGCCGGCTGACGCTGACGCCCGGGCTGCGCTTCGAGCCGACCTGGATCGACGGCGACCACAAGCTGCCCCGTTCCGAGCTGCCGCCCATCGGGTACGCGCGGCTGACGGTGCCCAGGACGCCGCTGCCGGGGGGCCTGGCCTACCTGCCGAACCCGCGCCTGGCCATGGCATACAAGGTCACGCCCCGCCTCACGCTGACGGCGGCCGGCGGCATCTACGGGCAGCCGCCCAGCCCCGAGGACATGAGCCCCGTGTTCGGCAATCCCGCGATCGGCATGCTGCGCGCCGAGCACGTCTCGGGCGGCTTCTCGTACAAGTTCCGACCCACGCTGACGTTCGAGGCGATCGGCTTCTACAAGCGGCTGCGCGACCTGGTTTCACGCAGCGAGGCCAGCTCGCCGGCGCTGGCGCAGGCCCTGACCCAGGATGGCGTCGGCCGCGCGTACGGCGTGCAGGTGCTGCTGCGCCAGGAGCTGCTGCGCGGCTTCTTCGGCTGGGTGACGTACACGCTGTCGAAGAGTCAGCGCCGCGATCACGCGGACAGCGACTGGCGCCTGATGGACTACGACCAGACGCACGTGCTGGCGGTGCTGGCCAGCTACGACTTCGGACGGGGCTGGCAGTTCGGCGGCCGCTTCCGCTACGCCACCGGCATGCCGCGCACCCCCGTGGTCCTGAATCCGCCCGGCTACCTGAACAACCTGTCGGCGCTCAGCGAGCCCAACTTCGGCGTCCAGAACAGCATCCGCGTCCCCTCGTTCTATCAGCTGGACGCCCGCATCGAGAAGGCGTTCACCCTGCGGCGCGCGAAGCTGAGCGCGTTCCTCGACGTCCAGAACGTCACCAACCGCAAGAACCCCGAAGAGATCTTCTACAACGAGACCTACACCAGGCGGGGCTACATCACCGGGCTGCCCACGCTGGCCATCCTGGGGGCCCGGCTGGATTTCTGAGGACTGCAAAGATGTGCGGCGCAAAGAAGAGGAACGGGGGGCGGGCGGCCGGCGCGCTGGCGGCGCTGCTGGCCGCGACGTTCGCCGCCGGGTGCAAGCCGGACATCGGCAGCCCGCCATCGCTGGTGGCGGGCCCGCAGCTGCTGGCCATCCGGCAGACGCCGCCCGAGGTGACGCCGGGCGCGATGGCGACGTTCGAGGCGCTGGCCGGCGACGTCGGCGGCACGCTGCCCATCGACATCGCCTGGACGCTGTGCACGACGCCCAAGCCCCCGGCGGAGACGAACAACGTCAGTCAGGCCTGTGTGACGATGCCCGACGGCGATCCCCCTGCCGCCGGCCCGGTGATGCTGTCGATTCCGTCGAACGCGTGCTCGCTGTTCGGACCCGATCCGCCGCCCGTCACGCCGCCCGTTCGCCCGCGCGATCCGGACGCCACGGGCGGCTATTACGTGCCGGTGCGGGCGAACACGCAGGCGACCGACGGGACCGACCTGCTGGGGTTCGCGTTCGAGCGCATCCAGTGCAACCTGGCGAACGCGCCCGCCGACGTGGCCCGCATGTACAACATGACGTACGTGCCCAACGTCGCGCCGGTGATCGCGGACGTGACGCTGGACCCGGATGGCGCGCCCAACACCGTGCTGGCGGCGAACGGGGCGTCGCCGGACGGGCTGGTGGTGCCCGGCGGCGCCGCGGTCACGCTGAGGCTGGGCTGGACGCCCGAGTCGGCCGAGACGTACGTCCGCTACGACACCACCAGCCGGACGCTGATCATGCCGCGCGAGGCGCTGCGCGTGTCCTGGTTCACGACGGCCGGCAAGTACGCGCACGACCGCACCGGCCGCACGGGAGAAGAGCTGGAGGTCACCACGGACAACGTCTGGACCGCGCCCGTGGTGGACGCGCCGGCGCTGGTCCACTTCTGGGTCGTGCTGCGGGACGAGCGCGGGGGCGTCGACTTCACGTCGTTCGAGCTGAACGTTACCCCTTAACAGCCGGGAACCGTTGGCGAATCATTCGCGCGCCGCTGCCCTGGCGAGGTCGTGCGGCGTCTTCGCGAGAATGTAACGATCCCCCGCGGTTAGCGTCGAGTATGGTCCCCAGCCGGGATGCAGATTCTGGTTGTCGAAGACGATCCTGACATCAGGCTGACCCTGGAACAGAACCTGTGCGACGCGGGATATGTCGTCTGTGCGACCGGCACGGCCAGCGACGCGCTTCGCCTGGCCAGCGCCTCCCGCCCGGATCTGGTGCTGCTGGATCTGATGCTGCCCGATCGCCCCGGCACCGAGGTCTGTCGCGTGCTGCGGGCGAACCCCATCACGCGGACGGTGCCCGTCATCATGGTGACCGCCCGCTCCGGCGAGGATGATCGGATCGCCGGGCTGGAGCACGGCGCGGACGACTACGTGCAGAAGCCGTTCAGCATGCGCGAGCTGCTGCTGCGGGTCGAGGCGGTGCTGAAGCGCAACCGCGGCCGCGAGCCCGAGGTGCGTGTCGATGCCCAGTACGCGGCGGCCCGCGAGCAGATCCGTGTCTGGGAAGGCTTCTCGGCGAATCACTTCGAGCGCGGCGAATGGCGGGAGTGTCAAGAGATCTGCCGCACGATCCTGCGTCGATACGCCGACCAGCTGAGCCCGCCCGAGATGTCACTTTTTCACGAGCGCATCCGGCGTTGCGCTGACAAATTGGACGCCGCCCCCACCGTGCCCGCCCGTGGCGCCGGTTCAGGCCATGCTCGGTAGCCGAACAGGCCGAAACGACGGCAAGCGGGATGAATTACGGGTAGACAAGCAGCATCGAGCCCGGAGGTGGTCCATGAAGAACGACAAGACGCAATCCAGCCGCCCGCGCTCCGCACGGCGCAACGCCCCGCGACCGGTGGTGGTCGCAGCCGCCCCGCCCGTCGCCCCGCAGCGGGTCGTCGCGCGCAACATCTTCGGTGATCTGGATGAGGGGCACCGGCGCCGGCTGGTCGTGTTCGTGGGACCTTCGAGCAGCGGCCTCGCGCCGGCGGCCGCGCTGTGGTTCGGGGCGCTCGCCACCGAGGGCAAGGCGACCGTCGTGCTGGCCTACCCCGATGGCGCGCCGGCGATGCTGTCGCCGGAGCTGATGCTGGCCCTGTCCGAGGACGGCCTGGAGCCGCGCCGGCTGATGGCGCGCCCGCTGACACCCGAGCTGGTGGCGGCCGCCGATCTGGTGGTGACGATGTCCAGCGGCGGGCGCTCGCGGATGAAGCTGCCGCCCACGACCCGACGTCGCGAGCACTGGACGATCTCCCACCCCGCCGCGAAGCCGCCGGCCAGGGCGAAGGCGAGCGCCGCGAAGACGGCGTCCCGCCGCGCCCGGGTCCCGAAAGGCGACGCGCTGGTCGAGGCGCGCGCATTGCGCGACCTGCTGCGCGCCCGCGTGGCCATGCTGGTTTTCTCCGAAGGGTGGGGCAGGCCGGAGATCTCACGCGAGGACGCGCGGGTGACGCGCACGCGCGCCGGCGGCGCCGAAGACGGCGGCGACGAGTTCCTTCCCATGGAGCCGTTCGTCAGCCGCGCAGGTTCCTTCGGTCCCGGGGTCGTCGCGGAGAACACGCCCCCCTGGTTCCCGCAGCCGTCGCTGTCGATGCCCTCCCTGCGCTGACGTCACTTCGAGGCGCTGGACGCGCCGCCGGCGACTGACCGGCGGCGCGCCGCGCGCGGTTGCTACTTCGAGCTGGCCAGCGCCGCCGAGCTCATGGCCGGGGCCTTGGAGCCGACCGCCATGGCCTCGCCGTGCGTCGCGCCCAGCGTCGAGATCACGTACTCCGGGTAGGCGGAGATGCCGTGCTGGTCGAGATCCATCCCCTCCAGCTCGCCTTCCTTCGACAGGCGCAGCACCTTCAGCTGGTTCAACACCCAGAACATCGCCATCGAGCTGACGAACGTGGCCGTGCAGACGATGGCGCTGCCGACGATCTGCGCGCCTAGCACCTTGAAGCCCCCCCCGTAGAACAGACCGGTCAGCGCGTCCGCCGACTTCGGCACGATGTTCGGAACGCCGTAGGGGCTGGAGCCGGCGGCCGAGTAGCGACCGTCGGCGAACAGGCCCAGCGACAGCGTGCCCCAGATACCGCACACGCCGTGAACCGGCCAGGCGCCGACGGGATCGTCGATGCGCAGGTGCTCGAGCAGATCCATCGCCAGCATGACCAGCACGCCGGCCACCGCGCCCAGGATGCAGGCGCCCACGTCGCTGACCCAGTAGCAGGGGCAGGTGATGGCCACCAGCCCGGCCAGGAAGCCGTTCACCATGGCCGCCGGATCCCACTTCTTCACGCGAGCGAAGGCCAGAAACACGGCCGCGATGCCGCCCGTGCAGGCCGCCAGGGTGGTGTTCATGGCCACGCGACCGACGCCGGCCGCGTCCATGATCGACAGGGTCGAGCAGGGGTTGAAGCCGTACCAGCCGAACCACAGGATCAGACCGCCCACCACCGCGATCGTCAGATCGTGGGGCATCATCGGTCCGCCGCCGTCCCGTTTGAACTTGCGTCCCAACCTGGGCCCCAGCGCCAGCGCACCGGCGATGGCGACCCAGCCGCCGATCGAGTGCACCACCGTCGAGCCGGCGAAGTCGTGGAAGTTCATTCCCAGGCCCGACAGGAAGTGCCCCGGGCTGCCCATGGTGGCCAGGAAGCCGTCCGGCCCCCAGCACCAGTGGCCGAAGATCGGGTAGATGAAGCCCGACACGCCGATGGAGTAGATGACGTCGCCGATGAAGCGCGTGCGGCCCACCATGGCGCCCGAGCAGATCGTCGAGGCGCAGTCGGCGAACGCGAACTGGAACAGGTAGTGCGCGAACACCGGGACGCCCGACGAGCCGTACAACGTGTAGACGTTGACGTCCTTCATGAAGATGAAGCTCTTCGTCGCGTCGTTGGGGTCATGCCACCCGATGAACGGGTTGCCCGCGCCGAACATGAACGCGAAGCCCCAGCCCCAGTGCAGCAGGCCGCACACGCAGGTGTCGAACACGCATTCGACCAGGACGTTCACCGTCTCGCGGTTCCGGCAGAAGCCGGCCTCGAGCATGGTGAAGCCCGCTTGCATGCCGAACACCAGGAAGGCGCCCAGCAACACCCACCCGGTGTTCATGGCATTGATGTGCTCGGATGGCTTGATGGCGGCGTAGGGATCTGGCGCCGCGCCCTGCGCGAAGGCAGGGGAGCCGAACAACAACTCGGGGATGCGCGGACCAATGAAGACGATCGCCGCCAGCGCCGCCAGGCCCAGGAACTTCCCCAGGATCAGCAGCTTCCCGTACTGCCTCCATTCGGGCTGCCTCAAGCGCTCCTTCAGGCGCAGCCACTTCTGGGCGAACGAGAGTTTCACCTCTTCGCTAACGGCGAACCTCATACGGGATCTCTTCCGAACCCTGGCTTTGAGCATACGTTTCCTCCAGCAACGTTGTTTCCGTCGGAGCGGCCGCGAAATCGGCGCTCTTCATCGTTGTGGGGCGCGCAGCGTCGACGTTGGCGATGATGCCGCCGGCGTGCGCGTCCCCCTCGATACGCACTATCTCCGAACGGTGTTGCGCAGGGATTTCGCGTCCGTCTGTTCGCCGTAAATTCAACGACGCCCACGCCTCGACGCGGCGTTCGCCTGGCGCGACGCCGTCTCGTTTCGCTCGGCCTCACTCGACGCGGCCGATCGTGATGGCGCCGCCTCGTCGGCGAAAACCCCATTCGTTCTCGGCTGGAGGACCGAGAGCGCCCCCATGGCGCCCGAACTGAATTTTCACCGCCGAATCAAACGCGACTCATGACCGTGGCGAGTTGCCGTATTCGATGAGTTGCATTCTGCCGAACGCCTGTTTCTCGAAGGTTTCTACTGCGCGTGCTTGTCGTAAATTCGTCGATGTACCGGCGACGAATTCAGGCACATTGCAGGGCGCGACAGGCGAAGTCCAAGGCGCCGAGCGCCGGGAGTTACGCTACGCGCGCTTCTGCTTGTCGCGGCGGTACAGGGTCGATACGTCGATGCCCAGGATCGCGGCAGCGCTCGCCTTGTTGCCGCGCGTGTGCCTCAGCACCGCGTCGACGTAACGCTGCTCCAGCTCGTCCAGTGACAACGAAGCCCCGGCCAGCAACTCGACGGGATCGACAGGCGACAGTGGCGTGATCGCCGCGCGCACCACCTCGGCCGGGATCTCGGCCGAGGTGCAGGTGAGCGCCAGACGCTCGATCAGGTTCTCCAGCTCGCGCACGTTGCCGGGCCAGGGGTGGTTCTCCAGCAACCGTAGCGCTTCGCGGCTGAACGTTCGCGGCGACGAACCTTCCTGGGCCGCCCGACGGCCCAGGAAGTAGCTGACCAGCAGCGCCACGTCCTCGCGGCGTTCGCGCAGCGGCGCCAGCCTAATCGGCAGCACGTTCAACCGGAAGAACAGGTCCTCCCGGAACTTCCCCTCCTTCACCAGCGCGTACAGATCGCGCTGCGTGGCGGCGATGCAACGGACGTCGACTTGGCGGCACTCCTCGCCCCCCAGCGGCCGCAGCTCGCCCGCTTGCAGGATGCGCAGGAACTTGGCCTGCAGCGCCAGCGGCAAGTCGCCCACCTCGTCCAGGAACAGCGTCCCCCCATCCGCCTCGACGAACAGCCCTCGCCGCGGAGCGGCCGCGCCGGGGAACGCACCCTTGGTGTGTCCGAACAGCTCGCTGTCCAGCAGCATCTCGGGCAGGGCGGCGCAGTTCACGGCCACGAACGAGCCGTCCCGCCGGTCGCTCTCCACATGGATGACGCGCGCCACCGTCTCCTTGCCCGTCCCCGTCTCGCCCGTGATCAGCACGGCGCTGGGCGCGTTCGCGACCCGCTCGATCAGGCGCTTCAGATCGTTCATGGCCGCGCTCTGCCCGACCAGGCCCAGCGAACGGAAGCGCTCGGCGAAGGCGGCCCGCAGCTGGCGGTTCTGCTCCCTCGCCAGCCGGTCGTGCCCCGCCCGCTCCAGCAGCACGCGCACGGTGGCCAGCTTGAACGGCTTCGTCACGTAGTGGTAGGCGCCGCGCTGGATGGCATCCACGGCGCTCTCGATGTTGCCGAACGCGGTCATGATGACGACCGGCAGCCCAGGATCGACCTTGTGGATTCCCTCCAGCAGGTCCAGGCCGTCGCCATCCTGCATGCGCAGGTCGGTCAGCACGACATCGCAGCTGGTCTGTTCCAGCCGGCGCAACGCCAGCGCGCCGCTGGTGGCCGGCTCGACATGGAAGCCATGGTCCCCCAGGTATCGCCCCAGCGTGTCGACCATGTCGGCGCTGTCGTCGACCACCATGACCGCGGGCTTACGCAACGGCCGCCACCTTCGGTTCCACCGTCGGCCACAGCAGCGTCACCGTCGTGCCGGCCCCCGGCGCGCTGCGCAGGCCGATCTCGGCGCCGTGGATGCGCACCACCCGCGCCACCACCGCCAGGCCCAGGCCGGTTCCTTCACCGCGTTCCTTGGTCGTGAAGTAGGGATCGAACACGGCGTCCACGTTCTCGGGCGCGATGCCCACCCCGTGATCGCGCAGCTCGATGCGCAGCCGATCGGGCCGGTCGGCATCGACGGCCAACCTGACCTCGATGGCGGCCCCGCGCGGGGACGCGTCGCACGAGTTCATCAGCAGGTTCACCAGCACCCGCTCGAACTGCTGGGGATTGGCGGCGATGGCAGGCAGGCCCGGCTGAAAGTCCCGCTCCACGCGCAGGCCGCGCCGGCTCAGCCGCATCTCCAGCAGGTCCAGCGCGCGCGCCACCGCGGTGGGCGCGTCGGCGTGCGCCAGCTCGACGGCCTGCGTGCGCGGCAGCTCCAGCACCTGCTTGATGGTCGAGGCGATGCGATCGATCTGACTGACGATGGCCTGCAGGTCGTCACCGGCAGGTCCCGCGCCAATCTTCTCCAGCAGGTGCTCCGCGCGACCGCGGATCACCGACAGCGGCGTTCCCACGTCGTGCGCGATGCCGGCCGACAGCACGCCGACGGTCACCAGCTTCTCGGCGCGCAGCAGATCGCGCCGCAGGGCCGCCACCTCCTCGGCCGCCTGCAGGCGTGCCGCCAGGGCGGCCGCCGCCGCGCGCTGGCGGACGATGAAGAAGCCCACCGTCAACATGGTGGTGATGACGCCGGCGCTGGTCAGGATCAGCTGCCACACCAGCGTGCGTTCCCGGGTCTCGATCTCCCCCGCCGACGTCGCCAGCGAAACCGACCAGCGGCCAAGCGGTGATTCCGTGGGGGGCGCCTGCCCCACCACGGCGCGGGCGGGCAGGTGAAACCTCGTCGGGGCGGGACCTTGCAACCCTGGCGAGCCGGCCATCAACCGCCGCAGCGCGGAGTGGTCGGCCTCCCCGGGGCGCAGCAGCGCGCAGGTGGCCGCGCTCTCGCAGCCGATCCAGATGGCGTCGCTGGGATCCGTCACCACCATGACGTGCTGATCGCCGCGCCCGCGAGCCACGATCTGCAGCATCAGGTTCGCGTCGGCGCTGACCACGACCGCGTCCGCCGACGACGCGGGCGCACCGTAGAGATAGAAGGACCGGTCACCCAGCGTGAGGGGACCGCGCAGGCCGGCGTGTCCCGAGCGCGCCACCGCGTGGGCCAGCGCGGCGCTGGCCTCGAGCAGCGCCGGGATGACGTGCGTCTGCTCCTCGGTGGGATCGACGGCGGCGATGGTGTGACGACTCGACGACCCTTCGAGGACGAGCGTGCGGTAGTGGGGGATGATGACGGCCAGCGCCTCGAAGGCCTCGCGCACGACCTGATCCTGCGCCCGCTCGTCGATCGTCGTCTGGGCGCGGGCGCGGGCCGCCAGCGCCGCCAGCAGGCGCGCGTCCCGATCGAAGGAGTTCAGGTATCCCAACAGCTCGCCGGCGGCTTCCTTCGCCACGCGCGACTCGCTGGCCTGGAAGTCCCGCAGGATGATCCGGCGCTCGCGCCGCAGGATCCCCAGCGAGACGGCCAGGACGGCGCTCACGCCGGCCAGCATCAAGACGAAGAGACGACCCCGGCCCATCTTGGTAGTTGCTTCTCCAGACCACCGAGATTATCGAGGCCTCGTATACGCGACGTTTCCGGTGAACCGGAACTCTGTAAACGCTCGCGCGAGGCAGCGTGCGCAGCGTTCAGACGAGCGCGCGCCTGACGGCGGCCCTATCATGACGTCCGGCATCGAGATGACGCGAATGACGCCGCTGTGGGCCGTGGGGCCGTTCGTCCTCTATCTGCTGCTGATTGCGGGGCTTCCCCTCGTCCATGGCCGCTTCTGGGAGCACAACCGGAACAAGCTGCTGGTGGCCGCGATCCTCTCGGCGCCGGTGCTCGGCTACCTGTTCTCCATCAAGGGCAGCGGCGCCTTGGCCGAGGTGCTGCACGTGCTCCTCGACTACGCCACCTTCGTGGCCCTGCTCGGGGCGCTGTTCACGGTCTCGGGCGGGATCGGGCTGCGGGGCGCTCTCCCGGGATCGCCGGGCGTGAACCTCGTGTTCCTCTCGGTGGGCGCCGTGCTGAGCAGCCTCATCGGCACGACGGGCGCGTCGGTCTTGCTGATCCGTCCCCTGTTGCGCGCGAACGAGCGGCGCGTTTCCAGCACTCACGTGGTGGTGTTCTTCATCTTCATCGTTTCGAACACCGGGGGGTTGCTGACGCCGCTCGGCGACCCGCCCCTGTTCTTGGGCTTTCTTCGGGGAGTCCCTTTCCTTTGGACGCTGCGGCTGTTTGCACAGTGGGCGTTCGTGAACGGCGCGCTGCTGGCCATCTTTGCCGTCCTGGACCGCGTCCTGCTGGCCCGCGAGCGGCGAACGCCGGGCGACGCGGCGACGGCTCCGTCCAGCGAGACCGGCCCGCTCAGCCTGGAGGGGGGCCTGAACTTCGTCTGGCTGCTGGGCCTCATCGGGTTCGTGTTCGCGCTGGGCGCGCGCGGCGAGCAATGGCTGGGCTCCTCTCACCTGCGCTCCTTCGTGGAGATCGCGGGCCTGACCGTCCTGGCCGCGCTGTCGTTCTTCACCACCCCGGCCGCGATCCGGGAGCAGAATCGCCACGAATGGGCGCCGCTGCTCGAGGTGGCGGCGGTCTTCATCGGCGTCTTCATCACGATGACGCCGGCGCTATCCTACCTGGCCGAGCGGGGTGGCTCGCTGGGAATCATCCGGCCGGCCCAGTTCTTCTGGGCGTCGGGCGGCCTGTCCAGCCTCCTCGACAACGCGCCGACCTACCTGGCCTTCACGTCCCTGGCGCAGGGTGTGGTGAGCGGCGGAGCGGCGCCCGCCGGAGCGAGCCTGGCAGCGCTGAGCGCGCATCCTGTCGGGGAGAGGCTCCTCGTCGCCATAGCGTGCGGGTCGGTGATGATGGGCGCGCTCACCTACATCGGCAACGGGCCCAACTTCATCGTGAAGGCGATCGCCGAGCAGCACCACGTTCGCATGCCCGGCTTCTTCGGCTATCTGCGCTGGTCCCTGCTGATCCTGGTTCCGCTCTTCGCGATCGTGTCGCTGCTGTTCTTCTGACCGGAGTTAGCCGAGAGCTAAGCCGAGAGCTAGCGGCAATGCCGTTCACTTAAGCGCCAGGACGCCAGGACGCCAGGTCAGGCGTCAGAATGATTCGGCGAACGCCGCGGAGAGGGACGGGCACATTGAAGTTGATCAGGAGACCGAGAAGGCACCCCGTCGCTTTGAGATACGACCGGACCTGGACCCAGTGAATCGGTGCCAGCGCCTCGACGGCCTTCAGCTCGACGACAAGACGATCGGAAACC